>Ga0194061_1000131_pt1 | contig 43689 bp, 33 predicted proteins | sample SepL2221m_MetaG_FD_163423 | JGI IMG/M metagenome (GOLD analysis project Ga0194061, IMG submission 163423) | Anoxic zone freshwater microbial communities from boreal shield lake in IISD Experimental Lakes Area, Ontario, Canada - Sep2016-L224-21m | ecosystem: Environmental > Aquatic > Freshwater >... | reverse complement strand
TTTGCAGTAGCCAGAATCCGTTGCGGTCCCAGCCCAGTATTTTGATGCGGTCTCGTCTGCGGTTACCAAAGACGAAGACGGCGTTGGCAAAGGCGTTCATGCCCAGGGCGTGTTCGACCAGGCTGGCCAAGCCATTGATGTTCTTACGGAAGTCGATGGCATCACGGTGCAGGTACACCACCCGACTGCCGTTCAGCTCGAACATGGCAAGGCGTTGAGCACTTGCAGAACTTGGGACAACTCATCGATGCGAGCCTCTCCAAGATCAACTGTCACTGCGTTGGCAAGGCGAATCTGCATGCGCAGCAGAGTAGTTGTCGGTTTGCCCTGGCGCTGAGGCGCTGTGGCAGGAATATTCGCTTGCTGGTCCGCTACGGCTGTTGTCTCCAGCATGACCGGCACAAAGGCTTGCGTTGTATCCAAAGCTGCCTCTGTCGGGGAGAATTGCATCGCAATGGCATTTGCGCTTTGGACTTTTGTGATCCAGGCGCGAAGCAGATTGGCATTTATCCCGTGCTGCATCGCGATGCGCGCAACGGATACACCGGGTTTCATGCATTCCTGAATCAGCTCGATCTTGGCTTGCGGGTCGTACTTGCATCTCCCGCCACGATCACGCCCCAAGACCAGCCGTCTCATCACCTCTGACTTCACTTGCATACATATGTCCATGTCGTTATTGATGGACACAAGCATTGCTGAATTCACTCCTCTCCGATAGGGGTGTAGTTACTGGACCGCTTACTATGAATTTGGCGTCAAGAGCGCCGTGGTGGTCTCCCATGAACACGGCCTGATGCTGGGTGCGCGCACCTTCCCTGGCAATCCTTACGATGGACACATCCTGAGCGCCGTACTGGAGCAGGCAACCAACCTGACGCAAGACATTGCCGTCAAGCTCAAACACATCGTGGTCGATCTGGGCTTTCGCGGGGTGGACGCTGACAACCCCGACAAGGAGATCATTCACCGGGGCAAGTTCAAAAGTTTGAGCAAACAGCAAAAGGGTTGGCTCAAGCGGCGAACCGCAGTGGAGCCTGCCATTGGGCACTTGAAGTCCGATCACCGCATGGACCGCTGTTGGCTGCAGGGTGCGCTGGGTGATGCCTTGCACTCCATCAGTTGTGCGGCAGGGTACAACCTGCGCTGGTTGATGCGGGCCATCGTGCGCCTGAGCATCGGGGCGCTTTTTTTGCGCCTATTGTTGGCAGCGTCGCAGCAGCCACGGGCTATAGGAACGTCACACGGCACGCAGGAGCGCTCGATGACAACTCGTGTAGGCAATTGGCTCTCAAGTGGAATTGTCAAAAAACCAGTTTTTGGGCACCTCGCCTGAGGTGGATAAATTGAAACTGAATTTTGCAGGGGCGACTAATGACACGGAGATCGATGCTCAACACCAGGAACATTTTTTTCCAAGGCTAACCAATTCCTTTTAGCATCGGACAAAGCAAGTTTGACGACTAGCACCATGTGCTTGTTCAGGTACACCCGCGAACATTTTTCGCATAAACAAAGTCTCATGAAGACAATCAAGTACCCGGACACTGCTGTTCACATAGCACAGCATGATGACCTCATCTCAAGGCTCAACCATATCGCCACGTCGGATACTAAGTTAGCATCGTATGTTTCCTCGTACCAATCACGCAAGTAGGTGGCGAGAGCATATCTAGAACTTTCTGATGACTAGCATAATGGCCCGAACATGGAGCCCTCGGGATCGGCATGCTTTTTACATATGTGGAGAACGTCTGGCATCTTGGATACGAAGACTTCAAGCAGTTTCGGATCAAAGCTGATGCCAGACTGCTGTTGCATATACTCCAGCGCTTCACCCGCACTCCACGCCCGCTTATAAGGGCGCTCACTCGTTAATGCGTCAAAAACATCGGCGATCGCGACGATGCGTCCCTCCAGCGGAATGGCGTCGCCAGCGATCCCGTTGGGGTAGCCGGATCCATCCCATTTTTCATGGTGCGTTAGAGCGACGATACGTGCCAATCGGAGCAGATCCGAGTCGTGATCTCCGATAATTTCCGCTCCGATCAGTGTGTGCGTCTTCATGACTTCCCACTCAGCGGCGTCAAGCTTGCCGGGTTTGAGTAGTACACCATCGGGGATGCCAATTTTTCCTACGTCGTGCATTGGCGCTGCATTGAGTAACAGATCGGCTCGCGCCGAATCCATTCCGGACGCAACGGCGATCAGATGAGACACTTTGCTCATCCGAATGACGTGTTTGCCCGTCTCATTGTCCCTATATTCCGCGGCACGCCCCAGGCGTCGCACGATCTCCCTGCGGGAATCTTCCAGCTCAATCGTACGTTCCTTGACCCGGCGCTCCAGCTTCAAGTTCTGGTTCTGCTGTTCAAGATGTAGTTTGACGCGCAGCTTCACAATGGATGCGTGACAGGGTTTTTGCAGATAGTCCGCTGCACCCAGTTCCAACCCACGCTCCTCCTCACTACGTTCGCCCAGCGAGGTTACAAATATGACCGGAATATGGCAGGTGGCCGCATTCGCCTTGAGCCGCTGGCAGACTTCGTAGCCGCTCATTCCGGGCATCATCACATCCAACAGAATCAGATTGACAGGAATTTGTGATACGAGGGCGATGGCGTCGGCACCGTTGGTTGCGACCACGACCTTGTACAGTCCGCGCAAAACGCCGGCCAGAACTGCAATGTTCTCGGGAATATCATCAACAACCAGAATCGTTTCCATATTTTTAACTTGAGTGATCAGCTATCCACCGTCGAGCTCCCTCGACAGATCCAAACATCTTGGCAGGATAGGGCATATAAGAGGGGGATGAATAGAATCCCGCCAATGCTTGAATTTCGGGTTGCGTCGCAACAATCGCCACCAGGATCGAGGCATTGGAGTGACTATCACCGATAGTGCGCATAGCGGCGTTGGCCAAGGCGGACTTGGATACATCAATACTGGTCACGGCAAGGAAGTCATTAATACTGTATTCAAGCATCGGGAATCGAATGTCGGCGTGCACTTTCTCAATCGAGTTCCGTACATCCTCGGTGGTCACAGTACCGCTGAAAATGCGGACCACACCTGCTTCTTCCCAAACTAGTTCCAACGACATTACTATTATTCTCCTAGTACTTTCTAAATCTTCGACGGCTCACATTAGGGATCATTTTCGATTCACACATGGTTGGTCTATGCCGCTTTAACAATAGCAAGAAGATTTTTCAGCGCTGATCTGGCATTTGCGTATTCGTAGCGTTCAATATTTGTCGTAATCGTGGTCCAAGCGGCGCGATGCGGCGATGACCACATCGCCGGGGATAGTTCAGCTGCCAGTTCAGCCGCTTCAGCCTCTCTGCCTTCGACCATTACCGCCAGCCTTTCCAGCCGAAATATTGCATCTTCAGGAACTTCTGCCTCTGCTAGGTTATCGACTACTGAATTATTGGGAGGATCGTCCAGCGATTCCAAACCCTCGCACACAATATTGAGATGGTGAATTACCTTTGCAAGGTAGGGGGTAACCTCCGCAACACTGCGTTTGCCGACGGACTCTTCCAGTTGGAGTGCGCTATCAGCGAGGTCGCTTGCGCCAAGCGTCTTGCTGATACCTTTGAGTGAATGGACAAGGCGGTCAGCCGTGGGCCAGTCAGCCGCTTTGATGGCTTGAGCGAATTGCGCCTCAAAGTTTCGACCCAGGTTATCCCGGAATTTCTTGAGCACCCGCACAAATAACGGAATGCGCCCTCCTACCTGGGCTAGACCCAATACCCCGTCAATCCCCGCAAGGTCGGGCAGCACACCACCCATGAGTGGCACCTTTGGTTCCATGTTGTCTACATCCACGGATACGTTGAGGTCGCCATGTACTTTGGGGAGGCATTGCACCATTTGCTCATACAGATCGTCCAGGCGCATAGGTTTGGTCACATAGGCGTTCATTCCGGCCGCAAGGCAGCGGCGCTTGTCGTCGACGGTGGCGCTCGCGGTCAAGGCAATGACAGCGATCTCTGCATGTGAAGGATCGGAGCGCAAGTGCCGAGTGGCGGTGTACCCGTCCATGACCGGCATGTGGCAGTCCATCAATATCAGATCAGGCTTCTTCACCTGTACCTGATCCAGTGCTTCTCTACCATCTTTCGCCATGCGTACCGTGAGGCCCACACCAGCCAGCATTTCGCCGATGACCTCGCGGTTGATATCCATGTCTTCTACCAACAGGATGTCGAGGGAATGAAACCGAGGCCAGAACAATCCGTCGGTCTTACGCCAGCCTGCACGTGGACGAATTGCGCCCGTCAATCCAATGCAGCGTGCGACCTCTTCGTAAAGATTCCTGGCACTGACTGGCTTGGCCAGTAACCCGTCGGCATGGTGAAGCACACGTCGCAACGCATTGTCCTGACTGTGGGCTGTCACCAGAATCATCGGCGGTGCAGGAGCGTGCCTCTGTGCGTATAGCGGGCGCAATCGATCGATAGTCTCCACGCCATCCATGCCCGGCATAAACCAATCGACAAGGCAGATGAGAAAATCTGGGCAGTCAGCACCTTGCAGCAGTTCCATAGCAGCCTGACCATCATTCAAGGCCACGACCTGCAGACCAAGTTGCTCGATGAGATGATGAAGAACCTTGTGCGCCAGGGGATTGTCGTCCACTACCAGCACGGGGCGATTTGCAAAATCTTTCAGCTTTTCCGCAAACGCCTTTACACCCTGCTGCCTGCGGTCGGCCTCCTTTTTGAATTTTGCAGTGAAGTGGAAAGTGCTCCCAACGCCAAGTTTGCTTTCAACCCAGATGCGTCCACCCAACAACCCAACTATGCGACGACAAATTGCCAAGCCCAATCCTGTGCCGCCAAAGCGACGGGTCGTAGAGGCATCTGCCTGCGTAAACGGCTGGAAGATGTGAGCAACCTGCTCGCCGCTCATCCCTATGCCTTCATCCCGAACAGAGAACTGTAGTTCGCAATGTTCGTCTTCCTCGGCCTGGCACGCTACACTGACAATTACATTGCCGCCCGAAGAGAACTTGAGCGCATTGGAGACCAGGTTGGTAAGCACCTGCCGAAGACGCATTGAGTCGCCAATCAGAATGGCAGGGATGTGATCTGCAACGTCATAAGCTAGCTCAATTCCTTGACTCTCTGCGCGCAGAGCCATGAGTCCAGAGAGTGCCTCAAATACATCATCGAGCTCAAAGCGGACCTGCTCAAGCTGCATCTTGCCAGCCTCAATCTTGGAGAAATCAAGGATGTCATTGATGATGTGCAACAACCCGTCTGAAGCCTGCTTGATCTTTTGAAGGTAATTGCGCTGGCGCGGGTTGAACTCAGTGGCGAGAGCCAGGTCGGACATGCCAATGATGGCGTTCATCGGTGTGCGAATTTCGTGACTCATGTTGGCCAAAAACAGGGATTTGGCCTCGTTCGCGTTCTGTGCCAAATTCTTCGCCGCTTCCAGGTCGCTCATCAACTTGCGAATGTCAGTAACATCCCTGGCCACTCCGAGGACACCGATAAGGCGCCCTTGCTTGTCGCGCACCGCGACTTTCGTTGTTTCGAGCAGCACCATGCGTTTTTCGCTCTGGTATTCAACCCACTCTTCATAGACAACCGGTGCCTGACTCGCTGCAGCCGCACGATCATGGGCGAGAAATTCTTCAGCCGCTGCAGCTGGCATAAATGCCGTATCGCGCTTGCCAATAACTTCAGCCACCGGGGCACCAATGAGCTTCTCAAATGCCGCATTGCATGAAAGAAAAACACCGGTTTCATCTTTCATCCACACCATGTCGGGGATGGCTTGCAAGAGCGCCTCAACCAAACCGCGATGCTGCTCCGAGTTCTCCAATTCCTTCGTAATCGCCATGGAGAGTTGAAGCACGCGCTCTTCAGAGCGAACCTGATCAGTAATGTCAAGAAAGCTCCAGACCCGACCGACGACTTGCTTGCGCAACCGTTGAGGGTGTGAGTATCTTGAAAACACCCGTCCATCTGCAAAGTGGAGTTTGTCCCTCGATATCGCTTCTGGCTTGCTGTAAAGTTGCTCAACCTTTGCAAGAAATTGTCGCGGATCGCTTAATTGGCTTAAGGCGAACTCAAGAACCTTCCTATCGTCCCCATGCGCTATCAGATCCTCTGGAATGCGCCACATCTGGGCGAATCGGGTATTGGTGGAAGTAATCGTTCCTGCATTGTCAACAACCAATATGCCATTGTTGCTCGCATCAAGCGTAGCCTCCAGCAACGAACGTTCCAAATCGTGCCGCTCAGAGGCTCTGTTTACGGCAAATTCTGCCGCAAAATTCTTCCGAAGCAGAAGCTCTCGCCACCAGCCAATCATTGCGCTTATCAAAGTCATGGTGATCGCGTGATAACTTAGATACCCGACACGCACTAAGTCTCCATCGAAGCTCCGGTACATGGCATATTCAAATCCGATAAGGACAATTAACCCACTGGGAAAAGCGTGTCTGAATCGTGCGCCGAGAATGACGAAGCAGTACAGCTCAAGAATAGTGAAGTTGAGTATGCCGACCCAGGATTTGAGTCCCTGCCCGCCCTGGTCATCAATCCTCAGCAGAACCCAGAACATAGCGAACGCTATGAGCACGATCATGGTCGACATCACAGTTTCCCAATGCTTCCTGGCATGGGAATGAAATGAATATCCAAGCGCCGCGATCAGTATGGGAGCGCAAAAGGTCAGGCGAAAGATATTCGCGGAGACTTCCGGGTAAGAATAGTGATCAACGATAAAGTCGCCGATGACCAAGACCAGTCCCAACCCAAGGCTCACCTGAGCAAAACGGTAATAAAAGTTTGTGTAGAAATGCTTGAAGCGGGCCTCAATTGCAGGATCGACGAAGCCGACGAAGAGTCTGAGCAGTATTTCTGGGGGGGGAATATTCCTGTAACGCTTCATGATTCTTACTCGCTTTCCCAAGTCATCACTTGGGTGCCGCAGTTGTGGCATCAATGCCCAGAACCATTCCGAGTTGCGCCAAGGTAATCGGTTTTATCAAAGTCGCCACAACGTTGAGTCCATTTTCAACGGCTATTTGACGAGACAAGGCTAAGGTCTCGATGTTTACCCCGCTGACAATCATGATCCCTCCTTTGTAACCACGTTTTGCCAGATCAGATAGAAACTCGATACCGTCGGTCTCTGGCATGTAGATGTCAACAATCACAAAGTCAGTCTCACAGAGCATTCGCGAAAATTTGTCCATGCCCTTGCGCCCGTCGCCAGCAACCACAACATTCGTTACATTCAATTGCGCAAGCATGTCGCACATGATGTCAAGGTTGACCTCGTCGTCGTCAATGACCAGGATACAAGTGTTCGATTTATTGAATTCGTTTTTCTGCATCTCTATACCAAGCTGTGATCATGGTGGCTGATCAAGATTACTTCGCAACTACTAATCGTTGGAGCCGGTCTGTTCAGTCCTATATAGCCTCGCATGGCCGTTGATGGGAATAGCGTTTGGGCTGGCGCGTCGGGCGGTGCTGTCGTGGTCGATCGCCCGGGCTATCTTGAAGTTGGTAAGGGCGATTCGCTCTGGTGATCATTGACGTGGACCATTGGATGAGCTGGATAGTAAGGACAGTGAGCATGTGACTGGTCTTGAGTCAAGCGAACTCGAACACGACTTGCGCGCATTTTGGGTCAGACTTGAACCTAGTGTCAATCCTCACAAATCCTCACCAACGAGCGGCAATGAAATTCGGTGAATGATTAGCCAAACACTGTATTTATCGGCTGCGTAAGACTTCCAGGTTGTTGAGCGGCCGCTAACGGTCGACTCCTCCGAACGAGGGGACCAAGACCAATCGCGGTCACCTGTAAAGTCCTGCCCCAGGAAGGTCAGTCGCCCATTCTGACAATGGGAGGAATCCTCTTTTCCATCACATCCACCTTCAGCATCTCGGGTGTTGGCAAGTAGACCCGAATATTCATCCGCAGTGGACCGGATTTGGTCGATGGCAGCCAGTTGGACTCTTTGTCTGCCCCATGGGACTCGGGTTGCACATACAGGTCCAATGAGCCGTCGGTATTGAACTTCAACTCATTCATTCGTGCGCCGAGCGAGTAGCGATTCAGTGGGTTGTCTATGTACTGGAAGCGGTCGCCGTCATACAGCGTGAAGGACCAGAAGCCCTTGGGCAACACGGAGGGCAGATCGCCCTTGTCGAAATGCAGCTTGTATTTCTTCCCGCCGACCAGGGGCTGGCCCGATGCATCGGTATAGGAGATGAAGTACATGGCCTCTTCCAAATCGTTCTGAATGAGTCCGGACAATGCGTCCTCAGCGCGGGCCAGGTAGTCAAATCCATAGGTTCCGCCCGTCAAGGCCGTTCCCCAACCGGTGCTGAGCTGGTAGCCGCGCTGGTGGGTGCTCCACTTCATGACGACGGGACCATCTTTCTCAGCACGCAGAATGCCTTTGCGTGTGGGCTCGTCCAGCGCGTCGGGGTTAAAGGGCTTGCCAAGCTGCATGCCGATGAATTCAAAGTTTTTCAGTGCGGCGGCATGGATCGGGGCTGGTGGGTTTTCGTTCATCAAATCCGCCACAGTACGAAAGTAGGCGAAGTCACCCTGGTAATTGGGCCGCGCCATGAGAGGTGGTACCGGCGCAGGTCTCTTGCCCATACCGCGACCATCATCCCAGTCACTCAGTGCGGTGAGAGTCATCTTGTTCTGGATGGCGACGACGTTTGGCATATCGTCCTCGCCGAAAACGCGGGTACGCACCGCTATGAGCAAGGTGTTGCTGGGTGCTCGTGAGAGCTTCATTCCTGCGGGCACCTCTCCCTTCCAGTCCGGGCCAGCGAACAGGATGTTGCCACCCTTGCCACCTGAAACGGCGGTGCCTAGCAAGTAGGGAAGGTTGCTGGTGTAGGCGTCGGCAATTTCAATGGAAATGTAGCGGTCAAATACATCCGGCACATTCAAAACAATGGGGCCACCACTGAGCTCCAATACGATGCCGGTGTAAATGGTGTCCAGATTCGGGCTGTAGGGCAACGGGTCCTTGGCTGAGGCGAGTTTTCGCATATGCCCCAACTGGTTAATGGTCGCTACGGGGGCGAAGGGGCTTCTGGGCCGGTCTACCAAGCGCATTTTTCGCTCACGCTCGGTCATGGTGAGCGGGAATGCAAAAACATAGGCCTGCATCGCCACCGAGTAGGCGTAGTTCTCTTTGGCGGCCTGGTCTTCGGCAGACAGTTGCTGGCCTTTGAAAGATTGTGCGTTTGCGCTGACAGGCAACACGGCCTGCAGGCACAAGAAGCACAGCGCGGTTGTGAAGAGGTGTCTGAGACGATTCATGAAATGCTCCTGTTTGTCGGCAACTTAGCCTTTTTAGTCATCGCGCCGCTATCCACCAGGTATCCCCGAGTCTCTGTACCAAAAAGTGAACCAGATCTCACGGGGGCAACCTACCCGAATAGGCAAACCCTTACCAAGCCCCCGTGAAATAAGCATGGCACGCTATTTATTCAATAGCAATGTCAAAAACGATCAGAAGTTGATGCCACCAAAGACCGTCAAGGTGTCGCGGTCGCTCTGGTTGTTGTAAGTGCCGCCAGAAATCTGGTTGAGCTGCACTTCAGCAAAATACTTCTTGCCCCAGTCTGCACGCACTCCGGTGCGCAAGGTGCGGCGACCTTCCAGGAAAGAGCCGTCATACGAGTAGCCGTTCACGTCCTGCGCGAAGAAGATCGACGGGGTGATGTTCGCACCGATGGCGGGCACCGCGTAGGTCGCGGCCACGCGCAAGCGGTAGCCCCATGAACTGGAAGTCACAAAGCCGGTTTGTGCACACTGCAGTTTGGCAATGGTTGTGTCGGTGCAGGTCTGCCCCGTCACTTGTGCCACGCCAAAGTCATCTGAGCGACCATAGTGCAGCGATCCCACGTCAGGCAGTCCCGCCACATTGCTGAATCCCACCTCACCAGTCAGAATCACACGCTCGGCGCCCAGCTGATTGGGAAATATCTGGGTCGCACCCAGGCTCAGGTTGGTGACGGCAAAGCGGTCATAGCCATCAAATGTTCCACCGGCTGGGATGGCGTTAGTGCCTTTGGCCAGATTCAGAGCCGATGTGGGCGAGCGCTGCAAGAACGCCGCGATCAGGTCCGATGCGTTCAGGTTGATGGCTTGATTGGGCCGGTAGGCCAGCTCGCCAAACACTTGGGTACCTGGGGCGGGCTTGGATTCAAAGCTAGCCGCAAACATTTGCATGTTCTCGGGGTAGATCATGGCGTATTGCAAGCCATTGGGGTCCGTCAGGCGTGAGAAGCTGGCAGGGGTTCCGGTGCCCAGCGCCCCATAGCCCCCTGCCACGTTGGGATTGGTCACGCGGACGCTGGGTGCACGGCTGTGGTAATTCATGGCGAATAGGCGGAAATCGGTATTCATGTCTTCTGGCGTCAGCCGCCATGACAAGCCGGCCTGCCCGCTGTCGCTGGCATTCACGTCAGCACCTCGGTGGGCATAGCGTCCGCTGGCCAGAGCGACCGGGTCGGATGCAGTGGGCAGCACCGACACGTAGTTGCAGCCTACGGGCGCATAGTTGGGGATTCCGTTGAACGTGCCGCAGCCGGCCAACACTATGCTGCGAGATTCGAGTTGCAGGAAACCCTCGACGCCCCACGCCTTGCTGTTCTGCAAGCTGGCATAAATCATGCCCACGGGCAACTTGCTCTCTTCAGGCGATGCACCGGGGCGCAGGGCACCGGGTATGTCCAGCGGGTTGATGACGTTGACGCCACCGCCCACAAAACGTGCGCTGCCCCAGTTCAGGAACTGACGGCCGACCTTGATCGCCAGGGGTGCACCAGCACCCACGTTGACTTCGCCAAACACATAAGCGTCCACAATCTGGGCATTGGAGAACTTGGCTTCGGCATGGAAACCATCGTCACTCAGAGCAGCGTCTTGTTTGTAGCCGTTGGCAAAGTTACCGTAGGGACGCAGGTCGTCTGTCAGTGCGAAGTCGCGCCAGGCCTTGGCGCGGACGAACACGCCAAAGTTGTCTTTCTTGAGTTCGAAGTCGGCAGAGCCTTTGAGTACGCTGGAGACCCGGCTGTCTTTGCGAAAGTTCAGGTCGCTCGATCCTGCGTTGCCACCCAACTGGCCAGCGGGTGCACCGGGAACCCGTGCAGAGGACAGTGGACCGAGCAGTCCAGCGTCAGGGTCTTCGGTGCGGTAGGTGGTGCCATAGGTGACCGTGGCGTTGACCTTGGCGGTTACGCCGTTGTCCAGTGTGAATTCGGCGGCGACTGCGGGTAGGGATGCTGCGGCCAGGGCGGCTGTGCAGGCGAGGCAGACGAGAGTTTTACGACCAGCAGGGGTTGCCGACGACATGTTGTTGGGGATCGATTTCATTTTTTTGTTCCTGTCTCTAAGGTCTTTGGGGTTGGTGGGAAATTTAGTTCTGAGTGTTGTTAGTTGAATATCCGCTCCGGTCCTGGCGGCACGTAGGCGCCTGACAAGGCTTTCTCACCTGGCAAGTACATGCGCATGATGATCCAGATGGGTCCTTTTCCGCCGCTTGGCAACCAGTTGCCTACCTTGTCGCCTTCCGGACTTTCGGGCTGGATGTAGATATCAACGGAGCCGTCCGCGCCGCGCCTGAGGGTTGGAGTGCGGTCGCCAATGGCGTAGCGATTGATAGGATTGGCTCGCAGCTGGTTTTCGGGGCGGCTGTACAGCGTGATGGACCAGAACGCGTTGGCCGGTGGCAGATTGTCAGCCGCGAAATGGATGTGGTAGCGTCTGTCACCTTGCAGTGGACGCATCTCGGTATCAAAGAATGCGGGCAGGTACAAGGCCTCTTCTTTCAGATTGCCGCCATACCCCATCATGCCAACCGCCGAGGCCCGCAGGCGATCTGGACCGTACAACCCGATATTGGTGGCATAGCGCCAGCCATTACGCAATTCACCGTTTTCCTGGGCATGTGACTGTACCCGCTTGTAGGCTACCTCCGCTGCACGGACCAGTCCTTTGCGCTGCGCATCGGTCAGGGCCTCCGGATTGAACGTCAGGCCCGGGCCAATGCCGAGTTTGGCGAACTGTCCGACGATTTCTCTGTCTTGCTCACGCACGCCACCAAAAGTCCATGCGCGGTTAAGCAGGGTGTAGAACTCCAGAGACTGCCAGATCGGATTGTTCAACTTAGGGTTGGGAAGCGGTGTTCCGGGTGCCACCGTGGGGTACTTGGCCCGCGCATTGAGGGGCTTGAGCTGGTAGGTCTTCAGTTGCGCCACCACGGGCGCGATATCACTTTCAACTTCTGGATGGACCACTGTGCGTGCTTGCAGAAAGACCCCGTTGGTCGGCGCCTCCAAACGCGTTACGCCTACTGGCAAGTCACCCTTCCACCCTGGCGCCACATAGGCATAGGTACCAGGTTTGGATTGCAACCTTTGGCCGACATAGGCAAAGGAATTCAGCGCCCAGTCGGTGGCTTGCACGGTCCAGTAGCGGTCCGGCACCGCGGGAATGGTCATCAGCACGGGGCCTTGGCTCAGGTCCAGCCAGGCCAGACCGTACACGGTGTCGTTGTTGGGCGTGAAGTCGATCGCAGCACCTGGTGTGGCCAGTCCAGGATAGATATTGAATGTGTTCAGCGGGGCATTCAGCTCGGACGCGGGATTGGTATCTTTCTCCATGAGGATCTGCGAACGGGCATACACGACGCCCACCGTATATGCTTGGAATCCCAGCGAAAAGGCCTCGGCTTCGGCCAGATCGTCTGGCAATTGGTAGGGCTGCGGCACTACGCACGAGGCGGCACTTACACCGGCCAACATCATCACGCAACCCGCCTTGTTGCGCAGCCCGGAGCTGACTGCCAAGGCCACGATCAGAGCGGCGAGCAAAAGCCCGAAAAATTTTCCGATGTTGCGCTTGCCAAAAATGGTGGACATGAAATTTTCTTTAGATTTAGAAATAGTTGTGCAAATTACCGCAGCTTGGCCATCAAGATGGCAGGCAAGCGCTTGAGCGCGAACAGGGCTTGTTGCCCAAGCGATGCGTAGGCTACCCGGTCAATCAGGTATCGCGTTTGTGCTCCATAGGGTGGCAAAATCCAGTCAATGGTCCCGCCCGCACCGCGCTCAAAGTATCCGCGCGGGTTGGAAAACTCGCGAAAGCCTTCCTCGCCATGGTGGCGCCCCATGCCGCTCGCACCATTGCCGCCAAAACCCATGGAAGGTTGACCGGCTTGCAGCGCAATGACGTTGACCGCCACACCGCCGGACTGGGTGTTCTGCGTTATCTGCTCGATAAAGTTACGGTCCTGGGCAAAGATGTAGAGACCCAAAGGCCTGTCCCCCCGGTTCACGTAGTCAATTGCATCCTGTGCTGTCTTGTAGGTCTTGATGGGCAGGATAGGCCCGAAAATTTCCTGGCGCATCAGGGGCAGATCGTCGCTCGGGTTCACCACCACGTAAAAGGGCATGTCGCGCGAACCGGGCTGCAGCGCCTCACCAATCTGGATCACCTGCGCGCCCGACGTGCGAGCTTCATCGACGAGCTGATTCAAGCGTGCAATATGGCGTTGGTTGATGATGCCGCAGGCGTGTGCCGCGCCGTTGTTGTGGGTGCCGAAATGCGTGCGCATGTGCGCCACCAACCGTTCGGTAAAGCTCGTCAGGCTGGCCTCGGGCACTAAACAGTAGTCGACCGTGACGCACATCTGCCCGCGTTTGATGGCCTTCACGCCGGCGATGGTTGAAATGGTTTGCGCCAGATCCACGCTGTCGGGAGCAACAATGGCAGGGCATTTGCCGCCCAATTCCAGAGTCACTGGCACCAGATTAGCGGCTGCGGCAGTCATGACCTGGCGACCAATGGCACCGCTGCCCGTGTAGACCAAATGGTTCCACGGTAGGGTCGGGAAATACTTTGCAAATTCCAGCCCACCGTTCACCACGGCGACCTGATCTTCTGAGAAAGTCTCGCCAATCATCTGCTCCAGGATGCGTCCGCACTCGGGCGCCAGATCCGACGGTTTGATGATCACGCGGTTACCTGCACCCAATTGATCGAGCAGAGGGCCAAGGGCAATGTCGAATGGGAAATTCCAAGACACCATGTTGCCAATCACGCCCTTGGCCTGGTATTGGATGTAGGCCCTGGAGTTTCCCTGGGTGATGGGGTTGGAGGCCTTGGCAATAGGCTGCATCCACTTCTTGACATGGTCGATATTGAACTTGGCGCGCTCGAACATACCCAGGATCTCCAGCAAGTCACTCTGGTCGTGCGAATGGCCACCGAAATCCGTATCGAGCGCCGCCAGGATTTGCGTGCGGTATTTACGCAGCATGGGGGGGACGCGCTGCATCAAGGCGATACGTTCATCCGCACTGGGGTTGGGATGGCGCAGGAAGGCCTGAGCTTGCAGGCCAAATAACTGGTCTAGCCGCTGGATGGCGGTCTGGTCGGCATCAGCAGTGATTGACATGGTGTGACGGTGTGGTTCGGGTCGGGTGATTCGTCGCCGTACCGATGCCTGGGCAACGGATGAAAGTACGATTGCGGATGCTAGGAGATCGCCCACGCGGACACTGTCCGAACTCCGACAATGTTGCTGAAATGCGCTAGTGGATAACCCTTACCGACGCCCGAGCAGGCGTTGAACAGGCGTGAAAATCTGCAGCGGTTGTTTACCCAGCGGGGGCAGTCGTCAAATGATTCGCAAAGGCCTGCAACTGGTCCAGACTCAACACCGTGATGGTTGAATATTTCATCTCAATGAGGCCCAACTCCTTGAGTTGACTGAGTGCGTAATTGATGTGTTGGCGCGTTACCCCCAGGAGGTCTCCAAGGTCGGCCTGAGACATCTTCACCGCCAGCAAGATGCCTTTCGGTACCTCCACTCCATACACCCGGGACAACACCACAATCATGCGCGCAAGGCGCATGTCCAGTTCGGTGCCTGGGTGGGTTGCCAGGCGCTCATACATCAGGCGGCTGCGAAATGCGAGTTGAAGTTCAAAGGCGTGTGCCAGGGTTCTGTCTTGTGCACGTAAGGATCGGACCAGCTCCCCTGGAATCAACAGTGCAGCCGTGCCGCGTTCACGTGCAAACAAGTCATTGACGTGACCGAGCCCGTCCAGAACACTGATCATTCCCGCCACGTCGCCGGGTTGCAGAAAACTGATCAGCTGCCGATGGCCATCGGGATGGTTGATGCTGGTTTCAAGCGAGCCTTGAATGATGAGGCACAGGGCGTCAAACGCTTCTCCGCGCCGCACGACCGCCTCACCTTTTCCGTAGTGGCGTATGTGGCCGCCCAGCACCAGCGCATTCAATGTGGATGCGTGGCAGTCACGAAAACCAAGGGTTTTTCCTATTAGGGAAAGTGCCAAGTCCTTCGCGGTTTTTTGCGCGGAATTTGTCATCGTCAGGACAGAAATAGAAACGGCAAATTAATAGACTCCCCATCGACCAACACTACTGGCGTCGCTTTCTTCGACGCGGCAATTTCAGGAAAGACGAACAAGATGGACCTGTCACTGTATTCCATTCCGGCATCCGTTGCCGTGGCGGCTTTACGCCGCAACAAGGTCGACCATGTCGTAACCGTGCCCGACTGGGTACAACTGTCATTGCATGACCAGCTCAACAAGGGTGTGGATGACATCAAGGTTGTGAATGCCTGCAACGAAAACCAGGTGGTCACGGTGGCTGCCGGTTTGACGATTGGTGGCAAGCGTCCGCTGGTCATGATGCAGAACCAGGGTCTCTACAACTGCTTCAACACCCTGCGTGCCGTGTGCCTGGATGCGCACATTCCCATGGTGTTCATGGTGGGCCAGTTCGGGCGCGAGTTCGCCAATCTGGGCAAGCCTTCGACCGAATCGGAACGAACCATGGTGCGCATTGCGGAGCCATTCTTGACGTCCATTGGCGTACCGTTTCATGTTCTCGATTCCACGGCGGACATGGCCAAGTTGGACATCGCATTTGCGCAAGCGCAGGAACAACGTACCGCCGTCGTCTTGCTGGTGTCTGCCCCTATGGCATGGCAATAAAACAAGGAATTGATCCATGATGAATATTGTTCAAGCGTGCGGCGTGGTCGCCAAAGGTAGGGGTAACGCCGTGCTGGTTGCCACCATGTTGTCCATGTTTATTTTTGACCGCATTGAGGGGGCCGATGGCGCCGCCTCAGGCGTGCCGCTTGTTGGAGGCAAGGCCGGCCTGGTTTTGGGTCTTGGTATAGCCAAAGCCAAGACGGTTTTCAGCGCCGCCCATGCGCAAGCGGCGACAGGTGCCGCAAATGGGCGCATCAATTCTGTGCCCCTGATGGGCGGAGCCGCAGGTCTTGGACTGGGCTTGGCACTGGCCCACCCTGAGCGCAAAGTGGTGGTGATGGACGGAGACGCCAGCCTCCTGATGGAGTTGGGCGGCTTGGCCACCGTGGCAAATCAGCGGCCCAAAAACCTGCTGCATTGCGTAGTGCACAACGGTACGCAGTTCTCGGGTCTGGACAACATGAAGACGCCGACTGCAGACTTTCAATTCGCGCAAGTAGCGCTTAAAGCGGGTTATGTGCACGCCGAGCGCATCGAAGACGGTGCAACCTGGGCGCAGCGCTTTCCTGCACTGCTGGCGATGGATGGTCCTGTGTTTGTCGAGCTGATGGTGGAGTCGCTCCCCAAGCAGACCAAGACAGGGTTTGAGCAGGAGGAGTTGCCCCTGAACCAGTACACCCGCATGGGTGATGAAGCGATTGCATTGCAGGCATGGCTTGCGCAGGGTGTGGCATGACCGCCAGCACCGATACCTTTGACTACATTGTGGTTGGTGCAGGTTCAGCGGGCGCACCGCTGGCCGCACGCTTGAGCGAGAGCGGCAAGCACACGGTATTGCTGCTGGAGGCAGGCCCCAAGGACACCAGCATCTGGACCCGCATTCCTGCTGCAACCGGCAAGATTCTGGAGCAACGCAAACTGATCCGGGAATTTTTCACGGAGCCCGACGCGCAGATGCAAAACCGCCGCATTTACTGGCCGCGTGGTCGCGTCGTGGGAGGCTCCTCCACCGTCAACGGCATGATGTGGGTGCATGGCACGCCCCATGAGTACGACCTTTGGGCCGACGACGGATGCCCCGGCTGGGCGTACGCTGATTTGCTGCCCTGGTTCAAGAAGATCGAGAGCTTTGCAGCCGGTGATGGCAGCGTGCGTGGCCTACATGGCCCTGTGACCGTCACGGAGTTCAAACCGGTTGACGAACTGCCTGACGCATTTTTGGACTCCGTGCAGGCCGCTGGCATAGTTCCGCGCGTCAAGGACTTCAATGCCAAGGGCCTGGGCGGCAGCTACATGCAGTTCAATACGCGCAACGGTGTGCGGTGCAATACGCGCATGGCCTATTTGGACGATGCCGTCCATCGCCCCCATTTGACGCTGCTCAGTGGGGTGACCGTCAACCGCGTTCTGCTGCAGGGCACGCGTGCTGTTGGTGTAGCAGCGATGCAAGAGGGACGGGATTTGCAATTGCTGGCTCGCCGCGAAGTCATCCTGTGCAGCGGATCTTTCAACTCGCCCCAGCTACTGGAGTTGTCGGGCATTGGTCGTCGCGATGTACTGGCCAAAGCCCGGATTCCCTTGCTGCATGAACTCCACATGGTGGGCGAGAACCTGAGCGAGCATGTTTACAGCCCCTTGGTCTATGAGGCCAAACGCGAAGTGTCCTGGAACCGCGATTTACGCAGCCCGATGGGACAGGCCAGACTCGGTCTGCGCTGGTTGACACGGCGCGACGGCCCTTTGAGCTCCGTCACCATCACTGCGCATGCGTTTGCACCCCCGGTTTCCGGTGGTCAGCAGGCGGCCTATAAGTTGCAAGTGCAACAGGTCAGCAGCCCCGGCAACCGCGGTCCGGGCAAGATTGCCATCGATCCGTTTGACGGCATCACACTCGCTTCGTTTCAAATCAGGCCGCGTTCACGGGGATCGGTTCACATCGCCAACTCCGATCCATACGCTGACCCAACCCTGATCTCCAAGCACTTTACCCACCCGGATGACGTCGATGCTTGCCTCACCGCGCTCAAGATGTCGCGCAAAGTCGCCGAGACGGGGCCACTTTCGCGCCTTGTCCAGCGTGAGTTGCGCCCCGGTCCAGCGACTGCCAGTGACGAGGCGTTGATCAACTACATACGCGCCACGGGCGCCACGGCTTACCACCCCGTGGGCACCTGCCGTATCGGGTTGGACCAGGCGCAATCGGTCGTGGACCCCCAGTTGCGCGTACACGGAATCACCGGCCTGCGCATAGCGGACACATCTGTCATGCCCACCATTGCCGCCACCAACACCAATGCCATCGCCATCGTGATAGGCGAGCGTGCAGCAGACTTTATTCTTCAAGACCCGTCTTGAGTTGCGCCACATTCATAAAGGTCAACATGTCAACTTCAAACCTCTACGAACCTCGGCGCGCATGGACCATGACCGTCCTGCTGGCCTTGTTCATGCTGATCAACTTCATCGATAAAGTGGGCATTGGCCTGGTCGCCGTGCCCATGATGGCCGAGCTGAATCTGTCGCCCACGGAATTCGGCTTTATAGCAGGCAGTTTTTTCTGGTTTTTTGCCATTTCCGGGGTGGCTGGCGGGTTTGTCGCCAACCGCTACAGCGCCAAATGGATACTCATGATTCTGGTGATTGTTTGGTCCGTTGCACAGTTGCCCATCATTCTGTCGTCGTCGGTTGCCATGATCATGGTTTCGCGCATTGTGCTGGGCATTGGGGAAGGCCCGGCTTCACCGATTGCCTTTCATGCCTGCTACAAATGGTTCCCCGACGCCAAACGCAACCTGCCTATCTCCGTCATCAACCAGGGCTCTGCATTGGGCCTGCTCATCGCGGGTGTAGCTGTGCCGCTCATCACGGCCCGCTGGGGTTGGCGTGCCAACTTTGTGGTCATGACCGCCATCGGACTCGTATGGGGGATCATCTGGTTAATCTTTGGCGCCGAGGGCAAGATTACAAGTGACAGAGCTGCTGCCCTCGACAGTACGGGCGGTGACCTTGGTGGCAGGCGTCTGCCCTACAGCAGACTATTGAAGGACTCCACGGTCTGGGGCGTATTTGCCATGCACTTCATGGCGTTCTGGGGGCTTGCGTTGACCCTGACCTGGCTGCCTGCCTACCTTCAAAAGGGTCTGGGCTATGACGCGGCAACGTCTGGCAAGCTGTTCGCTCTGGTGGTGCTGATCAATGCGCCCGTCAACCTGGGGCTTTCCTGGTGGTCGCAGCGCATGCTCAGCCGTGGGGCGACGCAGCGTGCGGCCAGGGCCTTACTGTGCAGCTTTGCGCTGTCGTTGTCTGGGGCGCTTTTCATCGCGCTAATGTTTCTGCCCCTGCAAAACATTCAGAAAGTGATTTTGCTGGCGGTCGCTTCAGGCTTGACTCCAGTCATTTACTCTTTGGGTGCCGCCATGATGGGTGCAGTTTCTCCCGACAGCCAGCGTGGTGCGATGCTGTCCATTGAAAACTCGATTGCCTCGCTGGCAGGCGTTTTTGCGCCGGTGGTGATGGGTTACCTGATCCAGAACTCAACCCTGTCAGCGGCGTTGGGCTATGAGCAGGGATTCGCCGTCAGCGGCTGCCTGCTGCTACTCAGCGGCGTTGTCGGTTTCATCTGGGTCAATCCTGAGAAATCGATCCAACGCCTTGCTAAAAACGGGCTGTAGACCCCGTGGAATGTGCTTATGCAGCTACAAACGTAGTAGCAAAACCGTTTTGATCAAAGCTTTTCAGTTGCTTCGTCCTCGGCAAAAGTTGCCAGCTTTGATAAATCCGGTATGTCGCACTTGCCGTAGGCAATACCGATCAGACCCCGCTTTTCCAGCGCCCCCAGGATCACATTGGCTGACTGGCGTGTGCAGCGAGCCAGGCCAGCCAGTCGGTTTTGTGTGACGCTCAGCGTGCAGGGACTGCTTGTGAGGTTTTGTGCCCTTGCCAAAATGTGAATCAATTTGGCCATGCGCTGCTCGGGTCCGACCAGCACGGACTGCCCCGCCCACTCCATCAAGAGACGCTGGCGCTGGCCAATTTCGGCCAGTATCAGGGGATACAACTTTGGATGGCGCTCGCAGATGTGGCGCACATCTTTAGCGGGCAGTGCGATGAATACGCTGTCTGCAGTGCAACAATAGTCTTGGTCTGGAGCCGACGGAATCAGGCACGGCAGCCAGGTAGCCCAAGCACCGGCACCGTGGTCGCTGATGACCACCTCCTTACCAGACGCCTGCCGCGCCACAATTTCCAGGTGACCTCTGACCACCAAACGCAGCCACTCCAATGGCTCACCTGCCGCATTGAGCAGGGAGGGTACTTCGTAGCGCTCGACCTTTGCACAGGCAACTACCTCGTCGAGCAGTTTCGAACCCAGACGACCAAAAATAGTGGTCTCCAATTGCTGGCGAATTTCGATGTCGGCCCTAGGGTAAACCATGGTTTGAAAAGCTGTTGATTGTCGGAAGTCGGACATTCTGTCTTCGCGCACTTTACTACTATTGAAAAGTCACCTTTTTGCAGGTGATTGATGCCATTTCGAGTGCGCATTCGCGGTGAACCTACTGCTCGCTCACCACTGCAACTTTGTCTACGACTGACCGATGAATAAACTGATGCACGCTGCTCTTTGGGTGGTGGCTACCTTGTTAGTGATCGCCGCCGCTTTGGCCCTGTGGGTCAACAGCCTTGCCAAGGACGATGGCGGCGCAGGACGCCCAACCTATGGTCAGCCCTATACCTGGACCAACACCACCACGGCCACAGGTGCGCCTGCGCCACAGCCCACCCCCGGCGGTGGCCCGGTGCCGCGCGCAGATGGCTACGTCATGGGTAGTCAGGGGCACGACTACATCCTGCCGCCCATGCCACCCGTGCGCGCGACCGACATTGCCCGCCAGGAAAACGTATTCAAGAACGTGGCCATCAAAAACTGTTTCTGGCCCGGCCCCAAGCTGCGCACCGGCTACTACACGACCGACCCGGATAGTTACGGTGAAGAAAATCAGATACCAGATATTGGCAACACCTTCAGCACGGCCTGGTTCAAGATACCCGCAGGTGCAACCATTGTGATGAAGGGCAACTTCCCGCACATGCGGCATTGGAGCTACACAACCTATTCCGAAAACGGCGTGCCACGCGACGTGGTCAATGACATCGAGATCGACCCGGACGCTGGTTCCTTCAACCCATTCCGCCCCGGTGTTCCCCGTGATGCAGAACCACGTCGCTATACCGTGACCATTGCCAATGGCGAGCCGCCTGCACAGCGCCCAGCCAATACGGTTTACACGCGTGCAGAGCCTGGGGTAGCCATTGGCATGCACATGCGCAATTACGTACCGGATCGCAGCATTGACTGGACGGGCGCTGTTGGCGTGGCCAGCGTTGAACTGCACATGGGCGACGGCAAGGTGCTCAAGGACGAAGAAGCCTGTGCCGCCACGGATGCCCCGTTGCGCGGAAAGCAGGTTCCGATCACGGTTCCCAAGAAACTGTGGATGGCGCTGAACAGCCTGCCTTGGCGTCCCGCTGACCGCACGCCGGCGAGCAACTTTGAAGTGGCCGGCATGCAGAAGTTTTACAACCGCGAGCACTTGTTGCTGCAAACCTTCTTCCCGTCCGTTCCCAGCGATTTCATGGCCGTTGAAAAAGGTGGCTTCTGGAGCAACCTCAATACGCGTTACGGATTTACGTATGTCAGCCAGGCGTATGGCAAGGTTTATGTGGCGCACGGGAAAATGCCAACAACCCCCCACACCTGGGATGGCGCACCCACCCCGTTGGACCAGGACACCGACATGCGCTATTGGTCCCTGTGCACATCGACTGCGCCACCGGTTGGCAATACGGTGGACTGTGTAACCGACGAAAACGTTCAATCGGTACTGGACAAGAACGGGAATTTCAATGTGGTCATTTCCAGATCGATTGACCGTCCGTCCAACGCCAACGAGAAGTGCGGTGTGCAATGGATGGAGTATGGCAATGGCGATGGTATTCCCGGCGGCTCGCAAGACTTTGGCGCCATCATCAACCGCAACACCTCAGTGAACCCCAAGTTCAAGCACAGCTGGTTTGATGTGAAGCGCATCCATGGTGAAGAAGAGGCGTTGGGTGCCTATCTGCCCAAGGTCATCAACATGCACGACAAGGTGCGCTTCGAAGCACTCGGCTGTCCTGTCGATACCAAGAAGCTTGCCGCCATGGCAAAGGGTTGAATCTTAATCAAGGTCTTACTATGAACAAGAAATCTCTTCTCAGTATTGCCCTCTTGGGCGCATTCTCATTACAGGCCTTGGGTGCGGACGCTCCCGTTGCTCCTGCCGCTGCACCAGCAGCAATCGCTAAACCGGCAGACTGGCGCGAAAACTACGCTTATACCCTGGGTGTGCAAGCCGTCATCTATGGCTTTCCGATGATGAAGGACATGCTCACGCGCTATGGCATGGTGGAGAAGCCCCAGGGCATCATCAAAGGCACGGTCAACGGCTGGTGGCACAGCCCACGCCCTGGCAACGCAGAAGACAAATACAACGCTTCCATCAATGACGACCAGTTGTATTCGGTGAGCTGGTTTGATGTCGCCAAAGAGCCTTTGGTCATCACGGTGCCCGATGCTGGAGAGCGCTACTACAGCGTCCAGATGATGGAAATGAACTCCGATATTTTTGACTACATCGGCATCCGCGCCACGGGCAACAAGGCAGGTAGCTATTTGCTGGTGGGGCCAGACTGGAAGGGAACGCTTCCCGAGGGCATAGCGGGTTTGCGCCGCTCACCCACTCCAACAGGCATGCTGATTTTGCGCATTACGGTTGATGCACACGACAAGCTGGAGTCCGCCAAGGCCCTGCAAGACAAAACGGGTATCGCGCCGTTGTCAAACTGGTTGTCCAAGGCACCCTATATCCCCACTGTGCGTGATGTGCTGGACCCCGTACCAGCGCAAACTGGTGACCCTTTCTGGTTCTTCAAAACCGTTAACCGTGGCTTTACGGAGAACCCACCGCCTGCCAAAGACGCGGCTTTCGTCAAGATGTTGTCCACGATTGGCGTGGGTCCGAATATGGGTGACGATTTCTCAAAGCTTGATGCAGCCACACAGGCCGGGTTGAAGCGAGCGACGATGGACGGAATTGCCGTCGTCAAGCAATCGGCCAAGGCAAATTACGACAGCAAAATTGTCAACAACTGGGCCTATGGTCACGTGAACTGGGGGCGCACCGCGCAGGCCAATGACTTTCTCACCCGTGCGGGAACGCAGTCCGATGCGGGTATGCAGGAGCACCACATCGAAGAAGTGGTCAAACTCCGTGCTTACCTGGACGCCAATGGCAAGGCCTACAACGGCGCTGATGGTCGCTACGTATTGCGCTTTGAGCCGGGGCAACTACCAAAGGTGAAATCCTTCTGGTCGGTCACTTTGTACGATGAGCGATATGACTTGGTGGCAAACGAAATCAACCGTTACTCCCTGGGCACCAAAGACATGAAGAACATGGTTTTTGGTAAGGACGGTTCGCTCGAAATCTACATCCAGGCCGATCGTCCCGCCTCAGAGCTCTTGAGCAATTGGCTTCCTGCGCCCAAGGGTTCGTTTAACCTATTCATGCGGGCTTATTTGCCCGACGCCTCGTTGATCCAGCAGACGTATATTCCGCCCGCCGTTCAGCGGGTCACGCAATAGTTTTTGAATGCAAGGAGACCCCATGAAACTGCTATTTAAGAAAGTCGCCCTGACCGCTTCAGTTCTGGCAATGGCGCTAGGGGCTTCTGCTGCCTTGGCGCAAACACCCAAGGCACCACCCAATATCGTCATGATCATGACGGACGACGTGGCGCCCATGGATATTTCTGCCGTTCACCGCGGCATCGGTGCGGTGCGCACGCCCAATATCGACCGGATTGCCAAAGAAGGCCTGATGATTAACGACTACTACGCGCAGCCCAGCTGCACGGCGGGTCGTGCGGCCTTCATTACCGGCCAGTACCCGATTCGTACCGGCCTGACCACCGTGGGCCTGCCTGGCGCGCCACTGGGCCTGAAAGCGGAGGATGTGACGTTGGCCGAATTGCTCAAGGCCCGTGGTTACGCCACTGGCCAATTTGGCAAGAGCCATGTGGGGGACCGCAACGAACACCTGCCAACCGTGCATGGTTTTGACGAGTTCTTCGGCATCCTGTACCACCTGAACACGATGGAGCAGTTTGAGCAGCCGGAGTACCCCAAGAATCCCAACTTCCCAGGCAGGCCACGCAACGTGCTTTACAGCTGGGCCACCGACACAGCCGACACCACCGCAGACCCGCGCTTTGGGGCCATTGGCAAGCAGCGCATTGAAGACCGTGGACAGTTGGGTTCCAAACGCATGGAAACATTTGACGACGAGGTGTACGCCGCCACTTCCGATTGGCTCAATCGCACAGCCAAGACCGATAAGCCGTTCTTCCTGTGGTTTAACCCCACCCGCATGCACCAGACCAACCATGTCAGCCCGGAGTGGCGCGGGAAAAGTGGCCAGGGCAACTATTCCGATGCATTGCTGCATCTGGACAGCCTGGTCGGAAAAGTACTCAAACAGCTCGATGACATGGGTGTAGCCAATAACACCATCGTGATGTTCACCTCCGACAACGGTGTCAATCTGTCCTACTGGCCAGACTCTGGTACGCCCTCGTTTAGGGGTGAAAAAGGGCTAACCTGGGAAGGCGGTTTCCGCGTGCCCATGATTGTTCGCTGGCCCGGCAAAATCCCGGCCAACGAGTGGTCCGACCAGTTTATGACCTCGGAGGACTGGGTGCCCACATTGATGGCCGCCGTTGGTGACTCCACCATCAAAGAACGCCTGAAGGCCGGAACCAAGGTGGGCGACCGCGACTTCAAGGTGCACCTTGACGGCTATGACCAAACCGCCATGTTGACTGCCAACGGCAAGAGCAAGCGGCGCGAATTCTTCTACTATGCCGAAACCGACCTGAACGCCATGCGCATTGACCAGTTCAAGGTGCACTTCGCCACCAAGAACAACTGGTTGCACGCAGCCGACAAAATTGATGGCGGTCTGATGGTCAACATCAAACCCGATCCGTTTGAGCGCACTCCCGAAACCGGCGGCCACGCTACCTGGATGCGTGAACGCGGCGCCTGGTTGTTGCCGTTGATGGGCGGCACATTGAATACCTTCTCCAAGAGCCTGGCAGACTTTCCTCCGCGCCAAAAGGGCGCCGGATACGGAGCGGCCTCTCTGTTCGACAAGAAGTAAAAACAGACTTAACGGCTGGCAAAGTGGGGCGCTTGGGCGACCCTTCTTATTGATCCTGCCCCCTATACTGGGATTTTTCGAGCCTTGTTGACATCGTTATGCCCAAGCGAATATCGCCGAGCCCCCTTGAAATGAAGCGTTTACGTCGGTTGGTGCCTGTGGTGCTGATGGTGTTGGCAACTCTTCTCGTCGTTATCGCCTGGCAATGGCCCAAGTTCGCTCAGATTCAAGCCACCGGCGCGGATAGACCTTTCGCCCATGCAGCAAAGCCTGAGACGCAACCCGCTTACGTCAACAATACAGTTTGCATCAGCTGCCACGCAGAGCAGGCCGGTCAATGGAGTACTTCCCACCACGCGCAAGCCATGGCCCTGGCTACACCCATCAGCGTGCGCGGAGCATTTGACGGACGGCAGTTCAAGCACGCTGGTGTGACCTCTCGCTTCTTCAAGCGGGGGGACCAATACTTTGTGAACACGGATGGCCCCAATGGCAAGTTGGCGGATTTCGAAGTCAGATACACCTTTGGTGTGGAGCCGCTGCAGCAGTACCTGATAGCCATGGCGGGTGGGCGCTTTCAGGCATTGCAGATTGCCTGGGACGACACCAAAAAACAGTGGTACCACCTGCGCCCCACTGAAAAAACACCGCCCGGTGATGTGCTGCATTGGACTGGCCGCTACCAGACCACCAACACCATGTGCATCGTGTGCCACACCACGGCCTATGAACGGCGGTATGACGCTGCCAGCGATTCGTTCGATTCCACGTGGAAGGAATCCAATGTGTCCTGCCAGGCCTGCCACGGACCTGGCGAAGCCCACGTCACATGGGCCAAAACCAGCCAGACTGAGAAACCTAAGTCGACCAGTTCAAGCACTATGGGCTTGACCGTCCAACCTCACTCAGGTGATCCGCGTGTGTTCCAGGAAATCTGCACCCCCTGCCACTCGCGGCGCAGCGAGCTGACCGCGACGGGGGTGCCGGGGCAACCGTTGATGGACCACTTCTTGCCCAGCGTCTTGCGCGATGGCCTGTACCACGCAGACGGCCAGCAAAGTACCGAGGAGGTCTTTGTGGACGGCTCGTTCCGGCAAAGCAAAATGTTCAAGCTGGGTGTCACTTGCACCAACTGCCACAACCCCCATACCGGAAAGCTGCGCCAGCCTGGTAATGCTTTGTGTCTGCAGTGTCATGCCAGTCAGCCGAACGCGGCGTTCCCCAGTGCAGCCGGAAGTTACGACTCTCCCGGCCACCATTTCCACGCAGCGGACTCGCCCGCAGCGCAGTGTGTGAACTGCCACATGCCGTCCAAGGTATACATGGGCATCCAGAGTCGACCTGACCACAGCTTGCGGGTCCCTCGGCCAGACCTGTCCGCAAAGACCGGCGCACCCAACGCCTGCAACAGTTGCCACACCAAAGAGTCGTCAGACTGGGCAGCAGGCAAAGTTGCGCAGTGGTATGGCGCCAAACTGCAACAGGGCGCGCACTTCGGTGAGGCATTTGCCGGTTTCAGGGCTGGCAAGGCCAAAGCTGCTGATGCATTGGTCGCCGTCATTGCCGATGTGGCCGCCAGCCCCATCGTCCGCGCGACTGCGCTGGACGCTTTGCGCGGCGACAGCCTGACCGGTTTGCCCATGCGTATCAACGCACTGTCTGACCCATCTGCCGACGTGCGCGTTGCCGCAGCCGATAGCCTGGCTACGCTGGAACCCCGCCGCAGAATGGAGGTGCTGGGACCGCGCCTGACCGATCCGCTGCGCGCCGTGCGGATGGCAGCCGTGCACAGCCTGTCGACGATTCCCCGCCAGCAACTGGCCGTGGAGTGGCTTGCAGCATTCGACGCTGCGGTGAAGGAATACATCGCCGTTCAGAGCCTGGGCCTGGACATGCCTGGCGCGCGCCTGAATCTGGCAGTGATGTATGAAAACACGGGACAGATCGCGCTGGCAGAGCAGAGCTACCGTGGCGCTCTGGCACTGGACCCGGACTTTTCGCCAGCGCGGTTGAATCTGGCACAGATGCTGGCCGTCCTGGGGCGAATCGCGGATGCCCAGACGGTTTTAAAGGAGGGCCTGGCCCGGGTCCCGGCGATTGGCGAGATGCAATACGCGTTGGGCTTGCTGCTGGCTCAGGATGGCAAGACCCAGGCCGCAATCGAGCCGCTGCAAAAGGCAGTCAAGCTGCTGCCCCAGCGTGCCCGTGTGCACTACAACCTGGGCCTGGCGTACCAGCAAACGGGCCAGACCAAGGCTGCGGAGCAGGCGTTGCTTGCTGCGGCGCGAGTAGACGAGAGTGACCCGGATGCGCTGTATGCGCTGGCCGCGTTCTACTTCCATGGACAGCAGTTGAAACAAGCCAGTTTCTGGGTTGGCAAACTACGACAGCTGCAACCGGGCGCCCCGCGGGTGCTCAACCTGGAGCGTGCGCTCGGCGCGAGCGCCGGCCTTACAGCTCATCCTTAACCAGCTGCTCCAGCTGTGCAATGCTCTTGATAGACACCTTGGAGTATTTCTGCTCGATCAGCCCCGATTTCTCAAGCTGCTTCATCGACAGGTTAAGGCTTTGTCGCGAGATGCCCAGCATTTCGGCCAGATCACTTTGCGAAAAATCCACCTCGAAGATGCCCTGCTGGGGTTTTCCGGGTGGTCCGTAGGTTGATGCCAGCGTAATCAGGTGCCGCGCAAGCCGCGCCGTGGGTGACAGCAGATGCTGGTCCGCCATGGCTGAGAACGTATCGCGCGACCGTTTGCACATCACGCCAAAAACTCCCATCATCAAGGCGCTACTGCGGTGCATGGCGTCCACCATGGTTTCGCGTGACAGCGTGATCATCGTGCACGGTGTGATTGCCGTGGCACCGTAATACAGGGGCTCCCCATCCAGCATGGGGATCAGGCCATAGAGCTGGCCCGCCCGCAGCACATTGAGCACATGCCGTTTGCCAGCGCGGTTGGTCACACTCAGTTCGATTTGGCCGTCAACGATGACAGCCAGGTGGTGGAAGTGCTGGCCCAAGTGGGTCACGACCTCGCCATTGACGTAGTTGACGAGGCGGGCTTCATCGGCCAGGTGGTCAAGCAATTCAGGTTCGATGCCGCGAAAGCAGTGTGTCTGCCGGAGCACGGCCAGCGTATCAATTGTGGTCGCTCTCATGGTTTTCCCTAGAGGAATGTGTCGGGCTTTAGACAGATTTGTGAAGCAGCACTCAGGATACTGCATCCCTCACGCACTTCGTGTTTGTCTGCGAGTGCCGTCACCCATTCCACGTCGATTTTTCAAGGATTTTCACCATGATGTTGCGGACCCGCCGACTGCCAGCCTCGTTTGCTTTTGCGTGTTTCAGTGCACTTATTGCCAGTGCAGCGTCGCTGGCCCTGGCAGCGGACCACGTTCCCATGTCCGGTCCCAAGAACAACAACGACACCACCAAGCCCGGAATCCCCGGCGTGCGCAGCTGCTTCTGGGACACCGGACCCTACAGTGGCGACCCTTACTACAACACCGCCTGGCCCGACACCAATACCATCTACTGGGGCGCCAAGTTCACCATTCCAGAGGGAGCCAAGCTGGTCATGGAAGGGCAGTTTCCGCACTCGCGCTACACCTCCTACGTCAGCTACGACGAACGCGGCCAGCCCGTCGAAACCGTCGCCGACTACCTGATCGATCCGCTACCCGGTCATACCAACACCACCCGCCACGGCGCTGACCGCACTGCGGCCAAACGCTCTTACCAACTCGAAGTCAAGACTGGCAATATTCGCGACACCAGTCGCCCCGAAGGCATCTACCTGGAAGATGGCCGCAGCGTCAAGGTCATCAATGCGCCACAAAATGGTGACGTCAAGCAGCAAGTGATGATTTTGCGCATCTATACGCCCGACAGGGGTACCGGCATTACCGGTGGCGTACCGCTGCCGTCTCCCGTGCTGACGCTGGCCGATGGCAAAGTGTTGCGTGGAAATGCGGCTTGTCAGGCACTCAATTCCAACCAGCGTCTGGCTGTGTCACCCGATGCGTTTGGCATGCCCGCCTGGCGCTACCGCGAGTTGCTCAACACCCCCGGAAAGCCTGACACCCATCCGGCCACACGCCCGGCCACATGGCATGCCCAGTTTGACCGCAAGCAGTTCGAGAGCATCTTTACCGGTGTTCCTACTGGCGACTACAGCCGCAAGAGCGAAGGCTTCTATCCGACGACCGATAACACCTACGTCCGAACTTTTTACAACCGCAAGTTTGGCCCGGTCTTCGTGTTGCGCGGCAAGTTGCCGGTGACCCCTAAAACCATGAACGGTGACAAGGTCATGAACGTCAAGGATGTGGATATGCGCTACTGGTCGATCTGCTCCCAAAAGGGCGCGGCCAACACCATGGTCACCAAGTGCCTGAACGACGAAGAAGTGGTCATCGACAAAGATCGCAACTACGTGATTGCCTTCAGCAAGGCCGCGGACCGTCCGCGTACCGCCTACCCGGAATGTGGCATTAACTGGTTGCCCATGCCTGACGACGGTGACGGAATGTATGACCCTGACCAGGGCAACATGATGATTCGCAACATGCTGGCCAATCCCAACTTCAAACAGACCACGCGGGAAGTGCAGCAGCCTGGACAAGAGAAAGAAGTCCTCGGCCCCTACCTGCCAACCAGTGTGTACCTGACCACGTCCAATTTCGAATCTTCATTCAATTGCAAGTCGCCTGGTGAAGTGGCAAAGATCGCCCAAGACACCGAGGAAATGGACGCTGCCCAGCAAGCTGCTGCCAAGGTCAAGTAATGACTGCCCCAGTGAAACCTGAAAGAGTCATGATGAATCGTCTAAAACAACTCTTTGCCGTTGCTCTGTGCATGGCGTGTCTGCAGGTCACGTTGTTGCCTGTCGTCGCGTCCGCACAATCCTTCAGAGGGCAGCAACTATCTGCCGAAGACCAGGTCGCCAAGGAAAACTACGCCTATTCGGTTGCGATGCAGGCCTATATTTTTACGTTCCCACTCACCATGACCGAGCGTGAGCGAAAAATGCGCCTGGTAGACCGGCCCAGAAGCCCCTTCGCCCCCGTAGCGACGATCAATCAGCTGGGGCATATGCGGAAACTCGCCTCCGCCAAAGACCCGTTGCCCTACAGCCCGAACCTGGACACCATTTACACCGGCATTTTGATGGAACTTGGTGGCGGCCCTATCGTAATGAATGTGCCGGATGTTTTTGACCGCTACATTTCTATTGAAATTGCCGACGCCTACACCAGTAACTTGCCCTACCTGCTGGGCACCGCTGTTTCGGGTGGCAAGGGCGGCAACATCCTGTTTGCTGGCCCAGACTGGAAAGGCGTGGTGCCCGCCGGAATGAAGCTCTCACGCGCACCCAGCAACTCCTTGCTCATTGCAGTGCGTATTCGCGTTTTCGGGGAGGACGATATGCCAAACGTCATCGCCATCCAGAACAAGATGACCCTTACCGCCCTGAGTGATTGGGATAATGGGCGTGGTATGGGCAAGAGACCTGCTCCGGTGCCGCCTCTCATGGCGCGCCCCAATCACAAGGGCGACTTCGCGTATTTCCGCACGGTGACGGAGTTGATGAACGAAAACCCACCAACCCCGGTCCATGCGGCCGCACTGAAAAGCTTTGAATTTATCGGCATGCAGTTGGGCAAGCCCTTTAACCCCGACGCGCTGGATGAGCCCACACGCAAAGGCATTCTGCGTGCTGAAAGGGATGGTCCTGCCGTCATGAAATGGAGCACCCACCAGCGTGGCTACCAGCTCTCCACGGGTTGGGGTACGGCCCTGACTGGCGGCACCTACGGGTTTGACTACCTGGCCCGCGCGGAAGATGCGCTGTCCGGCCTGATCCAGAACGATCTGGAGGAAGCGATGTATTTCATTTCCTATACCGATGCATCAGGCCAGCCGCTGGTGGGCGGCAAGAGATACAAGCTGCATTTTGACAAGGGCAATCTGCCCACCGTGTTGCCCAAGGGGTTCTGGTCCTTCACGCTGTATGACGGCGACCGCTTCCAGTACATCGACAACCCGCTGAACCGTTACTCGCTGGGCGCGCGCATGAATGACTTGAAGTTCAATGCCGATGGCTCATTGGACCTCTATGTGCAACCCGAGTCCCCTGGGGCAGACATGGAGTCCAACTGGCTGCCTTCGACCAGGTCAGGCCCGTTGCGCATGAACATTCGGGTCTACTTGCCGACTCCAGAGATGATGAAGGTTGACGTGATGGAGAAGCGGATTCCTCCCATCATCAGACTGGACAACTGAGCAGATTCACCGCGCGCGTGATATTGCCCGTACCACCGTTCGGATCTTCCGGCTTGATGCGTCGCGTCGCTGATTTTTTCAAACATTTTTCATGATTCACCATGGCCATCAGTATTGATATCGAACTGGAGTACGAGTTTTCAGTCAAAGCCAGCGCAGCAGAAGCCATGGCGCTCCTTTCTGATTTGCCGGCCTGTGCCAAGCTGTACCCCAAGGTCGACCGGCTGGTTGATCTGGGCGATGGTGCTTACCGCTGGGAAATGGAGAAAATCGGTGTTGGCAGCGCCACCATCCAGACCATTTATGCGTCTAAATACGTTCCCGACAAAGCCAAAGGCACTGTCGTCTGGACTCCCGTGAAAGGAGAAGGCAATGCGCAAGTGGCGGGCAATTGGAAGATTACCGCGGGTAAGAAATGCACCCAGCTCAAAATGCAGGTCGGTGGCACGCTGACCGTTCCCTTGCCCGGGCTGATGAAGATGGTAGTCGCCCCTGTGGTCAAAGCCGCATTTGAAAAACTGACGGACGACTATGTCGCCAACCTCACCAAAAAGTTGGGTGGCGCGGCGTAAACGCAGGCTTTTCAGATACATGAGCAAACTCTCACTCCTCGATTTCGGTTTTTTCATTGCCGAAACGGCGGCTAGCCCCAAACACGTGGCCGGGCTTCTGCTGTGCAAGCGGCCCGCCAAATCTTCCGCGTCATTCGTCAAGAACCTGTACCGCGAATTCCTGGCGCACACAACCGTGCAGGCACCGTTTAACCAGGTCATTGACTTTTCACTGACGGGCCTGCCCACCTGGCGCACTGCCGATTCGGTCGACCTGTCACAGCACATTTTTTACCATCGTCTGGAAAAAGGCAGCAACGACCGGCAAGCGCTGTACCAGTATGCGGCGAACCTGCATGTTCCCTTGCTGGACCGAAGCCGCCCCCTATGGGAAATGCATGTAATTGATGGTCTCCAGGAAGGCCACTTCGCGCTCTACCAGAAGATTCACCACTCGTATGCAGATGGCGTAACCATGTCGCGCTGGATTGCCGAGTCCCTGGCCAATACGCCAAATGATCTGGAACTGCGCCCCTGGTGGACGCAGAAGCACGGTGGCTACGGTGCCAAACGCAAAAAGGCCGCACAAGAAGTGGCCCAGTCGGTTTGGACAGAAGTAGGTGACACGGCGCAGCGAGCCTTGGGCATAGGGCGCCTGGCGGCCATGCTGCTGCTGGAGAGCGTGCACCTCACCAAGAACGCCATTGCGCTGCCCTTTGTCTCCAGCGCCAAAACCATGCTGACCGGGCAGGTGACGGCGGGGCGGCAGTTTTCGGCTACCGGTATATCCATGGATCGCATCAGCCGCATCCGCGAGCGAACCCGATCCACGGTGAACCACGTTGCGCTCACCTGTCTGGACGGCGCACTGCGCCGCTACCTGGCGGACCAGGGCGTGGTGGTGGATCGCCCCATTACGATTCAAATGCCGGTGAATCTGCGCCGCGAAGGCGACAAATCAACTGGCAACAAAATTGGCATTGTGCAGGTGGAGTTGTCGGACCCAACGGATGACCCCTATGTGCGGCTGCGCAACATAGGCTACTCTCTACGCAATGTGCGCACCATGATGGACAGCGTTGCTCCGGTGGCCATAGAGTCCTACACCATACTCACCGGTTTGCTCGGTCAGGGGGCAGAGACGTTCCAGTTGAGTGACAAGTTACCGCCCATGAGCAATGCCATGGTTTCCAACGTGCCGGGACCCAAAGAGCACCTGTACATCAAGGGCGCCCGCATGGAGGAGATGCACCCGATCAGCGTATTGCCGCCCAGCAACCGGCTCAACATCACCTTATTCAGCTACGCCGGTACCTTGTACTTCGGCTTGGTGGCAACCGATGGCCTACCCGAGGTGAAGCGATTGGGCCAATTCATTCAGGAGGCGTTTGCCGAACTCGAAGCTTGCGTTCTCTAGAAGGATTCGTTGTGTATCTCTTTAGCCGACTGATGATCAGGGTGTTGGGCGTGGTCACGCTGTTGATTCATTTTCCCAAGCTGCTTTCATTTTTTGACCCGGGTGCCTCGCGATCGATGACGCGCGAAATCACTGGCACCGGCGCGTAAATATCTACAACTGGTCAAGGCTACCTCACGTCACTTGCGAAACGTGCAACGCCAACCAGAGCGTATCAAGAAATATTCCGAGCATGGTCCAGTTCACAATGCCGCTTGATACAAGTTCATTGATGCCGGATCAATAGGATGGAAATTGAATGGGCTCAAGCTCCGGAAGACCGCTTTGGGCACTTATGCAGAGAACCCATTTATGTAGAGATTCTGGTTTCAGGCGACTGGTTGGCGCATCAACACTGGCGACCGGACCAATGCCGTTTCGGTAAGCTCGACATAATTTCTGCGACGGATTGAATGGATGACTCCACTACTGGAGATCATCATGAGTTCTGTCCCCTCACTTCCTGCCGGGTGCCAAACCTGGCTTCTCAACAGCCCGCTGGCACCGCATTTGGATGCGTTCGCTGCACACCTGGCCGATGGCGGCTACAGCGCGCAGACAACAAGGAATCATTTCTTGGGTGTTGCGCACTTTGCCCGGTGGATGACGCAGTGCGCGCTGCCGGTGTCATTGCTGGACGAGCAATTGCTCCAGCAATTTCTGAACGTTCACCTGTCACACTGTTCATGTCCGCCGCCGGCGGTCAGTGATCCAAGCAAACACCGCAGCTCGCTTGGGCATCTCATGGTCATTCTTCGCAAATGCGGCGCGGTCGCCGAAGTTTCGCCTGCGGTTGGCCCCATTCCAGACGAACTCCGCCGGTTTGATGAATACATGCGCAATGCACGTGGCATGAGTGAAGGAACACGTCGTGGGTGCCTGCGTTGGGTTCAGAGGCTGCTGCTGCACAAGTTTGCCGGTGAAGCGTTTGTGTTTGCCAAACTGCAGCCCGAGGATTTGCGCAAATTCATAGCGATACAGCTTGACCTCCTGGGCAGCGTCTCCAATGCCACGAGCCTGGCATCGGCATTGCGCACTTACTTTGGCTATCGCACCATCTGTGGTGATCCGGTGCACGGATTGCTGGGCGTGATCAGCGCGCCGGCTCATTGGCGCTTAGCGTCACTTCCGCGTGGCCTTCGACCAGACGAAGTTGACCGCTTGCTGGCATCCTTCGACTCTTCAGTACCGTCTGCGCTGCGTGGCTACGCAATTATTCGCTGCGCGCTGGATTTAGGCCTGCGCAGTAACGAAGTAACCAACCTGAGACTCTGTGACATTGACTGGAAAGCGGGAACCGTAACGCTCAAGCAAACAAAGTCATCGCGAGTCGATGTCCTGCCGCTTCCAGCGGCAACCGGTCAGGCGCTGGCCGACTATGTTCAAAACGAACGACCCAAGACTAGTAACCCTTTTATCTTCGTGCGCCTTCTGCCACCCCGAGACGCCCAACTGGGTGTCCACGGCATTCGCGCAGTGATCAGCAATGCGTTCAGACGCATTGGCCTGAGTCATGGGCGAACACATGCGCTACGGCACACCATGGCCTGCCGATTGCTGGATCACGGCAGCTCGCTCAAAGAGGTGGCTGATGTTTTGCGCCATCGCTCCCTGAACACATCCCTGATTTACGCCAAGCTCGACACACCCAGACTGGCAGCAGTTGCTCTTGCCTGGCCGGGGAGCACAACATGAGTGCCACCACCGATCTACAAGTCAAGGTCAATGAATACCTTGCCGAGCGTCGCCGTCTGGGTTTTGAACTTCATCACATGGGCGGTGGCTTGGCAAGCTTTGCTCGTTTCGTAGCGGATGCGCACCACAGTGAACCACTGACCATTGATGTCATGGCCGACTGGGTTCGCCAGGATAAAGCGCTGCATCGTACCCAGGCAACATGGGCGCGACGATTGGAACTTCTGCGACCATTTGCACGCTGGATGCGGCAGTTTGACCCGACCACTGAAGTGCCAGATGAGTCCATCTTTGGCCCGATACCAGGGCGGGTGACGCCCCACATCTACAGCGAACAAGAGATCGTCGAACTGCTGGCAGCTGCCCGTCGCCTCGGTCCATCTGGAAGCTTGCGACCAATGGTATTCGAGACCCTGTTTGGACTGATCGCGTCAACCGGTTTGCGTGTCTCCGAGGCACTGGCCCTCGTGAACGCCGATGTGGATTTGGTGGCCGGTACCCTGACGGTACGCAAGACCAAGTTCACAAAGTCACGCATGCTGCCAATGCACCCAAGCACTGTTCAGGCGCTGCTTGCCTACAGACGCCTGCGAAGCAAAGCCGGTCATTGTTCTGCCGATTCCCCGTTCCTCATCGGCACGCGTGGACAAAGACATGGTCAGCCCCTTTCTGATCGTCAGGTGCACCGTGTGTTCTTGAGTCTGCGAAGCCAGATGGGCTGGGTTGACCGTGGTTGCCATGGCGGACCACGCATCCACGATTTGCGCCACTCCTTTGCTGTACGCCGTGTGATTCTGTGGCATCAACAAGGTACTGATGTTGATCAGGCCATGCTGTCGCTGTCTACCTACCTGGGTCACGCCAAGATCAGCAATACCTACTGGTACCTGACAGGAGTTCCCGAACTGATGGCACTGGCAGGTAACAAGTTTGCCGACTTTGCCCAGGCACCGGAGTTTGGTGATGAGTAGCCCCAAATTGCCGCAACCGCCACCATCATTCCAGGCACTGGTGCAGGCATTCTTTGCGGAACACCTGACTCAGCACCGGGCTTTGAGTCCATGCACGGTAGCGTCCTACCGTGACACGTTCATGCTGCTACTGGACTTTGCGCAGATGAAGTTCGCCAAATCTCCAGCAGGACTTACGTTGGCAGACATCACGCCTGAGTTATTACTGGGGTTTCTCGACTACCTGGAGCATGAACGCCATAACGCTGTGCGAAGTCGCAATACCCGCCTGGCTGCTTTAAGAACGTTCTTGAAGTTTGCAGCACACCGTGACATCTCGTCACTGCATGTCATTGAGCGAGCACTGGGTGTTCCGATGAAACGATTCGAGAGGCCCATGCTGGGATTCTTGTCGCGTGATGAGATGCTGGCGGTAATCGGGATACCAGGTGGTGGTTGGACCAGTCAGCGCGATCATCTTCTATGGGGACTGCTCTACAACACGGGAGCACGTGTTTCCGAGATCATTGGCGTACGGATTGCCGACGTGGTCTTGAGTGCTGCAGCTTGCGTTCACCTGCATGGAAAGGGGCGCAAGCAGCGCACGGTTCCACTTTGGCATTCAACGGTCAGCGAGATTCGAGCGTGGCAAAGGGTCAATCCCCAACTTGACGCAAGATCCCCCTTGCTGCCAAACCGCGATGGTGAGGCGATGACGCGAGACAACGTCAACAGACGCTTGACTTTGGCGGTCAATGCTGCCGTCAAGACAATTCCCGCTTTGGCAACTCGCCACATCTCGCCTCACACGATTCGCCACACTACCGCCATGCACTTGCTGCAGTCCGGCGTGGACATCAGCGTCATTGCGCTGTGGCTCGGTCACGAGAGCCCGACAACAACGCACCACTATGTGGAAGCCGATTTGGCCATGAAGGATCGGGCGCTGGCCAGAATGCAAGAACCCGACGCAAAGATTCGCCGGTACAAGGCGCCTGACTCTCTGCTGGCTTTCTTCAAGGCGCTGTGATTATGTAGAGAATGCGGCCATGTGATCCAGGCGGATGTGACTGCCGAGCGCATGGCCGAAACTGTCACTCTGCATTACTGGGTCCTCTGCATAAGTGCCCTTATGTCGAGATCTACATAAGGGCACCGAACAGTCGACGACGAATGACCGCAGTCCTGCCGGTTAATTTAACAAAAAAGTGTGTTGTCAGCCCCATTCCGGCCTTATTGATATTTCGTTAATTCATGACAACCGTTGATCGCCTCAAGCGTTATATCTCCAGTAGCAATATTGGAGAATGCAGGCATGGCAAGAACGGGATTGAGCGAGGCGTCGAAGAAGCGGGTCAAAGCTGGCCGACTACTGCTTGCGGGCAAGGGATGTGCCGAAGTTGCGGATGCGGTGGGCGTAGTTCGCCAAACAATATACACATGGAAGCGTCTTCTCGATGAAGGCGGCATTGATGCATTGCGCTCGGTACCCGAACGCGGTCGTCCGGCCCAGCTCGATGATGTGCAGTTGGCGGCTGTTCGCGCAGCCATATTGCAAAACCCTACCGAGCACGGCTTTGGCACAGAACTGTGGACACTTAAACGGGTTGGCACGGTCATTGAGCGCTTGCATGGCGTGCGTTTTGGCCAGACCAATGTGTGGCGCATTCTGGGTAGCCTGGGCTTCAGCCCACAGAAGCCGGAGAAGCGCGCCATCGAGCGCAATGAGGATGCAGTGCGGTCTTGGAAACGCAGCACTTGGCCGGCCCTTAAAAAAAAGCCCAGCGAGAAGGCCGGCTGATCGTCTTTGTCGACGAGTCCGGAATCAGCGAACGCCCCACCCGAGTGCGGACCTGGGCACCCAAAGGACAAACGCCCATCATCCAGTTTCATTTCAACTGGAACCATGTGTCTGTCATTGCTGGACTGACTCGCACCAACTGCCTGTTCCGACTTCACGAGGGCAGCATCAAGAAGGAGGAGATCGTCGATTTCCTCAAAGCGCTCAAGGCCCATTTGAAGCAACCCCTATTGGTAATCTGGGACGGATTGAAGGCGCATCGCAGTCGGCTGGTGCGCGAGTACCTGGACAGCTTGAGCGGCCACATTCAAATCGCATTCCTGCCGCCCTACGCACCCGACATGAACCCGGTCGAATACTTGTGGGCCTGGCTCAAGCGACATGCCATGGCCAATTACTGTCCCAACGACCTCAGCGAGTTGCAGGTCACAGCGCGCAACAAACTCAAGAGCGCCCAAAAGCGCCCCACGATCATTGCCGCTTGCTGGATGCAGGCAACGCTGTGGTGATGTCATGAATTATGGAAGTCTCAATAGTTCGTTCCCAAAAAATCGTCCCCCGTCCCGACCAACAGCCTTGCCTCAAGGAAATCCCGGGTGCAACGTGATGCCTCCACACCGGAGCATTCATGGACAAGGCAATCGTCGAGCAGAACTGGGGAACCCAGCAGAACATTGCCCCCACCCGTCGGCGCACCGACCCGTATGCATTCCTCACAGGCAGCCTGATTCTTGGCGGCATGGTGGGTGTTGCATCCATGTGGATCCTGTGGCGTCCAATGCCGTTCCTGGAGTTGCCATCGGGCACCCTTGCCGAGCACGCCCAGTTCACCCTCAAATGCCTGCTCCATCAAGTATTGCCCCATGCCTACACCGCAGATGCCAAGTGGTACGCCGAACTGGTCGCCAACTATTCCCGGCCGATCCAGGTGGGCATGGCGTTACGTTTAAGCCTCTCTTTGGTCGCTGCAAGCTTGCCCGCGTTCTGGCTGGCACGCATTCACCTCAAACCGCGTGACGCGATGATGGAAATCCGCGGTGGCCACCGGTTTGAACTGGGGGAGGGCGCTACAGAACTCGCCGTGGCCATGAAGTCCATCAAGAACGCCATCCCCGACTTCGACTTCGCACCGAATGTTCCGTATCCATCCCAGATCTGGTCGCAGCACGTGCTTGCGGTCGGCGGTGTCGGTGCCGGCAAGTCCACCTTCATGCGCCCCCTGCTGCAACGCATCGTCAAATCTGGCGACCGCCTGCTGTGCTTTGACCCCAAAGGCGAATTCACCGCTGGCTTCAAAACCCCCATCATCGTGGCCCCGTGGGATGCACGCTCCTACGCCTGGGACATTGCCGCCGACATGCGCAACCATGGCGACATGGAGCGGTTCGCCGCCGCCGTGATCAAGGACAGCCAGGATCCTATGTGGTCCAACGCTGCTCGGGGACTATTGGTCGGTTTTCTGGTCTATCTGCAATCCGCCCGTGGCACCCAATGGGGATGGCAAGACCTGGCGGACATGCTCACTCTGCCCGAAGAAGACATCCTGCCCCTGATGCAACGCTATTACCCGGAAGCTTCAAGGGCGGTTGCGGCAGCGTCCGTCACCACCAAGGGCATCCTCATCAACCTGGACTCCTTCTGTCGCCCCATCTTCCATCTGGCCCGTGCCTGGGGTCAGCTACCAAAGGAGCGCCGGATTTCTTTTGTGCGCTGGACCAAAGATCCCAAGATCGCCACCCGCCAGATCATGCTGCAGGGCAATGGTGCCTATCCTGAACTCACCCGCGCCTATGTGGAGGGAATCGTCTCGGTCATTGCAGGCATCGTCAATTCCGTAGAACTCGATGATGATCCAGCCCGCAAGCTCTGGATCCTTGCAGATGAATTCGCCCAGATGGGCAAAATCCCCATCCGCCCCCTGTTTGAAGTCGGCCGCTCCCGTGGCGTGCGGTGTGTGGTGGCCTGCCAGGACTTTGCCCAGTTGGAAGAGGTTCATGGCAAGGAAGGCACCCGGGCGTTGATCTCCATGTGCGGAACGCTCATGGTCGGTCGTATCGGCCCCGGTGAAACAGCGGAAACCCTGTCCAAGAATTTGGGCACGCGGGAAGTCGAGCGAAGCAACGTCTCCACAAGCTATGACGGCAAAGCTGGTTCCACCAGTCCGACCACCACACTGACCTATTCGCGTGACTCACTGGCGCTGTACGTTCCCGCCGAGCTGGCAGCCCGACTGGGGGACAAGCCATCCCTGAACGGCTGTGTGTTCGCCGTGGCAGTGCAAGGCAAGACTTATGAGATTCTGTGGCCTTACTTCACTATGCCCAAGGTGCGCAAGGCCCACGTGGCAGCCCAATGGACGCTGGGTGTGCAACCTATTGCTGAACCAGCCACAAAACTGAGTCAACCAGATCCCGGCGCGGGCGGTCAAAAGAGTGGCGCCACCACCGGTGGCCATGGTGGTGGCAGTGTTCAACAGCCAGCGGCACAACCACTGAATGGTGATCGGTCCTATCAGCCGGTCAGTCCGAGTGATCAGTTACTCCAATCCAGTCTGAATGCCGCACCCATGGAAGAAGTCGCCGTGGATGTGGTGACCGTCCCCACGACCCCAGCACAAGCAAGCAGTGGCAGACTGGCTAGTGAAGGGGAAGACTTCGACGCGGTCGAAGCCATATCCGCAATGGCGATTTCCCACGACCCGGCAGAAACGGCGGCGCATCTCGCGCTGCAGGCCCTGGAAATTCTGAAACCCCGACCGGGTCCGACGCAACGCGTGCAGCCCATAGGGGCAACTTCCGTCAAATCCCGACGCTGAGACAGCGCCACTGGTCAGCGGATACCCACGGCACGACGAAATGCCTGGATGTTGTGGTCCATAGCGCGGTAAACCTTCAGAAGGGCAGCAGCATGCCGGCCCACACCGACAGGGAGCAACCATGGATCACCGCTGGAGCCAGCAATGGCGCAAGGACTACGACACCCAGGCACGTCAACTTTGGCTGGATATGGAACAGCGCATATGGCGCGATGCCAGGATTTTTAGTGGCATGGCGCCATCACCAAACGAACCAGACGCGAGTGATGACATCGACGTTCTGAACGATGAGGAATTGGACGACATCGGCGAACTCGGTGACGTGGATTCCCCATTGCCAATGCCATCGGTGAGGCGACTGCTCAGAACCTCAGACAAGCAAAACTGTGGATAGACCAACGTCGAACCCACGACACGAACGGAACGCAATAGGAGAGGGCGCCATGGAAAACAAAGAACAAGAAGACGGGGCCAAACGCGTTGAAGCCACACCCCGCATGTCAGCCAAGCATGAGGTGGCGCAAAAGATCATAGAGGCCATGAAGCAGGGCAACACACCTTGGCAAAAGCCCTGGAGCGCAAGCGCCATGAGACCTAGAAATGGCGCCACTGACAACGCGTATCGGGGCATCAATTTCGTCTTGCTTTCTTTGGCGGGCCAGGCTTGGTCGGACAGCCGATGGGTAACATTTAAACAGGCTGCCGCCAATGGATGGATGGTTAGAAAAGGCGAGAAGGGCCAGATGATTGTGAAGGTCGTCGATCTCCAGGATCCCGTCAGATCGGGGCGGGCTGGTATGCAGAGTACTTTCAGCGGAACGGGCGGCGCAAATGCCAATGGCAGTGAGGAAAACGCTCAGGAAGGGGGGCAGGGCGATTCAAGAAATCGGTATGCCTTGAAACGGTATTTTGTGTTCAACGCTCAGCAGGTGGAAGGCATGCCACCGTTGCCGGAGGTCAGCACACAGCCCGAGTTTGATCTTATTGAACGCGCAGAAAACGTGATCAAGGCTTTGAAGGAAAAGACTGGCCTGCTGGTCGTTCAAGGGGGCAACACCGCGTGCTACGTCCCGGCCACGGATGAGGTGCGTCTGCCGCATAAACGTGCATTTCATTCTGTCTACGATTGGTATGCCACGGCAATGCATGAGTGCGCACACAGCACCCTTGCCGAAAAGCGATTGGATCGCAAGGAAGCTTTGGGCAAAAGATGGGGTGATGAGGCCTATAGCCTCGAAGAACTGCGGGCAGAAATAGCGTCGGCAATTTTGGCAGCGGAAACCGGGGTTCCCATGAGCCAGGATGTTGATCACATCGGTCGGCATGCCAGTTATCTGAACAGTTGGGTCAAGGCCATTGGCAATGATCCGATGGCGATATTTTCTGCGGCGAAGACGCGGACCGAATGGCTTCCTACATGTTGGGTTTGGCGCAGGAAAACGTGGCCATGGCCGATCACAAGGAGTGGGTGGCGGAGTATGACGGGGCGCTGGTGGCTGGGCAGCAGCGGTGATATGAAGATGCCGTTTGCCGCTGGCGTTCATACCTTTTTGCGTCTGGATGTACAAGCCATTCAATTTAGCCCGCGAAATTTATGACACAAGTGGCACGGGTGGCACAGGTCATACCGTAAATACGTTTGACTATTCAAATCTTCCGATGAGGCTGTCAGTGGGTATCAAAAAGGTTTTTCAAAACCACTCGTGACACCTGTGACAGTAACGTTCTGCACGATGTGACCCGGTCAGACGCTCAAATGTTAGTTATCGACGCAATAGCTCGTATCCTAGAATGACTTTTCGACAGACAAAAATCTTGTGAGGCAGACATGGGCGAAGCGCGTAATAGGCTTTCGGTTAAAGAATTCCTTGCAAAGGCTGCGTTGCACAGCGACGGCAAGTCGTTTATGGTGGCCGAATTCGGCAGCGAAGTCACGCATAGGGTGATGCCCGCGGCAGAGTTGCTCTTCGATCCCATCATGGGTTGTATAAAGTACGACGATGCGGACGCTCTGCAGGGCATCTTCGACTTTGCAGATGGCTTTGGCGTGGACGTATTTTCGATTGAGCTTCCGCTGGTCAACTTGGAAACTCATGAGGAGACGATGGTCAGCATGCCGGAGATGTGTTTTGCGATGGACCGAGAAGCTTGCTTTAGCGTTGCCCTAAATCGTTTGCTGGCAGTTTCAAAAGGTTCAAGCGAGGCACATCCGTTGCTGCATAGTCTTTTCGAATCGTATGCGCCCGCCTACGGCCATCCAGGACTCACAGCACAGCGAGCGCGCATGGTAGAAAAACTTGTAGTTGGCTTTATGGAGGTGGCGGACAGCCAAGGTCAACTTCAAGTAGCGTTGACGCTTCCCTTGCCCCCAAAAATTCTTGAGGTTGCCAATCGAGTCGCGGCGAGGTCGCGCATGGCCAAAAAGTCGGAGTAGTTGTGTAAGAGGCGTCTCCTCCGTCTCTGTTCGATGGGCCGCAGTAAATGGGAGGAGGCCTGCCACGCGTTTGCAGACAACATGCGCATCAAGGTGCCCAAAGAAAAAGGCGAGGCCAAACGGCCAAGCGTTGATTGACCTATGTTAATGATAAGTCGCCCACTCGGTATTGCGTGAGCATGCCAGTGATGATGCTTTTGGCGCGCGATGGTGCGGTAAATGTGAAGCAATTCGGCTCATGACACAAATGGCACGGGTGTCACAGGTCATATCGTAAATCAGTAGTGTCCCAACGTTGTCACGTCGGAGCGTCGTAAGTTAATGATTCGCTTGATGAATTTGGTGTTTCAGTCTGGTCTCGATTTGAACGTCGAAAGTCAGACTTGGGG
>Ga0194061_1000130_pt1 | contig 43746 bp, 42 predicted proteins | sample SepL2221m_MetaG_FD_163423 | JGI IMG/M metagenome (GOLD analysis project Ga0194061, IMG submission 163423) | Anoxic zone freshwater microbial communities from boreal shield lake in IISD Experimental Lakes Area, Ontario, Canada - Sep2016-L224-21m | ecosystem: Environmental > Aquatic > Freshwater >... | reverse complement strand
GGGCTTCCCTGCGATGCTCGCGCCAATGGGCCGGGACCTAAACTCGGCCCACAAAGGACGTGGGCCTCAGACATAGGTCCCGGACTGCTCCCATCGGCGCTGCGCTTCTCGGCGTCCCCTACGGGAGGCAGGTCAAAAACACCATGAAGTTTGCAGACTGTCGTTTGGCTTTTGACCTTGGGGCCCCTGCGGCGCCGCCGAGGAGCACAGGCGAAGCGGGGGCCTTCCGGCGCATATGTCTGAGCCCCGCGGTTTCTTGCGGGGCGAGTTTATGCGCCGGCCCGCTTTGCCGAGCACCGGAGGGCCCCCCGAAGGGGCGGCGTCGGGGGTGTGTTTTCTTTGGTTACTTTATTTTGCACAAGCAAAAGAAAGTGACTCGCTCCCCGCAGGGGAGTGAAACCGCCCAACTCAAGAAATAAAAAGTCGCTAGCGCCGCGAAGAAGCAACCCCATGGATTCCCGCTTGCGCGGGAATGACGGCTGCCCGCCGAAAAGGCTGAATGGCTGGAGAGCCGCTCTGGTAGAGGCTCTCCAGCCTATGCCATTGCCGTGACCGGCAAACTTATATCTTGCCACTCCCGAAAGTCGGCTCCGGCGGCTTGGGCGGGGCCGGCGGCGGGGGTGGCAGGACGATGTACTCGAACAACTTGACCACCTTGGTCACGCCGCCGGTGGTGCGCGCGATTTCGGTGGCGTCGTCGCCTTCCTTGCGCGTCACCATGCCGAGCAGGAAAACGGTACCCGCCTCGGTCACCACCTTGACGTGATTGGCCGAGAACTTGTTGGCATCGACAAAACGCGCCTTCACCTTGGAGGTGAGGTAGCTGTCGTTGGTGCGCACGCTCATCGTGGTGATGGGGGCGATCTGCACTTCGTTGACCACGCTCTTGACGTTGGCCACTTCGCTGGCGAGCTTTTCGATGTCGGCCTTGACCTCGGCCGTGGCGACCTCGCCGGTCAGCAGCACGGTGCGGTTGTAGCTGGTGACGTTGATGTGCGCGCCGTCCTTGTACTTGTCGTTGATGCGGCTGAGCGCCTTGTTCTCTATGCCTTCGTCCTCGATGTAGGCGCCCGAGGTGCGCCGGTCGGTGGCGACCAGAACGGTGGCGCCGGCGCCAACGCCGACGGCGATCGGCACGCAGGCTTGCAGCAGTGGCAGGGCGGTGGCAAGTGCAATGATTGCGCTATGAAGCTTGTTCATTTTTCTTCTCCAAACAAGAGTTGATCGATGCCGTCGCACAGGCAATGGAGCATCAGCAGGTGCACTTCCTGGATGCGCGCGGTACGGGTGCTGGGGACGCACAGGCTGGCGTCCTCGGCTTTGAGCATGGCGGCTATTTTGCCGCCGCCGTTGCCTGTCATGGCCACCACGCGCATGCCGCGCGCGTGCGCCGCGCTGATCGCCTCGACCACGTTGGCCGAATTGCCGCTGGTGGAAATGGCAAGCAGCACGTCGCCTTTGCGTCCCAGGCCGCGCAACTGCTTGGCGAATATGTCCTTGTAGTCGTAATCGTTGGCGATGGCGGTGATGGCCGAGGTGTCGGTGGTAAGCGCGATGGCCGCCAGTTCGCGCCGCTCGCGCTCAAAGCGCCCGAGCAGCTCGGCGGCAAAGTGCTGCGAGTCGGCGGCCGAACCGCCGTTGCCGCAGGCGAGGATCTTGCAATCGGCCTGCAGCGCTTCAGCCATGATCTGGGTGGCGCGGGCTATGGGCGCGCTGAGCGCGGCCGCGGCGTCGAGTTTGGTCTTGGCGCTGTCGTGGAAATGCTGGGTGATGCGCTGGGTGAGATCCATGCCTTGTGTATCGTTTGCCGCCGTGTCAGGGCCCGGCGCCATGGTTACGAAGGACGTAGTTTACACCAGCGCATGCCTGGCCGACGCCCTTGTTGGACTTATTCGACAATACCGGACTTATTCCACAAAGACCTCGAATTCGACGCGTTTGCGCGGATTGCGCGCCTCGCGCAGCACGCTGATCCGCGCGGCCAGCGTCTCGCCGTGGTCCATTGCCCAGGCAAGGGTGCTGTTTTGCGTGCGCGGCACATAACCCAGTTTGTGGCCCTGCCAGAGCACTGCAATGGCGCTGGCGTCGTACGGATTACCGGCCTCGCGCCAGAGCACCAGCGCGTCGCCTTGCGCGAGCCGGGGCCACAGCGCCCGCGCCTCGTGATAGCGAAAGCCGGCCAGCGGCGAGCTTTGCACCAAAAGGCGCACCTGGGCCTGGGGTGTTGGTGGTGCCTGCGCTGGCGTTTCGGCGCCTGCCGGCCTGAATTGGCACAGCAACAAGGGTACGAGCAAGGCGGCAAGGCAAATAACGCGACCGGTTCTATTCACTTTTCACTCCTTCACTCCTTCACCGCCTCACGATTCGCCCTTTTACGTCTCACCGAAGGCATCGCGCAGCCATTCAACCGCCGCTGGATCCAGCCGGTCAAGCACGATGACATCAAAGCGGCAGGCCCGTTCGGGCTTTCCCCGCAGGTTTTCCATCAGGTAGTAACGCGCGGTGGTGATGATGCGCTGACGCTTTTTTGCATCAATGCTCGCCGCCGCGCCGCCAAAGGCCTTGCCGCTGCGATAGCGCACCTCGGCAAACACCAGTTGGTCGCCGTCTTCGAGCACCAGGTCGATCTCGCCCGCCTTGCAGCGAAAATTGCGCGTCAGCAGTCGCAGTCCGCGGCGCTGCAGCCAGGCGGCGGCGATGTTCTCTGCAGCCGCGCCGGGGCTAGTGCTCAAGGGCGTTTTTCCCGGCCTAGCGCGGCACCGCGGCGCCGTCGCGAAACTGCGTCGCCAGGGCTTCGCGTTCGACCTGGTTACCGGTTGTGGACAGCCCGAGCCTGCCGGTCACGCCGTCGAGGTTGATGCGGCCGCGGTTGAGCATGATTTCCGCGGCGAGGCGGTAGGCGTCTATGCCCAGGGCGAAAAAGCGTTGCAACTCCGGGCCAAGGCTGTCGAGGCGCGCATAGCTCATGACCGCCGGATGGTCCGGCTGCACCAGCCAGGGCATTTCAACAAAGCGTATGCCGTTAAGGTCGACGTTGGCGAGCGGTTCGGCGCGGCCGGAGTGCAGCAGCGATGTGGCATAGGTCGGCAGCACGTTGGACATGAAGGGGCGCGCCAGGCGCGCCTGCTCGACGTCGGCGGCGAGGAACAGCCCGTCGGCGTCGCTCTTGGCGACCATTTGCTTGAGCACAAGCAGGTCGGAGGCCGGCGTAAATTCAAGCGTATCGAGTATGCGCCCGCCGAGGGTGCGAAAGCCCTCGGCAAACGCCTGGCTGGCGCGGCGCGCAAGCGGCGAGGCCGCGCTGACGACCAGCATCTGGCGGATGCCGTCGTCCCAGGCCTGCACCGCGACCTGGCGGGCTTCGAGCTCGACGGACAGGCCGAAACCATAGAGCTTGGCCGGCATTTTCGGTTGCGCTTCGGGGTAATTGAGCGCCAGCGTGGGCACGCTGACGCGGTTGCTGGCGGCGATAGCTGATACGCCGGAGCGGGTCAGCGGCCCGACCACCACTTTTGCGCCGGCGCGCACCGCCGCTTCATATTCGAGCAGGATTTGCTCACCCGAGGCGTCGGTGCCGCGTATGGTCACCGACAACTTGTTGCCGTCGCGTTCGCGCGCCGTCATGAACCCGAGGCGCAAGGCCTCGGCGGCGGCCTGGAAATCAGCCGATTTTAGCGGCAGCAACAGGGCGATCTCGCTCGCCGGGGGAGCCGGTGTTTCGGGGGTGGCTGCAGCGGCCGGCACGGCTGCGCTTGCCTGTCCCTGCTGGGCCGCGCACAATGCCGGCGCCAGCAGCGATAATGACAACAGCACCGCGCGCAACAGTAAGGACGGCGCCAGCCGAATCGAGCCAAGAAAATGACCAAGCTGCATGAGCAAATACCGGTGAGCGGGGGCCAATTATATGTGGTCGCCACGCCGCTTGGAAACCTTGGCGACATCACCCTGCGCGCCCTCGACATTTTGCGTGCCGTCGACCTGGTGGCCGCCGAGGACACGCGCACCACCGCCAACCTGCTTGCGCACCACGGCATCAAGGCGAAACTGCTGGCGCTGCACGAACACAACGAGGCGCGTGCCGCCGACAAGCTGGTCGAAGCGCTGGCCGCCGGGCAGTCGGTGGCGCTGGTGAGCGACGCGGGCACGCCGGCCATTTCCGACCCCGGGGCGCTGGCCGTGGCACGCGTGCTCGAGGCCGGCTTCCGCGTCACGCCCATTCCGGGGCCCAACGCCGCCATCGCCGCGCTCTCGGCCGCCGGTATGGCCGAGACGGCGTTTTTGTTTTACGGTTTTTTGCCGGCCAAGGCCGGGGCAAGGCGCAAGGTGCTCGAGGCCTTGCGCGGCCTGCCGCATACCCTGGTGTTCTACGAGGCGCCGCATCGCATCGCCGAGTGCATCGACGACCTCGCGGCGGCCTTCGAGCCGGATCGTACCGTGGTGCTGGCGCGCGAGCTGACCAAGCTGTTTGAGAGCATTCATCGCTGCCCGCTCGGCGAGGCCGCGGCCTGGCTCGCCGCCGATGACAACCACCGCCGCGGCGAATTCGTACTCATCGTCTCGGGCGCCCCCGAACATGGCGGTGAGGCCCGGCTCGATGCCGAAGCCGAACGGGTGCTGGCGCTGCTTGCCACCGAGTTGCCGCCGGCCAAGGCGGCCAAGCTCGCCGCCGCCATCACCGGTGTGCCGCGCGATGTGCTGTACGCGCATGCGCTGGCCAGGGACGGCGGTTAAAATCAACCCATGCAAACCCTGACCCTCACCCGCCCCGACGACTGGCACCTGCACCTGCGCGACGGCGACACGCTCGCCGCGGTGCTGCCCGACACGGCGCGCCAGTTCGCCCGCGCCATCATCATGCCCAACCTCAAGCCGCCGGTGGTGACCACCGCCGACGCCATGGGCTATCGCATGCGCATCCTTGACGCGCTGCCCGAGGGCAGCCGCTTCGAGCCGCTGATGACCCTGTACTTCACCGACCAGACCACGCCGGACGAAATCGCCCGCGCGCGCCAGTCGGGCATCGTGCACGCCGTCAAGTATTACCCGGCCGGCGCCACCACCAACTCCGATTCGGGCGTGACGCGCCTGTCGCGCGTGTTCCCGGCGCTCGAGGCGATGCAGCGTCACGACCTGCCGCTGCTGATACACGGCGAAGTCACCGACCCGGCGGTCGACGTGTTCGACCGTGAAAAAATGTTTGTCGAGACGGTGCTCGCGCCGCAAATCGTCGAGCGCTTCCCGGAGCTGCGCGTGGTGCTCGAGCACATCACCACGCGCGAGGCGGCCCAGTACGTCGCCGCCGCCCCGGCCAATGTCGCCGCGACCATCACCGCCCACCACCTCCTGCTCAACCGCAATGCCCTGTTTGTCGGCGGCATCCGCCCGCACCACTACTGCCTGCCCATACTCAAGCGCGAGGAGCACCGCCAGGCCCTGCTCAAGGCGGCCAGTGGTGGCGGCGCGAAGTTTTTTCTCGGCACCGACAGCGCGCCGCACTCGCGCGCCAACAAGGAATCGGGCTGCGGCCACGCCGGCTGCTACACGGCGCATGCCGCCATCGAGCTCTACGCCGAGGCCTTCGACGAGGCGAAGGCGCTCGACAGGCTGGAGGCCTTCGCCAGTTTCAACGGCCCGGACTTCTACCGCCTGCCGCGCAACCAGGGCACCATCACCCTGAAAAAAGACCCGTGGAAGGTCGCCGCCACGCTGCCCTATGGTGGAGAGGGTGGCAACGGCGGCGAAGATGATGAACTGGTCCCCTTGCGTGCCGGCGAGCAGATTGCCTGGCGTCTCGCCTGATTCGCTGAACACCGGCCTGGACGGACTCAACGCCATGGCTGCGGCGCGCGGCCTTGTCTCCGGCGGCGGCAAGCCGCTGCGCTTCGTCGCGCCGCCCGATGACGGCGCCATTTACGAGCTGCGCATACGTGACAGCGGTGAAGTCGCCACGCGACCGGGCAGCACCCACGACCTGCTCAATGCCAGGGCCTGGCTGGATTTTCCGCACACCAAGGCCGCACTCAACCGCCTGCATTGCGCGGAACTGGAGAAGCAGCACGGTACGCAGCGCAGCCCGCTGCGCGACGCCTTGACGCTGTTCGACGAGTCCGGTCTCATCGTCGCCTGCGACCGTCCCGAACTCGTTTCACTGCTGCGCGGCTTCAAATGGAAGCCCTTGTTCTGGCAGCATCGCGCCGAGGTGCGACAGGCCATGCGCTTTGAGGTGCTGGGCCACGCGCTGGCGGAAAAACTGCACGCCCCCTATAAGGGCATCACCGCCCACGCGCTGGTTCTTGCGTTGTCGGCCGCTGTGCCGCGCGAAAAGCTGGATCAGTACGCGGCGGCGGCGCTGGCACTGCTTGCGAATACGCGCGACCTCGCGCCCTTGCCGGTGCTGGGTATCCCCGGCTGGACACCGGACAGTGAAAACCCGGTTTATTATGATGACACCACGCAGTTCCGCGGCGGGCGGCGCTGACCGGCTATAGGCTGGAAACGGCCGACTGGCGTCGGTTTTCAGCCTATGGCCGGGAATAAGCCGGGGAAAAATAACCGCCGGTTTTGGGCACAAGGAGAGCACGTGTTTACACCAGAGTACTTCAACAAATTCGGCGCCGGCCATTTGCCCGGGCATCTGGGCATTGTCTTTACCGCGGTCAAACCGGGCGAAATACATGCCGAGTTCCAGGTGACCATGGCGCTGATGGCCCCGAACGGCTTTTTGCACGCCGGCAGCGTCGTTACGCTGGCCGACACCGCGGCCGGCTACGGCTGCGTCGCCAACCTGCCGCAGGGCGCCAGCGGTTTTACCACCATAGAACTCAAATCAAACCACATGAGCACGGTGCGCGAGGGCGTGGTGCAATGCGTGGCAACCGCGGCGCACATGGGAAGGACGACGCAGATCTGGGACGCGGTGGTCAGCGACAAGGCCAGCGGCAAGACCATTGCGCTGTTTCGCTGCACGCAGATCATTCTGTACCCGAAGTAGCGCAGCCGCCGGGTGCGGCCGCGGTTTTGTTGCGGCACCAAGTCTCATGGCCGAGGGTGTGGAGACGCCGGTGCGGCACGATTTTCTTGTCAGCATCGGCTGTGATGCCTGCCAGGGTTATTTTTTCGGACGCCCCGTGGTGGCCGATGAATTGGCCGCCCTTGTCGTCCCCGGCCAGGCTGCTTAGTCGCGCGGCAAGCAATTTTGTCGCGGCAGGCGTAATCTGGTCCCGTTGCACCCGCCAGCGTGTTCCCGTCCTTAACGTTGTGCCACGCAAGGAGAACCACCATGACATTGTGTCCGATCGCCCTCGCTGCGACCTGCGCCAAGTGCCCCGCCGTAAGCGTCTGCCCGCTCAAGGGCGTGCTTGGGGATTACAAAAAGCCCGACGATGCCCCGCCGCCTGCTTCCGCACCGGAGAAGGGTGGCAAGTGAAAGGTGAAAGGTGAAAGGTGAAAGGTGAAAGGTGAAAAAGGGCGCGGCTGGCGCCCTTTTTTATTGCGCCGTGCGCGCACGCAACTGTGCCAGCAGCGCGGCGAGGCCGCGCAGGATGGCGCGCAGCAACAGCGCCGCGGCCAACGCAAACACCAGCAGCATGACGAGGAAGATCGCCGGGTGCGCCAGTGCCAGCCACAGGCCCGAGGGCACCAGCAGGTCTTCGGAGAGTGATGCCGCCCAGTTGCTGAAGGGCTCGGGGGAGGCGTTGAGTGCGGCGCGGCCGCCGGCCTTGGCGAAATGCGTGCCGGCGGCGATGCCGCCGCCGAGTACGGCCGCGGCGGCGGTGATGGTCGCGTTGTCCGCACCGAGCGCGGCCGCGGCGAGGGCGGCGCCGGCCGGGATGCGGATAAAGGTATGCACCGCATCCCACAGGCTGTCCAGCCAGGGCAGCTTGTCGGCGCCAAGTTCGACCAGCGTCATCAGGCCGCTCGTGCCCAGCACCGCCGGATGGGCAAGCAGCGACAAGTGCGCCGGCAGTTCAAGCCAGCCAAGGTGGCCGGCGAGACCGCACAGGAACAACACCAGATAAAGGCGCAAGCCTGCGCCCCAGGCGAGCGCCGCGGCGAGGGCGATGTCGGGCAGGTGCTGCAATAGTAATTGTGCGGACATGGGCGATTGTTCTCGTGCTGCGGGCGTCAGGCGGGTTTGCCAGGTTCGAAAAACCGCCTTGTCTCGAACACCGCCGCGGTGAGGCGCTTGCCGCCCGAGCGCAGGCGACGTTTCAATACAAAATCAAACAGCAGCGGGTTGTGGCCGCGCAGTGCGCTCAGTGGTGCGACATCGGCGGCATCGAGCAGGCCGGTGTCCGCGAGCAGCCGCGGCGAATACAGCGGCATGATCCCCGGCAGCGGATAGTCCGAGCCGTTGAGCAGGCGGGTGGCCCATTCACCCGCACTGCCGCCACCGTCGGCGGGCGCGCCGGCGCGTTCGATCACGCGGCGCAGCGGCGCGCCGGCACGCGCGCTTTGTGTCATCGCCGAGAGGTCGCCAAACAGGCGGCCGAAGTAGCGCGGCTCATCCATCATGCGTTCGAACAGCGTGAAACTGCCGGTCCAGGGGCCGTTGGCGCCCCGGTCGGTGTCGCGGCTCTCACCCATCGAAGCGCAGTGCGCCACCACCACGCGCACGCCCTGACCGAGCGCGCGGCGCAGTTGCAGCGGGTTGCCCAGCGCATCATCGCCGGGCGCGGCCCGCTCGGCACCGGCGTGGCTGATCAGCGGCAGGTTGAGGCGGGAGAGCGTTGCATAGAAGGCATCGCAGCGCTGCGCGCCCGGATCAATGCCCTGCGCCGCGGGAATCCATTTGATGGCGCGTGCGCCAAGCGCATGCACGCGCTCGAGTTCGGTCGTCGCGTCCTTGCGGTAGGGGTGCACCGAGGCGACCCACTCAAAGCGCTCCGGCCAGGCACTGGCCACGGTGGCGCAGTAGTCGTTGCCGACCCAGGCGTGGGTGTGTTCGGGGGCGGCTTGCCCGGACGGGTCGTGCCAGAGGTCAAGTGCAAACAGCAGTATTTTCTGGCCGCGGGGTAATTCTCCGCTGAGGGCGCGCAAGCGTTCGACATAGGCCGCGTCCAGCTTGCCGCGGTTGACATCATTGCCAAGGCAGGCGGCGTCAAGGAAGAAATGCCGTTGCACCGCTGCGAGCGGCCAGTAGAGCGTGCCCTGGTGTTCATTAAAACCGGCGTCATTGAAGCCCGCGTTCTCGGCATGGTCGCCGACACCGAGAAGGTGGGCATGTGCGTCCCAGACCTGGTGGTGATCCAGTCCGACAATGGCGTCGCGCACGATGGGATGCGCGGCCAGTTGCGGCGGCAGGGCGCCGAGGCAGGGATTGGACAGGCCTTGTTCGGGCCACAGCCGCCAGCCGGTGAGGGCGAGCGCTGCAGCGCCCGTTCCGGCGAGGCCGGCAGCGAGCAGCAGGCGGCGGCGTCTTGAAATCATGCCTGCTATCATCGCAGAAAAGCGGTTGCAAGCCCTGCGGGCAAGCCAGAATGGCACGATTGGCGCGCCGCGCCATACGCCGCGATGTGATCGAGGAGGAATTCGCTACGAACGATCCGGTGCAACTGCCGTTGTGGGCCGTGGTGCTGCTTGCCGGCTTTGCCGCCTGGGCGGTGCTGGTGTTGCTGCTTGCGCCGGGCATGCGCTGGTTTTTTCGCCGCCGCATCAACAGCGTGCTGCGCCAGGTCGGCGGCCGGCTCGACGTCGAGCTGCCCTCGTTCAAGCTGACACGCCGCCAGGTGCTGATAGACCGGCTGTTCCACGACCCCGCGGTGCAGGCTGCGGCCTCGACGCAGGCGCAAAAAGACGGCGTGCATCTCGGCGAGGTGTGGCGGCGCGTCGACCGCTACGCACGCGAGATCGTGCCCTCCTTCAACGCCTACGTTTACTTTCGTATCGGTTACAGCCTGGCACGCGGCCTCGCCCGCCTGCTTTATCGCGTGCGCATCGGTTACATGGACGAGGCGGCGCTGGCACGTGTGGACCGCCTGTCGACCATCGTCTTTGTCATCAACCACCGCAGCAACATGGACTACATCCTGGTGAGCTTTCTTGCCGCCGAGCGCACCGCGCTGTCGTATGCGGTGGGCGAGTGGGCGCGCATCTGGCCGCTGCAGCAACTGGTGCGCGCCATGGGCGGCTATTTTGTGCGGCGCAATTCGGGCGATACGCTTTATCGAACCGTGCTTGCCCGCTACGTGCAGATGGCCACCGCGGCCGGCGTCACCCAGGCGGTGTTTCCGGAGGGCGGTCTCAGCGTCGACGGGCGCCTGCGCGAGCCGCGCTTCGGCCTGCTCGATTACATGCTGAAGGGCTTTGACGAACGCGAGGGCGAGGGCCGGCGCGACCTGGTGTTCATTCCGGTCGGGCTCAACTACGACCGTGTGCTGGAGGATCGCAGCCAGTTGCTCAAGCTGGCGCGTTCGGCGCCAGAGGGTGGCGCCGGCCCGCCCCTGACCCGGGGCGCGCACGCGGGCAAGCTGCGTGGCGTCATTACCAGCGGCGTTTTTCTTTGCCACAACCTGTGGCTTGCGTTGACCAGGCGCTGGTTTCGCTTTGGCTATGCCTGCGTGAATTTTGGCACGCCGCAGTCGATGCGCGCTTACGCGCGAGAGCACGGCGTGCATTTCCCGGCGCTCGATGAGACGGCGCGACGCGCCGAGGTAAGCGCCATCGCGGCACGCTTGATGGATGCGATAGGCGGCGTGATTCCGGTGTTGCCGGTGTCGCTGGTTGCAAGCATTTTCGTGCGCGACCCGGCGCGCGCCTTTGACGAACTCGAAATCAAGGCCGCGGTGCGCGAAAGTATGCTGCAGCTCGAAGCACGCGGCGCGCGCCTCTACATTCCGCGTCAGGACCAGGACTACGCCTTTGGCGTGGGACTGCGCATGCTGACATTGCGCCACGCGGTGATCGAGCAGGACGGCCTCTACCGGCCGGCGCCTGATCAGTTGCAGTTGCTCGCCTATTACGCCAATGCCATCGGGCATCTTGCCGGGCCGTCGTGACGCTTCTTTGCCACAGGGCGATGGCTGGAGAGCCGCTCTGGTAGGGGGTTTCCAGCCGATTTCATGGCGGACCAGGTGAAGCGTGTAGAATCGCCCCACATAAAAACGATTTCCCAGGAGGATTCTGCAATGTCCCGATTTCGCCTTGTATTGCTAGGCACAATGTTTTTTTTCGGCGCGATCGCAGGTAGCGCGGTCGCGCAATCGGACTACCCGAGCAAGCCGATACGCGTGGTGGTGCCCTGGCCGGTGGGCGGCGTCGCCGATATCGTGCTGCGCGTGATCGAGCCGCGCCTGCGCGCCGAACTCGGCCAGCCCATCATCATCGACAACCGGCCCGGCGCCGGCGGGGTGATCGGTGACGACATCGTCGCCAAGTCGGCGCCCGACGGCTACACGCTGCTGTTTACCTCGCCCGCGGTGAACATGAATATCGCCATCGGCCGCGTCATGCCGTATGACCTTGATCGCGACCTGGTGCCGGTGTTGAACGTCGCCTGGGCGCCGATGATCCTTGTGGCGACGCCTTCGTCCAATTACAAGGACGCCAAGGACCTTGTGGCACGCGCCGTTGCCAGCGGCGGCAAGACCACTTACGGTTCATCCGGCTCCGGATCCCCCTCGCACCTGACGGTGGAATTGTTCCGCGAAAAAGCCGGCTTCACCGGAACGCACATCCCCTACAAGGGATCGCCGCAGGCCCTGACCGACCAGATTGCCGGACGTTTCGACTTTCATTTTGTCAATTCGGCCACGGCGCTGCCGCAAATCAAGGCCGATCGCGTGACAGCCCTGTTTGTCACCGCGAACAAGCGCCTCGCCGTCGCGCCGAATATCCCGACCAACGCCGAGGCCGGTTTTCCCGGTGTGCAGGCGAGCCAGTTCGAGGCGTTTTTCGCGCCGCGCGGCACGCCGCGCCCCGTCCTGGACAAGATCACGGCGGCGGTGAACAAGGTGCTGGCGATGCCCGAAGTCATCGCCGCGATGGCACCCCATGCGCTGGAGATAGACGGTGCCAGTAATCCGGACAGGTTTGCCGTGCTGGCGAAAGAAGACCGCGAACGCTGGGTGGCCGTGGCCAAGATCGCGAACATCAAGGCCGAATAGGGCTGCGCTTTTGCGGGGAGGCGAAGCTGACGCGGTAATCCGGTTTCAGTCGTCATTGCGAGGAGGCGCAGCCGACGCGGCAATCTTGTGGTGTTGCGACGGCAGTCACAAGAACGACGAGATTGCTTCGCTGCGCTCGCAATGACAAGAATCACTGCGCTCGCAATGACAGCCCAAGGAAGTCTCCATCATGCGCAGGCCTTCCTGATTTCATCGAGCAGGCCGCGTGCACGGATGAATTTTACGGTTTCGTCCACGCCGTCGCCGGCCTTGAGGTTGGTGAAGACGAAGGGCCGTTCGCCGCGCTGTTTTTTGGCGTCGCGCGCCATGACTTCGAGCGAGGCGCCGACATGCGGTGCGAGGTCGGTCTTGTTGATGATCAAAAGATCCGAGCGGGTGATGCCCGGCCCGCCTAGCGTCGCTGCCGTACAATGGCGGGGTGAAGTTGGCCAGACGGTCGCTGTACGGAGAGTTTCTGTGCAGAGGAAAGTCCGGGCTCCATAGGGTAGGGTGACGGCTAACGGCCGTACGTCGTGAGACGAGGAATAGGGCCACAGAGACGAGTCGCCATGCGCAAGCATGGCGGGTGAAACGCGGTAACCTCCACCCGGAGCAACACCAAATAGGCAGACGTTGACGTGACCCACGGAGTCTGCGGGTAGGTGGCTTGAGCCCCGGGGTAACCCGGGGCCCAGATGAATGATCGTCAGGGGAGCGCAAGCTCCTGAACAGAACCCGGCTTATCGGCCGACTTCACACTTCTCATCGTTCCGACGCCATATTCTGCAATGCCGTTTTGCAACGCAACAACGGGCCCGCACCACGGCGAGGCATGCATGCATCCGGATGGGCGCGCCAACGGCCAAAATCAGGCCAAAATCAGGCCAAAATCAGGCCAAAGTCAGGCAAATACGCAGTGCACTTACCGGTTTCCCCGGGGAATACCCCGCAACCGGCGCATTTCGCCGCTTGGCACACGCGTTGCTAAGGTATTCAGGCAACAGCTTTGTCATAAAGTGAGCCCATGAGCTTCGAGCGCTACATCAAGGAAATCGGCCGCGGTACCAACGGCAGCCACGACCTCGGCACCGAGGATGCGCACCAGTTGTTTGGCGCCATGCTCGATGGCGGTGTGCCCGATCTTGAATTGGGTGCCATCCTGCTGGCGTTGCGCGTAAAAACCGAATCGGTGCCCGAATTGCTCGGTTTTGCCCGGGCCGCAGCTGAGCGTGTGCACCGCCTGCAGATGCCCGCAGGTGCGGGCGAAGTGCGGCCGGTGGTGATTGCCAGTTACAACGGTGCGCGACGCCAGCCCAACCTCACGCCGCTGGTGGCGTTGCTGTTGCAACGCATGGGCCTGCCGGTGCTGGTGCACGGCACCCTTGAGGGGCAAGGGCGGGTGGCGAGCGCCTATATTTTTCGCGAACTTGGAATACTGCCCTGCGCCACGCTGGGCCAGGCCCAGGCGGCGATGGACAACGACAGGCTCGCTTTTGTGCCCACCGCGGTGCTCGCGCCCGGCCTGGCCAACCTGCTGTCGCTCAGGAGCCGGCTTGGCGTCAGGAACAGCGGCCATACCGTGGCCAAGCTGATTGATCCCTTCGTTGGCGGAGGCGGAAATTCACTCAAGCTGGTGAGCGTGACGCATCCGGAGGTATTGCTCAAGCTGCGCGAATATTTCATCGCCACCGGCGACACCGCGTTGTTGATGCGCGGCACCGAGGGTGAGCCTTACGCCAATCCGCGACGGCGGCCGAAAATAGAATTTTTCCGCGACGGCGCCGGGCAGGTGCTGTTCGAGCAGGAACACACGCCGGCCGACCAGCTGGTGCAGCTGGAGCAGAACATCGACGCCAAGGCCACCGCAGAATACATACGCAAGGTGATGGGCGGCACCGCTCACCTGCCGCTGCCTATCGTCAACCTGCTTGCCTGCTGCCTGCATGGTGCCGGTTACACCACCGACTTCAACCAGGCAAAGGCGATTGTCGCGGTGGAGACGCGCAGCGTCGCCGCGGCTTGAAGCCTTGCGCCAGTTCCCGCCCCGGACCGGGAATTCCCTTGTTCTCCCCGGTATTGCGCAGGAACTTTTGCGCCATGCCGTCGGACCGATAGCGCAGCCGCCGCGCTACACCTTCGCCAACCTGCGCCGCGCCGTCACCGCTGCGGGCGGGCGCATGCAGGATGTCGCGCAGGTGCTTATCTACCTGACCGAGGTGAGCGACATGAAGACAGTCGATCAAGTCTATTGCGAATTCTTCTCGGCACGCGCGGGAGGGCCGACTTTCCCGGAAATTATGATTCCTGACCAGTGCCCGGCCTGAATCAGTCACAATGCCCTCTCCCGCGCCTTGCGCGCCCCACGCTGGTGAGACATGTTCTATCCCTGGTTGCTGACTGTCGGTGCCTTGATCGTTGTTTACTTTGCCGCCTCCGGTACGTTGTCGGGCGAATTCGGCGGCAAGTACTACACCGTGCGGCGCGCCACCGAACCCTTTGGTTTCTGGCTGCGCATCGGCCTTGCCGCCGCCGCCGCGCTGGCCTGCCTGGCGGTGGCCTGGTTGCCGCTGGAAATGCGCGGCGTCGTCGTCGGTCTCGGTCTTGTGCTTATGCTGTGCAGCGCCATATCGGCGTTATGGGGGGAAACCGTCGTCTATCGCCGGGTTCCGCTGCGACGGCGCGATTCCCCGATACGCTTCTGGTTGCACGTGCTGTCAATGCAGGCGGCCGGTTGCGCCGTGCTGCTGCTGCCCTGGTTGCTGCGTAAGTAAAGACTGGCAATGCTATGCTTTCGCCTTGCCGGGGCTTCCGGCCCCCTGCAAAGCAAGCTTTCCTGATGCATTCTGAAAACACCTTCACCTGGACCGACGCCTACCTGCTCGGTTTCCAGCCCATGGACGACACCCACCGCGAGTTTGTCGAGGTCGTCAATGCCATGATCAACGCCGCGGACGCCGATTTCGCCGCCTGCCTGGCGGCTTTTGCGCGGCATGCCGAAACGCACTTTGAGCAGGAACGGGTGTGGATGGAAAAAACCGAGTTTCCGGCCAGGGACTGCCATAACGACGAACATGCCGCCGTGCTCAAATCGGTGCGTGATGTGATGGAGGTGGTCGCCAATGGCGATGTTGCCGAAGGCCGCCGCCTGGCCGAGGCGTTGATGGGATGGTTCCCGGGGCACGCCGATTATCTTGACGCTTCGCTGGCGCAGTGGATGGTGAAAAAAAGTCTGGGTGGCGCGCCCATCGTGCTCAAGCGCAACGTTGTCGTGCGCGACGAGGCTTAGGGCGCCACTTTCGAATCAATACCCGTCATTCCGGGGCTGCGCAGCAGAACCCGGAATCCATGGGGTTCGTTGCGCTTGCATTGGATTGACCCCATGGATTCCCGCTTGGCCGTTCCTCGAAACTTCACCTCGCTCCGCGAGTCTCGTTTTCGCAGGAATGACGTATCTTTTATCCGGCAGCGCCTAAAGTTTTTAATGTTCAGCGGCGCTCCTGCTTTTCGCGGCGGCTCAAGCCGCGGCACCCGGCCTGTGGCCGCGCTCCACGCAGAGGCGTTTCAGTGCCGGCACGCAGGAACCGCAAGACGTTCCGTATTTTAGTGATGGACTGCAAACCCGCGCCAGTCGTGGCTTTCCAGCCTTTGCCCCGGCGCTAAGCGTCTGCCTGCTTGTCCCGCAAGGCCTTCGCCGTCTCTTTCGCGCTATCGTTCTCCGCACGCAGTCGCGCCACTTCTTCCGTGCTGATCTTGGCGATGTTGCTGTAATCGCCCTTCCACTCGTGCGAGCCGCTCCAACTTAGCGGCGACTGCACCGTGGTGCGTGCCGCCGGCGCGGCTTCGAGCACACGCAGCGCGCGTTCCAGCGTGTCGGCCTGTGACATGGAATCGTGCGGCCGGCCGGCGGCGTTGCCCAGGGGGAAGTCGCTGAACAGCATGCGCGGCACACCGCAGTGCTCGACGATGTCCCTGGCGCAGGCCATGATCACCGTGGCGATGCCGTTTTGTTCGAGATGGCGGGCGATGAGACTCACCGTCTGGTGGCAGACCGGGCAATTGGGCACCAGCACCGCCGCATCGACGCCGTCTTCCCGGCATCGACGCAGTATCTCGGGGCAATCGACGTCAATGGTGTGTTGCTGGCTGCGGTTGGTCGGTGCGCCGTGAAAGCGTTTTGCCAACGCGCCGATGCGACCACGTTGTTCAAATTGCCTCAGCAGCGGCAGCGGAAACCAGCAGCCTGGATCTTCCATGCTGGTGTGCTTGCGGTCGATGGCGACATGCGAGACGCGAACATCGTGGTCGAGGGCGCTGTCGCCCGAATACACGGCATAGAATTTTGCCGCGGCGTTGTAGGCCGCGCCCGGGCCCTGGTTGCCCTTGTCCGGCTGGTAGGGTGCCGCGGTGGTGATCAGGGCGACGGTGGATTGTTCGAGGGGTTTGCTTAGCTGCTGGAATGGAACGTCGCGATAATGCGCCCAGACATAGGGGTTGTCGTAGCCGAGGGCGAGGTACCAGTCGCGGGTGCGCTGCATGTATGGCACCGGCACGTCATCGTCGGGGGCGATATGTGGCGGTGTGTCGACGTGCGAATTTCCGGGTACGGCCATGTTGTCCTGTTTCTGGGGCGGGGCTTGCCGGGGTTTGCAATCAAGCCAATCTTAGCATTCGCGGCTGTCGCCACGGTCGCATCAACGTGGGGGGTGGATTGCCGCTTGATGTTATATTTTGCATCAAGCAAGAGCGCCAAGCGCCGCCAGCGGACGTATTTCAAGGAAGGGGAGGGGTATGCCGAAATTTCTCGGGCATGAGGTGGTTGCAGCCTACCAGCGCGACGGCTGCTGTTTCCCGGTGCCGGTGCTCAGTACGGCCGAGGCGGCGCATTACCGCGCCTGCCTGGAGCGGCACGAGGCCAGAACCGGCGGCCCGCTGCAGGGCAACTGGCGGCACAAGTCCCACCTGCTGTTCACCTGGGTGGATGAACTGGTTCATCACCCGCGCATCCTCGATGCCGTGGAAGATGTAATCGGACCGGACATCCTGTGCTGGACGACGAATTTTTTCATCAAGGAACCGGACAATCCGGGCTTTGTCTCCTGGCACCAGGATTCGACTTACTGGGGGCTTGACCCGGACGACGTGGTCACCGCCTGGGTGGCCTTCACCGACGCCACGCCGGTGAACGGCTACATGCAATTCATTCCCGGCAGCCACCGTATCGACCAGTTGCCGCACCTGGATACCTTTCATAAGGACAACCTGTTGTCGCGTGGCCAGGAAATCGCCGTTGAGGTGGACAAGGCGAGGGCGGTGGGCATAGCGCTCAAGGCGGGGGAAATGTCCCTGCACCATATCAAGCTGGTGCACGGCTCCGAACCCAACGGCAGTGGCGACAGGCGCATCGGTCTTGCAATACGTTACATCCCGACCTATGTGCGCCAGACCAAGGTGCGCGATGCGGCGACGCTCGCGCGCGGCACCGACAGGCACAAGCACTTTGATTACGAGCCGCGGCCAAAAGCCGACCTGGACGCGGCGGCGCTTGCGGCGCACGCCGACTCGGTAGAGCGCCAAGTCAAGGCGCTGTATTCGGGTACCGACAAGCAGGTGTTCCGCAGTTAGCCGGACGCCGGCGGTCACAAAGGTGCAATCCACAACACACGGGAATACGACATGAGCGAAGAGCGCAAGAAACTCACCATCCCCGATCTCAAGGCGGCGAAAAAAGCCGGGCGCAAGCTGGCGATGGCCTCGATACCGGACTACCCCTCGGCGGTGTGGGCCGAGCGGGCGGGCCTCGATATCATCGGCATAGGCGACAGCCTGGGCATGGTGAGCTACGGCTTTTCCAACACCCTGCCGGTGACCATGGACATGATGATCCAGCACTGCCAGGCGGTTCGTCGCGGTGCGCCCAACACCTTCAATCTCGTCGCCATGCCCTACGGCAGTTATGCCAACCCGGATGTCGCAGTGATGAACGCGCTGCGCTTCATGAAGGAGGGCGCGGTCGATTGCGTCAAGATGCAGGGCGGGCGCGACAAATTTCCCATCATCAAGGCCATCGCCGATGCCGGTGTGCCGGTGATGAGCCATGTCGGCATGTGCCCGCACTTCGTGCACCAGTACGGCGGATTCAGGTTGCAGGGCAAGACCGCCGATGAGGCGCTGAAGATCATCGATGACGGCGTCGCCATCCAGCAGGCGGGCGGCATCGGCTTCGAAATCGAGGCGGTGCCCGCGCCCGTCGCCGTCGCGGTGGATGCGGCGGTGGACATTTTCACCTTTGGCATCGGCGCGGGACCGGCCAGTTGCGGCCAGCTGTTGCTCGCCTATGACCTGCTCGGCGTGTTCGACCAGTTCAAGCCCAAGTTCACCAAGCGTTACGCCGACGTTTCGACCATCGCCGTCGACGCGCTGAAGAAATATGCCGCCGAGGTGCGCGACGGGCAGTTTCCGGATGCGGAACACTCCTACAGCATGAGTCCGGAGGAAACCGCCAAACTGGAAAAGGCGACGGGCAGGACGCTGCAATAAAAAAACGGCGCTAAATCCGCGCCGTTCCTTCAAACTGCAACCGTCAGCTTTACATCGTCGCCGCTTTGCCGCGCGCGGCTGCCGCGTCCTCTTCCTGCTGCAGCGAAAAGATCGAGGTGTAGCCGCCCGACCAGTCCGGCGGGATCAGGCAGGGGCGCGCGTCATGGTGGGCAAAAGCGGCGCGCTTGCCGCGGATGATGGCCTGGTCGTGCTTTGGCTTGATCGGATTGACGGTGTAGGGAAAGGCATCGGCCGAAGTCAGTGTGTAGAGCAGCAGCGGTCGGCCGAGGTCCGAGTCGTTGGGCGGCGAACCATGTATGGTGCGGCAGTTGTGCAGCGTCAGTGAACCGGCCGGTCCGGTGAGATAGACCGCTTTCGAGAGGTCGATCCGGGCGATGTCGCGCTCGGCAAGGCAGCCGACCCAGTTGCCCTTGTCATCGTACTGCGTCAGCATGGGATCAAGCTCGTGGCTTTTTGGAATCACGCCCAGCGGGCCCTGGTCCATGCCGCAATCGTAGATGTAGGTGCCCACCGTCAGCGGCGAATAATTGGTGTGCGGCCAGAACGAAATGTCGTAGTGCCATTTCACTTCTTCGCCACCGTTGCTCCATTTGAAATTGAGCTTGGAATGGTGGAATTTGACGTCCGGCCCGACCAGGTCGGCCACCGCATCGGGCATCACCGACTTGGTGACGTATTCCCAGAACACCGGGTGCTGTTCGGTCGGGTTGGACACGCGACGCAGGCGCGGGCTGTCGGGCCGGTGGTCGGGCTCAAGGTCATAGATGGTGTCGGACTTGCTCACCTTGCGGCTGCGCTCGACCAGTTCTTCGGTTGCATCACGCAGTTTCTTAATCCACTCATCACCGATGATTTTTTCCAGCAGGATGTAACCCTCGCTGAAATAGGACTCGCGCTGCGTCTGCGTCAGCACGCGCGGGGGAATGGCCAGAATCTGTTCGGGTGTCATGGGGGTCTCCTTATCGGAAGGTGAGCATCACGCTCGGCAACCAGGTTACGAGTACCGGGAAAATCATCACTATGACGAGGGTGAGGCACTGCAGGGTGATGAAGGGAACGACGCCCTTGTACATGTGCCGGATGGTGATCTCGGGCGGCGCCACCGCGCGCAGGTAAAAAATCGCCGGCGCCATCGGCGGGGTCAGGTAGGAGGTCTGGATCATGATCAGGAACAGGATGCAGAACCAGACCGGATCAAAACCGGCTGCCTTGATCAGCGGCGTAAACAGCGGCACGAAAATCAGCACTATGGAAATCCAGTCGAGGAAAAACCCGGCGATGAAAATGATCCCCATCATCAGCGACAGCAGCATCCAGGGCGTCAGTTGCATCTTGTTGATCAGCACGCTGGCGGTATTGATGCCGCCGCCGCCGATGAACACCCCGGTGAACAGCGTACCTGCGAGCAGCACCGTCATGATCATGGTGGTGATGAGCAGCGTCTTCACCAGCGCATCGTAGAGGCCGCGCCAGCGAAAGCGACCGTAAAGTATGGTGAGCAGCACCGAGGCGATGGCGCCGATGGCCGCCGCTTCGGTCGGCGAGGCCCAGCCAAACAGGATGGAACCGAGCACGGCGACGATCATCAGCAGCGGCGGCACCAGGTTGCGCGTGGTGATCCACAGTTTTTCGCCAAAACCGGGGTCGCCGGGTTCGGGCGGAATGCGCGGACCCATTACAGGGTGCGTCAGGCAGAGGAAGAAAATGTAGATCAGATACATGCCGGCCATGATCAGGCCGGGGAAGACCATGCCGTAGAGCAGGTCGCCGACCGACACGTCAGCAAGCGGTCCCATCACCACGGCCACCACGGATGGCGGGATGATGGTGCCAAGCGAGCCGCCGGCGCAGATGCAGCCCGAAATGAGGCCTTTGTCGTATTTGTAGCGCAACATGATCGGAATGGTGAGCAGTCCCACCACCGACTCGGTCGCGCCGATGACGCCGCTGGAAGCGGCGAAAATGATGCACATGATGATGGTCGCTAGCGAAAGGCCGCCGGGCAGCCTGCGGGTCCATATGTGGATGGCCTCGAACAGCTTGTCGGCGATGCCGGACTTTTCCAGCATGGCGCCCATGAACACAAACAGCGGCACCGCGGCGAAGACAAAATTGGAGGAAATGTCCTCGATTTTTTCGATGAACTGGAAAATCACCCGGTCGCCGAAAATGATCAGGCCGAAAAGCACGGCGGTGATCATCATTGAAAAGGCCACTTGCACGCCGAGGAACATCAGCGTGAAGGCCACCGGCAGCATCAGGAAAGGAAGGATGTCGATCACGCCGTCTCCCCCTTGAGGCGGCGCGTCGTTTTCAGCACCTCGGCAAATATCTGTAGGGCGAACAGCGCAAAGGCGGTGAGGAACACGATGCGGAACGGCCATACCGGCAGGTTCATCGCCGACTGGCCGCTGTGCTCGTTGCGCAGGTAGCCGGTGGCGAGGTGCCCGAACAAGGCGTAGGTGAGCCAGAGCATCAACGGCAGGATGATGGCGTAGGCGACAAGGTCGATGATGGCGCGGGTGCGCGGCGCAAATGCCGCGCTGAAAATATCGATGCGGATGTGTTCTCCGCGTTGCAGCGTGTAGGCCATGCCGAGCAGGAAATGCGAGCCGGTGAGGATGTAGCCCACTTCGTAGGCCCAGATGGTGGGTGCATCAAACAGATAGCGGGCAAACACCTCGTAACAGGTGGCCAGCACCAGCGGCACGATGGCAAAGGAGGCGAGTATGCCGATGCTGCCGGTAACGCGTTCAATGTTTTTGACCAGCGCATTCATCGCGCTTTCTCCCGCTGAGGTTTGAAGTGGTGGGCTGGGGACGTAAAAAAGAAGGGGCGCGGGTGCGCCCCTTCGGTCATGCACGTCGCATTCAGCTCTTTACCCTGACAGTGCGCCAGCCCGCGGCGCCCTTCCACAGCGCGTCCAGTTCCTTCTGGCTGGCAAACACCGGCGCAAAATGCGGGTACTTGCCCTCCTTGGCGGTTTTTTCCGCCCAGTCGAGGCCGATCTTGCGCCCGGCGTACTGCACCTCCGGGGATAGTTCGATGATGGTATTGCCGGCTTTCTTATAGAACTCCAGCGCCTTGGCGTCCTCCTGGCCGATCTTTAGCCAGCTCTCGAAGGTCACCAGTTTGGCCACCATTTCGGTCAGTTTCTTGTCCGCATCGGACAGCTTGGCCCAGGCCTCCTTGTTGATGCACAACTCAAAGGGCGCGGTCGGCTGGTGCACCCCCGGGTAAATGATGTACTTGGCGACCTTGTGGAAGCCCATGGAAATATTTTCGTAGAGCGTGCCCCACTCCGTGGCGTCGATGGCGCCGCGCTCGAGCATCGGATAGACGTCGCCGCCGGCAGTGGTCACCGGTGCCGCGCCCAGGCCCTTGGCCATTTCCAGCCAGGCGCCGGCGGTGCGCAGCTTGAGGCCCTTGAGGTCGGCCAGGGTCTTGACCGGCTTTCTTGAATGCAGGAAGGCCTCGGCGGTGCGAATGAACAGCGGTATCGACACGATGCCGTCGGTTTCGTCGCGATACTTGCGCTGCATATCAATGCCGCCGGCCTCGTACATCCAGTGCAGCATGCGCTCGGTATCAAAAGACCCGGCATACCCGCCAAAGAGTACCGTGGTCGGGTCCTTGCCCCAGTCGTAGCCCATCCAGGTGTGACCCATTTCGGCGACGCCGTTTTTCACCGTTTCGGGCACTTTCAGGGCGTTGCCGAGGGCGCCCCCGGGAAACACCTGGATCTTGAAGCGTCCGCCGGAGAACTGGTCCATTTTTTCGGCGAAGGCTTTGGCGCCGATGTCCATCAGCGGGCCGCCGCCCCAGCCGGTTGCCATCTTCCAGTTGTAGCTCGCGCCCTGGGCGCGGGCGCTGGCGGGGATTGCAAGTGCGGCGGCAACCGCTCCGGCTTTCAGGAAATCGCGCTTTTTCATCTAACTCCTCCTCTAGGTTATTTGAATGCGATCAGGCTGGCTGCTGTTCGAGCGGCTGCCCTTTCTGGCTGTGCTTCTCGATGGCCTCTTTGAGTTCGGGCTTGATGTATTTTTCGTTGTGTCCGTTGAACACATGGCCGAGCAGGCCCCGTTTGAGGTCGCTCGTTCCCATCAGCCAATCGGCTATCGGAAATGTCAGGTTCATGTTGATGTCCATCATGAGACCCTGGTTGTGGTGCGCCGCGTGGTGACGGCGGATGCTGTTCACGAAGGGCATATTGCGCACGAACCAGTTTTCATGAACGTGGCAGCAGTAATGGAATGTCTCGTATAGGAGGTATTGGCCGACCATGGTTACCAGCAGTATGTAGCCGGCGTTGGCATTGACCAGCCAGGCCAGTGCAAGCGCGGCCGGGGTGCCCATGGCGATGAAAGTGAACATTGCGCGCCATGGAAAGAAAATGATGCGGAACTCACGCGTTGAGTCGACCGTCATCACGCCGTCGGTGAAATACTGGTGGTGCTGGCGCGTGTGGCGGTCGTAAATGGCGCGCAACGCCCAGACATCAACCAGGCGGTGCATCACATACTTGTGGATCCACCACTCGAAAATATTCGCCACAAAAAATACCGGCACGACGAGCAGCCACTCCCATCCAGCATTTTGGAGCTGCGAAATGCAGAAGGCGATAACCGCAATGCCGATCGCGTACATGACGCCCACATGCGTCAGGCCGCTATACATCGGGTGGACTCCCGCCATGTATTCCCGGCGGAACTTGGTCTGACGTTCGGACATTTGCGCTGTGGTCATCGGAGCCTCCGTTTTAAGATGCCGTCGCCGGTGATGGCGCCGTTTTTATGGTTTTTGTGGCATCTGATATATCAAACGTATATCTACAGATGCGGCGATGATAGCTGCGACGACTTGAATTTTCAAGCGATCCGCGTTCTTGCCGGCGCCTAGTTGAGGCCGGCGCCGTCCCGGTTGAGGATTTCTCGCAGTGCAGCACCGTCCAGCTTTCGCGGCGCGATGTTTTCCCGGATCGCGATGGCGGCCGCATGGCCGATGGCGTGGCCGTAGGAGAAGCATTGCGCCGTGACACGCGCCGAGGCCATGGCCTCGTGCTCTGCCGACAGGCAGCGCCCCGCGGCAAGCAGCGATTCGCCGCGCATGGGCACGAAGCAGCCGTAGGGGATCTCGTAATAGTCATCGATCAACCATTCCAGGCGGGGTTTTGCCCCGGCGTGAAGTTCGATAGGCCAGGCCGAGCGTGCGATACCGGCCGTGAATTTGCTGCCCCGCACCACATCGCCGTTGGCGAGGGTTGCGCTACCTTCAATTTGGCGCGACTGGCGCACACCGACCTGGACGCCCGTATCGTTAACCCAGCTTTTCTCGCAACCGGTGAGATACTCGCGGAAAAACCGGGCGTATTCGAAGACTTGTTTGCGGCCCTCGATTTCGGCTTCGGTGAAATCGCGCACGTAGATGCTGTTGAGCTCGCGTCCGTCGGCGCCGGTGATACGGGTGCAGTTGCACAACAATTCGTTTTCCCGCGGCGAGGGAAACAGGAAAATCTTGGCGCGAGGCAGCTTGTGCGTGCCGGCCGCGTTGAGTTCGTTGATCTTGCGGCTAATCGCCTCACCGAGGATGGTGTCCGGTCCGTGGGCCGCCATAAAGCGCGGGACGTCGACGCCCTGGAGGCGAAAAATCATGGTCGGGTTCTGCACTTGGCCGTTGAAGCCCATGCGGGTTGGAAAACCAGCCATGGCGAAAAGGTCGGCATCGCCGCTCGCGTCCACGCTGAGCGCGGCCTCTATGCGCAGTTTGCCCTGCTTGGAGTAGGCTTGCACGCCGGCGACACGCTCGCCGCCATCGAGCAGCACCTCGGTTGCCATGGAATGGAACAGCACTTGCACGCCGGCCTCGGCCAGCATGCCGTCCGCCACACGACGCCATGCCAGTGGGTCGTGAACGAGGCTGAAGGTTTTGCCGTATCGAATTGGCGGGGTGAGCCCGCCGGCCTCGCTCATGCGCTGGACAAACTCGGCGGTGAACCCGTGCACCAGCTGCTCGGGTTTGGCGCCGAACGAGTCGGTCGCCATATACATGCCGCAGATGGTGCCGGACAGGCCGGCGACTGCCCCACCCCCGCAAAAACCATAGCGCTCGAGCAGCGTGACCTTTATTCCCTGGCGCGCGGCGGTGACCGCCGTGGCCAAGCCCGCTGCCCCACCGCCAACCACCAGTAGTTCGGTGTCAATGTGCTCCTGCGGACGCAGGTCGGTCGTTGTGGCGCTTTTTTTCAATGTTCCCCCTTGTCAGGTCCGGCGGCTTAGGGCCGCTCTCTTTTCGGACGGTCTAGAATTCCGCGGTTACGGTGGCGCGGGTGAAGTTCTCGATGTTGTCGAGCAGGCGGTCCATTGCGGCCCCGGCCTCCGCTTCGTCGCCGGCGGCTATGGCGCGCGATATGTCGGCGTGCAGCTTGGCTGTTTGGGGCATGTCGGCCGCTTGTTTGTAATGGATGTACCAGAAGCGCCGCGACAACGCATGCATCAGCCCCATGGCCCCTGCGGCGAATTCGTTGCGGGAGGCCAGGACGGACAGCTCGTTGAATTCGCGGTCCACCCGCATGAAGGCGACTTCATCGTTATTTTTCGCGCTTTGCTTGAATGTGCGCGCGATTTCGGCGAATTCCTTCCGCTGTTCCGGCGTGGCGCGGCGCGCGGCGCTCTTGACCACCAGACGCTCGACCTCGCGCCGCACTTCAAGGAGCCGTAACTGGCTTTTCACGTTGATTTCCGAGACGATGATCCCGCGTCGCGGCAGGATGGCCACGAGGCGTTCGCGGGCAAGTCGTTGCAGCGCCTCGCGGATCGGCGTGCGGCCTATGCCCAGGCGCTGCGACAGTTCTGATTCGGAAACGGCGCTGCCGGGGGCGAGCCGCAAAGTGACGATCAGTTCTTCAAGGTCGCCGTAGGCGCGATCAGCCAGGCTCTGGCTGCCATCTGCCATGGCATCGGGTGTGATGTCCTTTTTTCCCGTGCGTCTGCTGGTTTTCGGCATGGTGTGCTTCTCTTTGCGGCGGGCTACCTAGAGTTGCCGGCGTTTTTGCACCAGGCCGAGGAATTTTTCGTATTCCTTTTCATCCACGCCATAGCTGTGGTCGTCGTCGGGAAAGCTGCCGCCCTTGACATCGGCGATATAGGCTTTAATGCCGCTCACCGCGACCTCGGTGAGGTTGGCGTAGCGCTTGGTGAACTTGGGCTTAAAGTCGGTGAAGACTCCGAGCAGGTCGTGGCAGAGCAATATCTGCCCGTCGGTGCCGACGCCGGCGCCGATGCCGATGGTCGGAATTTCCAGTTGCTGCGAGATCACCGTGGCGATTTTCGCCGGGACCGCCTCGAACTCGAGCATGAAGCAGCCGGCGTCCTGGATGGCGAGGGCGTCTTCGAGGATTTTCATCGCCGTTTCCGCTGTTTTGCCCTGGATCCTGAAGCCGCCGAACATCGCCACGGTATGCGGCGTGAGGCCGATATGCGAAGCGGTGGGAATACCGGCATCGACCAGCGCCTTGAGGATGTGCGCCTGCGACTTGCCGCCCTGCGGCTTGACCGCGTCGCTGCCGGCGTCCTGCATGAAACGCGTGGCGTTGGTCAGGGCCCGCTCAACGGTGTTGTAGCTCTGGTAGGGCATGCAGCCGAGCACAAAGGTGTTGGGTGCGCCGCGGCGTATGGCCGCGGCGTGCATCACCATCATGTCCATGGTCGCCGGGATGGTGTTCGGGTGGCCGTGGGCGATCATCGCCAGGCTGTCGCCGACTACCGCCACGTCGACCCCGGCCGTTTCCGCCCACTTTGCGGCGGTATAGTCGGGCACCGACATGTAGACCATTTTCTCGCCGCTCTTTTTTGACTCGCGGATCTCCTGGATGTTGCGCTTTTTGCGCTCTGCACCCTGCGCTGGCTGGGCCACGGCGGTCTCCCGGTTGGTTTCTGATATGCAATTAGTATATCAAGTGCGGCGGGCACGGGTCGACGCGGCGCATGGCGCGGGCATTTCAATTACCGGGTGCGGTTTCCCTGGCGGCGGAAATCTCCGCCATGACGCGATCAGGCGCGAGATCGTTCATGCACTTGAAATGGCCCAGCGGGCATTCACGCTGGTAACAGGGGCTGCATTCGATCCCGGTGCGCACGATGCGCGCCGCCACCATGGGCGGGGTGTGCTCGGGGCTGGAGGAGCCGTAGAGTGCCACCAGCGGCCGGCCCAGCGCGGCGGCTACATGCATCAGGCCAGAGTCGTTGCTGACCACCGCTTCGGTGAGAGCCATGAGGTCAATGGCGCCGCCAAGGTCGGTGCGGCCGGCGAGGTTGAGGCAGTATCCGCCAGAGCCGGCGTCGGCGACGATTGCGTCACCCAGGTCGCGCTCTTTTTCCGAGCCGAATATCCATACCGTGCGGCCGTGGCCTATGAGATTTTTGGCGAGGGCGGCAAAGTGGCGCGCCGGCCAGCGCTTGGCCGGACCGAATTCGGCGCCTGGACAAAAGGCCACGACCGGCCGGCTGCGCTCCAGGCCCAGGCGCGACAGGGTAATGAGCTGGTTGGCGGTATCGATTTCGAGTTGGGGCGCCGCGAGCGGGCGCTCGGGTGTTTGTCCGGGCACCTCGGCGAGCTGGGCGTAACGATCGGCCATCAGCGGCATGGCTTTTTCGTCCAGCCGGTGCACGACATTGAGAATACCGTAACGCGACTCGCCGACATAGCCGACACGCAGCGGAATGTCGGCAAAAAACGGCACCAGCGCCGACTTGAAGTTGTTGGGCAGCACGATGGCCGAGTCATAGTGGTGCGCGCGCAAGTCCTTGCCGATGCGCCAGCGCAGCCTGAGGTCCAATTTGCCGTGCTGGAAAGGCACCTGTATGACCGAGGTCACCTCGGGCATGCGGTTGATCACCGGCGCCGTCCATGCCGGGGCGAGCACATCGAGTTCAAGGCCGGGCAGCTTGCGTTGCAGCCGGGCAAACAGCGGCTGCGCAAGCAGGGTGTCGCCTATCCAGTTGGGGGCGACAATCAGTATTTTCGGCACTGTGCCTCGGGCGGGACTAGGCCGATACGACCGGCTCAGTGCCCTTTGGGCGCGGCGCCCTTATAGACATACTTGGTGCCGCAGTACGGGCACAGCAGTTCACCGGCGTGCACCACATCGAGGAACACGCGCGGGTGCAGGTTCCACACCGGCGTGTCAGGACGCGGGCAGTGCAGCGGCAAGTCCTTCTCGGTCACGGCGACCGCGATGTCCTTGGGCACGCTGCTCATTTGCGCTTGCCCTTGGCCGGCTTGGCCGGTTTGCCGAGTTTTCCGACGGGCGCGAGCCAGTCGCTGTGCTTCTTGCTCTTGCCGGTGACGACGTCGAAAAACGCCTTTTGCAGTTTTTTCGTGATCGGCCCGGCCTTGCCGGCGCCGATCTGGCGGCCGTCGAGTTCGCGGATCGGTGTGACCTCGGCGGCGGTGCCGGTGAAAAAGGCCTCGTCGGCGATATACACGTCGTCGCGGGTGATGCGGCGCGACACCACCTGGTAGCCGAGGTCGGCGGCAAGGGCGATGATGCTGCCGCGGGTGATGCCCACCAGCGCAGAGGTCAGTTCGGGTTCGTACAGCACGCCGTCCTTGACGATGAATATGTTCTCGCCCGCGCCCTCGGCGACAAAGCCGTCCACATCCAGCAGCAGGCCCTCGTCGTAGCCGTGGTCTATGGCCTCGGCATTGGCGAGGATGGAGTTGGCATAGGTCGCGGCGAACTTGGCCCGCGCCATGGTGACGTTGACATGGTGACGCGCAAAGGACGAGGTCTTGACGCGTATGCCCTTGGCGAGGGCCTCGGGGCCAAGATAGGCGCCCCAGGGCCAGGCGGCGATGGCCACGTGCACGCTCGCCCCCTTGGGCGACACGCCCATTTTTTCCGAGCCGTAAAAGGCGATCGGGCGGATGTAGCAGGACTCGAGATTGTTGACGCGCACCACTTCCTTGTGCGCCTCCATCAGCACTTCCTTGGTATAGGGCAGCTTCATGGCGTAGATGTGCGCCGAATTGAAGAGGCGGTCGGTATGTTCCTTCAGCCGGAAAATCGACGTGCCCGACGCCGTCTTGTAGGCGCGCAGGCCCTCGAATACGGCAAGGCCGTAGTGCAGCGAGTGGGTGAGCACATGAGTGGTGGCGTTGCGCCAGGGCACCAGCTTGCCGTCGTACCAGATAAAACCGTCGCGATCCGCCATGGACATGAGACAAATACTCCTAATGTTTCCGTGTTTCTGCAAAAACAGGGTGAAGGAGTGATTTTAGCGGAATTTGGCGGCAAACTCCCGCGCAAAGGGTTGTCCCGCCCGCAACGCTGATGCGGGTCGTGCCGGACGCAAGGCTATGCGCCGGGCTGACCTAGCAGGTCGAGCACTTCAGCAGGTTGAGGAACAGCACCGAGCGCGGCGTGCCACTGCCGTTGGTCGTGTCCTTGACGGCGTTGGTCAGCGCGCCGTTTACCACCATGGCCTTGCCGCCGGCGAAGCCGGCATCGAAGCTGCCGTTGGTCGTATTCGGCGAGGTGCTGATGCAAGCGCTGCCGGTGCAGGTACCGACCAGGGATGCGTTCTGGAATTCATTCTTGCCGGCAAGGAGGGTGACGCTGCCGCCGTTAATCCCCATGTTCATGCTGGCCGCACCCTGGCCCGGGATGGTAATGTCCAGTCCCATGCTCAGGTTGGTCAGTGTGCGGGTGGTGAAGTTCATCGTTCCCGACATGTTGTTGATGCTGCCGACGTTGCCCGCCGTGTCGGCCGGACGGGGCCCGCCCACCAGCACGAAATTCACAATGCCGCTGCTTGGTGTGTTGTTGGAGCTTGAATTAACATTGGGATCGTTGGTAAAGCCAAAAAAGACACCGGACTTTGCCGTCGCCCCGGTAAAGCTGCCGTTGGTGTCGGTGACGCTGAAATTGCCCACCCAGCGCCCCCAGCCGTACTGGGCGCCGGCTATGGTGGCGGTGCCGGCATCCACCACCGTGCCGCCGCCCAGTGAGCCGCCGAAATTGGCGCCCGAATAGCTGATGAGCTGGTTGTTTGCGAAACTGAACTGGCTGGCATCGCCGCGCAAGGCCCCTGCGTTGAATGACATTGTATAGTTGGAGTTACACCCGCCGCCGCAGTCGCCGACGAATACACCGTTGGTGCTGTTGGAATAAAAGCCGATAAACCCGGTGACATTCGAAATGATCGAGGTGCCGCCGCTGGTGTTTTTTTGCTCCGTGACGACGAACACCGGTTGCGGTATCTCGGTGGGTACGGTTTGCACCCGCCCATCGGCACTGATGCCCGAGGACTGCGACGTGGTCTCGGCGGTTTCCGTGCTTTTTTGCGTGCCGCGGCGCGAGGCGCCCTCCAGCTTGTCCTGCAAAAAGGCCGGCGGCGCGATCAGTGCCTGCGGCGGCGCGCTCAGGCTGGCGACGTAAAAAAATTCATCCGAACCAAAGGTTTTTTCACCCGACTGGTTTTCCACGCCGATGCGCCCGTCGAACACGCCGCCATAGGTACCGGTGGCGGCGCGGCTGCCGTCCTGGTTGACGCAACCGCCGTCGCAGTGCACCAGGTTGTAATTGGTGCCGCGGATGCCCACGGTGGAAGTCGGGGTGCGCACCAGGTAATTGCTGCGGTTGAGCTTGCCGATGAGGCCGGTGACCGTGCGCATGCCGCCCTGGATGAGGTTGAACACGGCTTTTTCGGCACCGTCCTGGCGTCCGGCGTAGTTGTATTCGTCGATGCGAAACACCGTCTGCGGCCGCAGCGCGACCACGGCCTCGTCGTCAAAGCGGATTTGCGCATTGCTCGCCTGGCCGACGCGGATAATGTCGCCGTCCTCAATGGCGGCACCGGTGCCCAGGTTGACCGGCTGGCCGGCGCGGGTGGCGGAAACATCGCCCACGGCGATCAGTACGCGGCCGATCACGGCCGCATCGGCAGCGCCCGTCAGGGCCAGCAACAAGACCAGCAGCAACAAACGCGGGTGACTGCGCATCATGCCCTCACTTGAATTCATAGCGCACCTTGAACGCCGCTACGTTGCGGTTGTATTTGTACAGTTCGATGTTGGAGTAATTGTCCGACACCAGGGCCTCGCCGATAAAAGTGAGGTTCTTGGTCTGCTTGTAGCTGACGGTGAAATCCGCGGAGCTATAGCGGTCATAGCGTTTGACCTGCAGCGTGGGGTCGGCGCCGGTGTAGCGGCTCTCCTGCACGCCCAGTCCCACCGACAGGCCCCATTGCGCCGCCGGTGTAATGGCCGCCGACAAGCGTATCCCGGAGATATCACGCCCCAGGTCGGGGCGGTTTTCCTGGTTGGCCTCGGTGCCGTAGTTGATATGCCCTTGTATAACCGGCTGCAACTTGCCGATCAAGATCTGGCGCCAGCCGGCAGCGCCCGACCACAACTGCGCATCGCGCACCTGGTTGGCACCGATATAGTGCAGGTCGGCGTATTGCACCGAAGCGAACGCGGTGGCCATTTCGCTCACCTGGTTGTGCCATTCGCCGGTGACCCCGGCAACGTTGCGATAGCGGTTGTTGTCAACCGTGACGGTGTTGTAGGTGAAGTTGGCGCGGTAGTAGTTGTCGTTGCGTGTCACGCTGACGCCGCCGGTGCCGCTGAAGTTGCCCTGGTTGTACTGGCTGAGATTGGCGTTTTTCTTTTCCTCGAAGGCGAGGCCGCCGAACACGGCGACACCGGGTGCGACCGGCTCGGTCTGCAGTATGCCCAGCGCGATATTGGCGTAGTTGTCGCCCTGCTTGATGCCCGCCGGGGCAATGGTGACGAGGCCGAAATTGGGCAGGTTGACGGCACTGTTGCCGACGCCGCCGTTGACGTTGCTGTCGGTGCCTACGCCCAGTTCGCCGTAGATGAGCGTGGTGGCGGTGTAGCGTGCCTCCTTCAGCCGGATCGCCTCGAGGTAGCGGTCAATGGTGACCTGTACCGAGGCGGGCGCACCGCCCTTGCTGACCTCGGTGAATTCCTCGCGCGAGCGCACCAGGTCGCCGAGCACGTAGTAGCCTCGCGCCAGCTCAAGGCGGGCCTCGTTGCTGCCCGGAAAAGTGAGCAGGTAGCGTTCGAGCGCGAGCACGCCCTCGCCGGCATGTCCGGCATCCACGGCGGCAACGCCGAAATAAAAATCGAACTGCGGGTTGCCCAGTTGGTCGGGGAATTGTCTGCCCCAGTTGTAAGCCTCGGCCGACTTGCCCTGCGCCATGAGGGCTTTGACTTCGTCGGCGGGCGCGGCCCACGCCCCCTGCAGCGCCGTGGCGAGCAGGACAAACAGCGCAAAACGGTGGAAGTGAAGCATTGCAAATACCCCTTCCCGTAGTATTTCCTTTCAATATACCTCAATATTCCCCCGGTTTGCCAGCCCCCGACATAGCTAAAGGTCGACGTTTTTTGGAGGCGGGTTGCATGGCAAGCACCTCCTCTGGCAATGGGGAGGCGACATCAGCGTGAGTGCCTGTCCCTTGCCCGGGTTCTCTGTCAGTGGGGCACCGTGCAAGCCCCGCCCCTGAGGAAAATTCCTGACTGCAGCCTGCCGGTGACCACGGGCTGTCTGATCAGATTGTTTGTGACCGCCGCCTAGGCGCTTGTCGGGCCGAACAGCTGCCGCCACAGCGCCAGTGTCGCTTCGCGCTCGGGTTGCACCTGCTCCACCGGAACGCGGGCGTACTGCGCGCCGTTGAGGCGCAGGCCATGCTGCAGGTGGCGGTAGCTGCGGTAAGCGTCGCGCACCGCATCGGCGAGCGCATCGGGGATCAGGCCGAGGCCCGCCGCCATTTTTAAGAGGGCGATGTTGCCGAGGTTGCGCGTGAGCTCGGGATGGGTGTGGGCGTGGGCGAGCACCAGGTATTGCACCGCAAACTCGATGTCTATCATGCCGCCGGCGTCGTGTTTTACGTCGAACAGGCCGCTTTTGTTCGGGTGGGCGGCGCGCATTTTGGCGCGCATGGCGGCGACTTCGTCGCGCAGCTTTGCGGCGTCTCGCGGCAGGCGCAGGATTTTTTCGCGCTCGGTTTCGAACAGTGCGCCGACCGCGGCGTCGCCGGCACAAAAGCGTGCGCGGGTCAGCGCCTGGTGCTCCCACACCCAGGCCGACTCGCCCTGGTACTTGCGAAAGGCCTCGACCGAACTGACCAGCAGGCCCGAAGCGCCGTTGGGGCGCAGGCGCAGGTCGGTTTCGAACAGCGTGCCGGCCGAGGTGGTGCTCGACAGCCAGGTGTTCATGCGCTGGGCAAGCCGGGCGTAGGTCTCGGCCGCAGCGTCATCGGCGTCTTCGCCTTCGTTTCCGTTGTCGCTTTCGTTACCGTTGTCATAGAGGAAGATGATGTCCAGGTCGGAGGCGTAGCCAAGCTCCTTGCCGCCGAGCTTGCCGTAGGCGATGACGGCGAAGCGCGGTGTGTCGCGCATTGTCGGACCGGGCTTGCGCGCCAGTTGCGACCAACACAATTCGATCACCACCTGCAGGATCAGGTCGGCCAGGGCCGAGAGGTGGTCGGCGAGCCGCTCGACGCTCAGTGCGCCGGCTAGGTCTTGCGCCAGCAGCCGGAAGACCTGGGCGTGGTGGGTCTCGCGCAGGACATCCATCATGCGTTCGGTGTCACCCTGGTGTTCGGCGTCACCCCGGTGCAAGGCCAACTCGGCGCGCAGCTGGCGGCCAAAGGCCGGCCAGTCCGGTTCTGTCTGCAGCAGCCGTGCGTCGAGCAGCTCGTCGAGCAGTATGGGGTGGCGCGTCAGGTAGTCGGCCGCCCAGCTCGAGGCCGAGAGCATGGCGGCGATGCGCTCGAGCGCCTGCGGGTGCTCGTCGAGCAGGGCAAGGTAGGCGGCGCGCCGGCTGACCGTCTCGACCAGGGTGAGGCAGCGTTTGAGCGTGGTGTCCGGTTGCGCTGTTTTCGCCGATTGCTCGATCAGGCGCGGTACCAGTGCGTCATAACGCGTGCGGCTCGCCGCGGGCAGGTCGCGATAGCGGCTGCCGGCGCGCACCTCGGCGAGGTAAGACAGCGTGTCCGCGGCCGCGGTGTAGCCCAGCGCCGCAAGCTGGGTGGTTGCGCCGTCCTTTTCCAACGTACCCTCCCAAAGGGGGCCGAGGGCGTGGCGGCCTTCGTCGTTGTCGGAGAACACCTGTTCAAAATGCCGCGTCACATTGGCGCGCTGGCGCGCCAGTTCAAGCGAAAATGCCGACCAGTCGGCGCTGCCCATCGATTCGGCGATGAGGGCGCGGTCTTCATCGCCCGCGGGCAATTCGTGGGTTTGCGCATCCTCGAGGTATTGCAGCCGGTGCTCGAGCTTGCGCAGGTACAGATAAGCCTCGCCCAGCTCGGCCACGGTTTCGGGCGCGAGCAGGCCCTTGGCGGCGAGCAGGCCGAGCACCGACAGGGTGGGGCGCGACTGCAGCGTGCTGTCGCGCCCGCCGCGTATCAACTGGAAGACCTGGGCGGTGAATTCGACCTCGCGAATACCGCCGGGACCCAGCTTGATGTGATCGGCGAGGTCGCGCCGGCGCACCTCCTGGCGGATTTGCGCGTGCAGTTCGCGCATCGCGCCGATGCTGCCGTAATCGAGGTATTTGCGGAACACGAAGGGCCGCGTCAGTGCGGCGAGTTCGGTCTCGTGCTTGTCGGCAAAGGGTGCAAGGTCGCAGGCGGGCATGACCCGCGCCTTGATCCAGGCATAGCGTTCCCATTCGCGGCCGTGCGACACCAGATACTGCTCCAGTGCATCGAAGCTCATCGCCAGCGGTCCGCTGTCGCCCCAGGGCCGCAGGCGCATGTCGACACGGAATACGCGGCCCTCGCCAGTCGGCTCGTCGAGGCACTTGATCAGGCGGCGGCCGAGCTGGGAAAAATACTCGTGGCGGGTGCGGCCATCGGCGAGTTCGGCGTCCTCCGGATAAAGAAATATCAGGTCGATGTCCGAGGAGACGTTGAGCTCTGCACCACCCAGCTTGCCCATGCCCACGACCAGCATGCGCGTGCCCGGGTCGCCGGCCTCGCTCGCCATCGCTTCGCTGCAGGCGCGCAAGGCGGCGCCGATCGCCACTTCGGCGAGGGTGGTCATGGTGCGCGCCACTTCGGCGAAGTCGGCGAGGCCGCCCAGGTCGCGCAACATGAGGCGTAACAGCACGCGCTGGCGCAGCCGCCGCAGCGCCCTGGCCAGTTCCGCCTCGTCCGCCGGCGTGCCGATGTCGGCGAGCATTTCCGCGCGTTCGAAGGACAGCAGCAAGCCGGTTTGCAGTTCGGCCGCCAGTTCCGGCCGCGCCAGCAGCAGGCGCTGGGCATAGCGGGAATGGCGCAGGCAGGGCGTGAGGGTTCTCACTGTGTGGTTAGGGGCCGGGGGATAGGGGGTAAAATGTGTCAGGTTGGGGCTGTGCCTTCGTCCCGAGCATTGCGTTGGCGTCACCCCGGGACTTGGCCCAGGGACAGGGGATAGCGGCATTTTACCCATCTGCTGTGTCCGCAGTGGAAAATGCGTTTTGAAATGTTTGGCCCGGTACTCAAGCAGCGATAGATGACCAATCCCGTCGAGACAGTTGAACACGCCATCGAGAGCCTGGAGCGCGCGCTGCCGCCGCCCAGCAGCCCCTGGCGCAAGCTGCTGGGGTTCATCGGCTGGTTGCTGGTCGCCGCGTACTTCATTTTTGCCATTGCCTTGCTGGTCGTGCGCTATTGGGTGCTGCCGAACATCGGCAATTACGCCGATGACATCGCCGCGGCGATCTCCAAGGGCGTCGGCGGGCGCGTCACCATCGGCAGCATCGATGCCGGCTGGCAGGGGCTGCGGCCTTATCTTGAACTGGCCGACATGCGCGTGCACGACCGCAAGGGCGAACTGGCCCTCGCACTGCCCGCGGTCAATGCCTCGGTGTCCTGGCTGTCGTTGCCGACGGCGTCATTGCGGCTTCATTCGCTCGAATTTGTCGCGCCCAGCCTTGCCATGGGTCGCGACGCCGCGGGGCGGTTTTTCGTCGCCGGACTGGAGGTCGACCAGCAGGCCGGCGACAGCGGCTTTGCCGACTGGCTGCTGGCGCAAAGCGAGGTGGTCATCCGTGACGGCCGCATCAGCTGGCTCGATGAAAAACGCAAGGCGCCGCGCCTTGAGCTTGCCGCCGTCAATTTCCGACTGAGCAGCAGCGGGTCGCAGCACCGCTTTGCCTTGCGCGCCGACCCACCCCGTGCGCTCGCCTCGGCGCTGGATCTGCGCGGTGATTTCACCGGCGATTCGGTGGCGCATTTGCCGCAGTGGAGCGGGCAGGTCTATACCGAATTCGAATACACCGACCTGGCCGAATGGCAGCGCTGGGTCGACTACCCGGTCGAGATCCGGCGCGGCAAGGGCGGCTTGCGCCTGTGGTTGTCGCTGGCCCAGGGCAAACCGACCGAGGTGGTGGCGGACGTGGCAATGGCCGGCCTCACCGTGCGCTTTGCGCCCGAGTTGCCCTTGCTGGAGCTCGATGCGGTGCAGGGGCGTGTCGGCGCGCGCAGCAGCAAGGAGGATGCCGAAGTGTTCGGCAAGGGCATTGCAATGAAATCGTCGGCCGGGCCTGCGTTTGCGCCGGCGGATTTTTCACTCACTCTGCACGCAGTCACCGACGGCAAACCGCGCGGCGGCAATCTGGCCGCCAACGCACTCGAACTCGAATCCCTCGCCTGGCTGCTGGAGTATTTGCCGGTGCCGGCCGAGACACGCAAGGTGCTGGCCGATGCCGCGCCCGCCGGCAGGGTGAACGAACTGAAGATTGACTGGGTTGGCGAATTGCCGCGGCCGGGGCAGTTCAGCGCGCGCGGCCGCTTTACGCGCCTGGGTATGCGGGCCTACGCCGGCGTGCCGGGATTTTCCGGCCTCTCGGGCAGCATCGACGGTAACGAGCGCTCGGGCAGCGTGTCGCTTAACGCGGAAAAGGTGGTGTTCGATCTGGCCGGCCGGCTGAGCGAGCCGCGGCTGGAACTCGATACGCTTACCGGGCAGTTGGGCTGGAGCCATTCGCGCGATGACCTGCTCGAGGTGCGCGTGGCCAATCTCAGCGTGGCCAACAAGGACGCCGCCGGAAGCCTGTTTGGTTCCTGGCAGGCGGCGGCAGCCGGCGGGGGCCCCGGGACGGTTGACATCACGGCGCGGCTGACGCGTGCCAACGGCAGCGCGACACCGCGCTATCTGCCGGCATTCATCGGCCCGGTAACGGTCGACTGGCTCAGGCGCGCGCTGGTGGCGGCAAGCTCGACCGATATGCGCTTTCGCGTCAAGGGCGCGTTGCGTGATTTTCCCTGGGACGACGGCAAAAACGGCCTGTTCCAGGTCGTTGCGAAAATCCGCGACGGCTCGCTCGATTATGTCGCGGGCTGGCCGCCGCTGACCAACGTCAACGCCGACCTCACTATCGAGGGCAAGCGCCTGCTGCTAACCAGTTCGCGCGCCACGGTGCTGGGCGCGAAGCTTTCCGGTGTGCGCGTGACCATTCCGGACCTGCTCCATCACGACGAGTTGCTCACTGTGGAGGGCAATGCCGACGGGCCGACCGGCGAATTCTTCAAGTTCATCGCCGCGAGCCCGGTGTCCGGCATGATCGACCAATTTACCGAACGGGCGAATGCGAAGGGCGACGGCCGCTTGCGGCTGCGTATCGACCTGCCCTTGCGGCGGCTTGCCGATATCAAGGTGGCGGGCAATTACCAGTTTGCCAACAACCAACTGCAGCTCGAACCGGAGCTGCCGCCCCTGACCGAGGTGAACGGCCGCCTCGATTTCACCCATGCCGGGGTCAGCGTGCAGTCCATCAGTGCGCGCCTGCTCGACGGACCGCTCACGCTCAGTGTCTCCGCCGCGACGCGCGAGGGCAGCCTCAACGTCAACCTCCAGGGCACGCTTGTTGCCGCGGGGGTAAAGCGTTTTTACGATTCGCCGTTCACGCGCGCCATGCAGGGGGCGACGCCTTACCAGGCGACGATCACGGTGAAAAAACGCGTCGCCGATCTGCTGCTTACCTCCGACCTGCAGGGGCTCGCGCTCGACTTGCCGGCGCCGCTTGGCAAGGCGGCCAATGAAATCCTGCCGCTGCGCATGGAGCGCATGAACCTCAACGAGCAGGAGGCGGCGCGCCGCGGCGTGCGTGCCCGTGCCGAACTGAGCGGGGGCGTGCGCAGCGAAACCCGCGGTGAAGCCCAGGGCGATGCCATCAGCGCCAGCCTGGGCAAGGTGGCGTCGTTACAGCTGCTGCGGCGCAAGGAAGGAGAGGCTTATCGCATCGTGCGCGGGGGCATCGGCCTCAACGAGGCGGCGGTCCTGCCCGACCGCTTTGGCGTGCAGGTGACCGGCGCAATGCGCAACCTGGATGTCGATCGCTGGCGCGCCCTGTTGCCGCTTGCACCCGCCGGGGCAGGTGCGGCGGATGCGAACGTGGCGGCGGGCGAGGACGCCGGTTTCCCGCTCAATGCCGTCAACCTGCGCATCAATCTGCTCGATGTCGGGGCGAAGCGTTTCAACGAGGTCAGCCTGCGCGCTGCGCGCAGCAGCAACCAGTGGCAGGCAACGGTCGGCGCGCGCGAGTTGTCGGGTGAAATTATCTGGCGATCGGCCGGGCGCGGCTCCCTGCTGGCGCGCCTCAAGCACCTGGCGATCCCCGACAACCGGCCCGGCGCCGGCACCGACCCCTCGCAAGTCATCACCGAACTGCCGGCCATCGACCTCGTCGTCGACAACTTTGTCTCGCGCGACAAGAAATTCGGCAAGCTCGAATTGCTTGCCGCCAACCAGGCGGGCGAGTGGCGCATTGAAAAGATGCTGCTGACCAGTCCGGAAGGCGCGCTTGCCGCCGACGGGGTGTGGAAGAGCACCGGCCAGGTCGCCACCAGTTTCAACGTAAAGCTGGATGTCAGCGATGTCGGCAAGTACCTCGAGCGCATGGGCAGCCCGGGGACTATCGCCGGCGGGACGGCAAAAATAGAGGGCAAGCTCGCCTGGGCGGGTACCCCGCAGGGCTTTGACTATCCCAGCCTCACCGGCAATCTCAAGTTGGAGGTCGACAAGGGCCAGTTCCTCAAAGTCGATCCGGGCATCGCCAAGCTCATCGGCATGCTCAGCCTGCAGGCCCTGCCAAAGCGCATCGGCCTGGACTTTCGCGATATTTTCAGCGACGGCTTCGCTTTTGACACCATTCGCAGCAACGTCACCGTCAACCGCGGCATCGCCGCGACCCAGGACTTTTCCATGATCGGATCGGCCGCGGTGGTCACCATCAAGGGAGATGCCGACCTCGCGCGCGAAGTGCAGAACCTGCAGGTGCGGGTGATTCCCGCGCTGGGCGACAGCGTATCGACCGTGGCCGGTCTTTTTCTTGTCAACCCGATAACCGGCATCGCCGCCATGCTCGCCCAACGCCTGCTTAACAACCCCCTCGGGCAGATATTTGCCTATGACTACACCATCACCGGCAGCTGGACTGATCCAAAGATCGAAAAATTAAACAAGATATCGCCGCAGGCGGCGCAGGACTCGTTGCAGGGAGGCCGGCAATGAAGCCCTTCAAGGTTGCGGCGCTGCAGATGGTGTCAACGCCGCGCGTTGCCGGCAATATCGCCGTCGCCGGCGAACTTATCGCCCAGGCGGCGATGCTGGGCGCGAAACTGGTGGTGCTGCCCGAGTACTTTGGCATCATGGGGCTGAAGGACACTGACAAGATTGCGGTGCGCGAGGCCGATGGCAGCGGGCCGTTGCAGGGGTTTCTTGCCGGTGCCGCGGCGAAGCACGGTGTCTGGGTGGTCGGCGGTTCGATTCCGCTTGAATGTGCGGTGCCGGGCAAGGTGCTCAACACCACGCTGGTCTACGATGACAGCGGCCGGCGTGTGGCACGTTACGACAAGATCCACTTGTTCGGCTTCGAGGCGGGCAAGGAGCGCTACGATGAGTCGGCAACCATTGCGCCCGGCTGTACGCCGGTGGCCCTTGATACGCCGTTTGGCCGGCTGGGACTGAGCATTTGCTACGACCTGCGCTTTCCCGAGGTCTATCGCGCACTTCACGCCGACCTTATCGTGGTGCCGGCGGCCTTTACCGCCACCACCGGTCGTGCGCACTGGGAGTTGCTGCTGCGCGCCCGAGCCGTCGAGAACCTTGCATGGGTCGTCGCGGCGGCGCAGGGCGGGGTGCACGAGAACGGCCGCGAGACCTTCGGCCACAGCATGGTGGTCGATCCCTGGGGCGGCGTGCTCGCCTGCCAGGCAAGGGGGGCAGGCGTGGTGATCGCCGAGATCGACCCGGCGGTGCAGAAAAAAATGCGCACCAGCCTGCCGGCATTGCAGCACCGGGTGATGTAGATAGATGCAGTGGACGGACGATTGAAACGGATCAGACATGACTACAATTGAAAACGCGGCAACGGGCGGCAAAGTGCGGGTTGCCATCGCCGGCCTGGGCGCCATCGGCAAGGTCATTGCGCTTGAACTGGGCAAGGGCGGCATACCCGGCTTCGTGCTCACCGCGGTGGCGGCGAAAAATACCGCAAAAGCGGCGGAGTTTGTCGGCAAATTCGCGCATCCTGTCGCGGTGGTTGGCCTGGGTGAGCTCGGAAATCATGCCGACGTGGTGGTGGAGTGCGCCCCGGCCGAGTTGTTGCCGCAGATCGCCGAGCCCTTGTTGCGGGCGAAAAAAAAGCTGGTGGTGCTCTCGGTCGGCGCCTTGCTCGCCAACGACCATCTGGTGCAACTGGCGCGGGACAGCGGCGGCACCATCATCGTTCCCACCGGCGCCCTGATCGGGCTTGATGCGGTTATTGCCGCGGCCGAGGGCACCATCCATTCGGTGCGCATGGTCACCCGAAAGCCGCCCGGGGGGCTGGCCGGCGCGCCCTACCTGATCGAGCACAACATCGACATCAGCGACCTCAAGGCGCCGCTCAAAGTGTTCACCGGCAACGCGCGTGAGGCGGCGAAGGGTTTCCCGGCCAACCTGAATGTCGTGGTGGCGCTGGCGCTGGCCGGCATCGGACCGGAAAAAACCGTGCTGGAAATCTGGGCCGACCCGACGGTGACGCGCAACGTGCACCGCATCGAGGTCGATTCGGATTCGGCGATCATGAGCATGACCATAGAAAACATTCCATCGGAAAACCCCAAGACCGGAAAAATCACCGCGCGCAGCGTGATAGCCTTGCTGCGTAAAATGACCGCATCACTGAGGGTCGGCACTTAGCGCCGCCGCACGCCAGCAGACAAAGGAGCCCGCTCATGTCACCAAGCCCCGATAAAAAGGAACAAATCCGCCTGCGTTACCTGAAGGTGGACACGTCGAATGTCGCCGATGTGCTCGATGGCATGGGTTACCTTAACCAGGGGCTGTCGCCTCATTTTTCGCCTTATCCGGCGAACGCCGGCCGCATCGCCGGCTGGGCCTACACCATCCGCGGGCAAATGACGCCTTACGCAATGGGCGGCGATGCCGACAAGATGAAGGCCTGCCAGGGTTTGTCCGCGGGCGAGATCAGCGTGTGGAGCGGTGACGGCGAGGGCATTTGCTATTTCGGCGAGTTGATCGCCATCGGCATGAAGGAGCGCGGTTGCGCCGGCGCATTAGTAGATGGCGGCATCCGCGATATCCGCTGGATAGGCGACCATGGTTTTCCGGTGTTTGCCAAATACCGCACCCCGGTGCAGTCGATCGGCCGCTGGAAGGTGACGGCCTGCCAGGTGCCTGTTTTTGTCCGCGGGGCCGGGGCGAGCCACATTATCGTGCAACCGGGCGACTTCATACTTGGCGATGACGACGGCGTGATCGTGATTCCCGCGGATGTCGCCGAAAAAGTCCTGGTCGAAGCCGAGCGCTTGACCGAAGTCGAAAAGAACATTCGTGAAGAACTCAGGAAGGGCATGACGCTGGCCGAAGCACTGGCCAAGTTCGGCCATGTCTAGCGTGTTGCGGCGAAAATTTAATTCGGGAGATATTGTGGCTAATCGCACCAAAGGCATTAACGCGTTGCTCGCTTGTGTGCTGTTGTTGCTGGGCGTGGCAGCTGTCCCGGCGCAGGCGCAACAGGCCAACTGGCCTTCGCGCCCCGTGCGCATCATCGTACCCTTCCCCGGCGGGGGCAGCACCATGGACACGGTCATGCGCCTGGTTGCGCCGGAATTGTCGAAAATCCTCGGGCAACAGGTGGTGATAGACAACAAGCCGGGCGCCGGCACGGTGATCGGCGTCGATGCCGCAGCCAAGGCCACCGACGGCCACACTTTTGTCGGCGTGGCCAACAGTTTCACCGTCAACCAGACGCTGGTGAAGGACCTGCCGTACAACTTTGGCCGGGACTTGCAGCCGGTGGTGCTGGTGGCGCGCACGCCCAATGTGCTCGCGGCGCGCGCCGGCCTGCCACCCAACTCGCTGGCGGAGTTCGTCGCTTACGCAAAAAAGAATCCCGGCAAGCTGTCATATGCCTCATTCGGCAACGGCACCACGGCGCACTTTGCCGGCGAAATGTTCAAGATGATGGCCGGCATCGAGATGGTGCACATACCGTACAAGGGCCAGGGCCCGGCGCTGACCGACCTGCTCGCCGGTAACGTCGATGTGATGTTCGGCAACCTGCCCGACTTCATCGCCCACATCAAGGCGGGCAAACTCAAGGCCTACGGCACGACTTATCTCGTGCGGGCGCCGCAGGCGGCGGACATTCCGACCATTGCCGAGCAGGGCTATGCCGGGTTTGAAACCGATTCCTGGTACGGCCTGCTGGCGCCCGCCGGTGTGCCAAAAGACGTGGTCGATCGCGTCAATGCGGCGGTCAACAAGGTGCTGCGCGAAACTGCGGTGGGCGGCATGCTGACCGAACGCGGGCTCGAAGTGCTGGGCGGCGGCAGTGCGAAGTTCGGCGACCACCTGCAGGCCGAGACGGCCAAGTACGCGCGCATCGTCAAGGACGCGGGGATGCGGGTCGACTGACCGCGAAGGTCTCGCCCCTTCAGCGGTTGGTGGAACAGATATCCAAAACGCAGCCGCGCAGCCAGTGATGGGCCGAATCGGCATCCAGCCGCGGGTGCCAGAGCATGGATACCGTGATTTCCGGCGTGGGGACAGGCAGGGAAAAGCTGAACATCCCGTCGCGCAGGTTGCCGGTGTGCCGTTCCGGAACGCTGGTGATCAGGTCCGAGGCCCGGGCAAAAGCCAGTGCGGCGGAAAAGCCGCTGACGATGGTGACGATCTGCCGTTTCAGCCCGAACGGCTTCAATGCCTCATCCACAGGCCCCTTGTCCAGACCCCTTCGCGAGACAAGGACGTGCATGCCGGATGCATAGCGAGCGGGCGTGATCTTGCCCCGGCCCAGCGGGTGCCCAGCGCGCACCACGCCAATGAAACGGTCGCGGAACAGCGCACGCGTACGGAGCTCCGGACCGGTCGTGTCACTGATAACGCCGGTTTCCAGGTCGACGCTGCCGTCGCGAAGTGACGCGCCGTCCTGGTCTGTTTTTTGCACAAAGCGCAACTGTACGCCGGGGGCTTCCTCGCCGGCGCGGGCAATGAGGTCCGGGCCGAAGTTCTCGGTAAAGCCGTCACTGGTGCGCAGCGTGAAGCTGCGCACCAGCTTTTTCAGGTTGAGCTTCTCGGCGGGACGCAGGACTGCTTTTCCGTCCTGCACTAGCTGACCGACCCGCTCGCGCAGTTCGAGCGCCCGTGGTGTGGGGACAAGGCCGCGCCCGGCCCGGACCAGCAGCGGGTCGCCCGTCGTCTCGCGCAAGCGCGCCAACGCCCGGCTCATCGCCGACGGGCTTAGCCGCAGTCGCCGGGCGGCGCGTGCAACGCTGCCCTCGGCAAGCAGCACATCCAGAGTGACCAGCAGGTTGAAATCGGGCGTCGGCACATTTTGAACATAGCACGGTTTGATCATGGAATAGCGTCAAACGCACTTATAAAGTGCAAATGCTGCGCCTTCCGCCTTATCCGGCAAAGCACTACAGTGCTGATAGCCCCACTTTGGGTGGCATCAGAAAACGGAGTTCACATTGAAGCCAGATTTTCCCGCACCCGATGCAATGCCAGCCGCAGGTGCGGAACTGACGCCATCGGTGCGCTGGGCACTCGCCGGCCTTTCGCT
>Ga0194061_1000128_pt1 | contig 43786 bp, 43 predicted proteins | sample SepL2221m_MetaG_FD_163423 | JGI IMG/M metagenome (GOLD analysis project Ga0194061, IMG submission 163423) | Anoxic zone freshwater microbial communities from boreal shield lake in IISD Experimental Lakes Area, Ontario, Canada - Sep2016-L224-21m | ecosystem: Environmental > Aquatic > Freshwater >... | reverse complement strand
GGGTACAATACCTAATCATCACTAATGGATCAGATACTTTTGCATTTGAGTTGAAGGATGGTACTATTCAAACGCTATTAGAAATACCCGATTTTTCATAAATCGTTTTTAGTGAATTATCAAATTATAAAATGCCAACTATGCGTTTTAGTCTTATTTTCTTAATCGTTTTTGGATTACTTGTTTCAACAAATAAAATAGATGCGCAAATTATCAGTATTGATAAGTCTGACACTTCAGATTATGTAAAAAAGACCCAATTCAGTTTTAATTTTAGCACTGGTTTAGAAGTAGATAAACAACAGACCACACTTTGGGATGCCACTAATACAGCCGAAATGATGTTGCAAAAAAATAAAGACCTGTTTTTATTTGCAGCCAGTTATCGATTCACGTATAACGGACCAGATGATATTTTAAATGCCGGGTATTTTCATTTGAGATATAGAGGACATTATAAAGACAAATTTCAGCCAGAGCCTTTTGTACAATATCAATGGGACAATAAGCGGGGCTTAGAAATGCGTGCTATTGCAGGAATGAATATCCGTTATAATATGTGGAAGGGCAACAAGATAGAATTCAATGCTGGATTAGGTTTAATGAATGAAATGGAAAGATGGAACTACGATGGTGTTGACTCCAATAAAGTACCTAGTAATGCAATTCCTATCACAAATAATTATATAAAAATCAACTCATATGCTCGAATGGATTGGAAGCCAAATGCGAATAATGATATAGCTGTAAATGTATTCATACAAACAAGACCAGATAGTTTTCATCCACGTATTGCACCACATTTTCAATGGACCATTCATGCAGGAAAGCATGTAGGGTTTACTATCAATTATTCAGGTATGTACGACGAATCACCTATCGTGCCGATTCATCATTTTTATTATAGTTTATCCAACAGCATTCAGCTAACGTTCTAAAAAAAGGCCGTCCCGAATGTTCGGAACGGCCTTTTTAATTTGATGCGATTAAATTATGGGAAAATTCCTAATTCAGTATAACTAATAGCCACTTTATTGATAGCACTTACATATGCTGCAGTTCTCATGTCTGGAATCGTTGGATTTGCTTCCATGATTTCCATGATCTCCTGAGTTGCATTAATCATTGTCTCTTCTAGTCCACTGTATACTAAATCAATTTCTTCAGCACCGTGCATGATAAACTCTTTCTCTTTTCTGCCAACTGTTTTACCAGTTAACCCTTCGATCTGATTTAAAATGTGGGCATTCATATTTTCTGTAAATCTTTTTTCCATTCTGCCATAACGAACGTGACTCAAATTCTTCAACCACTCGAAATATGAAACAGTAACACCACCTGCATTAAGGTACATATCAGGTACCACCAGGATACCTCTTTCTGTAAAAATCTCATCCGCTTCTGGAGTTAATGGACCATTTGCGGCTTCGGCAATAATTTTTGCTTTAACCCTTGGTGCATTTTCAGCATCAATCACATTTTCCAATGCAGCTGGAATTAAAATATCACATTCCAATTCAAGCGCATCGCCATTTTTTTCAAGATTAGTAGCACCCGGGAAATTTAAAATACTTCCTGTTGTTTTTCTATGTTGTAAAAGTTCGGCCTCATTAATTCCATCAGCTTTATAAATCGCGCCTTCATATTCAGCAATAGCAATAATAGTGGCACCATGCTCACGGAAAAATCTGGCACAGAAATAACCCACATTTCCTAAACCTTGAACCACCACTTTCTTACCTTCAATACCAGTTTCCAATCCAATTTTTTTCATCACATCGGCCATATTACAAACCTCTCTAACGCCAAAGAATACACCTAAACCAGTGGCTTCTCTTCTACCGCGAACACCACCTTGTGAAATGGGTTTTCCAGTTACACAACCAGCACTATCAATATCTCCGGGTTTCATAGATTGATATGTATCTACGATCCAAGACATTTCTCTTTCACCGGTTCCGTAATCAGGAGCAGGTACATCAATACCAGGGCCTATAAAATTCTTCTTAACTAACTCTGCAGTATAACGACGTGTAATTCTTTCCAATTCTGCTGCACTGTGATTTCTCGGGCTGATTTTAATACCACCCTTAGCACCTCCAAAAGGTACATTCACAATCGCACATTTATAAGTCATTAGTGAAGCAAGCGCCATCACTTCATCCTGGTTTACAGCCATGCTAAAACGTATACCCCCTTTACAAGGTGTTTTGTGCTGTGAGTGTTGAATTCTGTAGGCTTCGATTACTTCGATCCTGCCATCGTCCATTGTAACAGGGAAACGCATACTGTAAATACTATTACAAGCTTTAATTTGTTCTAGCAAACCTTGTTCCCAGTTGGTGAACTTGGCTGCTTTATCAAAGCTCCTTTCAACACTTTGAAAGAAACTGTAAGGTTTTTGACTTGACATGAGCAATTTTTTAGTTCGTTATTTTTTTGACCTTTATAAAACTACAAGTGCTTCTGAGCAGGAAGCAGTTGAGATTATTTTTTTTCGAGTTTGCTGATCTTTCTATCGAGACTGTACACGTACAATAGCAGTCCTATCACTATAAATACGACGATAGTCATTACCAAAAAGATTCTTCCATTACTACGCATTAAATCGTTGCTATTGGCATCTGATGCCGCTGCCTGTGCATTTGCAACCACCTGAAAACAGGCTAATACAAAAAACAGGAACCCTTTCTTTAAATTATTCATTGTTTAATTGCTTTTCTTTTAAAATTTGATATCTAACACTTAAAGTTGAAATCCAAACTCCAAGTAATGTCCATCCAATTACTGCAGGATAAAAAACGGTACGCATATGCATATCCATGTCTTTTCCATTAATGCCTGGATTCCCTTCACTACCCTGCCCGCCTGGATGCAAAGACTCAGTTAGTCGGGGCAGAATCCAGAGTGTAGGAAATAGCATAAAGAATGCGAAAATATTGTAGACAGCCCCAATCCTCATCTTCTTTTCTTCATCGTGCATGCTTCCTCTTAAAACGAAATAAGCCAGGTAAATTAAAATGGCAATTGCTGCTCCATTTTGTTTAGGATCGCCACTCCAGGGACTTCCCCACTGGTAATTAGCCCAGATAGCACCCGTAAAAATTCCTAATAATGAAAAAATAGTGCCCGTTGCGGCAAAGGCATTGGAATAGAAATCGTAAACCGGATTAGGAGTTCGTAAATATTTGACTGCATAATACACAGAAACAAATAATAAAACCATCATCCCAAACCACATGGGAACATGGAAGAAGAAATTTCGGACAGACTCCTGCATCCGATCGTCCATTTTAGGGATTTTTACATAAAACCCATAGGTGCAGGTATAGATTAAAAGAACGATTGCCAATGCTTTCCACCAAAATTGTCGAATCATATATATTTTTTTTCTGTCCCTTTCCTTAAACTAACAAATGTAAGCGCAAATTTAGGTGAAAGGCTGTCAATAAATAGCATCAACCTGTAAAAAATACCTGTTGATCTTGTTAAAAAAAGGTTTAAACGGGATTAAACCTTACCTTTGCCAACTTCCAAAATTCATGCCGTAACATGAAGTTAGTGCATCCCACCCGGTGGGATAACGACTGAATGTGGCTATCATTTAAAATAGAATAGACACATGAAATTATCACAGTTCAAGTTTGACCTTCCGTTAAACCTTATTGCCCAGAACCCTACTAAAAAAAGAGAAGACAGCCGAATGATGGTTGTAGATCGTAAAACTGGGCATATGGAGAACAAACATTTCCGCGACATCTTAGAGTATTATGATGACAAAGATGTGTTTGTGGTTAATAACACCAAAGTTTTTCCGGCAAGAATGTATGGCCGTAAAGAAAAAACAGGTGCTAAGATTGAAGTTTTTTTATTGCGCGAATTAAATAAGCCCAACCGTTTATGGGATGTAATCGTTGATCCCGCAAGAAAGATTCGTGTAGGAAACAAATTATATTTCGGAGACAATGAAGAGCTTGTTGCAGAAGTAATTGATAACACTACCAGCCGTGGTCGTACCATTCGTTTTTTATGGGATGATGATGACGAGAGCTTCAAAAAAATGTTAGAATTTTTAGGAGAAACACCATTGCCTAAATACATCAAGCGTAAGCCAGATGAAGAAGATAAAGAACGCTACCAAACAGTTTATGCAAAGCACGAAGGTGCAGTTGCCGCTCCTACTGCAGGTTTGCACTTTTCGAAAGAACTGATCAAGCGTTGCGAAATTATTGGTATTCGTTTTGCAGAAGTTACTTTGCATACGGGTCTGGGTACATTCCGTCCAATTGAGGTTGAAGATCTTAGCAAACACAAAATGGATGCTGAATATTATCAGATCAATGAGGAAGCTTGCAATATTGTAAATAAGGCAAAACAAAACGGAAAAAGAATCTGTTCAATTGGCACTACAACTATGCGTGCTATGGAAAGTAGTTTTACTGCACAGAAAATGTTGAAGCCTAGTGAAGGATGGACGAATCATTTTATTCACCCACCTTATAATTTTAATGTGGCTGATAGTTTGGTTACTAACTTCCACCTTCCTAAAACAAGTTTATTAATTATGACTTGTGCTTTTGCTGGATATGATTTAGCAATCGAAGCTTACAAAAAAGCGATTAAAGATAAATATCGATTCTTCAGTTATGGAGATGCGTTGTTGATTATATAATTCAAAAGTAAAAATTCAAAAGTAAAAAGGCTGCTCGATTGAGACAGCCTTTTTTGCTTTATGGACAAACATGAAACTGTACCCACAACTTCTATGATGAGCCCCCAGCTTGAAAGCCGGGGTTAACATTTTTTATTTATAATCCAAATAGCCCACTATTCAATAACTGCAGAGTCTTTGTTCTGTATTCTTTTGGAATTAATAAAGAGATATTATGCGGGCTTCCTCCGTAGCTTACCATTGTAACTGGGATCTCACGAATGGCATCAAATAACTTCATCAATACATCATCGGTCTTTGCAATTTCGTTGCCTACGATCGAAACGATGGATTGATCTTTTTCAACTTCTACTGTACCAAATGGTTCCAGTTCCTTTATAATTTCAGCAAGTGAAATGTCTGAATCAATGGTTACAGATACTGCAACTTCAGAAGTAGTAATCATATCGATAGACGTGCGATATTTTTCAAACACTTCAAAAATTTTACGCAAGAAACCATAAGCCAATAACATACGGCTACTTTTTATTTTAATCGCGATGATCCCGTCTTTTGCAGCAACAGCCTTTACCCCAACACTTCCAGCCTCTTTGGTAATTACAGTACCTGCAGCTTCTGGTTGCATGGTATTTAATAATTTAACGGGCACATTTTCTTGTTGTGCGGGCCAGATACAAGTTGGATGCAAAATCTTTGCTCCAAAATATGCCAACTCTGCAGCTTCGTCAAAACTTAATTGTTCAATGGCAACTGTTTTATTAACTATTCGAGGGTCATTATTATGCATACCATCAATGTCGGTCCATATTTCACAAACACTTGCATTGATTGCTGCCGCTACTAAAGAGGCAGTGTAATCACTTCCTCCGCGTTTTAAATTATCCACTTCACCACGAACATTGCGGCAAATATATCCTTGTGTAATAAAAATTTTCTTATCCGAATGTTCTGCAAGTATTGCAGTAAGTTTTGTGCGTATCAGTGGAAAATTAGGTTCTTCATTTGCATCAATCACCATAAATTCCAATGCTGGTAACAGCAAATGATCGATCCCCTGCTCCTCTAAATAAACAGAAAACAATTTAGTGCTCATCAATTCTCCCTGTGCAAGAATGTCTTTGTTCAAAGCTTCGCTAAATGAAATTCTAAGTATAATATTTAGAAATTCAAAATGCTCTGAAACTATACTATTTGCTTTAGCGCGATTTGCATCTAGCTTTACCAGATCCAACACAAATTGGCGGTAATGCGCTTCCAATGTATCAATCTTTAGCTTGGCAGCTTCGCGATTGCTTTCTGCTAAACTATTACTGATTTCTACCAAGGCATTAGTGGTTCCACTCAATGCACTTAAAACAACAATCTTCGATTCTGCATCTTTGGTAATCAACTGAGAAACCTGCTGCATTCGTTCTGGCTTACCTACACTTGTTCCGCCAAACTTCATTATTTTCATTTCACTACAATTTTTTTTGGTTGAAATCGGCAACCTTTTTAGTGGTGCTTTTAAATTGAGTTGCAAATATAACAGGATAGAGTCAAAAATATGAACGGAATTGGCAACTCAGAATAGTTGATAAATTTATTATATATTTGATTTGGAATAGAAATTCTCAATTTTTGTTATAGATATTTTTTATGAAAGTCATTTGGTTAGTGATTATAATATGCGGTTTAGGATTTCGTTTAAATGCGCAACAAGTAATTCGAGTATATACTGAGCCGGATACTTTTAAAAAGGGTCTTCGATTAATGGCAGAGAAAACCGAACCTGGAACCTATTCCTGCACTGTTACTTTTACAAATATGGTTGGCTATAGATGTGCAGAAGGTTCAGACAATTTTACAACATCTGTAAGTTTGATGGGTAATCAACAAATAGGAACTATTACTCAGATGGAGAATGCCACCAATTTCATGCTTAGTTATGGTTATACCGTTTATCGGGGAAAAAGTATTTCGAAAGTAGATTCGTTATACCCCTATCTATTACCAAAAACTGTGGGCAGTAGTATAAAAACTTCTGGCACATATTTTATTGGCGATCTTTTTGGGAAAAGTAATAATGAATTTTACTCCATGGGATTTCAATATGTTTTAGGAGATACTATATGTGCAACTAGAGCCGGCATTGTATGTGAAGCAACAGATAATGCAGAAGCCAGAAAAGAAAATGAAGTGTTTAGTACTAAAACAAGAAATAATATTTATTTGGAACATGCTGATGGAACCATTGCACGATATAATATTTTAAACGCTATAAAATTACTGGTACAAATTGGCGACAAAGTAATTCCTGGGCAGCCTTTAGCAATTTTTGATAAAAAGGAAAAAGACTATACAATGTTATATGATGTATTTTATCTCAACTTAAAAAGTAAAACTACATCTGAAACAAAATATTTTACAGTAAAGCCAAGATTTGTATTCTCCGCTAACAATATTGATTTAGCAACAGCATATTCCGTTTACACAGATATCATACACCCCTCAGAATTAATAACAAAAGAACTGAGCAATCGAGAAATTAAAAAATTAGGATTAAAACACTAACTATTTCCCAAAAGGTTTTTGATTGCTACAGTCAGCATTGAGCCCCTGATCTACATGCAGATAGTTGCAGAAATATTGGTAAAAGGTATATCTGTATTTGGTACGGTCTGAATGATTTTCACCACATTCCAACCCACCATTAATTACATTCACCACAGCACCGAAACCTGGCAAACGCCCGCCTGCAATATCTTTGGGTGAAGGTTCCCATTTGCCGGTGATGATATCATGACAGGAAGGTTTTGGATATTGATCATGCACCCAAAACCAGATGGCACTGGCGAAGCAAAGCACGGAGTCTTTTAAAAGCAAATCAGGATTGTCTAATAAAATTTGTTTGTTGCCAAAATAAGCTTCACTAAACTGTCCATAATTATAATTCCAACTTAATTGCAAAGGCCCTCTTCCATGATATGATTTTCCCTCCACAGGTATCCATTTCTTTCTGCTTGTATCTGCATAATTAAATTGACTATTGGGGAATCCTTTTTCTTGTACAAAATAAAGTCCCCATTTTTCCATCCCACCTGGAGCATCATCCCAGCCACCATTTGTTTCGTGCGACATATTTGCAAGAAAAGCAGCTAACTCCCTTCTCTGTAAAGTATCGCCCCCTTCACTCAAAAAAACAGGGAATAGTTTTGCCGCCTCCACAAATGCATCAAAACTGTAAAATTCTCTTTTGGGTAATCCTGTAAAACTGCTATCTGAAAGTTTTGAAAGATGAAATCTATTGGGAAATAAACGATTCCAATTCTTTGCATCTAAATATTTAGTGAGGTTTGTTTCTTTATTTGATTTATTAGGAAGGATGGTATCACTGTTTTTAATTTTCATGGAAGCACATCCATAAAAAATTAAAATAAAAAATAAAAAACAAAAAAAGCAGATCTTTTTTTTCATGTGCTGATGTGCTATAATTTTATTTTAAACTTCTCTGCAATATCAAGTAAATCTTTTTCTACTTGCTCCACTAAAGGTATCCCTTCTTTAATTCGAATGGCTTCCATTTCTCTTTCGGGATCACCGGGAATCAATACGCGTTCATTGCCTGCTGAAGGTGTTGCGTTTCTAAAACGTTCAATCCAATTGTCCATATGTGATTTAAATTCTTCTGCAGGCCGAAATGCATCAATTCGCATGGCTCCAAAAAAATGACCAAGGCCTTGTCCTGGTTGATTTTCCGGCATGGGCACATAAGCTGGAAATGGCGGAGCCCAGGGTCCATAAGAAGCCCCACTTAACACTGCAGAAAATATATCAACAATACTACCCAATGCATATCCTTTATGGCTACCGTGTTCACGATCGCTGCCTAAAGGAAGTAATGCGCCATGTTTTCTTAATATATTAGCATCGATAGATGGATTACCTTCTTGATCTTGCGCCCATCCCAACGGCATATCTTCATTTTTTCTTTGAAGAATTTCTAATTTTCCATTGGCGGCTGTGGTTGTAGCGAAGTCGGCTACAAATGCAGGTTGTTCATTTGCAGGTATAGCTACAGCAATTGGATTGGTGCCTAGCATTCTTTCATTCGAGAATGTGGGTGCTACTAATGCAGATGCATTTGTCATGGCCATTCCAATCATTTCTTCTTTCAGCGCCATCATGGCGTGAATACCTGCAATACCAAAATGATTAGAATTCTTAACACTCACCCAACCTGTTCCTACATTTTTTGCTTTATCAATAGCCACTTGCATCGCAAATGGTGCAACCACTAATCCTAAACCTGCATCCCCATCAACCACTGCAGTAGACTGTGTTTCGTATACTACGCGAATATTTGGTTTTGTATTGATGCGGCCCGCTTCCCATAATCTTAAGTAACCACTTAATCTTGCTACACCATGACTATCAATACCACGAAGATCTGCAGAAATTAAAACAGTAGCAGCTGTTGTAGCATCTTGCAAGGAACAACCCATTTTAAGAAATACTGTGTGTGTAAACTGATAAAGCTGGTCGTAAGAAAATGTATTCACGTTAGCACATTAAAATGGGTTGAAAGAATTTTCATGCAAAATAAACACTTTAGAACTATTAAAATAAAATGTGTATTTCAAAAAAAAGGCATCCAAAAAGGATGCCTCGGTTTTTCATGGATTAATCTATTATAATCTTAATCCAACACCCAGCTGGATTTGCTGACTGGTCCATTTATCTTTTTGATCGATCTGATTGATATTTTTCATACCAATATTGTATCTACCATAGAGTCGTAATGTTTTTAAGTTAACCTGTATTCCCGCAACTGCAGAAAAATCGCCATCTGAAAATGCTTTTTGTCCATTCTGTAAAATGTTCTGATTCTTATTCATCAATATTCCAAATTGTGGTCCGGCTACAATAGAGAACATGCTACCCAAATTATAGCGAAGTAATAATGGGATAGATAAATAATTCAAGACTACTTCTTGGTTTAAAGTATTTGGATTTGTTAAAGTAGGGTATAAAGTTGCAAACTCGGCAGACACTTGGGTATTTGATTGATTCCATAATACTTCTGGTTGAATCCCAAATTTTTTCGTGAAATCGATTTCAGCAAAGCCTCCTAAATGGTAGCCAAATTTAAAGCCGTTATTAAAGGATACTCCCTCTATCTGATTTAAATTTAAACCTCCTTTAATTCCTAATCTAAATCCACCTTGTGCATTTACAGCAACCGACATTGCGATAATTGCAAAAGAAGCTAATAATAATTTTTTCATAGTATCTAGTTTCCATTATAACTACTAATGCCGTGCCAACAATATAAAATGAAATGTAAAAGTGTGAAAGTTGCAAAAGAATATTATACAAATTCAATCACCGTAATTTCTGGCATGATACCTACCCTTCCTGGGTATCCAATAAAACCATAACCACGATTCACATACAATTTTTGCTTCCCATCTTCATATAAACCCGCCCATTGATGGTACATCCACTGAACAGGGCTCCATTTAAAATAAGGATTCTCCAATCCAAATTGCATCCCGTGTGTGTGGCCAGCTAACATTAAATCAATATCAGCGTATTTGGTTTTTACTTCTGCGTCCCAATGACTAGGATCGTGGCTCATTAAAATTTTGAAAGGAATATTTTCAGTACCGGGATATGCTTCAGCCATTTTTCCGTATTTAGGAAAGCGCCCTTTAGCACCCCAGTTTTCAATACCCAATAATGCGATTTGTTCATCGGCCCGATTGAATATAACATGTTCGTTCATTAATAATTTCCATCCAAGATCCTCATGTACTTTTTTAAGATCTGCTAAATTTTGTTTTTTCTCTTCCTGTGTAGGCCAGGCAACATAATCGCCATAATCGTGATTACCCAATGTGCTAAATACTCCCATGGGTGCTTTAAGCCTACCAAAAACATCCATATACTCCTGCATTTCAGTTGCCCGATCATTCACAAGATCACCCGTAAATAAAATCAAGTCAGCATTTTCTTTCAAGATCATATCCACGCCATGATTCACTGCCGCTTTATTTTGAAAGCTCCCACTATGTATATCACTAATATGCACCAGTTTCAATCCTTTAAAAGCTGCTGGTAAATTTTGATAAGCCAGCTTAACCCTTTTCACCTGGTAGTTATACTTATTAGAAAATCCATATAGTAATGTTCCAAACAAGCTACCTCCAATTCCTAAACCAAGCCAACTTAAAAACATAGATCTGGGAATTGCATTACCATCACCCATGAATTGTGCGCCAGTACTTGGTAATACTTTACTCAACATAAATACAGATCCTCTTCTTACATCATCGGTTAAAAAGAAAATGGAAGCGATCAATTTTGCAAAAAATAATCCTAATAAAATGGCAAAAATATAATTGCGGAAAATTTTAGAAGTCTGAAGTGCTTGAATATAGGGGAACGACATGAGTAACAAAAGTGTAACTCCCGACACCACCCAATATCCAATATGTATCATTAGTCTTGCTTTATCAGTCGAATTTTGAGTCACTGTTTTTAAAGCCTGGTAGACATAAAAGTCCAACAATAACATCACTACTGCAATGATCCACCACATACCTGAATTTTTCATAATACTTCTATTCGTTTAATCGGTAGACGATTGAAATTGGGTTTTATTGTATAAAATTTGCTTCTTTTTATATTAAACAAAATTTATATTTTTAGGCCTTAACAATCATTTCCCCCGCGAAACTAACAACTAACTGATATTATTGTTTTTAAATCTATGCTAAAGTGTATTTTTGGCTTATTATTGCCGCTTATTGGTGTACAATAGAAAATAAGAGGAATTCGAATTAATCATACGATCTGCAATAGCGGATAAACGGAATAACTATGGCGAGAATTATTGGCGTTGCCAATCAGAAAGGCGGAGTAGGCAAAACAACTACAGCTATTAATGTAGCTGCTAGTCTGGCGGTTTTGGAATATAGAACATTGCTGGTAGATGCAGATCCGCAGGCGAATAGCACTACTGGTGTTGGTTTTGATTTGCATAATATTACGAGTAGTTTATATGATTGTATGGTGAATAATACACTTGCAACTGATGTAATCTTAAAAACTGATGTTCCTAATCTTGATCTTCTTCCTTCACATATTGATCTGGTTGGCGCGGAGATTGAAATGATCAATTATCCGAACCGTGAAAATGTAATGAAGTCTATCTTAGATGTATTAAGGGATAAATATGATTTTATCATTATCGACTGTTCGCCATCACTGGGTTTGATTACCGTTAATTCTTTGGTTGCATCAGATAGTGTGATTGTTCCGGTACAGTGCGAATTTTTTGCATTAGAGGGATTAGGAAAATTATTGAATACTATTAAAATTGTACAAAACAGGTTGAACCCTGAATTGAAAATTGAAGGGATTTTAATGACCATGTATGATGGCCGTTTACGTCTTTGCAATCAGGTGGTGAGTGAAGTAAGAAGGCATTTTGATGATATGGTTTTCTCTACCATCATACATAGAAATACAAGATTAAGTGAAGCACCAAGCGTGGGTAAACCTGTTATTTTATATGACGCAGAGAGTAAAGGAACTGTGAACTATTTAAATCTTGCAAAAGAGGTTTTACAAAATAATGGGCTCACTAAAATGAGTAATGAAGAAAGAATCTTAGAATAGTTTTTACACCTAGAACTATTGCTACAAATTAGAATTGAAACATGAGTACACCGAAACAAAATAAAGATTTAATAGGCAAGGGACTACGTTCGCTTTTGCAAAATATTGATGCGGATTTAAAGAATACAGAAGGTGGTCTTAAACCCAAAGTGAGAGAGGAAGTAACGAGCACCAATCGTTTGGCAATTACTGAAATTCTTATTAATCCAAAACAGCCAAGAAGAGATTTTGATGAAACTTCTTTGAATGAGTTGGCTGCCTCTATTAAGCTGCATGATATTATTCAGCCATTAACGGTCTCAAAACTTGCAAATGGTAAATTTCAACTGATTGCAGGTGAAAGAAGATTTAGGGCGTCCAAAATTGCAGGTTTAAAAGATGTACCAGTATATATCCGTCAGGCGAATGACAAACAGTTACTTGAATTAGCTTTATTAGAAAATTTACAGAGAGAGAATCTAAACGCAATGGAAGTAGCGTTGAGCTATAAACGCATGATGGAAGAATTGGACTATACGCAAGAGCAAGTAGCAGAGCGCATGGGCAAAGAAAGAAGTACCGTAACCAATTATATTCGTTTATTAAAATTGCCCCCAGATATTCAGCTTGCAGTGCGTAATGGCAGTTTGAGCATGGGGCATGCAAGAGCGTTGGTTAATATTGACACCATTGATAAACAACTTTTTGTTTTCAAAGAGATTCAAAGCAAGGGATTAAACGTTCGCCAGACAGAAGAGTTGGTTCGCAAAATGTATAAAGCAGATAAAGTGGGAGCTGTTAAACCTTCACTAAAGTCTGACCTTCCCCCTACCTATAAAAAAATAGAAGATAATTTAGCCTCACATTTTGGTACCAAAGTAAAAATGGCTCATAATAAAAAAGGCTATGGTAGCATCAGTATAGAATATTATTCTTTGGAAGAACTGAATAAAATTCTGGAAGCTATGAATGTTACAGTCAGTTAATTGTACATGAAATTTGTTCGCGTCATCTTGATGATTCTTTTGGTTACTGTTGTGCTGGGTAAATCCTCGGCGCAGAAAGACACGAGCATCACTCCCATTCATTCTGTTAAGTCTGTGTCAAGGGATACTTTAAAAAAATCAGCTCCAGATAGTTTGATCAAAAAACACGATCCCAGAAAAGCTACCAGAAGATCAGCCATCATTCCAGGATGGGGGCAGGGGTATAACAGAGAGTATTGGAAAATCCCTTTGGTTTATGGGGCTTTGGCTATCCCAGCAGGCTTATTTGTCTATAATAATAATTGGTATAAAAAAACGAAATTCGCTTACGAAGCTAAGTACAATGCAGAGTTTCATAATGATACTACTGGATTAGCTGCTATCGACCCACAATTGAAAGGACTAAGTGCCGCCTCTTTGCAAAGTTATCGAAATACCTTTAGGCGAGATCGTGACTATTCTATTCTTTTCTTTTTGCTGGCTTGGGGATTGAATGTGGTAGATGCCACTGTATTTGGGCATCTAAAAGACTTCGATGTTTCCAATGATTTATCGATGAATGTGAAACCTATTTTCAATCCAATTACCAGAACACCTGGACTTACATTTACATTTAATGCGAAGAGACCCGAACATAAGCTCTATGAAGTACGCTAATCTGTTTCAATTTCTATTAGTTTTACAATCAATCATAAAATCATAAGTATGAATATCGCTTTGATCGGATACGGTAAAATGGGAAAAGCCATTGAAACCATCGCCTTAGAAAAAGGTCATCAAATCGTTTTGAAAATTGACATTAATAATGCAGCTGATTTCAATAAAGAAAATATTTCAAAAGCAGATGTAGCCATAGAGTTTACTGGACCACATAGTGCATTTGAAAATGTGATGAAGTGTTTGGAATTAGGTGTACCTGTTGTTTGTGGTTCTACTGGATGGCTTGATAAATGGGAAGAAGCGAAAAGCTATTGCGATCAACAACAGGGCAGTTTATTGTATGCCAGTAATTATAGCATTGGTGTAAATCTGTTTTTTGAAATTAATAAGTATGTGGCACAATTGATGAGCAGTCACCCCGACTATGATGTGATCATGGAAGAGATTCATCATACACAAAAAAAAGATGCACCAAGTGGAACAGCTATTACTTTGGCAGAACAGGTCTTGAGTTTTATCAAACAAAAAAAACAATGGGTAAATGAGCCTGCTAAAAATGCTACGGATCTTGAAATTGTTTCAAAAAGAATTGACCCGGCACCTGGCACACATACTATAAAATATACTTCGAGTGTAGACGATATTGAAATCATTCATACAGCTCATAATCGTATTGGATTTGCAGGAGGTGCAGTTCTTGCAGCTGCATTTCTACAACATAAAAAAGGAATCTACAGCATGAAAGATGTGCTAGGGCTATAAAAGAACCAATCTTTTAGAAACTCATAAAATAGAATTCCTTTGTAAATGCTTTTAGTTGTGGTAATTTGTACTTAAATTTAAAGACAAAAGTAAAAGAGCGATTCTATTCATAAGAAGAAAAATGTCCTTCAAGGGTAAATAGTATGTTATCTAAAAAAACACAATACGCATTCAAGGCTTTAACTTATTTAGCAGAACAACAAAAAGATGTACCTGTTTTGATTGCTGAAATATCGAAGAAGAAAAAAATACCGCTTAAATTTTTAGAAAATATTCTTTTGGAACTAAGAAAATCCGGCATGCTGGAAAGTAAAAAGGGGAAAGGCGGAGGCTATTTTCTAAAAACTGATCCTGATAAAATTCCGCTTTCAAAAGTAATGCGATTAATAGAAGGCCCCATCGCACTTTTGCCTTGTGTGAGTTTGAATTTCTACAAAAAGTGTAAAGACTGCGACGAAAAAAAATGCGGACTTAACCATGTGATGATCGAAGTCCGCGATAATATGCTTCAAATATTAGAGAATAAAACGGTAGCAGATTTAGTTTAGTTGTTTTATTATATTTTATTCAGCTTTCATTAAATTTTCTAACATATCAGATGTCATCCTGTCTAAGTCATATGCAGGCTTCCATCCCCAATCTTTTGCAGCAACAGAATCGTCGATACTTTCTGGCCAGCTATTGGCAATTTTTTGGCGATAATCCGGAATACAGGTAAGTGAAAATTCTGGTATATGCTTTTGAATGGATGCAGCTATTTCTTTTGGAGAAAAACTCATTCCAGAAATATTATACGATGTTCGAACCGAAATATTTTCAACAGGCGCATGCATTAATTCCATCGTTGCTCGGATCGCATCCTGCATATACATCATAGGTAAATAAGTGTCCTCCTGTAAAAAACATTGGTATTTTTTTTCTGCCAATGCTTCACTGTAAATTTCAACTGCATAATCGGTAGTACCTCCACCCGGAGCCGATTTATAACTGATCAATCCTGGATAACGAATACTTCTTACATCTACCCCATAACGTTGATGATAATAATTGCACCAAAACTCTCCTGCATATTTACTAATGCCATACACCGTAATGGGTTCAATGATGGTTTGCTGGGGACAAAGTTTTCTGGGAGAAGTAGGTCCAAATACGGCAATACTACTTGGCCAATATACTTTTTGCAATTTTTCTTCACGGGCAATATCAAGCACGTTCAATAATCCCTGCATATTTAAATGCCAGGCCAGGTTGGGATTTTTTTCTCCTGTGGCAGAGAGAATAGCAGCTAATAAATAAATTTGTGTAATGTTCTGGCGGATCACTTGCACATGTAACATTTCTTTATTCATCACGTCCATGCTTACATATGGACCCGTTCCTTTCAAAAGATCGTTTTCTTCACGAAGGTCTGAAGCAACTACATTTGCAGCTCCGTATATTTTTCGAAGTGCAAGGGTTAGTTCAACACCAATTTGACCAGAAGCACCAATTACTAATATTTTTTCTTTTGCCATGTTATCATTTAAAGGGGTTCAAAAATAGACAGTTTTCGGAAACTAACATCGGTTATCTTTTCCTTTTCGAAACAACTACTGCTCGATTTCACTAATTTTACTTTTCAAACCATGAATCTATGATGCCAGATTTTCTAAAAAGCCTTTTTCATAATCAACAATACAATCCAGATAACTTTTTTTTAATAGCGGGTCCCTGTGTTGTTGAAAGCGAAGAAATGGTGATGGAAATTGCTGATAAGGTTTCTAATATCTGCAAAAGATTGGAGATCCCATATGTTTTTAAAGCATCTTACAGAAAAGCCAATAGAACAAGTGCTAACTCTTTTACCGGCATTGGAGATGACAATGGTTTATCGCTGATAAAAAAAGTGGGGATGACATATGGTTTGCCCACCACTTCTGATATTCATGCGCACGAAGAAGCAGCGATGGCCGCAGATTTTATAGATATTTTACAGATTCCCGCTTTCCTATGCAGACAAACAGATTTATTGATTGCAGCAGCTGAGACAGGAAAAATCGTAAATGTAAAAAAAGGACAATTCCTCAATGGACCATCCATGAAATTTGCAGTTGATAAAATTAGAAAAGCCGGGAACCAACAGGTAATGCTTACTGAAAGAGGTAATACTTTTGGATATACTGATCTGGTGGTGGATTATAGAAATATTCCCTGGATGCAGGAACACGATACACCAGTGATTATGGATTGTACACATGCTTTACAACAACCCAATCAAACTTCAGGAATAACAGGCGGAAATCCCCAACTCATCGGTACCATTGCGAAAGCTGCCATTGCTACTGGAGCAGATGGATTATTTATAGAAACTCACCCCAATCCGGCAGTTGCCAAAAGTGATGGGGCAAATATGCTACGATTAGAATTATTAGAGCCCTTATTAGAGCAATTAGTAAAACTTCGCAAAGCAGTAATTTAAATGACTACCAGTTTTTAATGGGATTTCTTTTTCCAGCCATGATATAATTCTTGATGTTTATCCAAAACGCCAAGATCATGTAGATCAGGATGGGCGAGCCCAGGGTTAGAAATGAGATATAAATAAACCACATTCTAATTTTGGCACTGGCAATGCCAAATTTATCTCCTATTGCAGAACAAACCCCAAACGCTTGCATTTCTATGTTTTCACGAATTTTTTGCATGATGACCGTTTTTTAAGTAAGGGGAGGATATTATCCTAAAATTAGACAAATCAAATGAATAATTGTTCAAAACAGTTTTTCTCCAGAGTCTGTTTTAATGTAAATTCGCGCACTGAACACTATTTAAGTACCAAAATTTAACCTTTCAAAACATAAATTTTTCAGACTATGGCTTTTGATATCGAAATGATCAAAAAACTGTACGCAGAAATGCCTGCAAAAGTAAATGCAGCACGTACAGCCTTGGGTAGACCACTTACCCTTTCAGAAAAAATATTGTTTGCACACTTACACGCAGATCAGCCATTGAGTGGTTTTGAGCGTGGTAAGCATTATGTTGATTTTGCTCCAGATCGCGTTGCGATGCAGGATGCAACAGCACAAATGGCTTTATTACAATTTATGCAGGCCGGACGTCCTAAAGTGGCAGTTCCTTCTACCGTACACTGTGATCACCTGATTACGGCTAAAGTAGAAGCTAAACAAGATTTACAGGTTGCTACAGCAGAAAGCAAAGAAGTATATGATTTCCTGGCTTCAGTCTCTAATAAATACGGAATTGGATTTTGGAAACCTGGCGCTGGAATTATTCACCAGGTAGTTTTAGAAAATTATGCTTTCCCTGGAGGCATGATGATCGGAACTGATTCTCACACAGTAAATGCTGGAGGATTGGGAATGATTGCGATTGGTGTGGGCGGTGCAGATGCTTGTGATGTAATGGCAGGTTTGCCCTGGGAATTAAAATGGCCAAAACTAATCGGTATTAAATTAACAGGTAAGTTGAGTGGATGGACTGCTCCAAAAGATGTGATCTTAAAAGTGGCAGGTATTCTTACTGTAAAAGGTGGAACAGGTGCAATTGTTGAATATTTTGGAGAAGGCGCTACTAATATGAGTTGTACTGGTAAAGGAACCATTTGTAATATGGGTGCTGAAATTGGTGCTACTACTTCAACTTTTGGTTATGATGAAAGCATGAGTAGATACCTTTCTGCTACAGGCCGCGCTGATATTGCAGCTGCAGCCGATACCGTAAAAGATTATTTAACTGCAGATCCAGAAGTATATGCAAATCCTTCTCAATACTTCGATGAAGTAATTGAATTAGACTTAAGTACGTTGGAACCACATTTAAACGGACCATTTACGCCAGATTTAGCTACTCCTATCTCTAAAATGAAAGAAGTTGCCGCCGCAAACGGATGGCCTACCAAAGTTGAAGTGGGTTTAATAGGAAGTTGTACTAATTCATCTTATGAAGATATTAGCAGAGCGGTAAGTTTAGCAAAACAGCTAGAATCAAAAGGTTTGAAATTGGCTGCTGAATTCAAAATCACGCCAGGTTCAGAACAAGTTCGCTATACCATCGCAAGAGATGGATTCCTGGATGTATTTCAAAGTGTGGGTGCTGATGTATTTGCAAATGCATGCGGACCATGTATCGGTATGTGGGATCGTGTAGGTGCAGAGAAAAAAGAAAAAAATACCATCGTTCATAGCTTCAATAGAAATTTTGCAAAACGTGCCGATGGCAATCCGAATACTTTTGCTTTTGTGGCTTCTCCAGAGTTAGTAACTGCATTGGCCATTGCTGGTGATTTAACATTCAATCCAATTACAGATACACTTACTAATGATAAGGGTGAACAAGTGAAATTGGATGAGCCTACTGGTCAGGAATTACCGACCCGTGGTTTTGCGGTTGAAGATGCAGGCTATCAAGCTCCTGCTGCTGATGGAACTGGTGTAACAGTTGCAGTAGATCCTGCAAGCAAACGCTTACAACTATTAGATCCATTTGCTGCATGGGATGGTAATGATTTAAAGAGTTTGAAACTCTTAATCAAAGCAAAAGGAAAATGTACTACAGACCATATTTCAATGGCTGGACCATGGTTGAAATTCCGTGGACACTTAGATAATATCAGTAACAATATGTTGATCGGTGCAGTGAATTACTACAACGAAAAGACTGATAATATTAAGAACCAGTTGACTGGTGAATACGGTCCCGTTCCTGCTACACAAAGAGCATATAAAGCAGCTGGAATAGGCACTATCGTTGTTGGTGATGAAAACTATGGAGAAGGAAGTAGCCGCGAACACGCAGCTATGGAGCCACGTCATTTAGGAGTTCGTGTAGTGTTAACTAAATCTTTTGCTCGTATTCACGAAACTAACCTGAAGAAACAAGGTATGTTAGCGCTTACTTTCAACGATAAATCAGATTATGATAAAATTCAGGAAGATGATAGCGTTGATGTAATTGGTTTAACAAGCTTTAATCCAGGCACTGCATTAACACTGGTATTTAATCATGCTGATGGATCAAAAGATACAGTAGTAGCAAACCATACTTATAATCAACAACAAATTGATTGGTTCAAAGCCGGTGCAGCTCTAAATATCATTCGTAAACAAGTTGCTGGCGCATAAACCTAAGCACTTTAGAATGTGTATCAAGAACAAGGTTAACCCCGCCCTTTAGGGTGGGGAATGTCGATTCAAAAGTGTAAGGGGCTTTAGCCCGATTTTATTTTGCATACCCAATCCCTAGGCTGAAGCCTAGGGTTAACAACACATTTTGCTGTTTAATCTTTCAATTTAGAATTCATAAACCCTATTGCCGCACCCGTGATGGCTTGCATCACTGTACTTGCAGCCACATCAATCATTAAACCATTCAAGTTTAATAAATTGGTAGTACCAAAGCTTGTAAAATCATGCCCTGCAATAATTAGAAGACCAGCAATGGCGCCAACAATAAATCCTGAACCGATCGATTTAATCTTTCCCAATTCAAAAATATAGGCAAGCGTTAGGCCCATAAATAGACTTCCCAGCATAATCGACCAGAAAATCATATCATTTGGTCCCCGCATCACATTGGCAGCAGTTCCAGAATTGGATGACATCATGTTAGCAAGTAAAATGCCATAGATCAGAAATCCAACAAAGAAGGAAACAATGCCTCCAACTAACCCAGAGATAAGAAACCTTTTTGAATTAAATGTTGTTGCACTCATTGTAATTGTTTTAAGTGGGTAAATGTTTTCGTATCAAGATAAAATCTTATTCTCGATTTTGCAAGGGTAATTTTGTTAACCACGGCCTTTAGGCTGGGGCTGGGGATTTCACAGCATTAGGGCTAAAGCCCGATTTTATTTTGCATACCTAATCCCTAGGCTGAAGCCTAGGGTTAACATGTACGACTTTTTACTTTTTACTTTTTACTTTTTTATCTAGCTTTAAACATGAGAAAAATACACTTGCTCTTCGTTCTGATTTTCCTGTCAACATTAGTTATAGCCCAAGACAAACCCGCCTATATTATTTATACTGCAAAAGGTAAAAAAGTTTCTTTTGGAAAAATGCTTAACAAAATCACGGAAAATGATATTATCCTTTTTGGCGAATTTCACAACAATGCTATAGCACACTGGTTACAGCTGGAACTTACAAAAGACGCTAAAGAAAAAAGAGATTTGGTAATGGGCGCAGAAATGTTTGAACAAGATAATCAGGAAGCCTTAGACCAATATTTACGTGGTGAGATAAAACAAAAAGCATTGGATTCACTGGCACGTTTATGGAAAAATTATCCTACTGATTATGCTCCCCTAGTGAACTTTGCAAAAGAAAATAAAATCGCTTTTGCAGCCGATAATATTCCGAGAAGATATGCATCATTAGTTGCAAAAGGAGGCTTTGCAGCATTGGATACTTTAACTGCAAAAGAAAAATCATGGATCGCTCCCCTACCGATTGCTTACGACCCTGAATTACCCGGATACAAAAATATGATCGCCATGATGGGTGGTCATGGTGGTGACAATCTTCCAAAGGCTCAGGCCATTAAAGACGCTACGATGGCGCATTTTATTTTAAAGTATTATCAACCCGGAAGCTTATTTATACATTTTAATGGTTCCTACCATTCAGAGAATTATGAAGGCATTGGATGGTATCTTAAAAAAGCTAGACCCGATTTAAAAGTTTCAACCATCACTACCGTTTCTCAAAAAGACGTGAAAAAATTATTAACTGAAAATAAAGGAAAAGCAGATTATATCATCTGTGTAGACGAAGACATGACAAATACTTATTAATATTATTTGCCTAACGTAAAGCCTCTTCAATTATACCATTAATTTCAACGGGATCTATTACGCCTGGTTGTGCATACAATATTTTGCCTCCAGGTGTTACAATTAGCGTGTAAGGAATAGCACCACGCCATCTGGGATCAACTGTTTCTATTAATGGATAAAGATCTTCGGAATTAAAAATATAGTTAGTACCTATTCCTTGTTTTTTTTGTAAAAATTTTAAAACTTTAGATGATTTACTTGGCGGGTCTGCGCTGATGGTAACCCATTCAAAATTCCGATCCCGATACTTGAGATTAAGCTTCACAAAATCAGGAAATTCAGAAACACAAGGCCCACACCAGGTTGCCCAGATATTAATTACTCGAAGTTTGGTAGATGTATTCTTTATTAAATTTCTGATACCATAAACACCAATAGTATCGATTTTTACATTTTGTTGTTGTACCCTGTTTAAATTAACATTGGTTTCAAATGCTTGAACGGCATTATTATTATTACTGCTTAAAAAAATCAGCACCAAAAACAGTATTATATTTTTTTTCATATTGAACTATTACACTTAAAAGTTAACTATTTTAAAAATAGTTCTTTGTTATAAATAATACAATTTAATGTTGAGTTCATATTGCTTTAATATGTTTGGAAAAAAATGCGGTTATTATTATCTCTTTTATTCCTTTTTATACAATTTTCAATTCAGGCTCAACATCAAGTCCCTGCTTTACCAGAAAGCAAAAACAGATTCATTGTTATTTCTCATAGAGGTAACCATATCGCTGCTCCAGAAAATACAATTAAAGCCTATGAAAACGCCATATCAGTTGGAGCAGATTTTATTGAGATTGATTTAAGAACGACTAAGGATAGTCAGTTAGTGATCATGCATGATGGAACTATTGACAGAATGACGAATGGAAAAGGGAAAATCAGAGATCTTACATTATCGGAATTATTAACTTATCGGGTTGAAGAAAAATCAAAACCTGAATGGGGCAAATTCAATATCCCACAATTCGAAGAGGTTTTAAGTCTGGTCAAAAACAAGATCAATATCTATCTCGATTTTAAGGATGCGGATGTATTAAAGACCTATCAAACGCTGGTGAAATATGGCGTTGAAAAACAAATTATAGTTTATATTAATTATCCGCTTCAGGCTAAAAAATGGATGGAGATAGCACCTGAAATGCCCTTGATAGTTAGCTTCCCAGGAAATATAAGAGATAGCGCTACGCTAGCCAATTTTCTAAAACAATATCCTGTTTCAGTGCTAGACGGATCTTATAAAGAATACAATGAAGGAATGGTTAAAGCAGCCCATCATAATAAAACCATTGTTTGGCCTGATATCCAGGATTCGAAAGAAGCTGAATTCTGGGAAGCAGCTATTGGATTGGGGGTAGATGGTTTACAAACCGACCATCCTGAAGCCTTAATTGATTTTCTTAAAAATAAAGGAATCAGGTAAGACCTATCCGGCAAAATAGAGTAATTTTAAGCATCACTTATTCTAACTATTGCCATGTATCAAATTCTAATGAGTACGATTGCAACTGCTTTATTAGCCTTGCATCCTACAACAAACCAGCAAAAAACAACAGCTTCTGATCCTATTAAAAAAAAGGAACTAAAAGTAACTGTTTACACAACTGCAGAAAACAGTAATCTGCGATTAACACAAACTGCTGTTTTGAACTTTAGTGCCTATGGACAGCCCTTTGAAACAGAGCCCGCCGTATTCGTAGACCCTAACAAAAAATTCCAAACCTTCCTGGGTGTGGGCGGAGCTATTACAGATGCTTCAGCAGAAGTCTTTGCAAAATTGCCAAAGAACAAACAGCAAGAACTTCTTGAAAAATATTATGATGTGAATAAAGGCATTGGATTTTCTATAGCCAGAACTAATATTCATAGCTGCGACTTTTCAAGCGATTCATATACTTATGTGAAAGAAAATGATACTGAACTTAAAACGTTCAGTGTTGCGCACGATCAGCAATACCGTATTCCTTTAATCAAACAAGCGATTGCTGCAGCAGGTGGCAAGTTACCTATGTTTGTGAGCCCCTGGAGCCCGCCAGGCTGGATGAAAGACAATAAAGACATGCTACATGGTGGAAAGTTACTTCCAGCCTATTATCAAAGCTGGGCAAATTATTATATCAAGTTCATTAAAACTTATCAGGAAATTGGCATACCCATTTGGGCACTTAGTGTTCAGAATGAGCCGATGGCTGTTCAAACCTGGGAATCTTGTAGTTATACTGCTGAAGAAGAAACCAACTTCATTAAAAATTATTTGGGCCCAACATTAGTTAAGTCTGGGTTAGGTGACAAAAAATTGATTGCCTGGGATCATAACCGTGATTTATTGTACCAACGTGCAAGTGCTGTTTTGAACGACCCCGCAGCAGCTAAATATGTTTGGGGGATTGGCTTTCACTGGTATGAAAGCTGGACAGGTGGTGGTAATATTTACGACAATGTGGCTCGTGTACATGAAGCTTTTCCGAATACACATTTAATGTTTACAGAAGGATGTGTAGAAAAATTTGACGCAACCAGAATTAAAGAATGGAGATATGGTGAATTGTATGGCAGGTCAATGATCAATGATTTTAACAATGGAACTGTTGCATGGAATGATTGGAATATTTTATTAGATGAGAAAGGTGGTCCAAACCATGTGGGCAATTTTTGTTATGCACCTGTACATGCCAATACAAAAACAGGTGAATTAACTTATTTGAATTCGTTTTACTATATCGGTCACTTCTCAAAGTTTATTCGTCCGGGTGCTAAACGAATCATCAGTTCTGCCAGCAGGGGACAAATACTTACTACGGCATTCCAAAACACGAATGGTTCTATTGTAGTGGTTGTTATGAACCCAAGCAATGATAATATTCCTTATCATATGAGTATTGGGAATAAGGCAGTTGCAGTAAGCAGTTTACCACATTCTATTCAAACACTAGTAATAGAATAAAAAATAACGAAGCAGATACCAATATCCAAATAGGTATTGGTTTTTTTTACAGAAAAATTGAAGTTTTTTTGGTAAATCAGATCATTTTATTCCACATTTTATTTGAGAATGAATTAAAAAAACTATTTTAAATTCGATTTATCTGATTGCAAATAACCATATATGAAAATCCGCTCGATAATTTATTTACTTTTTACTTTTGTTTTAATGGAGTCTTGCAGCAAAGGTTCTGGTTCTTCAACTCCAACACCTCCTGCCGTGGCGCTGTCAATTGCAAGTATAAGTGATGTAAGTAATGAACGTACTGGCAATAATTTAAAATTTCAATTTAGTATTACACTTGATAAGGTAAGTACAAGTGCTATAACCCTAAGTTATACAACTGCAGATGTTACGGCATTAGCAAATAAAGATTATAAACCTGTATCAGGCACCTTAAATATTCCTGCAAATTCTAATTCCGGGACTATTGAAGTAGAAGTCATTGGAGACAGTGCCAGAAAGGCAAATCAAACTTTTAATGTTCAATTATCAAATCCAACGAACTGTACTATCTCAACAAACAAAGGAACAGGTACCATCATCAATGAAAACCTACTTTACTTTCCTGTAGATAATACGGTAGGTTATGCAACAGCAAGTTCTTACCCTGGAAAAACATTGGTTTGGAGCGATGAATTTGATGGTAATACTATTAACACTGCTGCATGGACATTTGAAACAGGTAATAATAATGGTTGGGGTAATGCAGAATTAGAAAATTATACTGGAAGAACGCAAAACGCTTTTGTGTCGAAAGGAAATTTAATTATTGAAGCTCGCAAAGAATCCTTGGCTGGAAGTGCTTATACTTCTGCGAGGATGATCACAAAAAATAAACAGGTATTCACCTATGGCAGGATCGATATCCGCGCTAAGGTACCTACTGGCAAAGGAATATGGCCCGCCTTATGGATGTTGGGAAATAATATTGATCAAGCTGGATGGCCTGCTTGCGGAGAAATGGACATTATGGAATTAGTAGGTCAGGAACCAAATAAAGTACATGGCACTTTACATTGGGGAGCCAATACTACTTTACACGCATCTAAAGAAGCTGGATATGTTTTACCATCAGGCACTTTTGATCAACAGTTTCATGTATTTAGTATGGTATGGGTAAAGGATCAGGTTCAGATTTATATTGATGATATTCTTTACAATACCATTACAACTTCTAATACAGCTGGTTCGAATTACCCTTTTAATAGTAATTTCTTTTTTATCTTTAATGTGGCTGTTGGTGGAACATGGCCTGGTCCGCCAGATGCCAATACAGTATTTCCACAAAGAATGATTGTCGACTATGTTCGGGTATTTCAGTAGACTTTTGTTTTCTATTGCGTAGAATTTTACATTTACAGGAAATAGGAATCTATGACCCCCATTAAAACAGCCATACTTTCGTTTGGAATGTCTGGAAGAGTATTTCACGCGCCATTTATTGCCATAAACCCAGGCTTTGAATTAGTTGGAATTTGGGAAAGATCAAAATCTGCATCATTAGAGTTTTATCCGCATATAAAAATTTATCGAACACTCGAAGAAATTTTAAACGATGATAATATTGAATTAGTTATCGTAAATACGCCTACCAATACACATTTCGATTATACCAAAAAGGTATTGCTTGCAGGCAAACATGCTGTAGTAGAAAAAGCATTTACTACTACCATAGAAGAGGCTATTGAATTACAAGAATTATCCAGAACTGTCAATAAAAAAATAGCAGTCTATCAAAATCGTCGTTGGGATAGTGATTTTAAAACTGTTAGAAAAATAATCGAAGCTGGTTTGCTGGGAAATATTGTAGAAGCAGAAATCCATTACGATCGTTTTAGGGTAGCATTAAGTCCGAAATTACATAAAGAAATTCCTGGCCCGGGTGCAGGCGTTTTAAATGATTTAGGGCCTCATTTAGTTGATCAGGCTATATGTCTTTTTGGTATGCCGCTGGCAGTGTATGCCGATATCAGAATTACAAGACCAAATTCTCTGGTAGACGATTATTTTGAATTGCTTTTAAATTATTCGGATAAAGTGGTGCGACTCAAAGCAAGCTGTCTGGTTCGTGAGCCCTTCCCCTCTTATATCATACACGGAGATAAAGGAAGTTTTCATAAAACAAGAACTGATGTACAGGAAACTGCTTTATTAGCGAATCAGAAACCAGACTCGCTGAATTGGGGCGTTGAGCCAATTGAAGAACAGGGACTCATACATACCGAAAAAGATGGTATCGTAATTCGAGAAAAAGTACCCACTGAAATTGGTAATTATGGAACATTTTATTCCATAGTTCATCAAGCCATTCGTGAACAAAAGGAGATGCCAGTTACTGCTAAAGAAGGTATTCAGGTGATGCAAATTCTAGATGCTGCTTTTAAAAGTAGTGCATTGAAAAAACAGATCTCATTAATATAATTTTGTTTAAAAGTTTTTATGCATTCGTTTATTGAACCAATACATGCTTCCTTTCAAAAAAATGCCAACGCAAAACAGGCTGTTGAGATGAAAGCGTATATGCTCAATAAATTTGAGTTCTTTGGAATTAAGGCCCCTCTTCGAGACGAAATTGTAAAGACCTATTTAAAAGAGCACTCGATAAAACTATTTTCAGAGTTAGATCAGGTAATTAAAGAGTTATGGGAAATGCCAGAAAGAGAAATGCAATATTTTGCCATTGACCTTTTTTCGGCGCATAAAAAACTATGGTCGCATAGTTCCATCAAACTAATTGAACATTGCATCATTCAAAAAAGTTGGTGGGATACAGTTGATGGAATTGCCGGTGATTGGCTTGGCCATTATTTCAACCATTTTTCAGAACAAACTATTTTAATTACCTCACAATGGAATAAAAGCAATAATATCTGGTTACAAAGAAGTAGTATTCTATTTCAAAAAGCATATAAAAAAAATACGGATATTACTTTATTAACGAGTTATATTTTGCATTTAAAAGAAAGCAAAGAATTTTTTATTCGAAAAGCAATTGGCTGGGCCTTGAGAGAATATTCTAAGACCAATCCTGAATGGGTGATATCTTTCGTTGCCAATAATAAACTTTCTCCCCTAAGCGAAAAAGAAGCGTTAAAGCGAATTACAAAATAATGCAAACAAAAATGCCTCTTTGAAATTTCAAGGAGGCATTCTATATCATCTAATTATCTTAATTACATTTTCTTAGCATCTTCCAAGAATTTAGCTAACCCGATATCGGTTAATGGATGCTTCAATAGACCCAATATAGAATCCAGTGGACAGGTACAAACGTCGGCACCTGCTTCAGCGCATTTTATTATATGCAATGCATTTCTGATGGAAGCAGCAAGAATCTCAGTCTTATAACCCTGAATATCAAAAATCTGGCGCATTTGTCTGATCAATTCAATACCATCCCAACCACTATCGTCAATACGGCCAATAAATGGTGATACATAAGTAGCACCGGCTTTTGCAGCTAAAATTGCCTGACCCGCAGAAAAAATCAAGGTGCAATTGGTTCTAATGCCATTATCAGTAAACCATTTAATGGCTTTAATACCATCTTTAATCATGGGCACTTTTACTACAATATTCGGGTGAATGGCGGCTAATATTTTACCTTCTTCCACCATTGATTCAAAATCAGTAGATAAAACTTCTGCACTAATATCACCATCTACAATTTCGCAAATAGCTTTATAATGTTGGAGAATGGCGGCTTCCCCTTTAATACCTTCTTTGGCCATTAAAGACGGATTAGTAGTAACACCATCTAAAATACCTAACTCATTTGCTTCCTTAATTTGAGCTAAATTACCTGTGTCGATAAAAAATTTCATCGTATTTATTTTAATATTATGATTTGGGATTTATATCAGTTTTTGAACCACGAGCTATTAGAATGCTCATAAAATTAAATTAGGTTAACCCTTCTGGTTTCGAGAATATCTTACACCTATTCACGAAAGAAAAAAAAATGGCAGGCTACTCACATCGCACCGCTCAACCACCTATCCTTGCTGTATTCCTACCCTGGGGAGATTCAGCAGGAGCTGGTCGTGTAAGACCTGCCGCCGCAAAAGTAAGGTTTGAGCGTTAATTATTCGATTTTTTTATACTAATAGTTGAAAAACTAATTGAATTATCTTCTAAATCTTGAATTGATAGTAGCTATTCCTACTAGCTCATCATGTCTTCCACTTAGGGATCGGTAATACACTAAAACAGTATACTCATTCTCTGTTTCCCAATAATTTCCTTCCGTTAATGAAACATCAGAGGGTTCATTAGGATCTTTTTTATCTTTTGTAACATAGGCATAACTGTAATAACCTTGTTTCAACAATAAATTTTTAATATACGCACCTTCCAAAGTACTAAACTGCATTAAAGAACTATCACTTATTTGGTTACCCGTAACCTCACCTATTAGATGAATCGATTTTCCTGGAATGGCCTGCTTTCCGGGCGGAACAAAACTAAAATGCACCCATGCATAATCGCCTTGCCACCATGGATTCACAGACTCACTTGAATTGATTTCTGTATACCCATTTCGATCAGCAAAATTGATATAGGCAAAATTATTCCGAGCTACATCCGGCTTTAAATAAACAGTATTGGGCTCTTCTGTTCTATCCACTTTTGCAATACGATCTGATTCAAAACGAAAACTTTGTAAATCGGCCCATCTAAACTCTTTGCCTGCTTGAAATAAATAATCGATCTCTCCATTATATTCTAATAGATTTTCTTTAATAAAAACAGGTTGTTTATTGATGATAGCATCATCCCATCGATTGTTTTGTATTGCTACTACTTTTATTTGCTGCGGACTCAATAAATTCAATGCTTTTACCTCCACTGAAAATTGTAGTTTCTGATGGGTACGGGCTAACTGATTGTCGTACGGAACCTGGATCTGTGCCCCAATATTAACTTGTTTTTCTATCACCATTAATCTTTTTGTAAATGCTAATTTTGAAGTGTCCCCATCTCTAAACACTTTCAACAAATAGTTTCCACTTAAAATAGGCACTGCATTTCTTTCGGGTAATTGTACCTGATAATGTACATATTTCATAGCAGCTATGGAAGCAACCCGATATTGACTGATCCGCATTTGATTAAACCCTTTCAAATAATCAAACACACTCACATTGGCAGGAGTCCAATCGGCATTACATAACTCATAAGTATAAAAATAATTCTTGGGGTAAGGCACCAAATCATCAAAGTGCAATTCCAATTGATCGCCTGAATTTAATTGGATAATTGGCTGACTGAACTGGTTATTTTGTTGAAATAACTTTACCGCATTGATTGTAGGTGAATAGATCCTATCCGGCAATCGTTGAGCCTGAGCTGTTACTAGGAACAGGGATAAAAAAGGGATAAATATTGACTTCATATCTTTAAATAACGCCTAAACTTACAACAATACTTAGAGCTACAAAAGCTTTTGCTGCATTCGATACATCACTGTAGTTTTGAGCGACTAAACACTATTCATTGAATCTTGCATTTAATATCGCCAAAAGAATCGCTTTTACCAAGCAAAAATCATTTGCAAGATTCATCATCCGACTCTCTGTGGCTGCTACTGCAGTAAGTGTAATGTCGATGATCATCACATTGGCTTTTGTAAATGGATTCCAGCATACTGTAGCAAGTAAGGTCTTTAGTTTTTGGGGACATATTAGAGTACAAAAATTTGAGCCCAATAAATCTCTTGTAGCAGAAGAAACGGCCATCAAAAAAAATAAGCAGGTTGAAGAAATTATCAAACAAGAACCTGGAGTTTATCAACTTCAAACCTTCGCTACGAAATCTGCCATAATTGAAAAAAACAAAGAAATAGAAGGTGTATTACTGAAAGGCATTGAACCGAATTATGATAGTTCACAACTTAAACCCTTTATTAAAGAAGGACATTGGTTGCATTTTAACGATAGTACTTATAGCAAAGACATTATTGTATCTGCACAATTGGCTAAACAATTAAAAATAAAGTTGCTTGACACGATACATATTTACTTTATCTCTAGTATTGATGGCAGTAGAAATTATCGCAAACTTTCTGTTTCAGCCATTTACAAAACAGGCATAGAAGAATACGATAAACTTTTTGTAATAGGCGACCAACAGTTGATTCGAAGAATGGCTAATTGGGAAGTAGATGAAACTGGAGGATACGAAATATTTGTAAATGATTATCATCAGATGGATAGTATTTCAAATCGGTTGGCAGAAAAATTACCTCCCGAATGGATGAGTAAAACGATCCGTGAAGTTTATCCGAATATCTTCGATTGGTTAAATATTCAGGATGTAAACAGGAATGTGATTTTTGTGGTAATGGCATTGGTAGCGATCATTAACCTCATCACATGTTTATTAATCTTGATCTTAGAAAGAACCCGCATGGTAGGCATTTTTAAAGCTTTAGGAGCAAATGACTGGCTCATTCAAAAGATATTTCTCTATCACGCTACCGTTATCACTTTTGCAGGTATAGGCATTGGTTTAGTGGCTGGAATTGGTTTCTGCCTGATTCAAAAATATACTGGTTTTATAAAATTAGACGAATCTGCTTATTATGTTTCGGAAGCTCCCATTTATATCATTTGGTGGCAGGTATTTGCAGTATGTGCAGGAACTACTTTGGTGTGCTATTTATCGCTCATCATTCCTACATGGATCATCAAAAAAATACAACCCACAAAAGCAATACAGTTTAGATAAAGCAATTTATTTCCCGCAAAGATGCGATAACAATATGCCAGTGGCTACGGCAGCATTTAATGATTCCGCCTGTCCTATTCTTGGTATAGTAACCGCATTTGTTATCAAAGCCAGTACTGATTCTCGGATGCCCTTTGATTCATTTCCAATAACTAAAAGGCCTTCTTTTAGAGTACCCACCTGATTAACAGATTGCCCTTTGAGAAGTGCTCCATAAATGGGTATTTCAACTGAAGAAAGTATATCTGGCAAATGAGTATACCAGCACTTTACCCTAATAAAACTGCCCATGGTACTTTGAATCACCTTAGGGTTATAAAATTCAACTGTATCCTCACTAGCTATAATTTGTTTTATTCCAAACCAATCTGCAATTCTTATAATGGTGCCCAGATTACCCGGATCTTGTAATCCATCTAGAACAATACTCAGATTATTTTTAAAAACCGGCTCGCCCAAATCTTTTTTTTGTCGGCACATGACCATTACTTCATTGGGTGTTTGAAGCGTACTCATTTTAGCCAATTCTATTTCAGTAACAGCAATAGATTCAACATCCACTGGATTCTCGGCTAACCATTCTGCTGTAGCATACAACTTTTCAACCCGATAGTCGCTCCTCAAAAGCTCCATGGCAAGCTTTGGACCTTCTGCTAAAAACAGTCCTTCTTGTGCCCTTTGTTTTTTCTGGCACAAAGATTGAATATATTTGAGTTCATTTTTGCTTAACATACCATATGCGTTTCACCGGGGATAAAGTTAATAGGTTTTTGTGGCTAATAGGGATCTTGTCTTTATTACAACTGGCTTCCTGCTCCGAAGAACGCAGAACTAGCGTAAAAGATTACCCAGTTAATACCCCTTTCATCTATTCAAACAAAGTGCTGGTTAACGGGGTAAGTTCCAAAGACGAAAAGAAAAGATTGACGCTTGAACTTGATAACTATTGGGATGATAGTTTAAAAGCCAGAAAAGAACAAAGAGTATTATTCTGGTATCGCATCAAAAATCCACCAGTATTTGATACGGTTAATTTATCAAGATCCAGAAATTACATGAATGCCTACCTGAATTCTCAGGGTTATTACTATTCTAATATAAAAGACAGTACCCGTATAGATTCTGTTGGCGATCAATTTAGGGTACATGCACTCATGAACGTTACGCCAGGAAAAAATATCACAATCGATTCGGTCGACTATCAATTAGAAGACAGCACTCTCCAGACAATTACCAATCAAAGAATGAAGGGAAGGTTATTAAAAAAAGGGGATCATTATAGTAAACAAATTGTAAATGAAGAGCTCGACAGATTAATCAAAATATATAGAAATAAAGGGTATTATAAATTTACTAAAGAAGACATTTATGCGGAAGTAGATAGTTCTGATATAAGTTTAATGAACATTACATTAAGTCCATTTAAGCAAGCCGAATTAATTGCAGCTACTGCTCGTAAAAGGCTGGAGAATCCTCAATGGGATATCTCATTTAAAAAAAGAACTACCTACGATTCTAGTAAATTAACACAGTATTCTGTGGGCAATATTTATTTTTATCCAGAGACTAAATTGAGTGATGTCACAGATAGCTTACCACTTGATAAGAGTTTTACAGAAGAAAACTACGGCAACGTTTGGATGCGCTATAAACAAGGAAAATTCAAATACAGTCCATTAAAAGAACACACTTTTTTTGCTCACGGCGAAATATATAACGAAGAGCTATATTTTAAATCTCTGAATACATTAGGTCAGGTAGGTGCATGGCAACAAGTGGATGGAAAAATTATACCAAGAGATAAAGACACGCTTGATTTTTATTTTTTTCTCACTCCAACACTTAAACAAAACTTTACGGTTGACTTAGAGGGAAGTAGAAATACAGGTGATATAGGGTCAGGTAATCTATTCGGAATTTCTACAAATTTATCGTACAGAAATAGAAATGTTTGGAAACAAGCCATTCAGTCGGTCACTAATTTCAGAACCGGGGTTGAATTGAATTTGAATTTAGGAAATAGCAATTCTGCTAGTGACCAATTAGTGCAAACATTTAATATCAGTGCTGGAGAAACATTTGCCTTTCCCAGATTAATTCAGCCATTTAACCGATGGAAAGGATTAAGAACTTTGGATAATAAAAGGACATTACTTTCTATTCAAGCTTCCTATGTTGATAGAAAAAATTACTACAAACTACGATCAATAGTAGGTAGCTGGGGTTACGAATGGAAAAAAGTTTATCGAAGAGCAGAGAACACATGGTTGTTCAAACCTTTCAATGTAGAACTATATTCATTAGATACACTTCCTGGCCTGGATACACTTTTCATGAAGAACCCATTTTTGAGAAATTCATTTAATACAGGAAATATTTTTAGTCAGAGTTTATCGTTTGTTCGCACCTATACTTCTGCGAATAGAAATAATCATAAAATCAGTTTAGGGTTGGAAGAAACTGGTTTACTTTTTGGAGCATTCAACAAATTAAAAGATAATATCTATCGATATATAAAGCTTGAGGCCGAATACAAACAAACAAAAAAATATCAGAAATCTGTGATGGCTTATCGTGCATTTGCAGGCTTTGGTTACAATTATGGTTCTTATCCGGGAACAAGTGCTTCCACGCTTCCCTTCTTTAAACAATTCTCACTTGGTGGCCCTTACAGTATGCGTGCATGGGGTTTAAGGCAATTAGGATTGGGCACTTCAAATACTTATGATAGCATTTCCACCAGTAGTTTTCGTGATCGATATGGAGATCTGGCTTTAGAAGGCAATATTGAATATCGATTCAATATTGCAACTATTGCGGGTGTGAAAATTGGAAGTGCTCTTTATTCTGATATCGGTAATATCTGGAATGTAAAGAAGAATCCTAATGATCCGAATTCTGTGTTTTCGCTATCCAATTTTGGTAAAGAACTTGCTATTGGAGTAGGTACGGGTGTTAGAGTAGACTTTACTTATTTTATGATCAGACTTGACTTTGCATATAAAGTAAAAGATCCAGTAAGAATGGGTAATAACGGATGGATGAGTATCCATAAATTTAATTGGACGGATGTTCGACCGAATGGTTTAGAAGTGCCCAATTTTGCATTACAGCTGGGAATCGGTCTCCCCTTCTAATGAGGTACGTAGTAATTTAATTTCTTCTTCAAATTGCAAAATTGTTTTAGCATCTTTTACATGAAAATTGCCAATACGTGTTCTTCTTAAACTACTCATGTAACCACCTACACCCAAGGCCGCACCAAAATCGTTTGCTAAGCTTCGAATATAAGTTCCAGTAGAACAAACTACTCTAAAATGCACAATTGGGAGTTCGATTTTTTCAATACTAAAAGATTGAATCGATACAGAACGAGGCTCCACTTCTACTGCAATTCCCTTTCTTGCAGAAACATATAAACGCTCCCCATTTTTTTTGATGGCAGAATGTTGTGGAGGATATTGTAAAATATCTCCTTCAAATTGTTTCGTAGCTGCAAGAATAGTATCACTTGTTAAATGATCGATCGACTGAAAATTTTCAGGGTCAGATTCAAGATCAAAAGTAGGCGTTGTAGCTCCCAGTGTTATGGATCCCTCATATTCTTTTTGCATCCCCATATACTCATTGATCTTCTTGGTAAATTTACCAGTGCAGATAATGAGAAGACCCGTTGCTAATGGATCAAGCGTACCTGCATGACCTACTTTTTTTACTTTGATTAAACTTCTTATTTTATTAGAAGCATCAAATGAGGTCCATTGCATCGACTTATCGATGAGTACTACTTGTCCGTCTAGAAAACTTTGTATTGGCTCCATTATAAAAAATCAAAAATCTAAATTCAAAAGTCAAAAAAAACAAAGCCGCCCTAAAATAGAACGGCTCTTATTCTATTGATTTATTTTAATAAGCTCTTGCGAACAATACTCTTTGTGTAGAAGGGTTTCCTGTAAAAATACATTTTCCATCTTCCAGAGGATTGTTTAAAGGAATGCATCGAATTGTTGCTTTGGCTAATTCTTTGATCTTATCTTCTGTTTCAGAACTACCGTCCCAATGTGCTGAAATAAATCCTCCCTTTGTATCCAATAGATTTACAAATTCATCCCAGGTGTCTGCTTTGGTAATATGATCATCTCTATAAGCAAGGGCTCTGTTGTAAATATTCTGTTGAATGTCTTCTAATAATTGCTTGATATATTGTTCTATACCCTCAAGACTAACACTTTGTTTTTCTTTGGTATCCCTTCTTGCAACTTCAATCACGTTATTTTGCAAATCGCGTGCGCCAATTGCTAAACGAACAGGGATTCCTTTCAATTCATATTCTGCAAATTTCCATCCCGGGCGTTGATTATCGGAATCATCGTATTTAACTGAAATACCTAAATCTTTTAATCCCTTTACAATAACATGAACTCTTTCATCGACTTGAGCTTTCTGTTCTTCCCCTTTATAAATGGGTACAATCACTACTTGAATGGGTGCAATACGGGGAGGTAAAATTAATCCATCATCATCACTATGCGCCATTACCAATGCTCCAATCAACCTTGTACTTACCCCCCAACTAGTTGCCCAAACATATTCTAATTTATTTTCTTTATCACTGAATTTCACATCGAATGCTTTTGCAAAGTTCTGACCCAGAAAATGAGAAGTACCTGCCTGTAATGCTTTACCATCCTGCATCATAGCCTCGATGCAATAAGTTTCTTCTGCACCTGCAAAACGTTCATTAGGCGTTTTTACTCCTTTAATAACAGGCATTGCCATCCAATTTTCCGCGAAATCGGCATATACATCCAACATCAATTTGGTTTCAATCAAAGCCTCTTCTTTAGTGGCATGTGCTGTATGCCCTTCTTGCCATAAAAATTCTGCGGTGCGTAAAAATAAACGGGTACGCATTTCCCAACGAACCACATTGGCCCACTGGTTTACTAAAATTGGCAAATCGCGGTACGACTGAATCCAACCTTTATAAGTGCTCCAAATAATAGCTTCACTTGTAGGACGAACTACCAACTCTTCTTCAAGCTTCGCTTCCGGATCTACAATTAATTTTCCTGGGTTGTTCTCATCCGATTTTAAGCGGTAGTGCGTAACCACGGCACATTCTTTTGCAAAGCCCTCTGCATTCTTCTCTTCTGCTTCAAATAAACTCTTGGGAACAAACAATGGAAAGTATGCATTTTGATGGCCTGTATCTTTGAACTTTCTATCCAACACATCACGCATATTTTCCCAAAGCGCATAGCCATAAGGCCTGATCACCATACATCCTCTAACTGCAGTGTAATCAGCCAGTTGCCCTTTAATTACAAGGTCGTTATACCATTGCGAATAATCCTGTTCCCTAGTAGCAATTTCCTTACCCATTTTGATTTATGATTTCTTTAACAAATAAACAATAATAGTAACTTAAGGTGGCAGAGTATTTGTCGTACTTAGAGTATGCCTTAAGCTCCGCAAATGTATGTAACTTCACATTATCTAACGTTCAAACCTATCACCATGAAAAACAGTTTACTTTTTACACTACTTGGATTGGGATTATTTGTCACTAGTTGTTCTACTGCATACAAGTCAGATCAAACACCAGATGACGTCTATTATTCTCCAGGAAGACCTGCAGCTGAGAGGATTGATATTGTGAAGGATCAAACACAAAGAGATCAATATGAGAACTATGTAAATAATACAGACGAACAATTCCTGCGCATGAAAGTGGGCAATTATTATCGTTGGAACATGCTAGATGATTATAGTTACTGGAATGATAGCCGTTACGATTTTAGTCATTTCAATTATTATAGTTCTATAGGTTATAGTAATTATTATGGTCATAACAATTGGAATTTTGGATGGGGAACCGGATTTTTCAGACCCAATTATTCATGGGGTAATCCTTATTATACTTTGGTGACTTATTATAATCCAAAAACATCAGTGGGAAGACCTAGTGAAAGTGGTATTAGTGCCTATAAGAATAAAAATTATACGAATACCAATACCTATTATTCAGGCAACGCAAAATCGAGTTATAACAATTCTAATTATACCACACCAAATTCTAATAATTTCAGTAACCTGGTTAAAAAAGTTTTTAGCAGTTCTAGTCCATCTGGTTCTTATGACAGAGCTGCCCGAAGTTTCGATAATAGCAGTTCAAGTAACAGAACATCCAGTACATCAAGCTATTCAGCACCAAGTAGCAGTGCAGGTGGCAACAGTGGCGGAGTTAAAAGTTCGGGGACCAGTGCTAGTTCAGGACGTACCACAAGAAATTAAAATTTTGTATCGTTCAATTTGACAAGAAGTTTAGTTTAATAACTTCTAATACCTTCTTATACCCCAAACATAGAAACATGAAAAAATATTTACTCATATTATTTATACTTTCTGGCAGTTATCTTTTTGCTCAAACACCGGATGATGCATTACGTACCGCTTGGTTCACACAAAATGGATCGGGAAGAAATACTGCTACTGGTGGTGTAATGGGTTCCTTAGGAGGTGATATTACTGCCAACCACGTGAACCCTGCAGGACTCGGTTTATTTAAAACGAATGAGTTTGTTTTATCTCCTGGGTTTAATCTGAACAACAATAAATTAGAATATAGAGGCACTAATAATTCGGTTCAAAAAAATAATTTTAATTATGGAGCTTCTGGTATCATACTAAGTTCTTCAAGTAATAATAAAAAGAAGTGGACCAGCAGTGCATTTGCAGTTTCTGTTAATCAAGTTGCTAATTACAATAACCATATCCAATTCACAGGTTTTAATAATATGAGTTCATTCTCTGAAAAATATTTGGAAGAATTAACGCGCGATAGAGCCGACACGAATGCTGCATTAAGCAATTATATTTTTGGTTCTTCTCTTGCTTTTCGTACTTATTTAATTGATACGCTAAGAGGCCCGGGTGGTGCGTTAGCGGGATATCAAAGCTTAGTGCCCATTTCTACAGGTGTGAATCAGTCATATGATGCTGTTACCAGTGGTGGATATCATGAAATTGCAATTGGCTTAGCTGGAAATATGGATGACAAAATGTACATGGGTGGAAGCCTTGTTATACCTGTTATTAATTACAAACGTGATTTGGTGTATTCAGAAAAAGATGCCACCAATAATCTGAATAATAATTTTAGCAGTTTCGAATACAAAGAAACTTTTTCATCCAGAGGTATTGGTGTAGGATTAAAATTAGGAATGATTTATAAACCTACAGATTATTGGAGATTGGGTTTTGCATTTCATACTCCGCAGGTAATGGGTTATAAAGATGAAATCAGTTCATCGATGACTACCAATACAGAAAGCTATGCAAAAACAATCAGCGAATCCAGTAGTAATTTAAACAGTGGAAATCCTGGTAAAAGCGAATATAATTTAATTACACCCTATCGTGCAATAGTAAGTGCCAGTTATGTTTTTAGAGAAGTAAAAGATACAAAAAGGCAAAAAGCATTCTTAAGTGCAGACCTCGAATATGTGAACTATAGAGGCTCACGATTCTCAGCATCAAATAAATCTGATCAGGCATTGGTTGATTATTATGCGTTACTGAATTCTGAGATAAAAGATTATTACAAAGGCAATTTTAATTTCAGAATGGGTGGTGAATTAAAGTTCAATGTTTGGATGGTTCGTTTGGGTGGAGGCTTTTACGGAAGTCCTTATGCAGATGCTAATTTAAAAGCCAATAAGATCGTAGCAACAGGTGGATTGGGTTATAGAAACCATGGAATGTTTATTGATCTAAGCTATGCACATGCTTTCCAGAAAGATGTACAATTTGCATATCGACTAAATGATAAGCCTAATACATATGCAGCACAAACTGGAGCAAAAGGAAATTTGATGATGACGGTTGGGTTTAAATTTTAAATTCGAGAGCAACCACCCCAGCCGTATGCCGAATTCTCGGCATCGGCGTCCCCTCCTATCCCGAGAATCGGGACAGGAGGGGTGTTATAGTATATGGGCTGAAGCCTAGGGTTAACAGTTATTTTTCACTTTTTCTACGCTGATTGTTCTCGCATCAAACCAATTTATTTCAGGGTCTTTTTTGAACCAGGTCATTTGACGTTTGGCGTATTGACGGGTATGTTGTTTGATTAACTCAATAGCTTTTTCAAGAGTGGTCTTCCCCTCCATAAAATCGAAGAGTTCTTGATACCCTACTGTTTGAAGGGCATTATTATTTCGAAATGGGAATAGTTGTTCCGCTTCTTTTAATAAACCTTCCTGCACCATCAAATCAACACGATCATTAATTCTTTGATTTAATATTTCGCGTGGCAATTCTAATCCAATCTTTACTATTTTAAAGGGGCGCGATTTCTTTTCAGATTTTCTGAATTGAGTAATTGAAATACCAGAAGAACGAATCATTTCTAGGGCACGCATTAAACGTTGCGGGTTTTCTTGCTCAGCCTGTTCCCAGAATAGAGGATCCTCAACAGCAATTTTCTTTTGCAACCAGGGCATCCCCTTTTCTGTATATTCTTGTTTGATATCATCCCTAATAATTGAATCAATTACAGGCATTGCATCCATCCCTTCACAAAAAGCCTTTATGTATAAGCCAGTACCACCAACCATTACAGCAGTTTGATGCTTCTCGAAAATAGTAGTTACTTTTTGCAATGCATATTGCTCAAATATTCCTGCATTTATTTCTTCTGAAATAGAATGGGAATCAATAAAATGATGTGTTAGTTTTTTTAAATCTTCTTTAAATGGTTTTGCAACAGCAATTCCTAATTCGGAAAAACATTGCCTTGAATCAGCAGAAATAATTTCGGTATGAAGGGATGCTGCTAATGCAATGGCAAATGAAGTTTTACCAACAGCAGTTGGTCCGCATATAATAAAGATTGTATTTACCTCATGGCTCATAATGCGTTAATTACAAAGAAGACCAACCCTTGTGGGGATTGGTCTTCCTATGATAAACTTAACAAATATTAGTATGCTTCTTCGTCCTGACCTTCTTCCGTTTCTGCCTGTTCATCAGGATCGGTATCAGTATCGGTATCAGTATCGGAAGTATCAGATTCATCTCCTTCTTCACCAAAGCCATCAATCGCTTCGTTTAAATCATACTTTTCTTCTATGTCAGCAAACTTATCACCCAACAAACTCTTAGTACCGTATTGCTGAGGGCCAATTCCTTCTGATCTGCTGGTTACAGGGTATTGCAGCTTACTATTTTCCTCTTTACTTACATTAATGAGTTCAACTAAGAAAGTCCAATTCTTAGTAAAATCATATACATAAACAAATTTCTGATTCGTATCCCTGATTTCACTTCCAATAGTTGTTTCAGACATCAACAATGGATCCACAGGATATTTTTTATCATATTTCTCCACGCTGATTTCTCTTCCACGAAGCCATTGATCATTACTTCTGTAAAAAGTAGCCTGATGTTTACTATCGAATTCAAAGCACTTTAAAATGGCAAAATGCAGATCCTGAAAATTTTGAGAATGCTTGATAACCACATCTCTATAAACAGAATCGTCTTCCTCCAAATAAATTCTAAATTTTAAAACAGCCATTAATGATAGAATATTAATTAGTGTAATTATTTCTTAAAGCTCCTTTTCAGGAAAGTATGCAAATTAAGCAAGTAAGTATTTAGAAACGAAAGAATTTAATGTTTATTCGGTACTTCTATCTTCAACTCTGCTGCTTTTTGTAACATAAAGCTGAATGCAGCTTCATAATCGTTCGGAATCAACCCATCTAATATGGCTTCTCTGATGGCATCTTTTATCAAACCCACGTTTTTTCCGGGGGTTAAACCAAAATGATCCATGATCAAACTTCCAGTAATGGGGGGCTGCCAATTACGCATTTGATCACTTTCCTCCACTTCTTTCATACGCTGCTTCACCATTTCAAAGTTTTGCAGATACCGTTTTACTTTATTCTTATTCTTACTGGTTATATCTGCAGCGCATAATAACATCAATGACTCAATATCTTCTCCGGCTTCAAATAACAACCTACGAACAGCACTATCCGTAATATTTTCATTGGTCAAACTAATCGGACGCAAATGCAGGGCAACTAATTTTTGCACCAATTTCATTTTTTCGTTCAAGGGCAATTTCAAACGTGTAAATATTTTAGGTACCATTCTTGCACCAACCGTTTCGTGGCCATGAAAGGTCCATCCATGCCCTTCTTCAAATTGTTTAGTAGCTGGTTTTCCAATATCATGCAGTAAAGCTGCCCAACGCAGCCACAGATCATTCGTATGCTCACAAATATTATCAATCACTTGAAGCGTATGATAAAAATTATCTTTATGACCTTTTCCATCGATATATTCTGCCCCATTTAAATCTACCATTTGCGGGAAGATAATGGACAATAAATTTGTTTTATATAACAGATCCCATCCTATGGAAGGTTTGTCACAAAGCATGATTTTATTCAACTCATCCGTAATACGTTCCTGCGACACTATTTTAATTCGATCGGCCTGTGCTTTAATAGCATCAAGTGTTTCAGGTACTATGGTAAAATTAAGCTGACAAGCAAATCGAATAGCTCTCATCATTCTAAGAGGATCATCACTGAATGTTTGTTCTGGTAATAATGGCGTTTTAAGCAACTTTTGTTCCATTGCTTCTAATCCATTGAATGGATCGATCAGAATCCCGAAATCGGATTTATTTAAACTAATGGCAAGTGCATTAATGGTAAAATCGCGGCGATTTTGGTCGTCTTCCAGGCTTCCTGTTTCAACCTTTGGTTTTCTGCTATCGGATTGGTAACTCTCTTTTCTGGCACCTACAAATTCAATTTCAAATTCCGGTAATTTGATTTGTGCAGTTCCAAAGTTTTTAAAATATGCCACAGTAGGGCGGGGATCAAATAATTCAGCAACCCGATGCGCTAAAGCAATACCATCACCCAGGCAAACAATATCAGCGTCCTTGGTATTTCGGCCAATGATTTTATCACGCACAAATCCCCCAATCAAATAAGTGGGTAACTGCAATTCTTCTGCAGCTAATGCGATTTTATCGAAAATGGCTCTTTCTATAGTGGAACAAGGTATCTGCATCGCTGCAAATGTAATAAGCTTTCGTCTCTAATCATTGGGCAATGAGGCAAGTAGCTGCTCAATCTTAATTTTCATAGCACAATTAAAATGGGTTTCCGGACAGCTTTTTTTGCCATGGATTCCACAGGGCCTACAACTAAGTGGCTCTTGTAATTCAACAATTGAACTATTACCAGAGAGTGGTCCATATCCAAAAGCGGGGATGGTAGAGCAATAAATAGCGGTAACTGGGGCATTCACAGCAGAAGCAAAATGCATGGGAGCTGAATCGTTCACATAGTTCATGACTGCTTTTTCCATCAATGCGGCCGACTCTAAAAAGTTTAATTTACCCGCCAAAATGGTAACCATTTTATCAGGCACGGCCTCCATCATCTCTTTACATAATGGAATATCTGATGGTGCCCCCAATAGATATATTTGGTAATTTTTGGGGAGTACCTGCAAAAACTCAATCCACTTAATCACAGGGAATTGTTTTGTAAACCAAACAGAAGCAGGAGCAATGCAGATATAGGGTTCTATAGTATATTTTGATATTGCAGCTTTGTCAATCAGTGAAGGATATAATTTTGGTTTTGATGCAACTATATGCTTTGAATCTTCAATCAATTGAAAATTTCTTTCTACTTCATGTAAGGCAACATCAGCTTTACTAAAAACATGGGTAATCCGTTTGGAGAAAAATATACTGAAAGGATTTTTATCAAAGCCAATTGATTCTTTGGCGCCAGACAATATTGTGATCAAACCCGTTGCAGCATAGCGTTGTACATTTATTACGCGATCATATTTTATCTTCCTGATTTGCTGAATAACATGAAATAAATTACTGTATTTATGTTTCTTTTTATTCCAAATTAAAACCTCGTTCAAAAAAGGATGTCCATGAAATAGACCCTCATTACCTTTTCTAACCAGGATATCAATTACAGCTTCCGGAAATTGGATATGTAAATCCTCAAGGAGACCTGTTACCAATACAACATCCCCAATAAAAGCAGTTTGAATTACCAGGAGTTTTTGCATCCTACAAAATTAATCAATAAACAGGTTGCTTCACAATTGTAAAAAGCAAGATTTATTCATATTCTAATTCGTTGCAGAAAAATTCCCAATCGAACAAAATAAAACTGATAGCAATTTTATGCAGCGCAAATAATGTTGCTTTATTTTGTTTACGGCTAACATTTAATGGTCTTGAATGAATCGATTCCTGTTCAATTCCTAATTTCACTGTTGCCTGAAGAAAAGACCTCATTTTATACATCGGCACATCTAATACTACCCTATTCATACATTTAATTGTTCTATTAAGTTGCGTAATATTATCAAGAAATTCAAATAATTGGCCAATTATTTTTAATCTTTTTTTAATACTAAAGCATTATTATTAATAC
>Ga0194061_1000127_pt1 | contig 43887 bp, 58 predicted proteins | sample SepL2221m_MetaG_FD_163423 | JGI IMG/M metagenome (GOLD analysis project Ga0194061, IMG submission 163423) | Anoxic zone freshwater microbial communities from boreal shield lake in IISD Experimental Lakes Area, Ontario, Canada - Sep2016-L224-21m | ecosystem: Environmental > Aquatic > Freshwater >... | reverse complement strand
CCAAATGTATCCATGTATTCTTCCGAATCCAGGAGTGAATCAATAAATGCTCCGAGACCATGTTCTGCGATCATGATGGAGTAGGCGAGCCGTTCATCATTTCCGTGTACAGGGCGTCCGAGGACTCGGTTTACTACCTGCTCAACCATGCGGTAGTTGCTGTTGCATCGGTAGAAATCGTCGCGGAATTTGCGAGACAGTAGAAGACCCCGCACAAAATCCCGCATCGTGATTTGTCCGTTCTGTAGCTGCGACTCAAGCGCTGGCTCACGGTCAACTTTGAAGGCGTGAAAGAAGATCTGTTTGTAGGCCTGTGCAATCTGGCTCTCAACGTTTCCTTTGCCACTGAGCAGGCCGTTTCCTGACTGGAACGCACGGCTGTCCTGATCTTCCGGCGTCAAAAAGCTGTTTACCCGCGCGTTCATGGTAATCAGCTTAGTGGCAAGAAGCGGAAGGGGCATCGGAGCATGAAATCTGACTGATTATCCAATGCCTGCAAGCTGCATCAGATCCGTCAAGTCGAATCTACATCAAGCTTCATGCCGATTGATCTGGTCAGCTGATAGCCGGCCTTGCTTGAGTGAATGGCCTGTCCAGCTGAGGCTGGAATCAGGCAATAAAAAAGCCCCGAAAGGGGCCAAGGTGAAGATCCATGAGGATCCTGCAACACCGGGTCTGGGATCAGATCAGAGCGTTGATAGCGTAATCGATGTAGTTATTGGCGATGTTTCCGGGATCTCCTGAAATGCCGTGGTTGGCTTTGATATAGTTCAGTGCTTCGACGTACCAAGAGGGTGATAGTTCGAATGCGCGGTTGATTTCATCCAGGCCAGCGATGAGGTATTCATCGATGGGGCCGGTTCCACCAGCCACTAGACAGTAGGTGATTTGACGGAGGTAGTAACCGATGTCACGAGCACACTTGGCTTTGCCTCGTGCGTCCGATGCATAGTTGCTCCCTTGCATCTGGGTGGTGTATGGGAATTTGGTGTAAACGGCTTGAGCTGCGCCATTGACCAGTGCATCGGCTTTGGCGTTGAGTGCTTTTGCGGCCTCAAGGGCATTCTTGGCCCGCTCAAAGCGACCAAAGGCGGCGTTAAACTCGGTTTGAGACAGCAAGCGGCCCTGAGAATCAGCGGCGGCTACAGCCTCGGTGAGGGGGGTCTTCATTGTTGTGGAGAAAGGAGAAGTTGAACCGTATCAAGAAAACTGAAAGACCGAATGCAAGATTCAGTGAATTAGCTGACTGCAGCGGCTGCGCGGTCGAAATAGGTGCCCACTTCGGACATGAGGGCCGTGCAATCACCGGAGGTGATGCCGTTGCGATCATTGGCGATCGAAATTGCAGCATCCTTCATCTTACGGACACCTTCTCCGACGGACGCGCCGGGCACGCCGAGAGCGAGATATGTTTCACGCAAGCCATTAAGGCAACGGTCTTCTAGCACCGAAGCGTCGCCGGCAAAGATCGCGTATGTGATGTAGCGAAGGATAATTTCCATGTCGCGCAGGCAGGCAGCCATGCGGCGACTGGTGTAGGCGTTGCCGCCAGGTGCGGTCAAGGAGGGTTGCTGGTCGAATAATTCGCGAGCAGCGTTGGTAACAATGGCGGATGCACTAGAGGTGATCCGATTGACAGTGTCTAGGCGCTTGTTGCTCTCAGCAACCATCGATGCGAGGGCATCGATCTGGCCAGAGCTGATGAATTCGCCGCGGGCATCAGCCTGGGCAACGACCTTGGTGAAGGCGTCGAACATTGAGGAGCTCCATGGACCTGACGGTCGATGTCAGGAAGTGGTTAGGGGGGAAGGGGTGTGACCGCCTACGCGATGCACGGGGTGAATGGCTGGTCGCCAGTCAAGGCACCCAAACCGCTTCAGCCCTCGTATTGTTGTCTCCCGCACGGCTCCCCCGATAGATACTTAATAAACGGTCACCGTGTCGCCTAAAGGCCTTGCAGCGCAATGCTTTGGCCGACACGGTGACCGCTCACCTGTCTGGGCCATTTGGAGCACCGCCAAGCATGGCGCCAGCACTGGGCGCTGATCGCTGCAATAGTGAGTGACTTCCATGGCTCATTGCTGGCCTCCTAACCTCGTCCATGTCATGGCGATGGAACTGGAACACGCTCCGGCCTGGCAGGGTGTAGTCGCCGCCGGAATGGGAGCTGACCTGTCGCTTGGAATCAACGTTATGGGTCAGGATAACCCAGCCTCGGGAACCGGGTTGCAGCAGGAGCATCCTGGCCGCCGATTTCTTTTGCTTGACTCTCTCGGAATCGTTCCAAAGCCGTTAGCTGGCGCACCGTCGCTCAGCCGATACCATCCGGCATAATCCTCGTGGGCTCTGCGATGGCCGCCCAATCCCCACCAGCCCAGACTGCATCCCAGCTGCAGCGCCGCCTAGGTGAGCATTTCCAGGCCCTTAGCCAGGTATCAGAGGCGATGATCTATCGCTTGCTCGATCTGGAGGAACGGCTGGGGGTTTTGGAAGAGCAGCTAGCAGGCTTGAACGATCGCGATGATCAGGTTAACCCTGGCCTGGGTATGGAAACCGGCGAGATTCTGGCCCTCACCGAGGCGCGGCTAGCCCGCCTGGAGGACCTGCTCGTCGGTCGCCGCCCACTGTTTGGTGGCTCCAGCGGCTCTGGGCATGGTTCTAACTCCGGCGAGTCCGCAGGCACCCAGGCCGGGATCAACGGGGTGATCAGGGCTGGGGTGACCCCGGCCTTTCGGGAGGCGGCCTTTGATCCCTTCCCGGAAGAGGATGAGCAGTCCTTCATGGATGACCCGATCGCTTGATGATCAGGGGCGCTTGAACCCCAATGCGCCCGAACGTCAGTCCTGGAGCCAGTCGCGCGGTAGTTCGGCGCTGTAGTCGTGGGTGCGCTCGAACTCAAAGGGGCCAGCTAAGGAGCCCCAGAGTTGCTCGTGGCTGCGGGGGTCGTGGCCCTGGTCGATCGTGCGCATGCCCTGGCCATCGAGCTCGAAGCTGCTGATCAGGTAGGCGGTGGCACCCTTGCGCTCCACCAGGCAGCGACAGCCCGGTTCCACCTCGCCGATGAAGCCGTTGGTGGTTTCTTTCACCAAGTAGGTGCACCCCTCGAGCAAGCGCAGGTCATCGGAACGGATCTGCCGGCGCCGTTCGGCGTCCTCCACCGCGCCCCAGAAGCGTTCTTCCTTGCCAATGGCCTGATTGTGGATCACCAGGCTGTCGCTGCGTTGCTCCACCCGCAGCACCCGGATGCGGTAGGGGCGGCCCGGATCAATGGCGTAGCACTGCTCCAAAAGCAATGATCCAGGGGCCAACTGGGGCAGGGGCCGGAACTTCACCAAGATGTGGGCGAAGAGGGGCGGGTTTTCAAAGGCTTGGTGCTGGTTGCTGAAGCCGGCGCTCAGCATCCGCACCAAGCGGGCGAGGGAGTTGTCCATGGCCACAACCGGCAAGCCGCCTGGGCAAGCTACAGGCCGAGCAGGCGGATGCGGAATTCCCCCACCTGACGGGCCATGGCCGGATCACTCTGGGCGAAAGGGTGGTCGGCCAGCTGGGCAAGTACGGCCTCCAGCAGGGCTTCGCTCCCACCGCTGCCGTTGGCGTGGCCCCTGCTCAGGCGGTTCCAGGCTTCATCGAAAACCTGGGCGAAGCTGTCGGCGTTGTTGAAGAGGCGATCCGATGGGGGAGGCGCTGGCTGCATCGCGGCTCAACCGGGGAATGCCTGCCGCCACCCGGCCCAGGGGCCGTAGGAAGCGGAGGGTGATGCCAGGACCCAGATTTGAACTGGGTCCTGAACTGAATGAGTAAAGCGTAGCACACAGCTTGAGCCTAGTGATATCAAGGCTTTTGGGGGGCTCTCTTGTATGCCCTGAGACTGTCAAGACTTGCGGATAACTCACGCATAACTCACACTAGCTTGGTGCTTGGTCGTCCTAGTACCGCTTCCTCGGGGTGAGCTGTGTGAGTAAGTACAGGGTCCTGGAGACGGTCACACTCGCTGGCGAGGGCGTCAGGGGGAATTACCCAAAATCATTGCGGATCTTTGTAAAGGCACATTCTCCGTACTGGGTAGCCGAGTTCTATGCCACGAAGGAGGACCTCGGGATGCAAAACGCAAAGCGTGGCAAGCGGGTCTGTGCTTCCACTGGGGTTAAGGCGGATTTTGACCACCATGGAAAAATTCTCCCTCCTAACAAGGAAGCGTTTAGACGAGCAATTGCATGGGCAAGGGGCAAGACAGAGGGAATCAAGGCAGTCGCTGAAGAGAGAATCATTCTCAAGAGTACTTTCAGGCACTATGCGGAAGAGCTCAAAAAAGATTTTGAGCGTCGGATCAGCAAAGGCCTTAAGAGTAAAAGGGCTTGGTATGAACACGAATTGCGCCTGACGAACGGAAAAGGCACTGGAATTCTTCAGCAGACTTGGGCAGATTGGGACATTAACGAAATTGGATTGCTTGAGATTCGTAGATACTTTGAGGACCTATCAGCAAAGTACGGTGACAAGCAGATAGCTGCTATTAAAACTACGATTCGTGCGGTGTATGAACGGGCAATGGAAAAGGATTTCCCCGACCTGGTTTATCCAAGATTTCCCAAAATTCATTCAACCGATAGGTATCCGACTTACTTTACTGGTGGGGAATGGAACAAGCTGCTTTTGAAATGCCGACAATTAGCAGGAAAGGATGCTGCAGGCAAATGGCTGACGACTCAGATTCTCACTAGAGAGGAGTTTTTAAGTATTCCTCATGATGAAAAGCTATACAGGTCTCAGCGAAATTTCTTTGAGCTATACCATCTGCTTACTCTCTTTGGTCAAACGTTCATACGTGCTCAAGATTTGTATCGATTAAAGGTTGGGACATTTGCCCCAAGTAAAGATAAAAATGGCCTCCCTTATCTTGCGATTCGTCTTTCCGAAACCAAAACAGGGACGGTCAGGGAGACTACGGCCTCTACGGAGCGGGCAATTGAATACTGGAAGCGGTCTTCAGCTTATGCCGCCAATTCAGACTCATATTTGTTTTTCGACCACTACGAGAGGCCCAAGGATGCTGTGCAGCACACAGGCGGCTCTATGCTACGTGCAGCAAGAGATTGCTTTAGGTGTGTGCTGAAAGAAGCAGGTCTTGAAAAGGACAGATTTGGAAATTCTCATACTCTGACTTCAGTCAGGCATACCTGCTTCATGCTCTTTCTGGAGCGCAATGAAGGGAAGGTTGATCTTAAAACCCTAGCGTTAAATGGACATACAAGTGTGGAGATGCTGGAGAGTACATACTTGGTCCACATTCAAGCTAGGCGCAGAATTAAGGATTTTCAACATGGGAGCCTGCTTACGTGAATATTGATTGGCTCGATGATGTCTCTGTGACTTGAAGAGGACGAGGGTCAATAAACCCTCGTCCTACGCAACCCGCAAGGTTCAAACCATCAATGCCACTTAAGGCACTCGCTCTAGCTGCCCCCCCCCCTGAATTGTGAAGATGCCTTCCATGCAAAAAAAGAGGGCTGTGAAGCCCTCCTATCTATGCGATTAAAAAGTCAGAGGAACATCAGGTTGGAGTGAGTTTCTACGAGAGCTTGCCTGAATAATAGTTTTGCTCTGGGAGTACATCACTCTCAGGCCGCACTCGGACCTCCAAGGGCGTCAGCGCCTGGAGGCAGCTCAACAGGGAGCTGCCGCATGACCACGACCACCCACTCGCATAAGGACTAGGGCGACAAAGGGGGGCACGACACATTCACTTGTGGTGTTGGCCGAGATAGCACCCTAGTCAGCTATATCCGCATTTTTGGCATCAGCTTGTTGTATAAGATAAGTGACCCACAAATCATTGACTTGAGGACTCCAGTATTCCCATTGCCTCTCATGCTCTCCATAGAAGTCCCATACGGCTACACCATTATTAATGGCATAAACAATACAATACTCCATATCGTCGGATACATATTCTGAAAAGAGAGCAACACCTTTGCGATAAATGGCGTTGTCGCCGTCTGAGGCTGATATCCCTTTGGTAAAGAGCGTGACAAGATCGACTGCCTCTGGACATAGATCATCAGGAGATAGATCATCAACAGATAGTTCACAAGGATCTAGATCATCAGGATCTAGATCATCAGGATCTAGATTGTCGGGACATAGTTCATCAGGACATAGTTCATCAGTAATCATAATAAAATAAATATGTGGACAAATGCTGCACATTAACCGAATGCGGAGTTCCTGTAGGACGGCAGAGTAGGGTTTAATGACGGTCTTTGTTCGTCAGTCAATTAGTTGTACTTGGCTGGGAACAAGAATGCCACATCTCGGTGAACAGGAATACCAACTCGCTCGCAGAGTCGTTTCGACCGACTGCCGCAAGTCATAGAATTGACAACCTGCGAAATCTCAGTTCGTACCGCATTGACCAGGTTGTGGAGTGAATTGATATCATCAAAAATCAATTGCCGCCAATTGATGTAAGTTGATGCGTCAAATTTAGTGGTGATCACTTCCTCGATAATGTCAGGATTAAAGGTGTAGAATCCGCCGCAGTTGACCAGTATAGTGAATTCCTTCTTGCTCGAGGCAGACGTACTGATGGCTAGCTGCCAAAGCCCATTGTGACCGATGAAAACACAATTGGCCCCATTGGTTAAAGTATTCTGGTGCCCCATGCGGCCCTGTTTAATTTCGAGAATGGAGTACTTGGGATTTAGCAGGTCATATTTTGAAAAGTTAAAATGTCGTAGCGACGAACGTTGACTCCAAGCCTTTTGATGCTCTTCAACTGCTTCTTCCAAAGACTCGAAGCCGCACAATAGGCGATTGGAATGTCGCATGTAATTCCTGATATACTGAGTCTTGGTTTCTGTGGTTGATCCAAATCCTACGGTCATAAAGAAAAAAGCAATATGAATCCACGCAATCACCCTGAATAAATCCAAGGGTTTAATGACGGTTTGCGGTCGTCAAAACGATGGCAGCAAGCTGCGCTAAACCATTTTTCGGGTCAGTCAATAGACTTGTTCTGTCTAATTGTTGAACTTGATTTGACTTTGACTATGCTATTAAGGTTTTCTATTTAAAACGTTTGCCAACCCTGCTGGGGCATCCATCGCTATCTACATAGCATACCATGACTATATCGAGCATTGGCGGTGTTAGGGACAGTTGCTTAAGAGGTACTTGATATCTGCGACTCACGGTGAGATAGTTGAATCCTTAGTATGCAGGCCGAAATTAGATCTAAGTTGGAGAGTATGAGCATTTTGAGTCGTCAACTTCAAGTAAATGCCTTGCTGGCACTGGCTTTTGCCTCACCCATGAGGCTCTCTCCCCTGGGCGCTCTCGTATCAACGAGACCAGGGCCTCAAGACTGTTGGTGTCAGTGTGGTCAGGCTTACCTTTGATGCGCTGGAGTGGGGTGAGCCGCAGCAAAAGGGGATTGACCACGTAGCTGGAGCTGCTACCTTCCCTTCAGTACCTCATCTCCTTTATGGCTCTCACTGGAGCTGAACTGCTCGCCAAGCTCAAGGAGCTGGGCGATGCCTCCAACTCAGAACTGCTGCGCAGCTGCGGCTATGTAACCACCAAGGACGACGGCACAGAGAGCCTGGATTCCACCGCCTTTTCTGAAGCTCTGCTTGAAGCCAGCGTGAGAGAGCGCAATGGCGGCCGCGATGTGGCCGTCGTAGGGGGCGACGGCAACCTGAACATCAGTAAAAGCTACACGGCCCAGATGGGCCTGGAACCAGGGGATCAGTTCGAGATCAAGCTCGGCCGAAAGCAGATGTGGATCAACTCCCACATCATGCTCACCGGTGCTGATCTCCTCGCAAAGATAGAGGAGCTGGGAGATGTCTCCAAGTTCGACCTGGTGCGGGCCGCCGGTTACGTCTCCACCAAACTGGACGGCACAGAGCGCTTAAATTTCACCGACTTTTATCAGGCAGTTTTGGAAGCTCAGAATGAGTTCGAGGACCTCGGCAGTCGTGAGGAAGGTGGCGGAATGGCCAGAAATTTCGATGACCGGAAGCTAAGTTACGTGGCCACAGTCCAGGGAAACGGCAACCTGTGTATTGGAAGGGCTTATACAGCGTTGCTGGAACTTGACCCCGGTGACGAGTTCGAGATCAAGCCGGTCCTTAAGCAGATCAATCTCATCCACCTCGACTCTGACGAGGAGCTGATCAAGCTCATCCCCCTCAGCGCTGCCGAGGAGGGATGAGCTTCTATAGCCGCTACCCGACTGGGTGGGTCGGTGGCTTCCGCTTTAACTGAGGCGAGCACATCAATGGCAAAGAGGATCGTGAAAAGGCTCCTCGCAGTACTGCTTCAGAAAAGTGTGGAAACTCTCTATCTTGTAGGTTCAGGCAGCAAGTTGGAATCCTTGAGGACATTACATCACTTATCACCTGAAAAACGTGGCGTGACTACACACTTAGGAATATCCGTTGGGCTGCTTTACCGTTGGCTAGGTTTAGAATAAATACCCACTCAAGGCAGATTATTGGTATTCTCCCAGCAAGAGTCCCCTGGTCGCTCTAGCTTAAATGTTCGAGCTGAACACATCTGTCTCTAATTAGATTGGGATAATCGCCATTTCTCATTTGTTTGCTATCGGCTGTTTGCCTTTTGACGCTTCTGACCTGGCGAGGGAGTAGGCCTGTACCGCAAGATGTTTTGTTGAGCTTATGTAACCTCTTTATTGGATTACAAATATGTTCTTTTGAACCCAATTGAGATCATCATTATTCTAGAATGTACAAGATACGCTTGTTATAATGAGTGTATAATGGCTACAGGTGCGGTTAAGGCTAGTATATAGAGCAGGCATTTTGCATAATCTAGAATTTTTGGATCAGTTAAATAAACCCAGCCATCTTCAGCTTTGGTAGACAGTCTCTTTGCTCCGATTAGTTCAATTACATATGCTTTTGCCATTGCAGCACTAAAGGTAGATAAAGTAACTGCAAAAATAGCAAGAAAAATCAAAAAAGTTATTAATGGAAATCCCGATAAAAAAGTCATTTGCATTCCCATTGCGTCCATAATAAATCCCCATGGAGTAGCGAATAAAGACCAGCTTTTATTAGATCCAAGCATTCTCTCAAAGATTGCCAAGAATATTGCAAGAGCTGCATAATAGTTCCATATAGTATAGCGGTGAATGCGATTGGCATAAAGCACAAATGGAAATTTAAAGACGTCGGTTTTTTTCGCAAAACTGAATGTAGATTCAACTTCTTGCTCTAAGCGCTTATCATTAAGCTTAGATTTTCCAAAATGATTAGTATATTGAAGAGAAGGATCACATTCAAATTCTGATAGCGTTCAAACAAACAAAGCTACCATTTTCTATCATTAAAAATATAAGTTTAACCAAGTATCAAAAAAATGAATACCGTCTTAACATAAATTTATACAAAAGTCTCGTGTCCTAAGGATTAATATGCAACTCGGCTCAGAGCTTTTAGATACCATCCTTTGTCAGCGTATTATTGGATTTACGGTTAATGCCCACACCAGGGCTACTACCCACCCAACTATAAACCAACCAAGGAAAAGATTGATAGCCAAAATTGGATATTTGTTTGGGTGACGCCTTGCTGATGCAATAAAATAAGGAACAAAAAAAATAAATATTGAGACTCCGGCAATAAAACCTATGATCAATCCATAGGCTGATTGCGAAATCAGAAGTCCGACTACTGAGAAGAAGGCGGATAAAAGAAAAAAGCGATTTAGAATATAGGTCAAGAGTAAAAGCTTTATTTTTTTAAAACTTAAAAGTTTCTGGCTCCTAATGGAATTTCAGTTAACAAATATTTAGACATCTTTGACTTGTTCCACGCAAGCCTCACGGCAGGCTGCTTAGATTCTCCTTATTGCAAATCAGGCTTCATTTTGCCATAACTGAAAATCATTCTTGTAGGAAAGATAGCCATAGATTGGCTGAACAATAGATTCTAGCCAACTTGTTGTGCCAGTAAGTAGAAATAATAATAAGATTGGACCCTTTGGGACAATCATTTGCAAGAAAGCAAGGCCTGCAATGAGAATAAATTTACAATAAACAGGCAGACTTGTTTCTATGCAGTTAGACCTTGTTAAACGCCAAGCTTGCTTTAAGGCATGAACAGGGCTTATCAATTCGACGGTCGATAAAACAGGAGAGTACCAAAGACGGCTAATAAAAACTAAACCAGGTAGAATAAAAAACAAGAGTCCTATACAAGTTACAATAAATAAGAGTAATTCAGTCGAAAGGAAGAGAATCCATCTTTTGAATATCCTATCAGAAAACTTGAGACCCCTATAGCGGTTAATCGCTGAGACAGATAGAATTGGATATCCAACTAATACATACAGTGTTTCCAATAGAAGAGTTATAGCATCATAATTCCAAAGACGATCATTGAGCACGGTTAGTATGTCTAACCAACCAGTGGTCAGAAGATAAATGTCAAACCACTGAGTGGCGAAAAGGTGGGCAAGAGGCTCTCTGTAACGACTTAATGACTTCTCCCACCCCCAATATATTGCTTCTTTTGCTCTCTTCCAATTGCTATTAGAATCCGGATGCGGCAGTGAAGCCATGAGATGAGCATACTCTAACAATCAAGATATAATGGATTATTCAATTTATCTCTGAACTGGATTTTTATTACAATATTCTTAATGCTTACTCGGTAGACATCGGCGCGTTGCCTGCAGATTTGGCTGCATGGACGTGGCCCTCTCTCTCTGGTGGGGCGTCACGAACTTGATGTCGGTTTGACGATGCTGGTGGTTGTCCCAATCCACGAATGACGCCACCGACATGCAGTCCTAGTCTTGGGGGATGCGGTTAATGGTGCAGTTAACTCATTTTAATCAACATTAATATCCATCATTTCCCAATTTATCGCAGTATCGTTCTCACGGACTCTTAGATTCCCAATAACATTATTATCAATGACAATCATTGGATATTCGCACACGATTTGGTCGTTTGACAAGATCTTTGGTTTTGTTAGAGAATTGCCCGAAGTGGTTTCTACTTTAAACTTGAGTGAGGATACGGTGCCAGTGCTTTCTACCTTGTACAATGTACCTTTCGCAATATATATTGCTCGCATGTCGATAGTCTTTGGGCTTTTCAAGAATAAATTGTTTATTACTGCTATACTCTCCGTATGCTCTCCATTATTTTTATTCGCAAGCGAAAAACTCTCTTTAAGGAATTTAGGGGCGAGTTCATCACAGCTTTTACTGACACTCAAGGAGGAGTATCCTGTGTCAGTCACCTTTCGCAGTTTTCCTGTCAAAGCTTGCATGAATATAGGAGGATTCCAGGGACCGTCGTTGATTTTGTAGGGAAGAATATACAAAAAAATATTAGGGGTTAAGAGTATAATTATTAATGCAAACAAAGAAATGCCAGATGTGGCGATCACAGCGTTTCTCTTCATGGACTAAGCTCTATGCTTTTCTACTATACGCCAACTGTGCCTCATTTCGCACCTTGATTAGGCAGAAGGCTCAGTCGTAAGCACCTTTAACCTACTTTAGTACAAATATATCAAGAGATGATAGCATGGATATGATTCAGATCCAGTTTTAGCAATAGCTGTCACTGCCCTTGTTCATGTAGATGAGTTTGAACGCAAGCTGGGGCGGAAGCAGATTCGGTTGATTCCTGCTGGTGAGACTGATAATGAGGAGTGATTTGTCACGGCCTGGGGTGACATCTTTCTTCAATGCGGGTGTGCAGATCATCGATGGGAGCCCCATTACTATTCATTAGCAATGTCAAGCCCAAGAGATAAATATGAGGCCTGTCAGTAATGTCAGAACATCTCACTAGCTCTTGGTGTTAAACTAAAAAACGAACACCACGGCGGACTGTCGTACGTTAGGCACTGATTGAGATCTCTATGGATGCGATAAAAGCGGTATGCGAATGTAGGCACATGTCTGAACAAAACACCGTGCTTGCAGTTAGGCGCGGAAGATTTGGCTTCATAGAAAAGTGGGGCTTCCTCACTTGGCTTATAGCAGTTGTTCTCATGATAGCAACCGGTGGCATATGGTTATTTGTTATCATTGGGTGGCACTACGACGACATTCTTCTTCCAAAGTATTACTGCAATCAGTGCGACGCAGAGGTGCCTAAAAGGGATTTCCGCGCATAGGAGATATCATACTTCTCATTCATGAAGTAGAAATCACAACCGCTAAGTGAGCGTTCCTACTCACTTAGTTTGGGCCGATTGGCTGGTGGGACTGACGAGGACGAATAATGAGACCAAGTCGTTACATATTCTCGAGCGAAATTAATTAAGCCTTGGTTCTGAACTCGGGTTTGGATATGATTCCTTGCTTATGGATGAGGCGTTTATATGCAAGAAGTCAGGCTTTATGATTTAGTGATAGAGCTTGCTTTTGTGAATTATGCCACTATATACTTGACACCTGGCTTCGCAACTGCTAAAAGCTTTGTACGTTAAATCTAATTAAGAAATGCCTTCTCCAATGCTTCTCCATAGGATTTCCACTGGAATTTCCCTTGCGTTGGTTGCGTCCTTGAGCTGCTGCTACCCAGCCTTTGCTCAGCTTGAAACCCAATACAGGAACCAGAAGGATGACGCTGAGAGGCAACGCCAATCATACGAATGCTTGTGTCAACAGATTATTCAAAATGCACAATATAAGAATCAAAATCCTCAATATGAGGGGGCTGGAGGCATGATTCTTGGTGGTGAAATCAATTCTTACTGGATGGTTGATAACAGCAATAAGATATTCGCAGCCCCAGGCAATCTTGGAACTGGGATTCCGCAGGTTAAAAAATGCGGATATGTAGCGACTGTAGGAGTAGAGTTTTACTGGAACAGTTTTAATGATAAGGCATGTATACCTAATAGGAAAATTTCTGTAACACAGGGTGGGGTTATTGGGATGGCGCAAGCTTTCTCTCAGGCCTGCTATCTTACTAAATATACCATAGAGCAGAATGTCTTGGTTGTCTATACACAGCTAAGTCGTGGACAGGGCGGTAATGGCGAGGTTAATCGATCCGTTCTTACGAATACGAAGAGGTGATGGCAAGGTTAATCGCTTTGTTGTTGCCAAAAGATAGACATTTTCTATCTCTGCTTGTTTGTAAAGTATTGATAGTCCTTGATTCTAAACTCATCCTCCCCCGTTCTGCCCCATAGGCATCCATCCCTTCCCTAGTACCGCTCATATTTAGGTTTGCTGCATTTAGTTCAGGCTACTCATATAATGAAAAGCAACAGTTAATAAACTCCCAGTCCTCATCGGGTAAATCTAGTTCCTCTGCCGCATCACATACCTCCTCGTAAGTAAAGTCGCCCAGAGGGTTGACTGGAGGACCATCAAGTGAGAATTCTTCTTGGTACATACTTTTGCCTAGATAGAGATTTTATGCGGGACACATAGACTCAATAGAGCTTGATGCCTACTTGAGTTTTTCATACAGTTGCTTGATGAGAGCCTTGATGTATTGATCTGGCTTCTGTCTTGCCCTGTTAGCCAGCTCTTCTAGCATTGTGTACTCAACACGATTGAAGGCTACAGTCTTGTTCATCATTGACCTCCAGGTATCAACATTACCCTTGAGGAGTCATTGATTTGGACTTCTTCTTTTCTGATGAGGTACTTGACCAAATCAGACTTGTTTAGCCTATAGTGGGCACAAAGATTGTCACGAATAGACCTGATGTAGTCCTCATGCTGTTTGTAGGAAATTTGTTCTCTTATGGGCATTGCTGTCTTCATGTATATAAACTCTATTGGATATACCTATTTATGCCTGCCGAACGGTAGGCATAAAGTAAATTGACTTCTTAGATGGCTATGGTCCTGGTGATGTGTAACAACAGGTTTATGTTTTAAATGAGCTTTAATTGAATCCCCTTCGGGGATTGCCTTCGGCGTTCCTATTGGATTTTCTTTAGGTAGTGGTTATATTGAGTTGATAATGCTGAAGAATGATTCAAGAATCATAAGGCAAAGAGAATCATCAAAGCACTGCGTAGCTATTTAGACATTTTGAATATTCAAGATATTGAATCCCTCAATACCCTGCGTAGTTACTCTACTGAAAGTCAGATACTTTGTCAAGTTTGACATATACATAAGATGGAAGTAATCTGTTTAAGTTCGATAGTAAATATACGATATGGAATCTTTAATTGATAAGAGGTATAGGGAGCTTGTGTTTGCTCATTACTTGCAGGATGTCACCTCGGCAATAAGTGGCAATAAGTGGACATTCCGTTGCCCTCATTGTGCTTCTTTGGGTAAGACTGAAGGTAAGAAGACTCACCGAAAGGGAGTCCTTCTGTGGAATAAGCTCCAGCATTCTTGGGTTTTTCATTGTGCCAAAGGAGGGACAGCGGAATGTTCTCATAACATGAACTTTTCAAACTTTATACGGTCCCTCAATCCTGAATTGTTCCGCAGTTACCAGCTTGAACGTCATCAGTCAAGGACCATTGGAAAGGGTCACAACTGTCCCAACCCAAAACCTGAATCCATAAATAGTACAGATGCATTCAAGCGTAATGGGAAGTCAGCCAGTCAGAAAAAAGATATCGTTCAAAAACTTTCTTCACAAGGTCACGAGATTTCTTGATGTAACTGAGGAAACACTTGCAGAGACCCTTGCAGAGACGAGCTTTTACATCTTCAGGACAGACACCAATGCGGTCATAGCCAGGGGGATTGATGGCTATGAGGCAGCTAAGGACCGCGCGAATCACCTTCGCAAACAGTTTGGCTTAAAGTGGGACCAGGTGAAGTTTAGGGCAGAGCGTAAGGCTGAGTCATCTAAGGCCGATAGTTCTGCTTCAAAGCCTGGAAAGATCAAGTTTGGTGTGAGTCAAGATGGTAAGACCTTCACTAATGCCTATGGGCAGAAGAGTAAGGTCCAGTATTCGCCTAATTTCAACAGGTCAAAAGGGCGTCGGTTCAGGGGATACACTGACGCCCAAGGTAACTATCATGATATTGATTGATACTTGAAGTCTTCGTGGTTCGACGAAGCCTCCTGCCGTTAACTTGTCGAATAGCGGTCTGGTGCCAATGCCGAGTAGTGAAGCAAGTCACCATCAGAGGTTGGGATGGTCAACCTGCCAGTGGCAACTATGGCTCCACCGAACTCCTGAAACTAACTTCATTTCTATCCTCTACATGGTTCTCTATACATTTACAACGATTTACTTGGCATTTGTTTAGGCTATTTCTCGATAGTGCTATTTATGATTGATTCTTGCTTCAATTTCATGGAATCAAATGCTACACAGTTTGAGCGAGGCTTTTTGTTTTCTGTAGGGAGGCACTTTTGGAATTTTGTGGCTGTATGTGGCTTTATTACATTGGCAAGCGGGGGACTTGCTGCTCTTGACTCATATAATCTTACCAAGGACGAATGGGCAATAAAAAATAAAACTCTTATCGAATGGGAATCCTACGACGATTGGTTTGAATCAGAATGCTCTAACCTCAATCAAGGTGCCAATCAGGATAAGGTTAAGCATGAATGGTTGTGCGAGAAGACTATGTGGTGGAATCGCGAAGCCATTGGGAAGGACAAATATTTTCCCAAATTCTGTTCGGCAAGTAGCATGGACGGGACAATCGCAAAAGAAAGTAAATATGTTAATGGCGTCTGCAGAGGCTTTGAGTATTCAACCGATCAGCTCTCTGAATTTCGGAGCGCATCTCAGTCTAAGTATCAAGATATTGAGAGCAAAAACGAGGAACTTAAAACTCAGAAAGCTGCTATTGAGCTAAAAATTAATGCTAAGCTATTGTTGGGAGCGACTCTTGCGGCTTGCGGACTAGGCGTGATCGCGGTAAGTTCACTTATGGCAGCCATTTTGGCTGTTGAACGCAATACAAGAAAGTAATTAATTTCTTGGATCCAGGCGATTATTCTCTACTACCCCCATAGATCCAATCCCAAACCTGCCAATGCTGCAGCTCTCCGTAAACCGGATGAAGCAGCCTCAGCAGCATTCTGCGATGATCTGGAGTGGGAATCTCCACCTCAGCCCATGGCCCCTCTGTAGCGAGTCTTTCTACGACTGTGGGGATCACCTACAGTAGCTCCCCAAATGAAAGGGCCTCCTCAGGGACGGTTGGAATCTCTACCGGACCTCATGGATCAATCAGGTCCAGAAGCCGCCCAGAGTCATCCACAAGGCGATGACGCTTTCCTGTTGACCTTGCTCGTTGTTGAGCAGTTCTATAGGCGTTGGCCTCATTGGGGTTTTATAAATGATAAGGCAGGCAATTCTTGGCCCTTTAAATACGAAAACAAAGGCGGTGGGGGGTTAACTTGCAAGAAGGCGGGTGCCAACCTTTATCAGGAGGTCACTGAAAGTGGTAGGCAAGGATATGTTAACCTACCAGAGAACAAGAAAATTCCTTTTTCTATATTGGAACGAAGCACTAGCTTCTACAAGGAAGTAACTCCTCAGTTCTAAGATGACAAGTTCTAAGTCTTTTTAGCAACGCAATCTAGAATTACCCTGTCAAATTAGGTATTCATGGAGCTTAGGCTTTTGCTGGGAGTACAACTCAATCAGGCCGCACTCTTCCTTTAGGGGCTTAAGCCCCTGGAGGCAGCTCATCTGGGGGCTGCAGCATGACCACATACACCCACTCTCATAAGGCATAGACCGATAGAGAGGGTCACGTCACACGGCTATCGCTCCTCTTCTAATAAGTTTTACTTGGATCATAATTAAAAGGAACACTCTCCCATTTCCAGTATTTGCTTTGATCGCCAGGGTGTCCACTGTCACGATAGTGTATTTCCGTAAATCCATCTCTTCGTATTAGCCATTTTTCTGATCCACCCGTTGGTCCACTAAAATTAACAATATAAACTCTTTTGCATTTAGCTCCTATTTGCCTAGCTGCATAAACAAGGCTGCCTTCTGGATCCGAACCGTTGTAAAAACTTCCGCTTGTGCTGTTCCAGGCTACCGATAGATCTCCGTTTTTATCTTTGTGTACCTCAGGGCCTATTATTTTTATCCTCCTGGATTCATTTGGTGCGTTTGAAAATATCGCCTGTTGGCAGTCTTGTGCCAGTGTTTTTATAGATATTTGCGTCGGTTCTGCTTGGGCGCCACTCAGCGAACCTGGCCATATTGAAGCCAGGAGTAGAAGCCTGAGTAACGGTTTTAAATTTTGGCAATAACATAGACTTTTTGGGCTGAGCATTTTTAGTAGCTATTGCTATCTAAACTATACCATTGTTTTTCTATTTTACCCCATCCGAGTGACCTATCTACCTCGGTTTCTGCTTTTCGGTCAATCAAAACCATAGCGACTCCCACTAACCCCACAACTCCAGACCCAACCCAGCCAATGCTGCCGCCCTCCTGAGGCAGGATGAAGCAGCAACCTCAGCAGCTGGAGCCTGTGATTTCGATTCCAGTGGCTCTGATGCCACTGCGGAGTAGTGAAGCAAGTCGCCATCTGAGGTTGGGATGGTCAGGCGACCAGTGACCACCACAGCACCACCGACCTCTTGTACCGATTGAACCTCCCAGCACCAACCAGGAGCACGGTGATGAAGGTGTCGGGCAATGGTGTTCCAGGGGCAGTAGGTCAGGGTGGTGTTCCCCTGCTTGCGGGTCTTGAGGTGCCGAGGGTCAATGGGACGGGATAAGTCCGAAAGTGTTTCAGCAGTAGGGCGTAGGGCGAACTTGACGCCAGATGCCTGATGACCGTTGGAAGTGGAATGCATGGAACTGAACCTCTGTGGGTTGCTGCTGTAAGTGTAGCACAAGAAGCTAGGAAGCTAGCCTTGAGTGATGGGTGGGACAAGGCATAGATAGGTGCTCACCAGTGGTTGTGCCAGACCGCTTCGCTGTGCCTCCTGCTGGATGGATTTGATGGAGTCACGAACCTCGCCTGAGTAGTCCCAGCTTGTTCGTGACCGTTGCTTGAGCATCCATCCACCAGGGACACGAACACCGAACCGCAGTTCAGCATCTGAGAAAACCTCCTGTAGTTCCTGGTCAATGGCTTGTCGTTCTTGCTCCAGGTGCTTGATTTGCTCTGAGACTTCAACCCGCCTACTCAACAGCCTTTCGGTGCTCAGGTCCGCCAGATGGGGAAATGGGTCTTGCCGTTCAGGTGGAAGGGTCTGGAGAAGACGCTTCAAGTCGGCGGGGTCAATCGGTGGGGTCATCGCTCAGCGAGCATTCCAACTTGACCAGCACCGAACGAAGGGCATTCGGGGGCACATCTGGGAACTGAAAAGGGATTGCCGTTCTCAGGAATTCAAGGGTGGTTGTGATTTCTGCTTCTGTGAGCAGGATCGCTGCAATGGGTGATTTCATTTTTCTCCATAGATGGCACCGTCCTCCACGAGTCGGTCGTAATAGACCCCGATGGCATCTTCCACGATGGCGGCAAGGGTGGTGGGTTGATTGGTGCGCTGGCGGAATCTCTGAATGGCACTGACCAGTTTCATGGTCTCCTCAGTGAGGCGGATGCCGAACTGCTTTGGGGCATCGGGGTGCTCTTGTGCCATTGGGGTCTTTACTCAGCAGAAGGCAACTGTGCCAGAGAAGTTGCCGCACGGGGAATCAGTAGAGGTGATGCTTCCGCAATCCTCAAGGAGGCATTGCTGCCCCTTTAGGAACGGTGATCCTCATGGGATCGTGGAGAGCACGCTTGCCTCCTCTTCCAGCGGTGGCATTGAGGAGAATTGGACATCCAGCACCGCAGAGAAGAAATTGCTGATCTCAGAGGCGGTGATGCTGGTGAGCAACTGAGCAGCGAACGCCAGGTGCTCCATCATCAGGGCATGAGAGAGGAGTCTTGAAGCGGCATCAGCACTGTCCTGTTCCCATTGGCAGCATTGATTGCGAAGGGCAGCAGACACGATGCCCTGAACGGCACTGATCGTGGTCAGATCCAGTTGATTGAGTTCGGTTGGTGTCATGGGAACCTCTATGGGTTTCTTGGATTGGGTTGGAGGGGCGGGCTTCAATGAGCCTCTTGCCCCTCAACACATTGACTATAGCATATAGCACTAGGAATCCATTGCATAGTGCTAGCCCTGGAGGCGGAGGCAGGCGACCCGTTTCCAGAGCTAGCTCCGGCTATGCGGCTACCAATACGGGCTCCTCCTGTGCAGATGCAACCTCCAGCGCAAGGGCATCGTGAAACTGATCTTCTACCGATCGCTTATTGGGGTCAATGGATCCGAAACGAGCATTAACTGCCTGGCAGAACAGGATGGTGACCTCGGCGCTTGCGGTGGAAGCCATCAATTCAGCCGCAAATGCCCATTGCTTGAACATCAAGGCGCTGGTGAGATTCCCGTCAGCAGCGGCATCGGCAGATTGCTGCTCCCACTGAATGCAGTGGCTTTGAAGGGCAGCGACAATTACCTCACTTGCTGCGTTGAGGGTCGCCAGGTCAAGAGTGGAGAGATCGGAAGGCATGGCCTGAACCTCTGTGGGTTTCATGGACACATGAATTATAGCATATAACACTGATTCTTTTGCATATGGCGCTGCCTTGCTCTCTTGGGGCGCTTAGGGTATGGTGCCCTTATGGCAAAACAGGTTCGTCTGACCCTCGCCAAGGCAATTGCCAAGGCAAATGTGCGTCGTGCTGAGGCAGGAGAGAAGCCCATCACCATGAACTCCCTAGCGGTTAAGGCGGGGGTGGCCGCAACCACCATTACCCGATTGGCACGAGCCGATGACAAGGCAGCAGCCGCACTATCGCTGGATCTAGCGTCCAAGATCGTGACCGTGCTGGATTGTGGGATTGAGGACTTATTGGAAATTATTGATCAGTAGGTAGAGCTGAATTAAAATTTTATTTTGTGATCATCTGCCACTTTTGGCCAAGGATCATTGCCGTCTCCAAAGCAGACAGCCGACCGACACAAATGACTTGACTATGTCGGGAGGCAGAAGAACGCACTTGGCAGGGTTGGGAGTTCTTGGATGGACGTAGTGGCTATGGGGGTTGCTTTGCGGAAGGGCCCCTTACTTCCGCCTCCATTAAGGAATCGTAGGTAAGAAAGCCAGGATGATTACGCCAATAAACCCCGTCAATATGCCTACGCCAGCCCAAAGCATGGGATTTCTATTCTTTGTAGTGGCCATCCCATAGCAGATAAAAGCACAGGCGACCCAGATAGATGCAGCAATCACGTAAAGATATATCAATAATTAGCAGTATAACCCTGCTGCAGATAGCTGTCAAACATTAATATAAATTGAAATAATTGAAACCAAGCCGTGCATCTATATCGTGGATCATTCCTTCTTCTTGGGTTGTCATTTCTACTAATTGGACTTCCTGGTGTCGCAGGCTATGCTTGGACATCGGCGGACGATAAAGCGTGTCGCCGTTCATTCACAAGCAGCTTTATTCGTTCTTCTCGGGGAGTTTCTCCACCCGCCAAGATGACTAGTGAGTATTGCAATTGTGCTGGAGCTGCAATTAAAACTGGCGATACCTTGTCAACTGCGGCAAAGATCTGTACGAACTATATTCTGCAGCAATGGGGAACTAGATGAATCAGCCGTCATTTCAATTTTGTATTGACTGGATTGGTAGGTCATTGCTACATAACTGAGACGTTTGGCTTTACCCTAGGCAGTCAAAGTCTTTGATCCTGGAATGCAAATATTGGCTTCTTTCAATAAGACAACAGTTGTATTCTCTCTGGTTTTCCCATGTAAGTAGCCACCTTTTCAGATCCTAATCATTATTGGATTGGCGGGAGTTGCTTCGTCCACTGCTCGGAAGTTATCCAGTGCTCCCTTGGTGAACGTCCGATCATTCCCTCCCATGGAACTATGAATAAATCCCTTTTGACTTAGTTTCTTACTTGGGATTTCAAGTACTGCTGGAAAAACAGGATGCCCAGAAGCCAATGCGGGGTCTTTTGAGGTTGTAAGTTTCACACTTCCAATCTTTCCGCAATTGAATTCCTCAATTGTTTTGGCTGTTCCCGCCAAAATTGGAGCAGACGCAACAAGAGCTAAAAGCATTGGCAGTGATTGAAGTATGGTCATTAGAGGCAAGTATTAAGGCTCAGTGATGCATCTGCTGGCTGATGGCGAGTCACAGTCATGTTGATTGTTGTTCACAACAAAGCTGACCGGTTTTCCTTTAGCCACTGTCTGTGCTCATGGTAGGCGGAATCATGACGACCGACCAGCTGCCAATACTCCTTGGAGTGGTTCGGGTGAATCAGGTGGCACAACTCATGGACTACCACATAATCGGCGATGGCATGAGGTGCCTTGATGATGTTCCAGTTGAAGATCAGCTGTCCCTTCTTGTCGCAGGAGCCCCAGCGTGACCTGAAATTCTTGACGCTGATCCCTGCTGTCACCACACCGATCTCCTTGGCATAACGCCCTGTCTTTTCGTTAAGGCGTTCCAGTGCCTTGGTGCGATACCAGTTCTGCAGGTACTGCTGAATCCTCGCTTCCCTCTGCTCACCCTGCTCAGTGGGACGGATGGTTGCCTTGAGGTATCCCCCTGAGAGGCACACCCCCACCTTGTGCCCCTCTAGGACCTTCAAGCGGTAGTTCCGTCCCAGGTACGGGAACGCTTCACCACTCACCAGTTCCTTGGGGCGATGGGGTGGAACCCGCTTGAGTTCGGCAACCTTGGACCTGATCCAGGGTCGTTTTTGCTTGAGGATCTCTGCCACCCTTTGATCCTCCAGGTGCTCAGGGATCCTTACCTGCAGGTCATTTCCAACGATGTGGAGTCCTGCAGTTCTCCTTACAGAGCGGAGCACCTCCACCCGCAGACCTAAGACCTCCACTGGAATTGCACTCACCTGAAGTGCCTCTTGCCCAGGTCCATGAACCGCTCTGTCACGGCATCTACCAGTGCCTTATCCCCGAATGGTTGATCCAGGATTGAACGCTTGATCTGCCGCTTGATTCGGGCAACCTCATCCCACTTGTCAAAGAAGCCAACGATCTGGGTTGCATCCTTGAAGTCGGCCACCAGCTCCTTGGTCAGATTCAGCACACGATCATGGGTTGCCTCATCCATGGCGGGGAGATCTGAAGTCTTGGTGTACTCATCCTTCTCTTCTGCCAGGGCCTCAGCCTGTTCCTGGGTCTTGCCCCGATCCAGGTAGTACTGGATAACGCCCTCCCGTGCCTCATCAAAGGCATCGGACAGGCGTTTGAGGAACAGCATCCCGAATATGTAGTCCTTGAATTCCGAGGCATCCATGCTTCCCCGCAGGATGTCGGCACTCTTCCAAAGGAACCCCTCCAGTTGGGAGAGGGTCAGTTGCTGACCGATCTGGAAGACGGGTTCTGGGGCGACATTATTGCCACCAGTGGATCGGCGGGTGGTGGGTGCTGAGGGTGCCTCGTAGCGACTTCCTCCCTCTATCCCCTCTGCCAAAGCGATAGCACCACCACGGCCACGACCTTTCCTGACCAATCCAAGCCCCAGAAGCCGTTCCTTGACGGTTTCGTACTCGTCTTCGGCGATATCCCTTTCTGCGGCCCGACTCAGTGCCTCCCTTGCTGACAGGTTGCCGATAGTGCTGCCATCACCAGGGAGTACCTCCAGCAGCAGATCCCCCAGGTCCTCGTCTTCGGTCTCGGGGCCAGCTAAGGCAGCGGAATCGGTCACATGTGCCTGAGTAGTCCTACCAGTTTGCCTGCTGCGACTGGGTTTTGCCTGGCTTTCAGTGGGGTATTGGCCCAGCTCAGCCGCTAGTGGGAACTCTTAGAGCAGTTCCATCGAACCCATGACCACCCTCACCACTGGTTCCCTTGCCACTGAAACCTTGACTGATGCCCTTCTTGCCCTGGAGAGCATGACCAACCGCTTGACGGTGTTGACCCTCAATGCAGCTGCTTTCCCAGAGCAGTCACCAAGGCTTCGGGTGCTGTTTGCGGACCTTGACGGTTCCCTGGAGCGGTGTGAGCGGGATTGTGAATCTTTGAGTGCTCGCTAAGAGTCCTTGCTTTGCCCCGAGGCGATCCCTTGTGTGAGTTATTCCCCCTGCCACCTTGCCTCGTGCCAAGGGGTCAGGAGTAACTCACTTGTAACTCACATACCCAAAAACGCGAAAACCCTTGTGAATACAAGGGTTAACCAATGCCAGGACCCAGATTTGAACTGGGGACACGGCGATTTTCAATCGCCTGCTCTACCAACTGAGCTATCCCGGCCTGTCGCCTTGGCGACGGCCAGATCTTAGATCACGGCCTTTCCCGACCGGCCTTTTGAGGCGTGCGGGCCAGACAGAGCAGCCCTGCCACGCGGTACCCCGCCGCTTGGAGAGCTCCGGCGGCGGCACGGGCCGTGGCACCGGTGGTGAGGATGTCGTCCACCAGCAGCAGGGGCCGGCGGCGCAGCAGGGGCCCCGGCCTGGCTGCACCCGGCCGACAGAGGAAGGATCCTTCCTGGTTAAGGGCCCGCAGATCCCGGCCCAGATGGTGCTGGCCAAGGGTGGGGTGGGTGCGAACCAGGGGCGCCATTTCCTCGAACCCCAGGCTGCGGCAGAGCAGGGGCGGCAGGGGATTGCCGTTCCGCTTCCAACTGGGGATGGACACCACCAACGGAGGGAGATCCCCCATCTGCACCAGCGCCGCCAGCCGTCGGCCGAGGGCGGCAATCACCTGCGCGGAGGGGGAGCGGCGCTGCTGGAGCAGCAGCCGGCGCAGGGCGCCTTGGTAGGCCCCCAGGCTCAGCCAGGGCAGTGGGGTGAATCCCCGCAGGCCGCCCTCCGGAAGGATGAGCCTTTGCTGGCAGCGCTCGCACGGCAGCTGGCGCGACTGTCCTTCGGAGAGGGGATCGGAACAGATCGCGCAACAAGGCACGGTGATCAGATCAAGGCAACCCTGGAGAAGGAGGGGCAGCACGGCAGGTCACGCCCCGGTGTCGGGGAGGGTGGGTGGACCCTTCAGGATTCCCGCGCCGGTCCTGGCAGGGCCCTCAGCATGGCCACCAAGGTGCGATGGGCGTCTTCGCTGTCGCTGAGGGTGTGGTCGAAGGCCACGGTGACCGTGGTGCCAGCCACATCCAGCTCCATTGCCTCGGGGGTGACCCTTCTCATCTGGGCGCCCTCCGCCTGGCTGACGCCGCCGTAATGCCGTGCGAAGGCCGCCACCGCCTCGCCATGGTCGGCGTTCATGTGGCGGCAGATGCGATCGCTGACGCTGGAGGTAAGGGGGTCGGCGGCCATCGCAGAGCTGGGGGAGGTGGGTCCGATTCTGGATCCTGGACCGGCCCTTAGCCGGCGACGTAGCGCTGCCACAGCAGGAGGCCGAGTCGGAGGGCGCTGAACCCCACGTAGCCCGCCAGCACAACGAAGAGCCCCATCGAGAGCACCGTGCGCAGCCGTTCGTTCATGGCGGTGGCCGTTCGCAGGATTGCTGTTCCATCCTCCACCCCCGCAGGGCCAGATGGGCCGTGCCGATGGCTGGTGCAAGGTGCGGACGGTTCAGGACCGGCAGGCCCAGCCGTTGTTGCCGCAGGCGGCGCCATTGGGGATTTCGGGCTCCACCCCCCAGCGTGATCACCCGCTGGATGGGAGGGGCCCCCAACTCGATCAGCCGTTGCCATCCCTGGGCCTCGATGGTCGCGAGCCCCTCCAGCAGAGCCTGCAGATAGAGCGCATCGCTCACGGGCCTGGGGCCCAGCACCGGCTCGAGGCTGGGATCGTCCACCGGGAACCGTTCGCCCCGCTCCGGCAACGGCCGCAGCCGCAGCCCAGTGGCCTGCAGGGGATCGATCTGGCGGCTTAGCTGCTCGATCTGGGTGGGGCTGAAGAACCGCCCCAGGATCCCGGCGCCGGCGTTGGAGGCGCCGCCCACCAACCAGCGATCACCGACGCGGTGGTTGGTCAGGCCTGCCCCCTGCAGGGGTGCGGGTACGAAACGCTTCAGCACCAGGGTGGTGCCCAGCACCGTGATGCCGTCGTCCGGGCCTGGGTCTGCGGCCAACACGGCGGCATTGGCATCGGTGGTGCCGCTGACCACCAGACAGGCCTGGGGCAGACCCAGCAGGGTGGCGACTGGGTGGCTGATCCGGCCGAGGGGTATGCCACTGGGCACGATCTCCGCCAGGGCCGAGCTCCAGGGTTGGTGGTTCAGTTCGCCAGCCCAGCTGCTGGTCTGCAGATCCCAGCCGAGGCGAAGGTTGTTTCCCTCCTCCCCCCAGCGCCAGGTCCCCAACATCCAGCCCATCAGCCAATCGGCCTGATGGCGCAGCAGCAGCGGGCCAGCGGATCCAGTGACTTGTTCCCGCTGGAGCAGGGCCAGGGCCCGAGCCAGGCTGCCGCTGCTGCTGGCGGCGGGGCAGTCGGTGGGCACCAGCTCGGCGGTGGCCTTGGCCTGCTCCAGGCAGGCCCGGTGGTAAGGCAGCGCCTCGCCCCGGGGCTCTCCGGCCCTGTCGCATAGCAGGAGGGTGCCCGAGGTGCCATCGAGCGCCAGGGCCCCCACCCGCTGCCGGAGTTCTGGGGGCAGGCGCTGCACCAGGCCCGTCAGGGCCGCCCGCCAGCCGAGGGGCTGCTCGAAGGGGCCCGGGTAGGTGTCGCTGGCTTCGCCAACGGCCGTTCCTGTTCCGTCGATCAGGGCCAGCCGAAGACCACTGGTGCCTAGGTCGATGCCTAGGGCAAGATCGGGCTCCACCCCAAGGGGGCCGAGGACCTCAGGCGGCAGCGGCCACCTGGCCTGCCGTGGCCTGTTTCAAGGTGTCGGCGATGGCCTCCACGTTCTCCCAGGGCAGATCCAGGTCGCTGCGGCCGAAGTGGCCATAGGCAGCCACGTCCTGGTAGAAGCGGCCACCGCGCTGCTGCGGCAGTTCCCGCAGGCCGAAGGTGGCGATGATCGCTCCGGGCCGTAGATCGAAGTGTTCCTGCACCAGGGCCGTGAGGTCTCCATTGCTGATGGCGCCGGTGCCGAAGCTTTCCACCAGGATGCTGACGGGCTTGGCCACGCCGATGGCGTAGCTGAGCTGCACCTCCACCTTGCGGGCCAGTCCCGCTGCCACCAGTGCCTTGGCCACATAACGGGCGGCGTAGGCGGCGGAACGGTCCACCTTGGTGGGGTCCTTGCCGGAGAAGGCGCCGCCGCCATGGCGGGCGTAGCCGCCGTAGGTGTCGACGATGATCTTGCGGCCGGTGAGGCCGGCGTCACCCTGGGGCCCCCCCACCACGAACTTGCCGGTGGGGTTCACCAGGAAGCGGGTGGTCTCCTTGCTGGGCTTGAGGCTGAGGTCGGCGGTGGCGGGTTCGACCACGTGGGTCCAGAGGTCGGCGGCGATCCGCTCCCGCAGAGCTTTTTCTTCGCTGATGCCGTCGATTTCGGCGATGTGCTGGGTGGAAATCAAGATCGTGTCGATGGCCACGGGCACGTCGTTTTCGTAGACGACGCTCACCTGGGTTTTGCCATCGGGCAGCAGGTAGCCCAAGCTGCCGTCGTGGCGGACCGCTGCCAGCCGTCGGGCCAGGCGGTGGGCCAGGCTGATGGGCAGGGGCATCAGTTCGGGGGTTTCGTCCACCGCGAAGCCGAACATGATTCCCTGGTCGCCGGCACCGATTAGGTCGAGGGGATCGCCGTCGTGGTCGTCGGCCTCATTCACCCCTTGGGCAATATCCGGGGACTGCTGGTCAAGGGCGATCAGCACGGCGGCGCTGCGGGCATCGAAGCCCCCGGCGCGGGCGCCGCTGTAGCCGATGCGTTCGATCACTCCCCGCACCAGGGTGTTGAAATCGACCCGCGCGGTGGTGGTCACCTCACCGGTGATCAGGCAGAGGCCCGTGTTCACGACCGTTTCGCAGGCCACACGGGAGGCGGGGTCCTGGGCGAGCAGGGCGTCGAGCACCGCATCGCTCACCTGATCGCAGATTTTGTCGGGATGCCCTTCGGTCACCGATTCGGAGGTGAAGACGTAGCGCGTGCTCATGCTCCTGGGGATACCTGGAAGGCGATCAGGTTATCCCTCCGTGCGCTCTTGGCGGTGTAGTTGAGGCAGCAACGGTGTCAGCCATCGCCATTGGCTTGCAGCCCCAGCTCCCGCCAGTGGTGGATCCGGGGGTGGGGCTCGGCCAGGGGCGGTGGGGTGCTCCAGGCGGCCGCGTACCCAAGGGCGCGCTGGTGGGGGATGCCGGCGGCCACAGCCATGCGCAGGTCGCTGTTGGCATCACCGATCAGGGCGCAGTGCTGCACGGGCACCCCGAGCTGCCGGCAGAGGCCATGGACCGCTTCAGGATCCGGTTTGCACGGCCGGTGTTCGGCGCTCCAGATGGCTGCGAAGTAGTCGCTGAGCTGGTGGCTGGAAAGGAAATGCTCGATCCCGGCGATGTCGTCGTTGCTGATCACTGCGCACAGCACCCTCGCCTGTTGCAACTGATGCAAGAGGTCGTGGAGTCCATCGGTGGTGGCGCTGGTGCTGCCAGCTCCCTGCCGCGCTCGGACTGGATCGGGGCCTTGGGCCTGTCGTCGCTCGTCCCGCCCATCCGCCTGGCGGAAGACCACTTCGCTGAGGCTGAGCGCGTCGGGCCATCCGATCCCCACCTGGGCCAGGGCCGTTGCCGTTGCGATCAGGTTGTGGTGGCGGCTGGCCACCGCGGTGATGCCCGCCGGGTCAATGGTGTCGCCGCCAAGGCCATAGGCCCGCTCCAGCAGGTTCTCCAACTGGGGCCTGAGCGCTGGGGCGACCTGCTCAAGACAAAGAAAAACCCTGGCCTTGGCCAGGGTGAGGAGCTGGGGCTCGCTGATGCTGAGGGTGCCGTCCTTGTCGAACAGCACCGCCTGCACGTCGCCGAGTTGGATGCCCCGCAGCAGCAGATGAGCCATGGGGGGGTGCCGATTGCTGGTCAGTCGAGGGTGACGCCCATGGGTTCGTCGTTTTCCTCGGCCTGCTCCAGCAGCATCTGCTTGTAGCGGGCGGCCATCTCCTCGGCCTTCTCGAAGACCTTGGCGGGGTCGGTGAGCATGTCACCCGGTTCGGGCTCGAGTGCCTTGGTGGAGAGGGAGATCCGGCCCCGCTCGGCGTCGAGGTCGATGATCATCACCTTCATCTGGTCGTTCACATTGAGCACCGTGTGGGGGGTCTCGATGTGCTCGTGGCTGATCTCAGAGATGTGCAGCAGGCCGCTGACGCCGCCGATGTCGATGAAGGCGCCGTAGGGCTTGATGCCGCGAACGGTGCCGATCACCACTTCACCCACCTCGAGGCGGTTCATCTTGCGCTCCACCAGGGCGCGGCGATGGCTGAGCACCAGGCGGTTGCGCTCTTCGTCGACTTCAAGGAACTTCAGGGGCAGGAAGTCGGCCACCAGATCTTCCTTGGGCTTGCGGGTGCTGATGTGGCTGCCGGGGATGAAGCCGCGCAGGCCTTCCACCCGCACCAGGGCCCCACCGCGGTTGGTGGCAAACACTTCGGAGTAGATGGTGGCGTCTTCCTTCTGCAGTTGACGTACCCGCTCCCAGGCCCGCTGGTATTCGATGCGGCGGATCGAGAGGGTGAGCTGGCCGTCCTCGTTCTCCTCGCTGAGGATGAAGAACTCGCGCACCTCCCCGGGCTCGAGCACGTCGGAGAGGGCCTCCACCCGGTTGATCGACACCTCCTGCATCGGCATGAAGGCGGCTGTCTTGGCGCCGATGTCGATCATGGCGCCCTTGGGCTCCATGGCGAACACGGTGCCCTTGACCACGTCGCCCGGCTTGAAGTTGTAGTCGTACTTGCTGAGCAGTGAGGCGAACTCATCAAGCGTGAAGCCCACGCCGTCGCTGTCGCGGCTGGAAGGCCGGCTGCTGGGGTCGTCGGCGGTGGGAACCTCTTCCGTGAAAGCGAGGTCGAGATCGGTCACGTCCTCGGCCACCAGGTCCAGTTCGCTGGTGGTGCTCGTGTCGGAAGGGGTCAGGGTCATGGAGGAGTGGCGGACTGCCCAAGGCAGGTTGAAGGGAGCCACACGCCTGCCCGCCGACAGGTGATGCGGAACGTTTGACTATACAAAGCGTGGTGGACCCTCAGCCCACCGCAGCCAGAGCACTGGTGGAAGCGGTTCCCTTCCGGGGCTTTGCCGGCCTGCGGCTGAGCCCATCGAGGGTGGCCACGAAATCACTGACCCCCTTGAACTGGCGGTAAACCGACGCGAAGCGCACGTAGGCAACCTCGCTCATCTCGCTCAGTTCCTGCAGCACAAGTTCACCGATTTCGCTGCTGCTCACCTCGCGGCCGCTCCGTTGCTGCAGCACCACCTCAATGTCATCAATCACGCCCTCAAGCCGGGCGGGCTCCAGCCCGGTTTTTTCACAGGCCCTGAGCAGGCCATGGAGCAGTTTGCTGCGGTTGAAGGTTTCACGGGTGCCGTTGCGCTTCACCACCGTGACCGGCACGGTTTCCACCCGTTCGTAGGTGGTGAACCGGAATTCGCAGTTGAGGCATTCCCGCCGCCGCCGCACACTCCGACCCGTGTCAGCGGAACGGGACTCAAGAACCCGGCTATCGGTGTGTTGGCAGGAGGGACATTGCATCCCTTGTGTTCCACGCAATCTCGACAAACTTAGACCGACTTATGCCAAATGAGAAGGCCGCCGCCGCAATGGGTTTCGCGCTAAGCCCCCAGCTCCTTGATGCGGGAGGGGGCGTGGGATGGTTTCACTGGGCCGTTTCGGGCAGCCTGAGCCTCCCAGGCTCACCTCAACACAACCAACAAAAAACCCCCGCAGAGCGGGGGCTTGGGAACAATCCTCAGGCCGGGATCACTTGCCGATCTTCGGGGGATCGCGGAAGGCGATGGCGAAGAACAGGGTTGAAATCGCAAGGGCGAGGATAAGGATGTAGGCGAAGCTCTCCATGGGTTACCTCGAGGAACTGGCGATCAGCTGAGGGTGGAGCCAGCCGGGGGCACGAAGCCCTCCGGTAGGCGGCGGGTGGAACGGTCGCCCAGTTTTTGGAACAGACCGAACTCCACCTGTTCACCGAGATCGGGGTCGATGCCGGCGAACACATCGCGGTAGAGGGTGCGGGCACCGTGCCAGATGTGGCCGAAGAAGAACAGCAGCGCAAACGTGGCGTGCCCGAAGGTGAACCAGCCCCGTGGTGAGCTGCGGAAGGTGCCGTCGGAGTGGTAGCGCTCGCGGTCGAATTCGAACGCCTCACCCAGTTGGGCTTTGCGAGCCAACCGCTTGACATCGGCGGGGTCGGTGAAGCTCTGGCCGTTGAGGGCACCGCCGTAGATGGTGGCGGTCACGCCGGTTTGTTCGAAGGAGTATTTGGCCTCCGAACGGCGGAAGGGGATGTCGGCCCGGACGATGTGGTCCTGGTCTTCGAGCACCACGGGGAAGTTCTCGAAGAAGTTGGGCAGACGCCGCACCTCAAGGTCACGGCCCTGGTTGTCGGTGAAGCTGATGTGGCCGAGCCAGCCAGTGGGCAGGCCATCGCCATTGACCATGGGCCCCACCCGGAAGAGCCCACCTTTCGCCGGGCTGTTGCCGACGTAGTCGTAGAAGGCCAGCTTCTCTGGAATGGCCGCATAGGCCTCAGCCTTTGTGGCGCCACCATCAAGAGCCGTCTGAACGCGGCGATTGATTTCGGTCTTGAAGTAGCTCTGATCCCACTGGTAGCGGGTGGGACCGAACAGTTCCACAGGTGTTGCTGCGGCGCCGTACCACATCGTGCCGGCCACCACGAAGGCGGCAAAGAACACCGCTGCAATGGCGCTGGAGAGCACCGTTTCGATGTTGCCCATGCGGAGGGCCTTGTAAAGGCGTTCCGGTGGGCGGGTGGTGATGTGGAAGATGCCGGCGATGATGCCGACGATGCCAGCGGCGATGTGGTGGGCGACGATGCCGCCTGGGTTGAAGGGGTTGAACCCCTCAGCGCCCCAGGCGGGCTGCACCTTCTCCAAATGGCCCGTAAGGCCATAGGGGTCTGACACCCACATTCCCGGTCCGAAGACTCCGGTGAGGTGGAAGGCGCCGAATCCAAAGCAGGCCAGACCAGCCAGCAGCAGGTGGATGCCGAAGATCTTGGGCAGATCGAGAGCGGGCTCGCCGGTGCGGGGGTCCTGCCAGATCTCCAGATCCCAGTAGGTCCAATGCCAGATGGCGGCCAGGAAAAGCAGGCCACTTAGAACGATGTGGGCGGCGGCCACTCCCTCAAAGCTCCAGAAGCCTGGGTCAACGGCGGTTTCGCCGGTGAGGCTCCAGCCGCTCCAGCTGCCGGTCACGCCCAGGCGGGCCATGAAGGGCAGCACGAACATGCCCTGGCGCCAGATCGGGTTCAGCACCAGATCGGAGGGGTCAATGATGGCCAACTCGTAGAGAGCCATGGAGCCGGCCCAGCCGGCGACCAGAGCGGTGTGCATGAGGTGCACGGCCAGTAAGCGGCCCGGGTCGTTGATCACGACCGTATGCACCCGATACCAGGGCAATCCCATGGGCGTTAGGTCCGGAGTAACAAACGGCTGCCGGGGCGGATTGCCGCGGCAGCAGAACGATCGACGCGAAGGACGAATCGATCCGTGCTGGCGATGGTAGGGGTTATTGAACGCCGCTGACCCGCTGATCCGTTCAGCTGAAACGTGCCGTGACCGCTAGAGCGGCCTTCGGGCCGTTGGTCCGGTTACAAATCGCAACCTATGGTCTCAGAATGGTCCATCCCTGCCGTCGTTCCCCATGCCCGTGATCCGTTTTGTCCGCGAAGGGCTTGAGGTGGAGTGCTTCCCGGGCGAGAACCTCCGGGAGGTGGCCCTGAGGGAGGGGGTGGAGATCTACGGCCTCAAGGGCAAGCTGGGAAACTGCAACGGCTGTGGCCAGTGCATCACCTGTTTTGTGGGCGTGGTGTCGGAGGGTGTTCCGGGGGCCCTGACCGGACGCACCGCCGTCGAAGAGGCAAAGCTGCGCCGCCGCCCCCAGGATTGGCGCCTCGCCTGCCAGGCCCTGGTGCTCCATTCGGTGTCCGTCCTGACCCGGCCCCAGGTGGGCCTGGCCGACGGTGCAGCCCGGCTGGAGGCCGCCCGTCAGGCCCCGCTGCCCTTGGGACCAGTGGCATGGCCGGAGAAGGAGACGGAGGAAGAGAGCCTGAAGGAAGGGGCAGGCGATCCGGGTCGGGTGGCTTCCGAAACCACAACGAGCGGTGAAGCGCCCTGATGGGCGCCGGGTGCCGGTGATACGGTCCGTTTGCTTCGGTCAATAGCCATGGAAACCAACGATCTCGGCTTTGTCGCCAGCCTGCTGTTCGTGCTGGTGCCGGCCGTCTTTCTGATCGTTCTCTACATCCAGACCAGCAGCCGCCAAGGCGGCTGAGCCCCTAGCGGCTCCCCTCCGGTTCCCGCACCAGCAGGACGGGTGCGGGGGCATGGACCCGGATGTAGTCGCTTACCGAGCTCCCCAAAAGCCTGTCGATGTCCACCAGCCCCTTCGCCACCAGTGGGCGACGGTCTTGGGAGGCGATCACCACCAGGTCGGCTTTCAATTCTTCGGCGGCGGCGCAGAACCCCCGGCCGATGTCACCGCTGCGGTGCACCCCCTTGAGCTCCACGCCGAAGCCCCGGGCCCGTTGCACAGCTTTTTGGAGAATCTGGTCGGCGGGGGAGGTGCCGCCGCGGGTCGGAGTGATGTCCTGCCGGGCAATGTGCACGCCGGTGAGGGTGCCGCCAGGAATGTCTCGCACCAGCTCGCAGGCCAGGCGCAGGGCGTCGTCACCGACGCCGGTGCCGTCGATGGCCACCATCACCCGGTTGATGTGGCGCACGTACAGGTCATCGCGCACCAGCAGCATCGGGCGGGTGGAGAGCTGGAAGACGTACTGGCTGGCGCTGTTGGAAAGGATCGACTGCAGGCGTCCCAGTCCCCGGGAGCCCATCACGATCAGATCGGCGTCCAGCTCATCGGCCACCGTCAGCACGGTCTGTTTGGTGTCGCCCTGGCGGACGATCGTGTTGATCTCGCTGGGCTTGAGCCCCAGTCGTTTCACCGCCTCGGCCACGAGGCCGGCGGCGTTCTGCCGGTGTTCCTCGAGGTTCTCACCGGCCTGCTCCGGCACCACGTGCAAGAGGTTCAGCCGGGCCTCTCGAATCGTAGGCAGATCCCGCAGCGTGCGGACCATCTCCTCGACCTGCCCCTTGCCGGAATCGGCGATCAGAAGATTGCGGAACATTGTGCTGGTGCGGCATTGAGGCAGCCTATGGCCGAACCACAAGGCCATCCGCGATGAGCCAAAAGGACGTAATGGAGCGTGGTTGGAGCCTGAGGCGGCGGGTGTTGCCCCAGCACACGGACCATGCCGGTGTGATGTGGCATGGGGCCTATCTGGGATTTCTGGAGGAGGCGCGGGTGGAGGCCCTGGCCACCGTCGGCCTGGCCTACAGCGATTTGTCGGCCCAGGGCCTGGAACTGCCTGTGGTGGCCCTCTCGATCAACTACCGCCAGGCCCTGATGCACGGGGAAGGTGTGGAGATTCGCAGCCGGATGGAGCCGCGTCGGGGCCTGCGGCTCCCCTGGCGCAGCGTCTTCCTCAATGCCGAGGGTCTGCTGGCGGCTGAGGCCCACGTGGAACTGGTGGTGCTCCGGAGGGGGGACGGGCCTGGCCGGCGCCTGCTGCGACGATTGCCTGCCGATTTGGAGAGGGCGCTGGAGGGGCTTGAGCGAGGGCCCACTGCCACACCCGGGCGCTAGGGTACATATGTACTGCTCGAGGCGGCTTGGGGGATCTGGTCCGAGTTCCATTCGGCGCTGGGGCAGCCCTTGCCCAGTGCCCTGATGCCTTCCCTGGGCTGCCCCAGGAGCGGTGCCGGGGCTGGAGCGAGACCCGGCGTCTGTGGTGGCAGCTCTGGCGATCCTGTCCAGGGGTGGGCTGGAGCCGTCTCACGGCCCTCGAGCGCCACTGCGGTGATCTGGAGGCTGCCTGGAGTGCCCCCCTGGAGCGGCTGGCCGGGGTGCCGGGAATGGGCAGGGCCGTTCTGCTCCAAGTGAGCGCCCATCGCCAGCGTTGGGGTCCCAACCCCCTTGCCGGCGCGCGGCCCAAGTTCCGCTCTGGGGGGCCCGTGCTGCTGCCGGGCGATCCTGCCTTCCCTTCGTCCTTGCTCGAGCTGGATCGGCCACCCCTGGCACTCCACTGGCGCGGCCATGGGGCCCTCTGGCCTTGCCTGCGTCGCCGTCTGGCGGTGGCGGTGGTGGGAACCCGTCGGCCCTCCCGCCATGGGCTGGCCATGGCCCGAGCCCTCGGCATGGCCTTGGCCGAAGCCGGTTGGCCCGTGGTGAGTGGGTTGGCCGAGGGCATCGACGCCGCCGCCCATGGGGGTTGCCTGGCCCAGGCTGGCCGGCCAGTGGCGGTGCTCGGTACTCCCCTAGAGCGCACCTATCCCCGCCACCATGGGTCCCTACAGCGGCAGGTGGGTGAACGGGGGCTCCTGATTACCGAGCAAGCGGCCGGCGCGGGGGTGCGTCCGGGGAATTTCGCAGCCCGTAACCGCCTGCAGGTGGCGCTCTCCCGGGCCGTGGTGGTGGTGGAGTGTCCCCAGGCCAGTGGAGCTCTCCATTCCGCCAGCCTGGCCTGGGATCAGGGTCTCCCCCTTTGGGTGGTCCCCGCTGACGCGGGCAAGCTGACGGCCACCGGCAGCAATCGCCTTTTGGCGCAAGGCGCCTCACCGCTGCTGGAGCCTGCGGATCTGATCCGCCAGCTGGGCCCGGGGCCCCTGGCGGATGCCCGTCGGTCAGCCGGGACACCGGCCAGCGATCTCCGCTCTGGGGTGGTGCCCCTCTCCCTGGGCCGCGACCAGATGGAGCTGCTTCAGGTTTTGGGGCCCGGCGCTTGCCTGGAAGAGCTCTGCAGCGGCCTCGGTCGCCCGGCGCCGGAGGTGGCCAGCCTGCTGCTTGATCTGGAACTTGCCGGCCGGGTGCTGGCGGAGCCTGGGCTCAGCTGGCGGCCCCTCTAGGCCGTGTTGCCTAGGGTTCAGGGATGGATCGTTCCCCCGTCCCGACGTCCACCGTCCAGGTCAGGGGTGCTGCCTTGCTGCTGTGGCGACGGCGCCTGCTGGGCTTTGGTGGGCGCCCGGCAGAACTCGACTGGCTGTTGGATCTGGCGGGAGGCCTGCGATGGCGTGATCTGCAGCGGCTCCGGCTTGAGCCTGAACGGGTGCTGTCCCTTCAGCGTCCCCTCGCCGAGCTGGAGAATCTCTGGAAACGCCACCTGGCCACGGCCACTCCCCTGCAGTACTTGGTGGGGCTGTGCCCATGGCGGGATCTGGACCTCTCGGTGGCCCCCGGCGTGCTGATTCCGCGCCAGGAAACCGAACTGCTGGTGGATTTAGCCCTGGAGCGGGTGTCCACCCTGGGCCGTGAATCCCTCAGCTGGGCTGACCTGGGCACGGGTTCAGGTTGCCTGGCGGTGGCGCTGGCGGTGGCCCTTCCCCCTGGCAGCAGGGGCTTTGCCGTGGATTGCAGCGCAGGTGCGCTGGCCCAGGCCAGGGGCAACCTCGAGCGGGCCGGTAGGGCCTCGGCCGTGGACCTCCTGCAGGGTCACTGGTGGGATCCATTGGCATCCTTCTGGGGCCAGCTGGATTTGGTGGTCAGCAATCCGCCCTACATCCCCTCGGAGCTGGTCGGCCAGCTCGATCCCGTGGTGCGGGACCACGAACCCCTGCTCGCTCTCGACGGGGGCACCGATGGCCTTGCGTCTTTGCGATTGATCACCGCAGGTGCCTTCGCAGCCCTGGCTCCTGGTGGCTGGTTGCTGCTGGAGCACCACCATGATCAGGGGCCGGCGGTGAGGAACCTGTTGGCTGAAGCAGGCCTGGTGGAGGTGGCCACGGTGGTGGATCTCGAGGGCCACGATCGCTTCAGCCTCGGCAGCCGCCCGGCCTTTCCTGGAGCGGCAACGGTGCCCAGTTCACCGGCGCAGCCGGGAGAATGAGCCCGACGATTTCACCTTCGATGGCCCCCCCTTCGCTGCCCCTGGCAAGCCGTGTGCTGGATGCAGTGGCTTTGGCCCAAGCCCTGGCGGGTGGCTCGGCGGCCATTTTCCCCACCGATACCCTCCCGGCCCTGGCGGCCAAACCCTCCGAGGCGCCCCTGCTTTGGAGGTTGAAGGACCGTCCCGCCGACAAGCCGATGATCCTGATGGCGGCGGATCCAGCCCCGCTGCTCGAGGCCCTCTCGATCCCCCTGCGGCAGGAGTGGATCCTCCTCGCCCAGCGCCATTGGCCCGGGGCACTCACCCTGGTGCTACCCGCCCGGGGGCCGATCGCGGAGGCTCTCCACCCCTGCGGTGAAACCCTGGGGCTGCGGGTGCCCGCCTGTCCCCAGGCCCTTGCCTTGCTCCGGCTGACGGGGCCGCTAGCCACCACCAGCGCCAATCCCTCCGGCGCCCCTTCCTGCCTCACCCCTGAGGCCGCCGCCCAAGTGTTCCCCTCGGTTCCCCTACTGGGTCCCCTGCCTTGGCCGGCGGCGGCGGGCCAGGGCAGCACGGTGCTCGCCTGGGCGGCTGAAGGGGGCTGGCAGCTGTTGCGCCCTGGCGCTGTGATACCGAAGGTGTGAAGGCGCTGCCCACCGAGATGCTGATCCTGACGCTGCTGGTGGCCCTCCTCCAAAGCCTGACCAACTGGCTGCTGGAACCCCTGATAGAGGGTTTGACGCCATGGCTGCAGTTCAAGGGTGTGGGGCCCTGGGTGGCGCTTGGCCTAGGCGCTTGGTTTTTGGCGGGTCGAAGCGACTGAAGGGCTGCCCCGGTTTCCGATTTGGCGCGATCCCTCGGGGCGGAGCCTGCCTTGGCCCTCAGCGCAAACACCCCAGGCTTGATCGATTCGCCCCCTGGTCAAATCGAACGGGACTGATAGAACCCCTGTGACCGTGGAGGCGGAAACCATGCGCCCTGGTGCGGCTCCAGGAATGCATCTCCTGAATTGGTGCCTGCGGGCACCCCTTCTGGTGGCGATAGCCCTCGTCTGGGGCAGTTCGATGCTGAAGCTCCAGGCCCAGCCCTTCCTCGCACCACCAGGGCCCATTGGTGATCCCGGCACCACCGGTCCCCCACCCTCCCCCCTGAACGAGAAGATCCGACCGCCACGCCCGGCGACCACACCGCTGGACACCGAGGTGTCTGATCTAGGTGGCAACGATCGGCTGCCGGATGCCCTCGCACCGTTGTTTAGGCCGCCCCTCGAGGGGGCAGACCAGGCTTCCCTCCCGTCCAGAGCGGCGCTGCCCAGCCCCGGCCAGACCCTTGTGCTGACCTATCCATTGGCGTTGCGGGCTACGGAGGTGAGTCCCTTTGGCTGGCGCTATTCGGAGTCCCGCCTTGCCTGGCGGATCCACGCCGGCACAGACCTGATCGTGCCGGAGGGAACCACCGTGCGTGCTGCGCTTCCGGGCAAGGTGCGGCTGGTGCAGGAGGTGAGCGGTTACGGGCTCACGGTGGTGATCGACCATGGCCGCGGCTGGCAGACCCTCTACGCCCATCTGTTGGACCTGGCGGTGAGGCCCTCCCAGGAGGTGGCGGCGGGAGATCCCATCGGACGGGTGGGCAGCAGTGGTCAGGCCACGGCGCCCCATCTCCATTTCGAACTGCGCCGCCACCAGGAGGCCCGCACCGTGGCGATCGATGCGGGCCCGCTGCTGGAGTTCTCGGGGTCGCCGCTTGTCGCCCGAGAGTTGGAGCAGGCTGGCCATCCGGCCACCCATCGGTGAATGGCCGGGACCGAAGCCCCCAACCCCAGCCTTCCCTTGGAACGCCCCTGGGGCGGGATCCAGCTCCCTGGTCGTTGATCCGGTGACCGAGAGGGGCCTGCGTCGGGGCCCCCTCGCCTAGGTGCCTTCCGCCTCGATGGGGGGTGCCACCAAGAACGGCCAAACGCCTTTGCTGGATGTGGGCTTCTTCAACGGCGTGGACCCTTTACCGAAGCCTTCCATTGCGGCTGACGGCCCTACGTTGAATTCAGCCTGGGAGGTGCCCATGGAGATGCCAAACAGAGGGCTGTTGGAGTTCTTCCATCAGGATCGCCATTCCGTTCCGGCGGCGGAGCCCACGGCGGCTCTCCCCCAGCCCGTTGTCCGACCTCCCCGGCAGCCCCGCAGGGATCAACGATGCCTTGCGCCCTACGGCTCCTCCACCATCGAGGGCGAAATCGAGATGCCCAGTGGCACGACGATCCAGATCACGCTCTGGGACCTCAGCGAGCGGGGGGTCTGCGTGATGGCGCATGGGCCGTTCGGTGCGGATGTCCATCGCCCCCTGCGGGTCACGCTCGACGATGGCTTGGGCCAAGAGCGCGTCACTCTCGATGCCGTTCTGGAATGGAAGGACAGTGATCGCATGACCACCTTTGCCGGCCTGATGTTTGTGGGCGACACCTCCATGATCAAAGGATCATTTCTGGCGGCCTATCTCCATAGTTGAAGTGTTCTGTGCCTCACCGGGATTGCCGCCGTTATGCCGCTATCCCAGTTCAGAGGCGACGGAATCGGAGATGGTTTGGTCTCTGGGTTGATATTCCCGCAAGTAAGGTTTCGGGCCGGCCGGCCCACTTCCTCGCCGGGGAGTGATGAAGCAAACCCTCAGCCGTTCTGGACAGCCTCTGGCGAGCCCTTACTTGCCGAAGTTCTCCAAGGTGTCAAGCCCTTTACGCAGCAGTTCCTGTGACTGGTCGATCAGCCGTTGGCGATCATTCTTGAACACACAGGATTTCAGCAGGTAGTTGATGCTCTGGGTTTTGGGGTGATAGGCCACAAGGCGGAGTTTGCAGAAGCTTCTGCCGCGTTTTCCGGGTTCCCCCTTCAGCAGCTCCCCATCCAGGCAGCTGTAGCCGCTTTCCCCTTGGCGGCTGCAAAGCGCCAGATCTCTGAAAAAGAGATCGTTGCCCAGGGCGCGCTCCTTGCTGTTGGCGAAGCCGGCGAAGGACACCGGGTCATAACTGAAGGGGGCTGCGGTCGCCCCCAGGGGCGTTGCCCCCAGCAACAGGGCCATCAGGGCCATTCTTGTTCCCTTCAGCGGGGCCTGTCGTCGCCGCCATGCCTGCCCTTCTCGCTGCCTATGCGCTGCCGTGTGGTTCAGATCCATGGGAAGGGTGACCTTCAGGCTCGAATGTACGAGTGATCTGCGATGCCAGGGGCATTCCCAGCTCAGCATCACCTCTGAAGGGATGTCCGGATGCGACCGGGTCGCCCTGGCTCACCTAGATCCGTCAGCATCCCCAGGCGAGCGTTGACGTAGGTATGGGTGCCGCAGAATCCCGCGCTGGAAAGGTGAGGCTCTTTCTGGTGGTGTTGGGGGGCCGCACGGCGGGCTGCACCATTGAGCTCCACGACGTGCGCTTTGTGGTGGCTGCCTCGATCGATGGGGCCATTCCGTTGCTTCGCCGCCAGTGGTTCGGCCGTCGTCGGGGACTCCACATCGACAGCTACATCGCCGTGGAGTTCGTCGATGGCTACCGAGTCGAGCTACGCCAGGAGCCCTTCGCTGGACCTGAGCGTCTCTGGTTCGTGAACATGGGTGCCTACGACCCGCAGCAACTGGCGGAGTTGCACCAGTTCACCCTCACCGTGGCTGCCTCGGCCCCGTCCGCCAAAGCGCGCGCCAGGCAACGGCTGCTCCTGGGGGCGGTGGATCGTCACAAGGACGACCTCCATGACGTGGACGACTGCCTGAGATTGGAGCTGTTGCAGGGATGGCACCTGCATTTGACGCTGGACCCCGAGAGGCGTAGCCAGCCTCTGGTGCCCGACTGGTTTGGCTACCGGCTGATCGACCGTGATCCTGAGCCCTGAAGTCGCCCTCAGGCGAACCCCCCCGGACGGGGTCGGCGACTGGAGAGGGAGACGTTGCCTGGTGGATGTCCCTCCGCCGCTGCCTGGGCCTGGGATTGGGGGATCGCCACCACGTTGAAGGCCAGGGACCACCGCTCCCCTTCCCCCCGGAACGGTGCCACCGAGTGGGGCTGCCAGGCGGGGAAGACGTAGAGATCGCCGGGCACGGGGAGCACGTAGTGGGCCATGCCGGTGCGGAAGCTCTGGATGTGCCACTCCTCTGGTCCATGGAAACAGAGCTGCCCGTCGAATCGTTCACCCGTGATCTGAGGTGGCACCTGCAGGAACAGCACCCCGGAAAAACTGCCGCCGTGGGTGTGGGTGGGGTTGTAATCGCCGGCGCGCTGCACGTTCAGCCAGACATCAATCATCTGCAGCCGGTAGCCCCCGGGGATCCAGGGGCCTCGGCCCTGGGGGGGCTGTTGATCGATCACATGGCGGATCCAGCGTTCACAGGAGGGCAGGATCACGTCCGCACTCAGTTGGGTGATGGCAGGGAACTGGGGCCCCAGTTCCCGCTGCACGCTCAGCTGGCCCGCCAACTTGGCGGAGGCATCGGGGGTGCGTGCCGGATCGATGAGAACCTGCTCGGACAGCTGACGCAGATCGGAAAGCAGGGTCTCGCTCAGCTGGTGTTTGAGCAGATAGCGAGGGAAGAGGCTCAGTACTTCGGTGGTGCTCTCCATGCCGATCTGGATGGTTCGGCTGAAGCTACGACGGTTGCAGTGGCGCACTGGGCTTCAGGCCCTGGGCGAGGGGGGCATTCCCCATGGGGCAAGCCCCAGTTTCTCGGCCACGCACGGATCTTTGGGAGCACTGCCATCCCCTCCTCCCCAGGGTCCATCGGGTTCCCCTTGCACTGGACTGACCCAGAAAGCCGGCTCACGGATTTGAACCGAGGACCTTCGCTTTACAAAAGCGCTGCTCTACCACTGAGCTAAGCCGGCGTTGCAGGAGTTTATCGCTCCCCTAGGGCCCACAGCAGGAGCTGGGTGCGGCTACGGCAGCCGGTCTTGAGCAGCAGCTGGGAGACGTGGCTCTCGATGGTGCGGGGGCTGAGCACCAGCCGTGCGGCGATGGCCTTGTTGCTGAGCCCTTCAAGAAGGGCCTCGAGCACCCGTTGCTCGGCTGGTGAGATGGCATTCCCCGGCACCAGCAGCGCGGGGGGAATGGAGCCTGAGGAGTACATGAATACCTGGGCTGTTTCCTCCCAGGGTTCCCAGCCAAGACACGAGCGCCGGCGTCGGTCGATCAGGCCGGAGAGGGGGCTGCTTCCTCGGCCGCCGGTGCGGCAAGGGGCACGGGCCGGGCGCGCTTGATCGGCAGGTTGGCCACCAGGGCGGTGACCCGGTCCTCGGTTTCCAGGCTGACGTCCCCTTCCTCCAGGTCGATTTCGACGTAGCGGGAGACCACCTCGAGAATTTCCCGGCGCATCTGCTCAAGCAGCTCTGGATTCAGGTCGCTGCGGTCATGGGCCAGCACCAACTGGAGGCGCTGGCGGGCCGTGTCCGCACTGGCCGGCTGGCGTCCGAGCAGTTTGTTGATGAAGTCGCGCAGGGTCATCGGCTTCAGAAGATCTTGGTTTGCAGAAGCCGGCCCAGCTTGGAGCGCAATCCACGCCCCTCCTTGAGGGGGTCGATCAGCGGCACCTCTTCCCCCTGCAGGCGTCGGGCCACGTTGTTGTAGGCCTGGGCGGCGGGAGAACGGCTGCCGTTGAGGGTGAGGGGTTCGCCCCGGTTGGTGGAGACGATCACCTGCTCGTCCTCAAGCACCAGCCCCAGCAGCGGCAAGGCCAGGATGTCGGTCACGTCGCTGACCGCCAGCATCTCCTGGTTAGCCATCATCTTCGGGCGCACCCGATTGAGCACCAGCTGGATCGGCTGGATGCCATGGGTGTTCAGCAGGCCGATCACTCGGTCGGCATCCCGCACGGCGGACACCTCGGGTGTGGTCACCACGATGGCCTCCTCGGCGGCGGCCACCGCATTCTTGAAGCCGTCCTCGATGCCCGCTGGGCAATCAATCAGCACGTACTCGAACTGTTCACCGAGCAGGCGGGCGATCCGGGTCATGTCCTCGGGCTTGAGCCACTCGAGCATGCGGGGATTGCCCGCCGGCAGCAGCGCCAGATTGGGCTCCTGTTTGTGCTTCACCAAGGCCTGCTCCAGCCGGCAGGTTTCGGCCAGCACTTCCTGGGCCGTGTAGACGATGCGGTTCTCCAGCCCCAGCAGCAGGTCGAGGTTGCGCAGGCCGAAATCCGCATCCAGCACGGCGGTCTTGCGGCCTTGCTTGGCCAGGGCGATGCCCAGATTCGCGGTGAGGGTGGTCTTGCCGACACCCCCCTTGCCGGAGCAGATCAGGATGTAGCGGGTCCTGGCGATGGTGACCGGAAGCGGGAGTGGGTGCAGGTTAAGGCCAAGGGCCGGAGTTGGAACGATGTGGTGCATGCATCTGCCCAGGCGGCCAGATGCCGGTAGAAAGGGACAGCCCCATGCCCCTGGAGATGACGGAGTCCAACCCCCATCAGCAGACCCTTCTGGTCATGCCCGACGACGGTGTGGAGTCCGTAGTCGCCCTGATTGACCAGGCGCGGGAGCAGTTGTTGCTCAAGCAGTTCAAGATTCAGTCGGATGCGATCGAGCAGGCGCTGCTGCGGGCCCACCAGCGGGGGGTGACCGTGCGGGTGATGCTCAACCCCCACACCTCCGGTGGCGACCGCTGGAACGATGAGGCCCATGACCGCCTGAACAGCTGGGGCATCAAGGCCATCTGGACCAGCGAAGCCTTCCCGGTGACCCATGAGAAGTCACTGGTGGTGGATGGGGCGCTGGCCCTGATCGCCACCTTCAACCTGGCCGACAAGTACTTCACCGAGACCCGCGACTACGGGGTAGTCACCTATGCCGCTCCGGTCGTTGCCCAGGTGATCGCTGGTTTCGAGGCCGATTGGTACCGGCAGTTCTTCCAGCCGGATCTGGGTACGGGGCTGGTGTGGAGCAGTTTCCACAGCCGTGGCCAGATGGCCCGCATCGTTGATGCGGCCACCGAGACCCTCTGGATCCAGCATCCCAAGTTTGTTGATGCCGTGATCCTCGACCGAATCATCATGGCCCGGGAGCGGGGCGTGAAGGTGCGCGTGCTGTGCGGCGGCAAGCACGGCATCAGCGATTGGGACATTTATGACACCTTCGCTTCCCTGCGGATCATGGAGCGCTTCGGCGTGAAGGTGCGCCGTCAGAAACATCTCAAACTTCACGCCAAACTGATTCTTGTTGATGGCATTGAGGCCCAGACAGGATCGATGAACATCGATCGCAGTGCCTTTGATCTTCGCCGCGAACTGGGCATCGAATCCGATGCCCCTCTGGTGGTTCAACGTTTGAAGGAGGTATTCCAGGCGGACTGGGAGCAGGCCGCGAAGTACCACGCCCCCGATCCTCTGGATCCGACCCTCCATGAGGAGGGGGAGTTGGCCCCGGATCCCCACTTCGTTCACGAATGAACCGATGGCCCCTCAACCCCAGGACCATCACCCCAAGGCCCAGCACCCGCAAGCCGGCCCAATCGAGCTTGCACCGCCACCTGATCTGCGCGACCTGTTCATCGGCATGCTGCAGGTCTCCCTCTCCTCGTTCGGTGGCGGGCTCTCGGCCTGGAGCCAGCGCATAGTCGTGGAGCAACGGCGTTGGATGACGAACGAAGGCTTCCTCACGGGCCTCACCGTGGCCCGGCTGTTTCCAGGGCCGAACCAGATCAACATGGCCGTCTACATCGGCACCAGCTTCCGTGGACTGCCCGGTGCCCTGGCCGCCCTGGCGGGCATGTTGCTGGTTCCCTTTACCGGCCTGATGCTGTTGGGGGTCGTCTATTTCCACGTCCACGAACTGCCCGCAGTGGATCGGGTGCTGGCGGGGGTGGTGGCGGCGGCGGCGGGCATGGCTCTCTCCATGGGGTTCAAGATCCTTGATCAGTACTGGCGAGACCCGATGGCCCTGGTTTTGGCGGCAGGCACCTTTGTGGCGATGGAGTTTTTCCATGTGCATCTGATTCCCCTGGTGCTGGTGGCCGGTCCCCTGGCCATGGCCTGGTATTGGCC
>Ga0194061_1000126_pt1 | contig 43981 bp, 35 predicted proteins | sample SepL2221m_MetaG_FD_163423 | JGI IMG/M metagenome (GOLD analysis project Ga0194061, IMG submission 163423) | Anoxic zone freshwater microbial communities from boreal shield lake in IISD Experimental Lakes Area, Ontario, Canada - Sep2016-L224-21m | ecosystem: Environmental > Aquatic > Freshwater >... | reverse complement strand
GGGCAGCGCCGCGGGGCGGGGAGGCTGGGGAGGCCGTCAAGGGCTGGCTCCGGAGTTGATGGTTACAATGGTAGCAGTACGAATCCGTATTGAGTGGGATATCGGGATGAACTCGCATCAGGTCGGGAGGCATTCGCTCATCTGATCAGGGCCTGGCATGAGCGAAACGGCTGGTCCCACCGGGTCCTGCCGGGCCTCGCGGAGGTGTTCGACCTGGGCCGCCTCCACAGCTCCCAGCTTTCCAACCTGCGCAATTGCAAGTTGGCCTCCCCAGGACCCGAGGTGTTCCTGGCCCTCGGCGGCGTCAACCAGCTGTTGGCCCAGTGGGTGGCAGGGGGCGTGCTCCACCCCGAGCTGGCGGACCCCCTGGCCGGCCACCCGGATCTGCTGATCCCCCTGCAGAGCTCCGCCCTTGCCCTCCTGGGCGACCAGGGCCAGGTGCTGGGCCCTTCCCACCTGTTCGAGGTGTTCGTGGGCCTGCGCCAGCCCCCGGCCGCCTTCGACCTGCGCATCGCCGAGGCGGAGGCCGGCCCCCTCAGCGCCGCCCTGGCCCAGCTGCTCACTGCCGGCCGCCCCTGGCGCCGTTGCCGCGAGCAGGTGCTCTCGGCCTACCCAGCCGAAAAACGCCAGCGCAGGGAGCGCTTCGCCGCCGTGATGGCCGGCCAGAGCGACTACAGCGCCGCCGAGCTCGATGGCGAATTGCTCGATCTCCACCGCACCCTCACGGCCCTGGGGGCGGCGGATGAGCAGGAGATCAGCGCCGATCTGTTCCTGGAGCTGTTGCGCCGCAAGGCCCGGCTGCTGGAGCCTGCCGGCCCGGCGGACCTGGCGGCGGCGATCCGCCAGGAGCTCGAAGTGGCGCCCTAGGCGCGGCTGTAGCGGGCCTCGCGGACGCGCTTGGCCCAGCCCAGGGCCCGCAGCAAGCGGATGTGCTGCCAGGTGATGTCGAACTCGAACCAGCGCAGGCCGTGGCGGGCGCTGGAGGGGTGGGCGTGGTGGTTGTTGTGCCAGCCCTCGCCGAAGGAGAGGATCGCCACCCACCAGCAGTTGCGTGACAGGTCAGGGCAGTTGAAGTTGCGGTAGCCGAAGGCGTGGGTGGCGGAGTTCACCAGCCAGGTGACGTGGTACACCAGCACCAGGCGCAGGGGGATGGCCCACAGCACCAGTCCCAGGCCGCCGCCGCGCACACCCGCGTGCTGGCCGTACCAGTAGAGGGCGGCCCCCAGGGGGATCTGCAGCAGCAGGAACCAGCGGTCCAGCCAGCGGTAGAAGGGATCCTGCTGCAGGTCACCGGTGAAGCGCTCCACATGGGCCACCGCCGGGATTTGGTGCAGCATCCAGTCGCTGTGGGCCCACCACAGGCCCCGGGCGGCGTCGTGGTGGTCGTTGGGTTGATCCGAGAACTTGTGGTGGTGCCGGTGCAGCCCCACCCACTCGATCGGTCCGCTCTGGCAGGCCAGGGTGCCCATCACCACCAGGGTGCGCTCCAGCCATTTCGGGGCCACGAAGCTGCGGTGGGCCACCAGCCGGTGCAACCCCAGGGTGACGCCGATCACCGTGGTCCAGTAGAGGACCGCCAGGGCCACCACCGCCTGCCAGCTCCAATACCAGGGGAGCAGGGCGAAGACGGCTCCCACGTGGATGGCGAGCATGAAGCCCGTGGTGCCGAGCTTGTAGATCCTCTGCTGGCGCGGCAGGGGCTGGCGGGGCGCTGCAATGGCGTCGAGCATCCGGGCCTCCTGGACCTCGGACAAACGGCTTCCTTCAGTAGGGACGGCGACCAAGAAACTTCAGCGTTGATGCGTGGAAAAAATCTAACGGTGCAGCTCACCCCGCCCCGGCACGATGGCTGCGGCGATGGAGAGGAGTTCATGGGCACGGGCTGGGCGGCCGATCGGGTGGCCGCGGCGATGGAGCGCACCGCGCCATGGGCCGCCCTGCGCACCGCCGCCGTGCGGCCGCGGCTGGAGAGGGTGCTGGCGGCCTTCGCCGCCGAGCGGCTTGGGGTCCACCACTTCGCCTCCGTCAGTGGGTATGGCCACGGCGACCTTGGCCGGGAGGTGCTCGACCGGGTGTTCGCCCGGGTGCTCGGGGCGGAGGCGGCCGCCGTGCGCCTCCAGTTCGTCAGCGGCACCCATGCCATCGCCGCCGCCCTGTTCGGCGTGCTGCGCCCGGGGGATCGGATGCTGGCGATCACCGGTCGTCCCTACGACACCCTGGAGGAGGTGATCGGCCTGCGGGGCCGTGGCCAGGGCTCCCTGGCGGAGTTCGGCATCCGCTACGACGAGTTGCCCCTGTTGAGCGATGGCTCCGTTGATGAGGGGGCCCTTGGGGATGCCCTGGCGGTGCCCACCCGGCTGGTGCTGATCCAGCGCAGCTGTGGCTACAGCTGGCGACCGTCCCTGGCGGTGGCCGAGATCGGCCGGCTGGTCGAGCGGGTCAAGGCCCTGGCCCCTGACTGCGTCTGCTTTGTGGACAACTGCTACGGCGAACTGGTGGAGGAGCAGGAGCCCACGGCCGTCGGCGCCGACCTGATCGCCGGCTCCCTGATCAAGAACCTGGGGGGCACCATCGCCCCCACCGGTGGTTACGTGGCCGGCCGAGCCGAGTTGGTGGAGCAGGCCTGCTGCCGCCTCACGGCGCCCGGAATCGGCAGCGAGGGGGGCACCAGCTTCGATCTCAACCGGCTGCTGTTCCAGGGGTTGTTCCTGGCGCCCCAGATGGTGGCCGAGGCCCTGATCGGTACCGAGCTGGTGGCGGCGGTGTTCGAGGACCTCGGCTATCCGGTGAATCCTTTGGTGGGCGGCCACCGCAGCGATGTGATCCAGGCGGTGCGCTTAGGCAGCGCCGCGCCGCTGCAGGTGGTCTGCAGGGCCTTCCAGGCCTGCTCACCCGTGGGCTCCTATCTCGATCCGGTGCCGGCCCCCATGCCCGGCTACGCCAGTGAATTGGTGATGGCCGGCGGCACGTTTATCGACGGCAGCACCAGCGAGTTCTCCGCCGACGGCCCCCTGCGGGAGCCCTACGTGCTCTTCGCCCAGGGGGGCACCCACCGGGGCCACATCGAGCTGGCTCTGGAACGGGCGCTGACCGCCCTGGAGCCCCTGCGTGCTTCGTCGGCCACACTGGGGGGCACCTGATCGCCCCGCGCCGCAATGGCCCCCAGCGTTCCCGACGGTCTCCGCTTCGCCGACAGCCACGAATACGCCCGCGCCGAGGGCGACCTGGTGCGGATCGGCATCAGTGCCTTTGCCGTCGATCAACTCGGTGACATCGTCTTTGTGGAGCTGCCGGAGCTCGGCACCGAGCTGGAGCGGGGCACCTCGTTCGGATCGGTGGAATCGGTCAAGGCGGTGGAGGAGATGTATGCCCCGCTCAGCGGCACGGTGGAGGCCCGCAACGAGGCGGTGCTGGCTAGCCCCGAGGAGCTGCAGAACGATCCCTATGGCGAGGGCTGGCTGTTGGTGCTGCGTCCCAACGATCCTGACCAGATGGGCGATCTGCTGGATGGCGCCGCCTACGGCGCCAAGGTGGAGGGAGCCTGAGGCCCCCAGGGAGCCCCGTTGAGCCGCCTGCGCCGGCGGCCTCCCGGCGGCGCCCCTTCGTAAGAATTCCTTAGGATCCACGATCTTCAGGGTCGAGGACGTGACCGCAGGAACCGCCGCACTCTCCTCCTCGCCCTCCTCCTTCCCTGTAGGGTCCCCTGGCGCGGGCCCCCAGGGCGGGCCCCTTTCCCCCGCCGCAGCGCTCAGCCCCTTCGTGGGCCGTCACATCGGTCCCTCCCAAGCCGAACAACAGCAGATGCTGCGGGAGCTGGGGGCCAGGGATCTGGAATCCTTCGTGGCCGAGGTCGTGCCGGCCGACATTCTGCTGGATCCCTCCGAGGCGGCAGCCGGGCTGCCCACCGGTTGTGGTGAACGGGAGGCTTTGGCCGAACTGGCCGCCATCGCCGCCACGAACCAGGTGCGCCGCAGCCTGATCGGCCTCGGCTACCACGGCACGGCCACGCCGGCGGTTCTGCAGCGCCATGTGTTCGAGAACCCCTGCTGGTACACCGCCTACACCCCGTATCAGGCGGAAATCGCCCAGGGGCGGCTGGAGGCCCTGCTCAATTTCCAGACCCTGATCAGCGAGCTCACCGGCCTGCCGATCGCCAACGCCTCCCTGCTGGATGAGGGCACCGCCGCCGCTGAGGCCATGGCCCTCAGCCGCGGCGCCTGCAGGCGCCCGGAGGCCGTCCGCTTCCTGGTGGACGGGCAGGTGCTGCCCCAGACCCTGGCGGTGCTGCACACCAGGGCTGAGCCCCTGGGCATTGAACTGGTGGTGGCCGACCCGGCCACGTTCACCTTCGGACCTGAGGTGTTCGGGGTGCTGCTGCAGCTGCCGGGCCGGGATGGACGCCTCTGGGATCCCCAAGAGGTGATCGCCGCCGCCCATGGTGTGGGAGCCCTGGCCACGGTGGCGATCGACCCCCTCGCCCAGGTGCTGCTGGAGCCCGTAGGCGCCCTCGGTGCCGACATCGCCGTGGGCAGTGCCCAACGCTTCGGGGTGCCCCTGGGTTTTGGGGGGCCCCATGCCGCCTTCTTCGCCACCACGGAGGCCCACAAGCGCCAGATCCCTGGCCGCTTGGTGGGCCGCTCCCTCGATGCCGAGGGCAACGTGGCCCTGCGGCTGGCGCTCCAGACCCGCGAGCAGCACATTCGCCGCGACAAGGCCACCAGCAACATCTGTACGGCCCAGGTGCTGCTGGCGGTGCTGGCAGGCTTCTACGCCGTGCATCACGGCCCCGATGGCCTCGCCGCCATCGCCCGCCAGCTGCTGCGGCTGCGGGCTGCCCTGGCCCTGGGTCTGGAGCGGCTCGGCCTCGCCCCCGAATCGGGCCCCGGTTTCGACACCATCAGCGTGCCAACCCCCCGGGCGGCGGAGCTGATCGAGCGGGCCGAGCGGGCCGGCTTCAACCTCCGCGCCCAGGGGCCCTCCCGTTTGGTCATCAGCCTCGATGAGCTGAGTGATCCGGCCGAACTCGACGCCCTGTTGGGGGCCCTGGCCGATGGGACGCCCCTCCCCTCGGCTGCTGCATTCCTCCAGCAGGTGGAGGCTGGCCTCAGCGCCGACGAGCCGGAGCGTCAGCTGCTGGCGGGGCTACCCCTGCGCCAGGGGGCCTGGCTCCAGCAGGAGGTGTTCCACCGCCACCGCTGCGAGAGCGAGCTGCTGCGTTATGTGCAGCGGCTTGCCAGCAAGGACCTTTCGTTGGTGCACGGCATGATCCCCCTGGGCAGCTGCACCATGAAGCTCAATGCCGCCGCCGAGCTGTTGCCGGTGAGCTGGCCCGCCTTCGCTGGGATCCATCCTTTCGCGCCCGCCCCCCAGACGGCCGGTTACCGCCGCCTGGTGGACGATTTGGAGGGTTGGCTGGCGGCGATCACGGGTTTCGCTGCCGTTTCGCTCCAGCCCAACGCCGGCTCCCAGGGGGAGTACGCCGGCCTGCTGGTGATTCGGGCCTGGCACCGCAGCCGCGGCGAGGCCCAACGCACGGTCTGCCTGATCCCCACCAGTGCCCACGGCACCAATCCCGCCAGCGCGGTGATGGCCGGCATGCAGGTGGTGGCCGTGGCCTGCGACGACCAGGGCAACATCGATCTGGCGGATCTGGAGGCCAAGGCGACCGCCCATGCCGATCGGCTGGCGGCGGTGATGATCACCTATCCCTCCACCCATGGGGTGTTTGAAACCGGCATCCGCCATCTCTGTGATGTCATGCACCGCCATGGCGGCCAGGTGTACCTCGATGGCGCCAACCTCAACGCCCAGGTGGGGCTGGCCAAACCGGGTCTCTACGGCGCCGATGTCTGCCATCTCAACCTCCACAAGACCTTCTGCATCCCCCACGGCGGCGGCGGCCCCGGGGTGGGGCCCATTGGCGTGGCCTCCCATCTGGCCCCCTTCCTGCCGGGCCACCCCCTGGCGTCCTGCGGCGGTGTGGAGGCCATCGGTCCTGTGTCGGCGGCCCCCTGGGGCAGCGCCAGCATCCTGCCGATCAGCTGGATGTTCATCCGCATGATGGGCGGCGCCGGACTGCGGGAGGCCAGCAGTGTGGCCCTGCTTTCCGCCAACGTGATTGCCGAGCGGATGGAGCCCCACTACCCGGTGCTGTTCCGCGGCACCAACGGCCGTGTGGCCCACGAGTGCATCCTTGACCTGCGGCCGCTCAAGCGCAGCGCCGGCATCGAGGTGGACGACCTGGCCAAGCGGCTGATGGATTACGGCTTCCACGCCCCCACCGTCAGCTGGCCCGTGGCCGGCACCGTGATGGTGGAGCCCACCGAGAGCGAACCCCTGGCCGAACTGGATCGTTTCTGCGCCGCCATGGTGGCCATCCGCGCCGAGGTGGCGGCGATCGAATCGGGGGCCAGCGATCCCCTGGACAATCCGCTCAAGCGGGCCCCCCACACCCTGGCGGCGGTCACCGCCGACCACTGGGATCGCCCCTACGGACGGCAGCAGGCCGCCTTCCCCACGCCCGATCTTCGGGCCAACAAGATCTGGCCCGCCGTGGCCCGCATCGATAACGCCTACGGCGATCGAAACCTCGTCTGCACCTGCCCGTCGGTGGAGGATTTGGCTGTGCCAGAACTTACGCCGGCGTGATGGTGGGAATGAACGGTGCTTTCTTGCCAGAAGGCGCTACATTCCGCGCACAACAGGCACCGTATCCTCTGTCATTGCGGGGTGGTTCGGATGCCACCACTTCATCGATGGGGATCATGAAGGGCGACGACAAATCTTCAGGCGACAGCCGATTTCCGGCCCGATCGGTGGATCTTCCTCCGGTGATCGCCCCCCTGCAACATTCCACCAGCCGCGGTGAAACCCTGCTGACGGAGGGCACCAATGTGATCCGGGTGCCTTTTGGCGTTCGTCGGTCCCGTCGGGTCCGCCCCGAGCGCCCTGACCGCTGGGCCACCTTGGTGCTGCCCTTTCAGGCCAGTGGCCCCACCCCGCCGCCGCCTCAGGCGGCCTGAGCGTCGTCCAGTCTCCAGTCCACCAGGGCCTTGACGTCGGCGATCGAGCTGGCCGGGGTTCGGAAGGGCAGAACACGCATGGGGCTCCTCTCGGGCCGCACCAGCCAGCTGAGGTCGTCCTGGGGGATCAGCACAAAGCCCCTGTAGCGCACCACCCAGCGCTTGGGTTCGGGGCGCCTGGGCTCGAGGGCCTGGTGAACCCGGGCCAGTGCGGGTAGCCGCAGACTCCCTTCGACCATGGCATAACAGGTTCATGAGTTTTCTTTTTAGCCGGAGACCACCGATCCGTGCTGCATCCGTCGCTTCAATCCAGTTCGAACAGCAGGAGATCGGCGCCGCCAACGCCAGTGGCCGTGAGGCTCCCCGTGGCGGCTGGGTTGCCGCTGGTGTCGCCCGTGTGGAAGCCGTAGCCATCACCGCGGGTCAGGCTCTGGGGTGCCTGGCCGCAACTCTCCAGGGCCACGGTGCCCTCGATCAGTTGCATCCAGTAGCTGCGGCCGGCCGCCAGGGGCAGTTCCAGCCGCTCGTGTGCCTGCGGCCGCGCCCGCCACAGCCGTACGGGACGGTGGATCGCCAGGGCCCCAGCCTGGCGATCTGGATCCAGCAGGGTCGTCCAGGCGCTGCCTACCGGGAAGGGCTTCTGCTCGTAGCTGGGGGGGATGCCGACGCTGCTGGGCTCGATCCAGACCTGGAGCAGCCGGCAGGGGGCCGTTCCATGGTTCATCTCGCTGTGCACGATTCCGGTGCCGGCACTCATCCGTTGCACCTCGCCGGCCCGGAGCACCGCGCCATTGCCGATCGAATCGCGATGGCTCAGTTCCCCCTCCACCATCACGGTGATGATCTCCATGTCGTTGTGGGGGTGCAGGCCGAAGCCCTTGCCGGCGGCGATGCTGTCGTCGTTGATCACCCGCAACGGTCCGAAGCCCATCCAGGCCGGGTCGTAGTGGTGGGAGAAGGAGAAGCTGTGCCAACTATCGAGCCAGTCCAGCTGGCTGTGGAAGCGGTCGGCCCCCGGGCGGAAGACGGGCGGCTGGCCGATGCTGGAGAGGGTGGTCACGGCAGGAAGGGGTAGTCGGTGTAACCCGCAGGACCGGGGCTGTAGAAGGTGGCTGGATCGGGGGCATTGAGCGGCGCTGCCTGGCGAAGCCGCTCGGGCAGGTCGGGGTTGGCCAGGAAGGCGGTGCCGAAGGCCACCGCATCGATCGCCCCGGCGCCGATGGCGGCGTTGGCCTCTTCGCCGCTGTATCCCATGTTGGCGATCAGCACGCCCTTGAAGCGCTCGCGCACGGGCGTGAGCAGATCGCCCTGCTGCTGCTGCAAGAAATCGCCCCGCATCAGGTCGAGGAAATCGAGGCCGCTGTCGTTGAGCCGTTCCGCCAGCCAACGGGCCAGGCCCACCGGATCGCTGTCGACCATGGCGTTGTAGCTGTTGAGGGGCGAGATCCGCAGCCCCACCAATTCGGCTTCGCCCCGCACCGCTTCGATCACCTCCAGCAGCAGTCGGGCCCGGTTGGCGATCGGGCCGCCGTAGGGGCCGGATCGGTGGTTGCTGCCGTCGCGCAGGAAGGCATCGAGCAGGTAGCCGTTGGCGCCGTGCACCTCGACCCCATCGAAGCCGGCGGCGATGGCATGGCGGGCCGCCAGCCGGAAACCCTCGACGATGGCAGGCAATTCATCGTCAGAGAGCTCCCGGGGCACCACGTAGGCCTTCTTGCCCTCGGGGGTGTGGATTTCATCGCCGCTGATGGCGATGGCGCTGGGGGCCACGGGCATTCGGCCGCCATTGAGCAGCGGATGGCAGGCGCGACCCCCGTGCCAGATCTGCAGCACGATTCGGCCGCCCCGCCTGTGCACCGCTTCGGTGGTGAGCTTCCAGCCCTCCACCTGGGCCGCCGAGTGGATGCCGGGCTCGTTGATGAAGCAGGAGTTCCCCTCCATGGCCATGGTGGCCTCGGCGATGATCAGCCCGGCCGAAGCCCGCTGGCCGTAGTACTCCGCCATCAGGGGCCCCGGCACGTGGCCCTCCTCGGCGCGGGCGCGGGTGAGGGGTGCCATCAGCACCCGGTTGGGCAGCTCCAGGGGGCCAAGCCGCAGGGGGGTGAACAGGTCGGTCAAGGAAGGGACTGGCAATCCATGGGTGTTCCCATGGTGGTCGGGCTTTGGGGCCCTGCGGTGAGTGGGCCCCGCAGGGGTCAGGACGCCACCAGCTCGGGTTCCCTGTAGGGAATGAAGTTGGCCTTGCGGGTGCCGCAGATTGGGCAGGACCAGTCGTCGGGGATGGCCTCGAAGGGGGTGCCCGGGGCGATGCCCGAATCCGGGTCGCCGGCGATGGGGTCGTAGATCATCGAACAGACCTTGCAGATCCACTGGCCTGCCACCGGCTCGCCTTCGGCGGCCGTTCCTTTGCCCTGGAGGGCTTCGAGGGCCACGGTGTAGCGATCGGCGTGGTGGTGCTCGATGGGGACGAGCAGGCCGAAGTTGCTGGCGGCCTTGCGGAAGATGCCGGCATGCTCGCTTGATTCAGCGATCTGTTCGTTGAATTCGGCCTCGGCGCCGCTGTCCCGGTCGCTGCGGGCCTGGGCGGCGAACTCCGGGTACATGGTGGTGTACTCGTAGGTTTCCCCTTCGATCGCCAACTCCAGACAGCGGCCAAGCACGGTCTGCTTCTGTTCCTCGGAGAGGGCGGTGGGATCGGCCACCACCAACTTCGGGTGGAGCAGGCGGAAGTGGGCGAAGGCGTGCTCGGTTTCCTGGGCGGCGGTGTCGCGGAAGAGTTTGGCCAGTTCGGGGTTGCCGAGTTGCTTGGCCACATCGGCGAAGAAGAGGTATTTGCGGTTGGCCATGCTCTCGCCGCCGAAGGCGGCCTCGAGATTGGCCTGGGTGCCGGGCTGGGAGAGGTCCATGGGAATGGGTGAAGGATGATCGGAAGCTTACACGAAGTCGTTTCGACTTCGCCTTGATGACTTCGCGGTCACGGTAGTCAACGCCCTTCCATCCTGGGGTGGCCGTCTCCAGCGTCACCATGGGCCAGGGTCGCCATGGATCATGGTGACCGGGCCCCACTCGATGCCGGGATTTCATGACCCTCGACCGCCGCGGCACTGGCCCCATTCCCCAGCGGCCCCGCTTCGGCCGTCGGATGGTTCGAGCATGGCTGGCCCTGCTGCTGGGCCCCTTTGTCCTGGTGTCCGCCGGTGGGCCCGCCGATGCCCTCCCCCGTCAGGTGATCCTGCTGCGCCACGGCGACAAGGCGGCCTCCGGGGATGGCAACTTCAACCTTTCCCCCAACGGCCTCCTGCGGGCGATCAACCTGGCTCGCCTGATCCCCGCCTGCTTCGGGGCCCCCACCCACATCCGCACCTTCTTCCTCGATCCAGTCACCACCAAGAACGCCCGCAGTTACCAGAGCGCCGTGCCCCTGGCCATTGCCACCGGCGTCAACATTTCCATAGCCCAGGCCTCGCTGGAGAACTCCTTCCAGGACGGTCGGGACATCCTGTCCTCTCCGGCCTATGCCAAGGGCAACGTGGTGCTGTTCTGGGAGCACCAACGGATGCCTGAGTTGGCCAGGGGGCTCGGGCTGTCTTCGTTCCCCCCCATCGGCCCGATGGAGTTCGACCAGCTGTTTGTGATCCGCTACGGCCTGTCCGGGGAGCTCCCGCGCCTGGAGAACCTCCGCCAACAGGAGCTGTATCAGGCCCCCTGTTTCCGCCAGGCCCGTTCGCCCCTTCCTGTCGTGCCGCTGCCCCGCTGAGCTTGGGCCCTGGGGCCGGGCTCAGTAGAAGGCGCCACTGCGGCGCTGGTGCACGGCCGTGAGTGACAGCGGATCCAGCAGGCCACCATTGCTCACCTGGGCGTAGAGCAGCCAGTGGTCGCCGCACTCCATCCGCTGGCTCACGGTGGCCTCCAGCCAGGCCAGGGCCTCGGGCAACACGGGCTGGCCGCTGGGGCTCTCCTCCAGCTGAAGGCCTGCGAACCGATCGGCGCCCGGCTCGAACGGCTGCAGGAACTGCTTCATTGGTCCGTTCTCGCGGCCTTCAGCCAGCACGTTGAGGGCGAAGCGGTCGCCCACATGCATCAGCTCCTCCACGGCCCGGTCCTTGGCCACCGCCACGGTCACCCCCGGCGGGCTGAAGCTGGCCTGGGCCACCCAGCTGGCCACCATGGCGCCACTGATCCGGCCCGCCCCTTCCCCCTTGCATGCCGTGACCACGCACAGGGGCCCCACCACGCGCCCCAGGGCCAGCATCGCCGGATTGCTGAGGCTTTCCCCCAGGCCGCCACTGCGCAGTTGCTGCTTGCGCTGGCCCTTGAGCAGCTGCCGGGCCAGGGCCGTTCCCGTTTCCTCCAGACCCTTGAGGGTGGGGGGATCGGGGCTGAACTTCACCCGGATCGGCTCGAAGGCGAAGCGGAATCCGCCATCGCGCAGCTTGCTTTCCAGCAGGTCGATCGCCTCGCCGCTCCAGCCGAAGCTGCCGAACACCCCCACCGGTTTGTCCCGGTCGCCCTCCGCCAACAGGGTGCCCAGGGCCGAGACGATCGGGGTGGGGGCATGGCCCCCCAGGGTGGGGGAGCCGATCAGCACGGCATCGCAACCCTTGATCGCCGCCAGCAGCTGCTCGGCGGGGGCGAACTCGCAGTTGATGCTTTCGACGCGCACCCCCGCGCGGGACACCCCCTGGGCCAGGGCGTCGGCAAGGGTGGCCGTGTTGCCATAGGCGCTGGCATAGAGCAGGGCCACCGCCAGCTTCGCCTTCTCCTGGTTTTCCCCCCAGCGGCGGTAGTCGGCCAGCAGGCTGCGCCAGCTGTCGCTGATGGCCGGTCCGTGGCCGGGGGCGATGGTGCGGATCGGCAGTTCATCCAGCCGGTCGACCACGGTTTCCACCTGGCGGGCCATGGGGGCCATCAGGCAGTCATAGAAGTAGCGCCGGTCCTCAGCCGTGCTCACCGGGCTGGCCTCGGCGAAGGCTTCGCTGCAGACGTGGGCGGCGAAAAACTTGCCGCTGATCAGCAGGCCGGTGCGCTCCTCGAAGGCCACCAGGGCCCCGGGCCAGCGGGGCGTGGGCACGGGAATCAGGGTGAGGCGCAGGCCGTTGGCCAGTTCGCGGCTCACCTCCTGTTTGACCACATCGATCGGCGGCAGGGGCGGGATCACCTCGTCGGGGCTGTCGTCGCTGGCGGGGCGGCGCTGCTCCCACAGCTCGCCCACCAGGCGGGCGCCGGCGTTGGAGGCCACCAGCATCAGGGCCGGCCAGCGGGCCGCCAGCCGGCGCAGCAGCCCCACCCGGTTGGGGTTGATGTGGCCCACCACTACTTTGAGGGCGGCATCGGCGGGCACCAAGGTGGCCAGCTGTTCCAGGAACGGGGCGGCGAAGGAGTCGCCGGGGGGGTGCACCAGCACCGGCGGCACGGCCTGACCGGAGGCATTGGACCCGGCGGTGAACAGGAAGGCGTTGGCGGTGGTCCCCCGCTCGAGGCCGTACTCCACTTCAAAGCGGAGGCGTTTGGGGCTGAGGCCCCGCAGACAGAGCAGCCCGGGCTCCAGGGGCAGCAGGATGACGCGCCGGGAGTCCATCATCAGTAGTGGTTCCCCACTTTGCGGTGGTGAACGGCGGTGGAGGCTTCGCTGTCGGAGACCGTGCCCTCCTCCACCTCGGCGTAGATAATCCAGTGGTCGGGGCCCTCCATCCGCTGGGCCACGCGGCAGCCCAGGAAGGCCAGGGCCTCACTCAGCACGGGACCACCTTTAGCGGCTCCGTCGAGGGTGGCCACGCCGGCAAAGCGGTCGGCCCCCGGCGGGAAGCGCTTGAGGAAGTGGCGCAGCAGCTGCTGGTGGTTGTCCTCTCGCAGGATGTTGAGCACGAAACGGTCGCCCACCTGCATCAGGGCCTCAATCGCCCGGTCCTTGGCCACGGCGATCGAGATGCCAGGGGGGTCGAAGCTGGCCTGGTTGACCCAGCTGGCCACCATGGCGCTGCTGCGTTCCTCCTGGCGGGCGGTGACGATGTACAGGCCGCCGCTGAGGCGTCCGAGGGCCCGGTCCAGGTCGTTGTCGAGGCTTTTCATCGCCGCGATCGTGCGGTCGCGGGTGAGCAGCTGGCCCAGGTCGGTGCCGGCTTCTTCACACCGCTGGTAGTCGTTGCCGTCGGGCACCTGGCGGATGCGCAGGGGCGCGAAGGCCTCCTTGAGGCCGAGGCTGCGCAGTTGGGTGGCGATGCTGTCAATCGGCTCGTCATTGCCGCCATAGGCGTCGTAGAGCGCCACCCATTGCTTCGCTTTCAGGGCCGCCAGCAACGTGCCCACCGACCTTTGGATGTCGGCATCGGGGCTGGTGGGCCAGGTGGGCACCACCACGGCGCTGGCCTCGCCGATCAGGGCCGCGAGCTCCTGGGGGTCGGTGGCCCGCAGGTCCACCAGCTGTACCTGGGCCTCCGTCTTGCCAATGCCGCGGGCGATCGCCTGGGAAAGGCGATCACAGAAGCCGTATTGGCTCACATAGCAAACGGCGGCGTAGGTCTCACCGGCGCTGCGTTGGCTACTCCAGTCGCGGTAATCACCGATCCACAGGCTGAGGTGATCCCGTAGCAGGGGGCCGTGGCCGGTGGCGATCGTGGTGATCTCCGGCAGGGAGTCCATGCGCTTGAGGGCCTGCAGCACGCTGCGGGCATTGGGGCCCATCAGGCAGTCGTAGTAGAAGCGAAAATCCGGCGCGATGGCCCCTGGGTCCACGTCGAAGACGTCATCACCGCAGTAATGGAGGCCGAAGGCATCGCAGGTGTAGAGGATGCCGGTGCCGTGGTCGAAGGAGAAGATCGTGTCGGGCCAATGGAGGTTGGGGGCACTCAGGAACTCAAAGCGGTGCCGTACCCCGCTCGTGGGATTGGTGCCCAGGTCAAGCTCCTCACCGCTCTTCACCGCCCGACTCTTGAACGGCCTGTGCACCTGATCGGCCAGAAAGGTGATCGCCACCTTGGAGGCCACGATCTCGATCTCCGGGTTTAGCTCCAGCAGGTCGCCGATCAGGCCGGAATGGTCCGGTTCGGTGTGGGAGACGATCAGGTAGTCGATCGAGGTGGGATCGATCTGCCCGGTGAGCAACGGCAGCCAGGTGTCCCGGAACTTGGCGTGGCTGGTGTCCACCAAGGCGGTGCGCTCCCCCCGCACCAGGAAGGCGTTGTAGGTGGTGCCATTGCGCAGGCCGAACTCAATATCGAAGCGGCTGCGGTCCCAGTCGAGGGAGCGGATGGTGGTGGTGTCGGGCCCGATGGCCTCGCACTGGAGGGACAGCCGGGGCGGGGCGACGCTGATGGCGGCTGGCATGGCGGAGCCTCTCGGTGGATCTGGCGCGTGAAACCAACTGTAGATAGGCCCTTCCGGCTCCGGGCAGGCCCATTGATGACTTCCCCTGATCAGATCGATGGGGTCCAGGCGGACAAAAAAATTCCGGTGGGGGTCGCCGAAACGGCCCCACCGGAACGGGTTTCCAGGAGTGGGCGAAGGTAGGGGGTCTTGAGGAGATCGATCGATAACCGAATACATGCATGGGTTGTCGCCACAACCAATCCCGTGCCGGCGACTCAGGGATTGCAGAGGGGGCACTGCCCCGGATCAGCCACCCTCAACCCATCGGAGCGCGGCAGCTCCTGCCGGTGCCCGCAGGCTCCGCAGGCGAAGACTTCCTTTGCCGTCAGCGAGGTGGGATGGCCGCACCAGGAGCAGGGGAGCCCTGTCACCGTGCCCACCGTTCCCCAACCGGGGGCGGTGCAGGCCGGGCAGGGGGTGGCGATGCGGCGGGCCAGCCGGAAGGCCAGCTGACGGATCGAGGCCATGCGGGTGGGGTTGCGGTGGGCACGCATGTCCGTTTCCAGCCACGCCCGGCCATCGCTGGAGCCCGCTGCGCACCGGTGGATGGCCCGCTCCAAGGCCCGATGATCCGCCAGGTCTTTGAGGATCAGGGGGTCCCCCCCAGGCAGGTGGGGGCGCACGATCAGGCCGTGGCGGGGAAAGCCCACCCGTGCCAGCCAGTCGCCCAGGTCGTCGCCGGGCCCCACGGAGCGATGGTCGAAGTTGGTGCGGCGGGCCAGCAACCGCTCCTGGATCACCAGGCCGCGGTGGCGGTCCACGAAGGTCATGCACTCGCTGCCGCAGGCCAGGAACGGCAGGGCGGGGTGGGGCCCAAAACTGCCCTCACTGGCCAGCCCCAGGTCCAGGCCGGTGTGCTCCATGGCCGCCTGGGCCTTGAGCAGGCAGGTGCGTTCCGCTGAGTTTGCCCTGGGCCTCTCGCCGCTGAAGGTGCCGAGGCTGTCGGTGTCAAACCCCTCCGCCAGCACCAGCTCAAGCCCCAGGGCGATTCGGAACGGCCGGGCGATTGCCCGCTCCTTGCCGTGGCGGCTGGCCAGGCCCAGGCTCTGTCCCCGGTAGGGGGATAGGCCGGGCCGTGGGCCCTCGGGCGGACCGGACTCGGGCGTCAACTGGGCGGGCAGAGGGGGAATGGGTGGCAGCTGGGTGCAGAAGCTAGGGGGATTCGGGGGGCGGGCCCATTGGGGCCGATCCAGGCCGCAGGGTTGGAATCATTGGCTGCGCTGATCGGTGCCATTCGTAATCCTGCGTTAGCAAAATACCCAACCGTCTCGTCCAGCCATTACGTTCTCTCGACCGCCGCAACGGTGACCCATGATCCATCCCTAGGGCCACACTTTTTACCGTCAACATTTACCCCTTCTCCTTCGCTCTCTGGGGTTTTGTAGGCCACTACGAACTTCCCTTCATTTGGCGACATGATCTGTCGCTTCCCTCTCCTTTTGCGCTTTTTTCGATGACCAAACGTCGCCGTTTTCTCGCCCTCATGGGCAGCGCCATGCTGGGCACATCGTTGCTCACCGGCTGCCTCGGCAACCCGCCCGAACCTGGAGGAGGCAGCGCAGGCACGGGTGCTCCTGCCACGGCTCCCACCAACGCAAACCTTGAAACCACCACCATCAGCCTCGGCTTCATCCCCATTCTTGAGGCCGCTCCGCTGGTGGTGGCGGTGGAGAAGGGCTTCTTCGCCAAGCATGGCCTGGAGGTGAATCTCACCAAGCAGGCCAGCTGGCCTTCCGCCCGCGACAACGTGGTGCTCGGCTCCGCCGGCGGCGGCATTGATGGCGGCCAATGGCAGATGCCGATGCCGCAGATGATCAGCGAAGGTGCGATCACCGATGGCAAGAAGGTGCCGATGGTGGTGCTGGCGATGCTGATGAGCCAGGGCAACGGCATTGCCGCCTCCAACGGCGTCAAGGATGGCAACCTCAGCGTCGATCTCAAGAAGACCTCGCCGGGCTTCTTCGATTCGTTTGCCCAGAAGACGGGCAGCAAGTTCAAGGCCTCCTACACCTTCCCGAAGGCCAACCAGGAGATCTGGATCCGCTACTGGCTGGCGGCCGGCGGCGTGGATCCCGACAAGCAGGTGGAACTTTTGACGGTGCCCGCCACCGAAACCCTCCAGGGGATGAAGAACGGCACGATGCAGGCCTTCTCCACCGGTGACCCCTGGCCCTCGCGCATCGTCAAGGACAAGGTGGGTTACCTGGCGGCCACCACCGCCCAGATCTGGAAGTCTCACCCCGAGGAGTACCTGGCGGTGCGATCCGATTGGGTCGACAAGCACCCCAAAGCCGCCGTTGCCCTGATCAAGGGGGTGATCGAGGCCCAGCAATGGCTCGACAAACCCGAAAACAAGGCCGAGGCCGCCAAGATCCTCAGCTCGCGCAAGTGGTACAACATCCCGGCCCCCGTGCTGGAGCAGGCCCTCAAGGGTGAGTACCTGATGGGCGCCGCCGGCACACCTGAGTCCAACCCCGCCATGGGACCGCTCTATTGGGCGAGTGATCGGGGTGTGATCTCCTACCCCTACAAGAGCCTCACCCTCTGGTTCCTGCTGGAAGCCCTGCGCTGGAAGTTCTACCCCGGCATTCTCGACACGGTTGAGCAGGCCCAGGCGATCAACGACAAGGTGACCCGTGAGGATCTCTGGATCCAGGCGGCGACTGAGCTGGGAGTTCCTGCCGCCGACATCCCTACGGGCTCCAGTCGCGGCAAGGAGACCTTCTTCGATGGCGTCGTCTACGACCCGGCGAATCCGAAGGCCTACCTCGACGGCCAGAAGATCAAGAAATGACGCCGCGGGCCTGGGCTCCCAGCCAACGCCCCTGAGTTCCTTCGTTTCACCACCTGTTCCCCATCCTTTTCCAGGAGTTTTCTTCCATGGTTCCCATCCCCTCCCCCCGCAAGGGGTCCAACGCGAGTCCCCTGGGCTGGCTGACCCGCAGCTCCGGCAACTGGCTGCCCCCACTGCTGGGCACCGGCGGCTTCGTGTTGCTCTGGCAACTGCTCTCGATGGCGGGAGTGATCGCCTTGCCGGCACCCACCAGCCTGTTTACCGAAGAGCGCACGCGCATTCTCATTTTCTACCCCTTCTATGACCGCGGTGGCCTCGACAAAGGCCTGTTCTGGCAAACCCTGGCCAGCCTCAGCCGGGTGGCCCAGGGCTATACCCTCGCCGCCCTGGTGGGCATTGCCGTGGGCATCACGATCGGCCTCAAGCCCACCATCAACCGCGCCTTCGATCCCCTGTTCCAGTTCCTGCGCATGGTGGCGCCCCTGGCCTGGGTGCCGATCGCCCTGGTGCTGTTCCAGAAGAACCAGCCCGCCGCCATCTTCGTGATCTTCATCACGGCCATCTGGCCGATTCTGATCAACACCGCCGAAGGGGTGCGCCAGATCCCCCAGGACTACCGCAATGTGGCGTTGGTGCTGCAGATGTCGAGCCGGCGTTTCTTCACCAAGGTGCTGATTCCTTCGGCCCTCCCCTACATCTTCACCGGCCTGCGCATCTCCATCGGCCTGGCCTGGCTGGCGATCATCGCCGCCGAGATCGTGATGCCCGGCACCCTTGGCATCGGCTTCTTCATCTGGGATGCCTACCAGCAGAACTACGTGGGCGAGATCGTGCTTGGCGTGATCTGGATCGGCGCCATCGGTCTGATCCTGGATCGCCTCATGGCCTGGCTGCAGACCCGCATCTCTCCTGGCCAGTGATGGCCTCCTGTTCCCCCTTAGCTGCTTCCCCCCTACCCCAGGAGTCCCAACGATGACCGCACTGGTAGATGTTCAATCGATCGACAAGAGTTTCGATCTCCGCGGCGGCGGCACCTATCTGGCCCTTCAAGGCATTGATCTTCAAATTCGCAAGGGGGAGTTCATTTCCCTGATCGGCCACTCCGGTTGCGGCAAGTCCACCTTGCTCAACATGATTGCCGGCCTTGACCTGCCCAGCGAAGGCACCGTGCTGCTCGATGGCGAAACCATCAAGCGCCCCGGTCCCGACAAGATGGTGGTGTTTCAGAACTACTCGCTGCTGCCCTGGCTCACGGTGCGCGAGAACGTGGCCCTGGCGATCGACGAGGTGATGGGTGATCTGCCCCGCGCCGAACGGGATGGGCTGGTGCAGGAACACCTCGACATGGTGGGCCTGGGTCCTGCCGTCGACAAGTTGCCCCAGCAGCTCTCGGGAGGCATGCGTCAGCGGGTGGCGATTGCCCGCGCCCTGGCGATCCGCCCCAAGTTGCTGCTGCTCGATGAACCCTTCGGCGCCCTCGATGCCCTTACCCGGGGCAATCTGCAGGAGAAGCTGATGCAGATCTGCAACGAGCACGAACTCACCGCCGTGATGGTCACCCACGACGTGGACGAGGCGGTGCTGCTCTCGGATCGCATCGTGATGCTCACCAACGGGCCGGGCTCCAACATCGGTGGCATCCTCGAGGTGGACATCCCCCGGCCCCGGGCCCGGCTGGAGGTGGTGCACCACCCCAGCTACTACAGCCTGCGCTCGGAGATCATCTACTTCCTCAACCGCCAGAAGCGGGTCAAGCAGTGGCGCGCCCGGCCCCACGCCACCGTGGCCCGCCATGGCCTGGAGAAGGTGAACCTGGATCTGGGCTTCCTGCCCCTCGCCGCCAGTGCCCCGCTGGCGGTGGCCGAAGCCCATGGCCTGTTCGCCAAGCATGGCCTCGATGAGGTGCAGCTGATCCGCGAAACCACCTGGCGCGGCATCGTCGACGGCCTGGTGGACGGCACCCTGGACGCTTCCCTGATGCCGGCGGGGATGCCCACCTGGATGACGGCCGGTGGCCATGGCGGTGCTCCCCTGCCGATCGTCACCGCGCTCACCCTCAGCCGCAATGGCAACGGCATCACCCTGGGTCGCCGTCTGGCGGAGCAGGGCGTGCGCACCGTGGAGGACTACCGCGCCTACCTCAAGGGCCATGAGCGCGAACCCCACACCATGGGGATCGTGCATCAGGCCTCGATGCACAACCTGCTGCTGCGCTACTGGCTGGCGGCCAACGGCATCGATCCCGACAGGGACGTGCACCTGCAGGCCCTGCCCCCGGCCCAGATGCTCGCCGACCTCAAGGACGGCAGCATCGATGGCTATTGCGTCGGTGCCCCCTGGCTGGACCGGGCCATCCGTGACGGCCATGGGATTGCGGTGGCGGGCGACCTGGCGATCTGGCCCGGCCACCCCGGCAAGGTGCTGGGTGTGCGCGAAGACTGGGCGATCACCTACCCCAACACGCACATCGCCCTCACCAAGGCGTTGTTGGAGGCCTGTCAGTACTGCGCCGACCCGGCCCACTGGGGCGAGTTGAGCCAGCTGCTCAGCGATCGCCGCTACCTGGGGATCAAACCCGAGCTGATCCGCTTCAGCGAAGCCAGCCCCGAGGTGGATCGCGCCGGCCCGGAGAGCGAAGCGGCGGTGCCCCACCACCTCTTCTTCGGGGAGGGGCTGAACCGGCCCAGCCGAACGGAGCACCTCTGGATGATGACCCAGATGGCCCGCTGGGGTGACATCCCGCTGCCGCGCAACTGGGTGGAGATCCTCGAACGGGTCTGCCAGGTGGGGGTGTTCAGCACCGCTGCCCGGGAGCTGGGTCTGGACGCGATCAGTTATCAACGCCAGGGCATCGAACTGTTCGATGGCAAGGTCTTCAACGCCGAAGACCCGATCGGCTACCTCAACGAGCAGTCGATCAAGCGCGATTTCAGCATCGCCGAGATTCCCCTGGCGCCACCCCGTCGGAGCTGATGCAACCGATCTGAGCCCTCTGACCAACCGCCTTTCCCCTTCCCTCCGCCCTTCCCCGCCGTTCCTCCACCGCCATGGCCCCCAACACCCTGCTCCAGAGCCCCACAGACGGCCCACCGCCCCCCTCCGCAGAGGCCTTTCTGCGCTTCGAAGGGGTCACCAAGGTCTACCCCACCGCCAAGGGCCCCTACCCCGTGCTCGATCCGATCAACATGGGGGTGAACCAAGGGGAGTTCATGTGCGTGATCGGCCACTCCGGTTGCGGTAAGTCCACCCTGCTGAATCTGGTGTCCGGTTTCGCCACCCCCACCGAGGGTCGGGTGGTGCTGCACGGCAACACGATCACCAAGCCGGGCCCCGATCGCATGGTGGTGTTCCAGGGGTATGCCCTGCTGCCCTGGTTCACCGCCTACCAAAACGTTTACCTGGCGATCGATTCGGTCAAGCCGAACCTGCCGGAACGGGAGAAGCGGGAGATCACCCGCGAGCACCTCGCCATGGTGGGCCTCACCGAGGCGGCCGACAAGAAGATCCTGCAACTCTCCGGTGGCATGAAACAGCGGGTGGCCATCGCCCGGGCCCTCGCCATCCGGCCGGAAGTGCTGATTCTCGATGAGCCGTTCGGCGCTCTCGATGCGATCACCAAGGAGGAGCTCCAGGAAGAACTGCTCACAATCTGGAACACCCAGAAGTGCACGGTGTTGATGATCACCCATGACATCGATGAGGCCCTGTTCCTCGCCGACCGTCTGGTGATGATGACCAACGGACCAGCGGCCACCATCGGCGAGATCCTGGACATCAAGTTCCCCAGGCCCCGCAACCGGGAGGAAATTATGGAGGATCCCGTTTACTACGACCTCCGCAACCAGGCCCTCGATTTCCTCTACAGCCGCTTCGCCCACGACGACACCGAGTGAGCCGGCGAGGCTGGGATCGCCGCCATCAAAAAGCCCCGGCTGAAGCCGGGGCTGGTACCTAACCGTGTTCCGTCTCATTTGACCGGGTTCCAGCCCAGTGCGCCTTGACGCTTCAGTCCTCCACCTTCACCGAAACGGTGGTCGTGGTCTGGGCTTTGGGGGCGGTGACGGTGAGCAGACCATCGCGGTAGTGGGCCTCCAGGCCCTCGCGCTGCAGCCCGCCGGGGAAGCGGAAGCTGCGGCTCCAGGTGCCGTAACGGAATTCGCTGTGCAGCGGGCCCGCCTCAGAACCGCCAGCGCCTTCGGAGCGCTGGAGTGTTTCGGCCTTGCGCTCGGCGCTGATCACCAGGGAGCGGTCGGTGGCCTTGACGTCGATGGTGGCCTTGTCCACGCCGGGCAGTTCCAGCACGATCGTGTAGGCCTGTGCGCCTTCGCGCACTTCAGCGGCAGGCACGCGCTCGGCCTGGACCACCTGTTGCTCAAGGCGCTCAAAGAGATCGAAGGGGGATTGGCGAAGGGTCAGCATGGTTTGTCCTCGGGTGTTTGGTGTGAGCGGGGTGAGAACGCTTCACCCGTGATGTCACTGTGCCCCGAGCGTTCATGGCCTCCGAGGGGGAGAACCGGCCGGGCCGGTACGGCGCTCACGAAGCGGTTCGGCCCCCACCACCGGCGGGTCGAAAGAACCGCCCGATCCGCCTCAGATCCACCACCAGCGGCTGAAGGCGGCCGCCTGGCCGCAGCCCCGGCCCTCCTCGTCCCAGAGGGTCCAGAGGCGGGCGTTGTCGATCATGAAGCGGCGCCCGTGGCTGTCGATGCGGACGCCGGTGTAGCCGCGGATCGCCTCCAGCTGCAGGGCGCTCTCCAGGAGCCGTTGCCGGGCGTTGCGCTCCTGGGGCTCCGCCGTCAGCCGCGAGGGCATCCCCACCATCGCGCCCCAGGGGCGACGCCACAGCCGCAGGGCCGCCCCATTCGCGTAGATCAGCTGTGGATCGCGGCCGCCGCCATGGGCCAGCACCACCTCGGCGCCGGCGAACAGTTCCTGGGCCGCCAGCCGCCGGGAGCGCCCGGGCCCGTGGCCCGCCAGCAGCGGCCGGCCAAAGGACCGCCGGTGGGATTCCAGCAGCAGGGCGGTGAGCCCCAGGCGCTCCGGGGTCAACCAGGGGGCATCAGCCACTGCCCATGGCCTGGGCCATGGCCTTCTGGCCCAGCTCTGCACCCTGGGCCTTGAGGTGGTCGAGGAAGAGCCGATTGGCGTCAGGGAAGAGGGGTTCGGCGGCCAGGGGCAGGTCGCCCGCTTCATCAAGGCCGCTGTCCCCCTCCATCGCCGGGGTGATCACCACCAGATCGGGATCGAGGGCGGCGGCGTAGCGCCACCAGCGGCCAGGACCGGCGATGGCTGGATGGAGGGGATGGGGGGCGCTGCTGGGGGTGGCCTTGGCACTGAGTTGCTGGCGCCGCTTTTCCGCCAGGTTGGCCAGCAGCTGACCACGGCTGCGGCCCCGCAACTGGAACAGCACGAAGGGGTCTTCGCTGAAGCGCTCCCCCATCAGGTAGTAGACGGCGCTGGTGTGTTTGCAGGGGTTCGCCTTGTCGGGGCAGGTGCACTCGCTGCGCACCTCCTGCAGCTTGAAGGGGAACAGCCGGCGGCCACTGGCGGCGAAGGCTCTCTCGATGTCCTGGGGCATGACGCCTGCCAGCAGCTGGGCGGACCAGCGGGCCTTCTGGCCGAGGGCTTCGAGCACATAGCCCCAGTCCTCGTCGCTGAGGGTGTCGAGCCACAGCTTCACCTTGTAGGGCTCCTCCTCGGTGCCCTGCACCCGCGCATGGACCCGGCGCCCCTCGAAGCGGATCGAGAGCACGTTGCCGGAGCGGGCGTAGGTCCAGGCGCGCTCGAGCCGTTTCTTGTAGCGGTAGGAGTTGATCAGCTCCATCCACTGCTCCACCCACCAGGGCTGCTGGCCCAGGCCCTCGTTGCCCAGGGTGGTGGTGAGGCTGGCGGGGGTGGCCGTCATGGGCGGGGCCGCTTGGGCCGCAATGCCGTGCTGCCATGAAGTATGCCGACCCGGGGGCCCAGCGCACCTAGCCTGATCGCTCTGGGGCCGTCCACGCCATGGCCCGCCGCCAACGGCGCCTTGCCGCCACCGTCTGAATGGCGATGCAGGTCCAACCCCCCCTCGACTTCCTGCCCCCGCGCCTGCTGCCCTGGCTGCCCCGGCTGCTGCGGCCGGTCCTGCCGCTGCTGCTGCGGTTCCTGGAGGGCATCGATGCCGTGGAGGCGGACCATCTGGAGCGGTTGGTGGATCAGGTGGCGCGCTTCCAGCGGGGGGAGGTGCGCCTGCTGCTGGCCTTCCGCCACCCCCAGACCAGCGATCCCCTGTGCCTCTCGGCCCTGCTCTGGAGCCTGCTGCCCAGGGCGGCCCGGGCCCAGGGCGTGCGTCTGCGGGCCCCCACCCACTCCCACTTTCTCTACGACCGCGGCATCCCCCTGTGGGCCGGCAGCGGCGTGGGCTGGATCTTCTCGCGGCTGGGGGGCAGCTCGATCCAGCGGGGCAAGTTGGACCTCAAGGGCCTGCGGGCCGCCCGGGAATTGATGGTGGAGGCCTCCTTCCCCCTGGCGGCTGCCCCGGAGGGGGCCACCAATGGCCTCAGCGACGTGATCAGTCCCCTGGAGCCTGGGGTGGCCCAGATCGCCTTCTGGGCCGTGGAAGACCTCGCTGCGGCTGGGCGCACCGCGGCGGTGGAGGTGGTGCCCCTGGGCATTCACTACCACTACGTGGCTCCGATCGCCTCGGCGGCGGATCGGGTGCTGGCCGATCTGGAGCGGGCCTGTGGCCTGCCCACCCCAGCGAGCCCGGCGCCCTCCGGCCCCAACGAGGGGGCCCAGCTGGCTTTGCTCTATCCCCGGCTGACGGCCGTGGCTGACTGGCTGCTGGTGCGGCTGGAGCGCTTCTATGGCCAGCTCTACCGCGTGAGCTTCGCCGATGGGACGCCGATCAGCGAAGCCAACCGGGGGGAGCGGCTAGGGCATCTGCTGGAGGTGGCCCTGGCGGTGTCGGAGGCCAGCTTTGGCCTGGCGGCGAACGGAAGCTTGAACGACCGCTGTCGGCGGATCGAGCAGGCGGGTTGGGAGTGGATCCACTGTCCCGAGGGCGCAGACCGGGCCGCCCTCCCCGCCGTGGAACGGGGCCTGGCGGACCGGGCGGCCACGGAAGCGGACCGGGCGATGTGGCACATGCGCATGGTGGAGTCCTTCGTGGCCGTCAGCGGCACCTATGTGCGCGACCGCCTGAACGCCGATCGCTTCGGCGAGACCCTGCTGCTGCTGTTCACCCTGGTGTACCGCCTTGCCGATGGAGGCCCCCCACCGCCGCTGCCGCGGCTCGCCCTGCGGCGTGCCCGGATCACGGTGGGGGCCTCGATCGACGTCAGCGGGAGGCTGCCGGCCTACCGCGCGCAGCGGCGCCAGGCGGTGGCCCACCTGACCCAGGACCTGGCGGCGGGCCTGGGGGCCATGTTGTGATCGATGCGCCTGGCTGCCCTCGTGCGCCGAACGGCGTGGAATCAGCCCTCCAGGGCCACCAGATCCCGTAGCTGGCCGGGGTCGAGTCCCCCCAGCCACTCCTCGCCGCTGCCGACGATGTCCTCGGCCAGCTTGGCTTTCTCACGGATCATGCGGTCGATTTTTTCCTCCACCGAGCCGCTGGTGACGAACTTGTGCACCAGCACCCGGTTTTCCTGGCCGATGCGGTAGGCCCGGTCGGTGGCCTGGTTCTCCACGGCTGGGTTCCACCAGCGGTCCACGTGGAACACGTGGCTGGCCCGGGTGAGGTTGAGGCCCACGCCCCCCGCCTTGAGGGAGAGCAGGAACAGCTGGGGGCCGCGGGGGTCCTCCTGGAAGCGGTCCACCATCGCCTGCCGCTCGCCCTTGCTGCTGCTGCCGTAGAGGAAGGGCACCTCCTGGCGGAAGCGCTTCTGCAGATGGGCCTGGAGCAGGTGGCCCCACTCGGCGAACTGGGTGAACAGCAGGGCCCGATCACCCGCCTCGATCACCTCCTCGACGATCTCCTCCAGCCGCTGCAGTTTGGCCGAACGGGCCCCAAAGCCTTCGCCTACGGAGCCCTCCTTGAGCGCAAGCGCCGGGTGGTTGCAGATTTGTTTGAGCTTGGTGAGCAGCCCCAGCACCTGGCCGTGTTTCTGGCCCAGGGGCGCGCGGGCGATGGCATCGAGGGTGTCGTCCACCGTTTTGCGGTAGAGCTTCTCCTGCTCACCGCTCAGGCCCACCCACTCGGTGAGTTCCACCTTCTCGGGCAGGTCGTCGATGATCGAGCGGTCGGTCTTCAGGCGCCGCAGGATGAACGGCCCCACCCGGGCCTTGAGGTCCCGCAGGGAGGCCGAATCGCCGTAGCGCTCGATCGGCAACCGGTAGCGCTGGCGGAAGAACTCCTCCTCCCCCAGCACCTTCGGGTTGAGGAAATCCATCAGGGCCCACAGTTCACTGACCCGGTTCTCCACGGGCGTGCCGGTGAGGGCGATGCGGAAGCGGTTGTGCTTGCCGGATCGGGCCAGACCGCGGGCTGCCTGGCTCTGCTTGGCGCTGGGGTTCTTGATCGCCTGGGCCTCATCGATCACCACCCCCTGCCAGTTGAAGCCCGAGAGCAGCTCGCTGTCCCGCTGCAGCAGGCCGTAGCTGGTGAGTACCAGGTCCACCCCGTCCAACGCCTTCTTGAGGGCGGCTTCGCTGGCCGGACGCCTGGGCCCGTAGTGCTCGATCACGGCCAGTTCGGGCGTGAAGCCCGCCGCTTCCCGCTTCCAGTTGGTGAGCACGGAGGTGGGGGCCACCAGCAGCACCGGGCGTTTGAGTTCCTGCTCCGCCTTCAGGTGCTGCAGGAAGGCCAGCAACTGGATCGTCTTGCCCAGGCCCATGTCGTCCGCCAGGCAGGCCCCCTGGTCGAAGCGGTGCAGGAAGGCGAGCCAGCCCAGGCCCCGCTCCTGGTAGGGACGCAGCTGGCCGGCGAAACCCTCGGGGGCGGGCAGGGGATCGGGGGCCTTCTGCTGGTGGTACTGCTCCAGCACCGCCTGCAGCCGTGGCCCGGCGGTGAACCGGTGCACCGGCAACCGCTGCAGGGTTTCCCCCTCGTTGCCGGTGAGGCGCAGGGCGTCATCGAGGCTGAGGGCGGGATCGAGGGCGCAGAACTTCTCGGCGTTGCGCAGATCGCCGGGACGCAGTTCGATCCAGGCCCCCTTGTGCTGCACCAGCGGGCTGCGCTTGCCCGCCAACCGCTCCAGATCCTTGAGGGTGAGGGTGACCCCGCCGATCATCAACTCCCAGCTCCATTCCAGGGTTTCGCCAAGGCTGAACCCCCGCGATTTCGCTGGCAGCTCCGCCTGGATCGAGAGCCCCAGACGGCTGGCCAGGCCGCCGCTGAGGCTCGGCGGCAGCACCACGCCGACGCCCGCGTCCCGCAGCTTGGTGGTGGCGGTGCGCACCAGCACGAAGGCTTCGGCGGGGGTGAGCGCCATGGCATCGGGGGCGGAGGCATCCAGCCCCCGGGCGATCGGCTCGAACACCTGCAGGGCCCGCCCCAGGCCCTCGAGCAGCAGTTCGCCCGGCTGGTCCACTTCGATCTCCCCCAGCATCAGCTGCCGCTCGGTGCTGGCCCACACCGCCCCGGCCGCCAGCCGCAGGGCGGGGTCCGCCTCCGCCTGCAGGCTGAAGTGCAGATCCCACAGCTCCTGGCCCTCGGGGGGGGTGAACAGTTCGATGCAGGCCCGGGCCGGAGCCACCCGGCCCGCCACCGCCTCGCGCCAGTGGTGGGTGGCTCCGTCGAGGCGCTCGGCGTCTTCAGGGTTGAGGTTCAGGCGGCCGGGCCCGGGTCCGAGGGCCTGTTGCCAGGCCGCCAGCAGGGGATCGAGCCCGGTGGGATCCAACGGGAAGCCTGCGCGCAGCTGGCTGTCCACCAGATCGTCCAGCAGGCCCACCACCACCAGCCGGCTGGAGCCGGGACGCCGGCAGGCCAGGTCCGCCACCGGTGGCAGCCCCAGGGGGGTGGCCATGCCGGAGGCGGCCACGGCCACCTGGGGCAACTGGGAGGCCATGTCCTCAAGCCGGCGCCGGTCGTCCTCCCGGTTCAGCAGCGGCCGCCAGCGGGCCACCCGACCCTCCGGGGCCGGCTCCACCTGGGGCAGCCAGCGCCCGCGGGCGATCAGGCTCAGCACCCAGCGCTGCAGATGGCTCCACCAGCGCAGCTCATCCGCCAGGTCGGGATGGTCGCCGGAGAGGGGCAGCTGACCCAGCCAGGCCCCGGCCGCGGCGGGCTCCAGCCACAGGCCTTCCACCTGCCAGGGCCACCATTCCACGGTTTTGGGGATCGGCTCCCCCGCCTGCAGGGGCAGGCCGCTCCAGGCGGCGCCTTCCACCTGCTTTTTGCCCCGGGCGGCCTGGCTGCGGCTGGGCAGGGTGAGGGTGGCGACGGCGGGACGGAAGGCCTCTGACCACAGCCCCTGCTCCTCCAGCCACTCCCCCAGCTCGTCCTGATCCAGGCTGAGGGGGTGCATCGGCACCTCCCGTTCCGGGGTCACCGGCGCCGCCACCCGCCAGGTGTCGGCCCAGAGCAACAGGCCGGGCCGCCGGGTTGTGTGGGCACGGAGCCAGGTGGCGTGCAGCAGGCTCATGGGGGCAGGAGACGGCCGCGGCCGGCGTAGAGCACCAGGGCGGCGCCGATCAACGGCAACCAGGCCCGCAGCAGCGCCATCATCAGTCCTGGCAGGACCTCGGCCGGTGTGCCGGTGAGGGAAAGGGGAAGGCCCAGGCTGTGGATGCCACAGACCGCGCCCACCAGACCGGCCTGGAGATGGCTGTCGCCCGGATCCACCCGCTGCAGGTGAAAGGCGAGAAGACCATAGAAGAGGCCGCTGCCGCCCGCCCGAAGGGCCGGTTCCAGCCCCATGGTCAGACCGAGGGCACCCGCCGTCAGTCCCGCCAGCAGCGCCCAGCCGAGGGAACGCAGCCGCAGGTGCTCGCGCGGCTCGGGGGGAGCGGGGGGCTCGAGCAAGGGGGGTGGCGTCGCGGCGCAGGTCCTGTGCTGGGCGATCATGCCCTTTCCAGGGTGTTGTTTGCACGTTCGAGGCCATGGCTGTTGCCATCTCCACAGACCACTCCGCGGCCAACCGCCCCAGGCCCCGTTCGGGGGCGGAGATCCGCGAGGCGTTCCTGAGCTTCTTCGAGCAGCGGGGCCACCGGCGGATGGCCAGCAGTTCCCTGGTGCCTGACGACCCCACCGTGCTGCTCACGATCGCCGGCATGCTGCCGTTCAAGCCGGTGTTCCTTGGCCAGGCGCCCCGGCCGGCCCCCCGGGCCACCACGGCCCAGAAGTGCATCCGCACCAACGACATCGAGAACGTGGGCCGCACCGCCCGTCACCACACGTTCTTCGAGATGCTGGGCAACTTCTCCTTCGGGGACTATTTCAAGGAGCAGGCGATCGCGTGGGCCTGGGAGCTGAGCACCGGGGTGTTTGGCCTCGATCCCAGGCATCTGGTGGTGAGTGTCTTCCGCGAGGACGACGAGGCGGCGGCCATCTGGCGCGATCGGGTGGGGGTGAACCCCAAGCGGATCGTCCGCATGGACGAGGCCGACAATTTCTGGGCCTCGGGCCCCACCGGCCCCTGCGGCCCCTGCTCGGAGATCTACTACGACTTCCACCCCGAGCGGGGCGATGACGCGATCGACCTGGAGGACGACGGCCGCTTCATCGAGTTCTACAACCTGGTGTTCATGGAGTCCAACCGCGACGCGGCGGGCACCTTGACGCCGCTGGAGGCGCGCAACATCGACACGGGCCTGGGGCTTGAGCGCATGGCTCAAATCCTGCAGGGGGTGCCCAACAACTACGAAACCGATCTGATCTTTCCCCTGATCGAAACGGCGGCGGCCCTCGCGGGGGTCGACTACCACGGGCTCGATGGGAAGGGCAAAACCTCCCTGAAGGTGATTGGCGACCACAGCCGCGCCATCACCCAATTGATCGGCGATGGGGTCGTGGCCTCCAATCTCGGCCGCGGCTACATCCTGCGGCGCCTGCTGCGGCGGGTGGTGCGCCACGGACGGCTCCTGGGCATCGACAAGCCGTTCCTGACGGCCATGGGGGAGGCGTCGATCGCCCTGATGGCCGGTGCCTATCCCCAGCTGGTGGAGCGGCGCGAGGCGATCCTCGCCGAGTTGGTGCGGGAGGAGGAGCGCTTCCTCGAAACCCTGGAGCGGGGCGAGAAGTTGCTGGCGGAGGTGCTGGCTGCCCGGCCGGAGCGCATCAGCGGAGCCCAGGCCTTTGAGCTCTACGACACCTATGGCTTCCCCCTGGAACTCACCGAGGAGATCGCGGAGGAGCACGGCCTCACGGTGGATCTGGCGGGCTTCGAGGCGGCGATGGAGGCCCAGCGCCAGCGGGCCAAGGCCGCGGCGGTGAGCATCGACCTCACCGTGCAGGGGGCGATCGAGCAGGTGGTGGGCGAGCTGGAGCCCACCGCCTTCCATGGCTACCGAGCCCTGGAGTATCCGGCCTGTGTGCTGGCGCTGGTGGTGAACGGTGCACCGGCCACCCGGGCTGGGGCCGGCGATGCGGTGCAGTTGGTGCTGGATTCCACCCCCTTCTATGGCGAGGGGGGCGGTCAGGTGGGCGACCGGGGGCTGCTCAGCGGCGATGGGGCCGATGGCGCCGGTCTGATCGTGCGCATTGAGTCGGTGGGCCGTAACCGCAGTGTGTTCGTGCACAGCGGCCGGATCGACCGGGGATCCCTGGCTGTTGGTGATCTGGTGACCGCCCGGGTGGACGGCGCCTGTCGCCGCCGACTCCAGGCCCACCACACGGCCACCCACCTGCTGCAGGCGGCCCTCAAGCAGGTGGTGGATCCGGCCATCGCCCAGGCCGGCTCCCTGGTGGATTTTGATCGGCTGCGGTTCGACTTCCACAGCCCCCGGGCGGTCACGGTGGCGGAACTGGAGCGGATCGAGGCGCTGATCAACGGCTGGATCGCAGCCGCCCATGGGCTGGAGGTGCGCGAGATGGAGATTGGGCGGGCCAAGGCCGCCGGTGCCGTGGCCATGTTCGGGGAGAAGTACGCCGAGCTGGTGCGGGTCGTCGACGTGCCCGGGGTGTCGATGGAGCTCTGCGGCGGCACCCACGTGGCCAACACGGCCGAGATCGGCCTGTTCAAGATCGTCTCCGAAACAGGCGTCGCCGCCGGCATCCGGCGGATCGAGGCGGTGGCCGGCCCGGCGGTGCTCGCCTACCTCAACGAGCGTGAGGCGGTGGTGCGCCAGCTGGGGGAGCGCTTCAAGGTGCAGCCCGGCGAGATCGTTGAGCGGGTGGGGGCCCTGCAGGAGGAACTCAAGGCCAGCACCAAGGCGCTGGCTGCGGTCCGCACCGAATTGGCCCTGGCCAAGTCGGCAGCCCTGGCGACGCAGGTGGAGGAGGTGGGGGCCACCTCCGGCGGAGCACCGTTCCAGTTGTTGGTGGCCCGGCTTGATGGGGTGGAGGCCGGGGCCCTCCAGGGGGCGGCCCTGCGGTTGCAGGAGCCGCTCGGGGAGGCCGCTGCTGTGGTGCTGGGGGGCGTGGGTGATCCGGCCGAACCCGACAAGCTCAGCCTCGTGGCGGCCTTCGGCCCCGCTGTCATCGCTGCCGGCCCGAAGGCCGGGGCCTTCATCGGTGCCATCGCCAGGCTGGTGGGCGGTGGGGGTGGGGGCCGTCCGAACCTGGCCCAGGCCGGGGGGCGCGATGCGGCCGCCCTTGATGGTGCCCTGGAGCAGGCCCGGCAACTGTTGCGTCAGGAGCTGGACGGCTGAAGAATTCGAATGTCGTCCCTAAGTTGAGGGGGGGGTGATGACTTGATGCCGATGAACCGTCTCTGGAGCCTTCCTGCGATTGGCCTTTCCTTGGTGCTGGGCGCCACGGCGGGCCTTGCTGCCCCTGCCGGCACCCTGCTCAAGGGGCTGAAGTTGCCCGGGGGCCTCAGCACCCTGTTCTCGGCCAATGCCGTGGGCCAAACCAGCCTCAATGGCCAGCTGGCGGGCACCCCGGAGGCCTTGCTCGACAAGGTCAAGACCAGCCTGTCAGCCCAGGGCTACAAAGAGCGCACCAGTAACACCGTGGTCGGGGCCTGGGGTTTCAACCTGGTGCTGGACCCGCCGGCCGGCACCACGGTGGATGGCACCCCAGCCGGCAAGGCTGCAGCGCTGGTGCTGCAGTCCACGGCGCTTGCTCCAGGCAAGCTCAATCTGAACGTGCGCTTTGAGGGGCTCTGAATCCAAATGGAGGCCTTCTGCTGAGGGGGCCGGCTCGGCTAAAAGCCTCGGTTGCTACAGATGGAGGTAGGGCAGTGCGGTGGAATGGAGTAGTAATCGCTTAGAGCGCTGGGATAGAAGTTGCGCTCACAAAGTGTCAGGTGGCGGGATAGAGTTCCTGCCTCAGCAAGCCTGGTCTAGGCAGATCGACCACGATGGCGAAGCCGATGATCGTGACCACCCACAGTTACCGTGGGGGAACGGGCAAATCGAACGCCACCGCTATTCTGGCCACCTGCTTCGCCCAGCAGGGGCTCAAGGTGGGGGTTGTGGACACCGACCTGCCTTCTCCTGGCATCCACATTCTGTTTGGCCAGGATGAACCGAAAACAACACTCAACGACATTCTCTACCACCGAATGCCCGTCAAGGAGGCGTTTCTGGATGTAACCCCTGATCCGTTCCCATGGGACGGACGCATCTATCTCCTTGCCGGTAGTCCCAATCCCTCAGAAATCGCCGAAGTTGTGAAGGAGGGATACACGATGGAGCAGCTGGTGGACATCTTTCGTGAGTTCACGCGCAGTGCGGGCCTCGATATCCTCCTGATCGATACCCATCCCGGTCTGGCTAAATCCAGCCTCTACTCGATCATTGTCTCCGATCTGCTGTTGATGGTGCTTCGCCCTGACCGGCAGGATTACCAGGGAACGGCGGTCACGATTGATGTGGCCCGCAAGCTCGGTGTGCCCAAGCTGCGCCTGCTGGTGAACAAGGCCCTCGAATCGCTCGATAGGGACGAACTCACCAAGATGGTCGAGACCACCTATGGGGAGCCCTGCTTGGGGGTTCTGCCCCAGTCCGATGGAATCATGCGCTATGGAGGCAGCGGGCTGTTCAGCCTCCAGGAGCCTTCGCACCCCCTCAACTTGGGGCTCGCCAAAGTGGCGCAGTCGATCCTGGAACTGCGCCCCTGAGAGCGCGGTTCTTCACGCCCCTCTGTGATCATCTTCCTCCCCTTGGCCGCCCCCTCCCCACCGATTCCGCTTGATCACACCGCTGCGGCCCCCCTTGGCGGCTGGAGCTGGGGCGATGGCAGCCCGGCCGGGTTGCTGGTGCTCTACGCCGCCCTGATCCTGCTGGCCTATCAGGCCCCCCTGATCAGCCACTGGATCGACCAGAACAGCGACGAGGACCAGCCCAAGAGCCATCAATTCGGCACGGCCGTGCGCTCGATTTCCGGCGGCATGGCGGCTGCCTATGTGTTTCTCGTGCTGATTCCTGAACTCAAGGTCTTTGATGAGACCATCCAGGGCAGCTATCTCAACGCCTATGTGCTCGCTCTCTTTGGGCTTGTGCTGTTCAAGGGGCTGCAGCATCTCTGCCTTCATTTGGTGAATCAGCGCAGCAAGGTGCATGAGGAGTGGGGGTTCATCCATGCCCATGGCATGGAGCGTTCACTTGATTTCAAGGTGGCCTCCGGTGTGTTCTGCCTCTACGCCAGCTTGGTGATCCTGACGCTGCCGTTCCAGTTCAGTCATCTGGCGGGCCCGGTTGATCGGATTCTCTACCTGGTCACGTTTGTGTTTCACCTCGGCCTGGTGATGTTGGGGCTCTACGAGGAGGACGCGAAGGCATTCCATCGCTTCGTCCCCCGCAGCGTGTCGGTGTTCCTGACGGTGGCCCTGGTGCTGGCCCTGGCAAGGGTGCTGCCGCCCGTTCTGGTGATCGCCTTCATGTCCTTGCTGGCGGGCATCATCATGTTCCAGGTCTTCCGCACCGAACTCCCTGCCGCCAGTCGCTCCTCCTTCAGTTGGTTCGTTTTCGGCTCCACGCTGTTCACAGCCGTGCACCTGATCACCGAGCGGGTGGGCGCCCACTGAGTGCTTCGGCAAGGCCAACCGCCGTCAGTCAGATTTGTGCAGGTGCTCCCGCAGTGCGCTTGAGTTTTCAACCATGTCCTGGAAGGAATGGTCATCGACGATGGTGGACACCTCGCGCGCGGCCCGGGCGTGGTCAATCTGGATCGTCAAAGACTCGATCTTGGTCTGCAGCTCCGCCTCCCGTTGGCGGATGCGGTCGAGCATGTTGGAGAACGATTCCCGTGCCGCTTGCACGGTGCGGTCCCCCTCCCATCCGGGGCTGCCCAGGTGGGTCTTGACCGCATCGAAATCGCCGGAACTGACCAGCTGCGTGAGATAGCTGAATTCGTCGACGTAATCGAGCATGTTGCGACAGCGGAGGGCCAGCTCCTCCATCAACCGGTGCCGCAGGCTGGGATCGTGATCGATCAGGCGCAAGGTGTCTTGGTTGCTGATTTGCGCCAGCACGCAGGGGGCCGAGAGGCTTTCACAGGAGGCGGACCGCCGCAATTCGCCGTAGAGGGACATCTCGCCGATGACGCTGCCGGGCATGAGGCAGGCCACGTCCAGTTCATCGCCCGAACGGTTCTGGATGAAGACCCTCATCTCGCCCTGGTTGAGCAGGTAGATGGAATCGCTGGGGTCGCCTTCGGCGAACAGGAGCTCGCCGGCCCCGAGGATCACCTCTGACCCGTGCTCCGGCAGCACGGCGCGCAGCAGATCGGAGAGTGCCTGGTGGACGGATGCGGGGCTCATGCCAACGGGTTCCAGATGGGTCACTTCCTGGGGCATTGTGGCCGGCCCGGGTGGTGGCGGTGTGTCGCTTCCAAGGCTGGTTTGAAGGGCTTAAGGGTCGCCGTTGCTACGTTTCTGGCCCGCACGGGCTTAGATCATGGCGGAGCGTTGGACACCGGTCGACGGTGCAAAAAGTGATCCAGGCGTGGTAAATACAGCAACATGCAGCAATGTGATTCAGGGCGTTATTGATGAACTGCACCAGCGCTATTCCCCGCTGCTCGATGGTGCACCAGCTGATTACATTCCCGAGCTCGCCAAGGCTGACCCCAGCGATTTTGGCATTGTTATTGCCACTGTTGATGGTCGGTTGTACAGCGTTGGCGACACCGACAAATCCTTCACAATCCAGTCAATTTCCAAGCCGTTTGTCTATGGCCTGGCCCTGAAGCTTCTCTCGCCGGAGCGGATGGTCACCAAGGTGGGCGTGGAGCCCTCCGGTGAGGCCTTCAACGCCATCAGCCTCGATCCCGACACGGGTCGTCCCCGCAACCCGATGATCAACGCGGGGGCGATTGCCAGCACCGCCCAGATCGCCTGCCACGATCCGGAGCACGCCGAGGACCAGGTGCTCGATTTCTTTGCGGAGCTGGCGGGCCACCGCCTGGCTGTTGATGAGGCGGTCTATCTCTCCGAGCGGGAGACGGGGCATCGCAACCGCTCCATTGGCCATCTGTTGCGCAATTTCAACATCATCGAGTCCGACCCTGAGCCGGCCCTGGATCTTTACTTCCGCCAGTGCTCAATCCAGGTGTCTTGCCGGGATCTGGCGGTGATGGCGGCCACCCTGGCCTGCCAGGGCCGCAATCCCTTCACCGGAGCCCAGCCCCTCAGCCCAGCGATCACCACGCGGGTGCTGGCCCTGATGGCCAGTTGCGGCACCTACGACTTCGCCGGCCAGTGGCTCCACGACGTGGGCATGCCCGCCAAGAGCGGAGTCGGCGGCGGCATCCTGGCGGTGGTGCCGGGCCGCCTTGGCATCGCCATCTACTCCCCGCCCCTGGATGCCCTCGGCAACAGTGTGCGCGGCATCGCCGTCTGCAACGAGCTGTCCGAGCGCCTGGGGCTGAGCCTGTTCAGCCAGTACCCCCAGAGCACCTCCACCGTGCGCCGCTCCTACGCCGCCTCCCTGCGGCAGTCGAGGCGCTGGCGTTCCCCCCGGGATCTGGAGGCCCTGCGCAACTCCGGCAACGCCATCCGGGTCGTCCATGTGCAGGGCATCCTTGAGTTCGCTGCCCTCGAGAGGCTGGTGGCCGAACTGACCGGCGGCCTCAGTGAGTCCCGGGTGCTGATGCTCGACCTGGCCCATGTGATCGAGCTGCCCCAGGAATCACGGCTGTTGCTGGCCGAACAGCTGCTGATCTTTCGCCGCCAGGGTCTGGCCATCCTCCTGTCCCGTTGTGCCCACCTCGACCTGGCGGAGTTGCAGACAACCCTTGGCAAGGATGGGGACTCGATCTTTTGCGGCAACCTCGACCAGGCGATCGAGCGGGCCGAGGATCTCTTTCTCGCCACCCTGGAGTGGGGGGGGGAGGAGCCTGCGATCACCCTCGACGCTGCGTCGAACTTCGGTTTCCTTGGCCTGCTGGAACCCGAGGACCGCAGCAGGGTTGCCAACTGTTTGCAGCGGCGTGAGTTCGGGGCCGGCGAACCGGTCTTTAGGGGCGGTGACGCCGGTGATGAACTGTTCCTCGTGCGTGCCGGCCGTTTCACCACCACGATTCAGCTGGAGGATGGCAACCGCCACATGCTGGAGTCCAGGTTGGCCACGTTCGGCCCCGGCATGTGCTTCGGCGAGGTCGCCTTCCTCTCAGGCCAGGCGCGCTCGGCCACCATCCGTGCCGATGTGGACGGCAGTTGCCTGGTCCTCTCCCGCAGGGCCTTCGATGCGCTGCGCCGCAGCGATCCCGACGCCACCAACGCCCTGCTGCTGGCCCTGAGCCGCGAATTGGGGCAGAAGCTGTCGTTCACCAGCCAGCAGCTCACCCAGATGGATCATCTCTGAGTTGGCCATAGCGTGGACCCGATTGCCGGTCGCTGATGCCACGCTTCGCTCCCCGCTTGCTGCTGCTGGGCCTGCTGGCGCCGGCGTTGTTTCCGCTGATGGCCCTGCCGGCCCGGGCCGAAGGCCAGATCCAGTTGCGCTGCGACGGCACCCTGCTGGAGGCCCGCGGTTCGGCGGAACGCAAGCGCCCCACCGAGCGCCTGCGGGTCTCCCTGGGGATTGAGGCGGAGGCGGCTTCGGCCGATGGGGCATTAGCCCTGCTGCAGGAACGGCTGGGGGCGGTGCGCCAGGGGCTCCAGAACCTCGGGGTTCAGGAGCTGGAGGTCACCTCCCCCAGCACCTGGCAGCGGCCTGCGGCACCCCGTTCGCCCGCCCAGGTGACGGCCAGCCTGCAGGTGGGAGGCCAGGTGCCGCCCCAGAGCCTGCAGGCCCTGATCCGTGGAGTGGGCGCTCTGCCGGGGGTGCGTCTGGCGCCGGTGGCGGCCGAGGCCGACCGCCGCGGCGATGCCGAAACCCGCCGCATCCTGCTGCGGGCTGCGTATCAAGAGGCCCTTGGGCAGGCCCGCGAGCTGGCGACGGCCATCGGCCTTACGCGCCTGGCTCCCGTGGAGGTGCTGGTGGAAGGGGGGGGGCGGCCGGTGCTGATGCGGGCGATGGTGGCCGACGGGGCACCGCCCTTTGACCCGGCCGAACTGCCGGCCCCCACGGACCGCATCGCCCTGCAGGTGCGTTTCTGTGCCCGCTGAACTCAGTCGCTGAGCAGGGAACTGAACAGCTGCCGCATGCGCTCGAACAGCTGATTGTCCGGCAGCGGAGTGAGTTCCTTTTCGAGCCGCTCCTGGGCGGCGCGCCGGGCCCCCACCAGCAGGGCCAGCTCCTCCAGCAGGCGCTCATCGGCATGGAGTAGGGGTTGAAGGGCATGGCGGCTCACCTCCAGCAGGAGACATTCCCCCAGGGCTCGCACAGTGGCGCTCCGGGGGGCATCCAGGCAGAGGGTCATTTCGCCGAAGATCTGGCCGGCCCCCAGGACAGCCATGGACCGGGCCTGGCCATCGGGACTGGCCTTGAGCACCTCCACCTGGCCCTGCACCAGCTGATACAGCGAATCACCGGCGTCCCCCTCGCGCACGATCGTTTCACCGGGGCCGAACTGGCGGATCACGCTGAGGGCGGCCAGGTCATTGAATTGCGCCTCGGAGAGAGCCGCGAAGAGCTGGTTCGAACGCAGCAGCCGCAGCCGCTGCTCCAGGGAGGCCAGGGCCACATCCATGCCCGGCGGGGGCGGCCGTTTGGGCCGCAGTTCCCGCACCGGGTAGGGCACCGTGTGGCCTGCCCGATGGAGGGCATACCAGATCTGCTCCAGCAGTTCGCTGCGCAGCTGGTAGCGGCCGATATCGCCGCAGAACGGCTGCCAAACCAACATCTCGTAGGCGACAACGCTCTCCTCGAAGGAGCCCACCCACACCATCGGTTCCGGGGTGCTCAACACCGTGGGGTGCTGGCGAATCACCAGCAGCAGCAGGTCCCTGGCCTGGGCAGGGGGAAGGCCATAGTCGAGGCCGATGTGAAAGCGGTTGCCGATCGGATCCGCGGGCCCGTAGCGGCGCAGCACCTCCTGGGCCACCTTGCTGTTGGGGACCACCTGGTGGGCCCCGTCCATGCTTGCCAGCAGGGTGTTCATCAGCGTTAGGGAGGTCACCTGGCCCCGATACCCGCTGATTTCGATCCAGTCACCCTCGCGGAAGGGAACGGCCAGTTGCAGGCTGATGCCGGCGAACAGGTCTTTGAGGGTTTCCTGGGCCGCCAGGCCGATCACGGCGGTCAGCACCGCCGAGGTGGTGACCAGGCCCACCACATTGATGCGGGCCTGCTGCTGGACCACCGTCACCGTGAGGGTGGCCCCCACCGCCAGGAGGCCAAGATCGCGCACGATTTTGGGTGGTTTTCCCCAGAACCCGATGGACGCCGGAAGTTCCAGGATCGTCCATTCCCCCAGGACAATCAGGCCGTAGCCGATCACCAGCTCGGCCATGATCGACCACCACGGCCGCAGCGCTGGCGGCAGCAACGTCACGGGCACACTGCTGCTGATCAGCCACACCGCAATCGCCACCAGCGGCAGCCGGATTGGTGGTGACACGAGGCCGCGGAGATGGCGGTTGCCCAGCAGCCGCAGCAGCACCAATGCTGCGGCAAGTCCCAGGGCCAGCAGCAGGCGTTCGAGAAGATGCATGGCGGCTTAGGCCATGGCGAGGCATCCTGGATGGGCCGGTCGGCCGCCCCCATGTTCCCTGACCCGTCCCATCACGTTTCTGGGCTGAACGTGTTCCTGATGCTCGCCATGGGACATTTCCTCGGGGATTTTGGCCTTCAGAGCGACCGGATGGCCACCGAGAAATGTCGGGGCCATGATGTCACGCTTCCTTGGTATTGGTGGCTCGCGTCCCATGCCGCTATCCACGGCTTCCTGGTGGGGGCCATCACTGGGGTGCCGTTGCTGGGTTTGGCCGAGTGGATCGCCCACTCCCTGATCGACATCGGCAAGTGCCGCAAGCTCTACCGCCTGTCGGTGGATCAGGCTCTCCATCTCACCTGCAAGTTGGCGTGGACGGTGATTCTGCTGCGAATCTGAGCCGACTTTGCCAATCTGAGTCACTGGTGCGAATCTGAGAAGGCAAGCACCTTGAGGTTCGCCGCTGACGCGGTGTTGGCCATGATCAACCCAAGAACCGTCCGCCTCGGGCTGGGGGCATTGGCGGCCCTGTCCCTGCTCGCCGATGGCACCGCCGCCCTGGCCCAACCCAGTCTGCGCAGCAGCTTCCCCGGCCGCCGCATCGGTGGCGGCACCCGCGGTGAGTGCGCCGCCCGGGTGCTGGCCCATCTGGTGCCCACCAACAGCGTCTTTGCCCCCGGGCCGGCCCTCACCATCGCCCTGCTGGAGGGGCCCACCGCCAACCCCCGGCCGCTGCAGGTGCTGTTCAGGCCCCAGGGCCCAGGGGGCACACCCAGCGGACCCGCCGTCAAGCGGGAACTGGCCGCAGCCCCGTCGGGGGTGACCCTGCTGGCGGTCGGCAGCCTCAAGGGGGCGGAGGTGTGGGAGTCGTCCTATCGCTGCGGCGACCCCGCACCGGTTTCCAGCGATCCCCTCAGCTTTGTTGAATCGGTGTCGCCCCCGGCCCTGAGCCTGCTGGTCACGGACGTGACCCCGGCCGACCGCACCCTCCAGAGCGGGTTGCAGAAGCTCAAGGGGCTTTGCGGCTCCCAGGTGGGCCGCGCCGAGCTGGCCAAGACCTTTGGCCTTGAGGACGTCATGGGGGCGGACTGGCCGGCAACGCTGCCGGTGCGCTGCCTTTGAGCTCCCAGATGTCCAGGGGTTCCTGGCGCCCCTTCACCTGGAGGTGGCCCCAGTTCTCCCAGAGCAAGGATGCGGTCTGCTCGGGCGGCAGCAGATCGCGGGTGGAGGAGGAGACGAGCACCCGGCAGAGGTTGTTCTGCCGGTTTTTCTCGTAGCTCTCGAGCCGCGAGGCGCAGTTGACGGTGTCACCGATGACGGCGTATTCCAGCCGCTCACTGCTGCCCATGGAGCCCGCCAGCACGGCGCCGGAGTGGACGCCGATCCGTAGCCGCATCTCGGGGGCACCGTCGGCGGCCAGCTCCCGGTTGAGCTGCTCCAGGCCGCTCTGGATCGCCAGGCAGGCCTCGATCGCTTCCACCGCATCCGCCAGCTCGCCTTTGCCCACGGGCGCGCCGAACACCGCCAGAAAGCCGTCGCCGGTGAACTTGTTCACCATGCCGCCCCGCTGGGTGATGGCCGGCACGCAGAGGGCCATGCCCCGGTTCAACCAGGCCAGCAGATCGGAGGGGCTGAGCCGCTCCGACACGGTTGTGAAGTTGCGGGTGTCGGAGAAGACCACGGTGACCGGCAGCTGGCGGCCCTCGAAGCGCCCGTCGCTGAGCAGTTCCTCCCGCTGGGCCCAGAGCTGCTGGGCCACCGCCGGTGAGGTGGTCTGGCCCAGCAGGCGCTGGAACTGCTGGCGCTGCTGCTGGCTGGCGGCCCCCCGACGCAGCCAGGCGGCCGCCGCCATCAACCCCAGGCCCGCCAGGGGCAGGGCGGTCTGCACCCAGATCCCCTTCCACCACAGCAGGCCGACGGAAGCCCCCAGGCCCACCGCCGCCACCAGGGTCACCACGATGATGCTGCGGCGCAGGGTGGTGAACCGTTCCCCCAGCACCACCCCCAGGCCGAGCCCCAGCAGCAGCAGCAGGTTGCCGCTCCAGCCCGGCAGGGCCGAGAGGGCAGGGCTGGCGCCCTCGGCCATCGCCAGCAGGTCGCCGGTCCGGTTGGCGTGCAGTTCCATGCCGCTGATCTGGGTCTGGCGGCCCTCCGGATCGAGCACAAAGCGGCTGTGGGGCACCAGGAAAAGGTCCCGCAGGGAGGGGGCGGTGCTGCCGATCAGCACGATCCGTCCTTTGATCTGCTCCAGGGGCACCTGGTGGCGCAGCAACTGGTTCAGGGAGGCGGAGGGGAAGGTGCCCGGTTGGCGGAACAGGAGCATCTGCTGCAGGCCACTGTCATCCGCACTCAAGTAGCCGCCGGAATTGGGATGCAGTCGGTCCAGGGAGTCGGGGGAGGACTCCAGCCGCTGGCGCAGGCGGGCCTCGCCCCGGTACACCTCCACCAGGCGCAGGGGCAGGGCCACGGTGGCCTCGTCCTGGCCGGTTACGTGCACGAGATTCCGCCGCACCACCCCGTCGGGGTCCAGCACCAGATCATTGAACGACCGGCGCTGGGGCGGGGTGCCCGGGATCGGGCCGATCGATTCGGCCACGTTGAAGATCGACACCAGCTTGGGATTGGTGCGGGCCCGCTGGCGCAGGCATTCCTGGCGGGGGCCGACCCCTTTGTCGCGGTAGATGTCGAGGGCGATGGCCCGGGCGCCGTCGCGGCTCAATTGGTCGATCGCGTCGCAGAGCAGGCGGTCGTCGATCGGCCAGCCATAGGTGGCGATGTCCTTTTCGGTGATGCCGATCAGGGTGATCGGCGTGGTGGCCCCCGACGGGGCCGGCCGCTTCACGGTGACCAGGTCATAGAGGAGCAGGCTGCCCGTCTCGGCGATGCCGCTGGCGCGCAGGGCCAGCACCACCAGGGCGGCGACGCCGTAGGGGGCCGCCAGTCTCAGGGCCTGGCCCAGGCGCTTGAAGCGCTTTATGGGGCGTGCCATGGCCGGGCTCAGAAGCGGTATTGAACTTTGCCGTAGAAGCCCTTGCCCAGGCTCCAGTTGGTCCAGGGACCAAACAGGGTGTTGGTGGCGAACTGGTTCGCCCAGCCCGCCTCAAAGCTCCAGTTGTCCCCCGCCAGCCAGCGGGCCAGGACCCCCCCTGAGCCCACGTCCTGGGTGAAACTGCGGCCCTGCAGACGGGTGTTGACCCCGCCGTAGCCGAAGAAGGGCACCAGCTGCAGCGCCTGTTTCTTCTTCTGCCAGAACGTCCAGACCAGCTCACTGGTGCCGAGCCAGCCGTTGTCGCCGCTGATCAACTGGCCCGGCAGACCCCGCAGGCCCACATCGGAGCCGAGGGTGAATTGCATCGAGGAGGTGAGCGGGTTGCCGGCCACCTGACCTGCGGCCCGCAGGTTCAGTTGCCAGTTGGGAGCGAATCCCCAGGCGGCCGAGATCAGGGTTCCAACGGCGGTGGCCTGCCCAGGGGAGATGCCCACCTGCGCCAGCTCATTGATCTGGTTGCTGGGGGAGAAGGCGCCGATCCCTTGCAGGGCGTAGACGTTGCCGCTCCAACCCACGGAGTTGGTGAGGCCGCTGCCGCTCAGGCCCACCCGCAGGTAGCCGGTCTGGGGCGTGCGCACCACCTCGGGAAGGATGGTGGGTAGAGCGTTACCGGCCAGGAAGGTGGTGCTGCGGTTGAGGCTCAGCCCCGCGAAGGCTGCAAAGCGCTGGGTGAGGGTTTCCTTGAACACCCACTCCAGCTGGCCCAGGCCCTGGAACTGGCGGGTGCTGAACTGGTCAGCCGGCGGGGTCAGCTCGACCAGGTTGCGGCGGCTGTAGCCGAAGGAGCCGGTGAGGTTGAGCTGATCGGTGAGGGGATAGGTGTAGCTGGCGGAGCTGATCACCGCCCCCAGATTGGGGAAGGGGTTGTTGGCGACATCAAGCTCGCCGTAGAGCAGCAGCACATCTCCTGGCGTGACCAGGCCCCCCTTCACCAAGGTGCCCACGGCCCGGCCTTCGCCGGAGCCGTTGGAGCCGTCGTTGCGGACGGAGAAATCGCCCTGGAGCGGCTGCTTGCCCAGCTCCACGTTGACCGTGAGCACCGCCTGGGTGGGGTCGCTGCCGAGGCGGGAGAGGTTGCTGCGGATGCTCTTGACGCCGCCCTGCCGTTGAAGCAGCCGCAGCTGACGTTCCACCTCCGCCAGGTTGAGCACGTCCCCCTGGAGGGGCCGCAGCAGGCGGGTCACCCGGCGGCTGAGCCAGGCATCCTTGGCGATGACGCGCACCTCAACGATGCGGCCTTCGACCACATCGAGATAGCCCGGTGCGGGCTTGGTTTCGGCGAAGACCCGGCTGTTGACGTAGCCATCGGCTACCAGGCGGGCGGTGAGGCTGGCGGCGCAGGCCTTGAGCCGCTCGCCCGGATCGGCGATCGCCAGACAGGGCTGGAAGATCTTGGTGAGCTCCAAGGCGCCGTAGCGCTTGAGGCCCCGCACCTCGGGCAGGTCCTTGCGGATGGTGGGCGAGGGGGCCGGGCTGGGGGCTAGACCAGGGGTTGGGCTTGGTGCAGGTGTGATCGGCGGCGCCTGCTCCAGCGGCTGCACGTCCAGCTTCGGCGCGGGCCGTTTGCGGTCAAGCCGCTGCTCTCCAGCATCGGGCCCCGGCAGGCGCACGGGCCCGCTTTGGATGGGGGGGGCCACCAGCTGGGCCAGAAGAGGCAGCACGGGAATCTCTCTGCAACATCACGAATCAGGGCCACGGTATCCCGAAATCCCCAGACTCACCATGGCTTCGGACAGGGGGCGTAGATGGGTCCCGTTCTGTATGCCTGGCCATGGGCAATCGATGGATTGACCTGTATCGAATGGTTGCGTTGGCGGAGTAAGAGCCGTTGCAGATCAATCCTCTGCGAGGGCTTGATGGTCAGCACGGTGCCTTCCCTGCTGCGGCCAGTCGCGCAGGACCCAGGCGCCATCGACCGGTGCAAGGGGCCCGGCTTCCAGTTGCACCAGGGTTCATGGGTTGGGACGCCTTGTCCTGGCTTGGTGATCGGGCTTCGCGTTTGGTAGCCGCGAATACGCACGTTCCCTTGGTGGCGCTTCTCACCAAACTTTTAGTCCGTTCTGCTGTGCTTTGCCCGAACGGGTAGTGAGCTACGTGGAGTTCGCGGATAGTCTGGATCAAGTTGTCATAGTTCCTTTCCTTGGGAACACGTAGCTCCATCGGCCTTTGGGCACTCCTGCTGGCCGGCGCCCCGTTGCTGGTTGGCGCCCCAGTGATGGCCGGCGAGGTCACGGCCACCGGCGGCGCCCTGGGCCTGGGCACGGCGGTGAATGGGGCCGCCGGCGGCAGCTGTGGCGTGGGCCTTTGCCAGGTGGGCGGTGGCACGGCGGCGGGCAGCAACCTGTTTCACCGTTTTTCGGCCTTTGACACCCGCGGTGGCATCACCGGGGTGAACTTCGCCACCGGCGGCGCCAGCAGCGTGTTCGTGGGTGTCACGAGCCCCCTGGGCAGCTTCATCGACAAGCTGGTGAGCTTTTCCGGCCCCACCAACCTGTTCTGGCTGTCGCCAGGGGGCATCAGCCTGAGCGGCGCCGGTGGGTTCGCCAACATCCAGCAGCTGAACCTGAGCACCGCCACGGGTTGGAAGGTGGGCAACGGCGTGTTCGATGCGGCGGGCACCACGGCCGGCCAGGCGGCCCTGCTGGGCGGCACGCCGGTGAGCGGCCTGGCCGGTGCGGTGAACGATC
>Ga0194061_1000125_pt1 | contig 44050 bp, 34 predicted proteins | sample SepL2221m_MetaG_FD_163423 | JGI IMG/M metagenome (GOLD analysis project Ga0194061, IMG submission 163423) | Anoxic zone freshwater microbial communities from boreal shield lake in IISD Experimental Lakes Area, Ontario, Canada - Sep2016-L224-21m | ecosystem: Environmental > Aquatic > Freshwater >... | reverse complement strand
CGGTGGCGGTAGCGGCCCCTTCTCCGGTGGCCGTAGCCGTTGCCGCCCCGCCAGGGGACGGGCGCCTTGTGGCTTCCCCCCGGGCCCGCAAGCTGGCCGGCCAGCTCGGTGTGGCGCTTGAGGGTCTCAGGGGCACGGGCCCCCGGGGCCGCATCCAGGCCGAGGACGTGGAACGGGCGGCTGGCCATGCGGTCAGCGTTCCCCGGATCGCCGAGGGCACGGCGGCCGTTACGGCCCCCAGCAATGGCAACGGGGCCGCCGCCGCCGCCACGCCGTCTGCCCCCGCAGGCCAGTCCTTCGGCTCCCCGGGGGAGACGGTGGCCTTCAACACCCTGCAGCAGGCGGTCAACCGCAACATGGTGGCCAGCCTGCAGGTGCCTGTCTTCCGGGTCGGCTACACGATCACCACCGACAAGCTTGACGCCTTCTACAAGCAGGTGAAGGCCAAGGGCGTCACCATGACCGCCCTGCTGGCGAAGGCCGTGGCGGTCACCCTGGCCCGCCATCCCCAGGTGAACGCTGCCTTCAGCGAAGCCGGTATCGCCTATCCCGCCCAGATCAACGTGGCCGTTGCCGTGGCCATGGAGGACGGCGGTCTGATCACGCCGGTGCTGGCCCAGGCTGACCGCACCGACCTTTACTCCCTCTCGCGCACCTGGGCCGATCTGGTGGCCCGCTCCCGCTCCAAGCAGCTCAAGCCGGAGGAGTACAGCACCGGCACCTTCACCCTCTCCAACCTGGGGATGTTCGGTGTTGATCGCTTCGATGCGATCCTGCCGCCGGGCAGCGGCGCCATCCTGGCGGTGGCCGCATCGCGGCCCACCGTGGTGGCGGGGAAGGATGGCTCCATCGCCGTGAAACGGCAGATGCAGGTGAACCTCACCGCCGACCACCGGGTGATCTATGGCACCCATGGGGCCGCCTTCCTCAAGGACCTGGCCCAGCTGATCGAGACCAACCCGGAAAGCCTGGCCCTCTGATCCATGGCCGCGGCCGAGTCGCGGCTGCCGGAGGATCCCCTCCCCCAGCCAGTCCCCCCCACTCCGGCGGAATCCAGCCCGTCGGACCAAGGCCTGTCAGATCCTGATCTGCAGTTGTCCAGCTACGACTTCGCGCTGCCCGAGGCTTCCATCGCCCAGCGGCCGGTGGAACCCCGCCACGCTGCCCGCCTGCTGGTGGCGGAGCCCACCGACGTGGAGGCTCGCCACCTCACGGTCTGGGACCTGCAGCACGAACTGGAGCCGGGAGACCTGCTGGTGGTCAACGACACCCGTGTGCTCCAGGCCCGGCTCACGGCACGGCGCGCCACGGGCGGTGCCGTGGAGTTGCTGGTGCTGCAACCCCATCGACGAACGGCCACCGGTGAGGGGGAGGACAGCTGCTGGCTTTGCCTGGCCCGGCCGGCCAAGCGTTTGCAGCCCGGTGAGGTGCTCCGGCTGGAGGCCCCCGGCCAGAGCCCCCTGGAGCTGCCGGTGGTGGACCTCGACGGGGCCAGCGGCGGCCGGGTGATCCGCTTCCCGCCCGAGTGCACCAGCGCCGAGCGGATCGAAGGGTTGTTGGCCCGGTACGGCACGGTGCCGTTGCCCCCCTACATCCACGAGCACGACGACAGCGACCGCTCCCGCTACCAGACCCGCTACGCCCAACGCCCTGGGGCGGTGGCCGCCCCCACGGCGGGGCTGCACCTCAGCGACGATCTTCTTTCAGCCCTGGCCGACCGGGGGGTAACCCTGGCCCGCATCACCCTGCATGTGGGGCTGGGCACCTTCCGTCCCGTGGAACAGGAGGACCTCACCGGGCTGGAGCTCCACGACGAGTGGGTGGAGGTGGGCCCAGAGGTGGTGGAGGCCGTGAACCGAACCCGCCGGGGCGGCCATCGGGTGATCGCCATCGGCACCACCAGCGTGCGGGCCCTTGAAGGGGTGGCGGCCCTCCATGGCGGCCAGTTGGCGCCCCATATCGGTCCGGTGAACCTGGTGATCCAGCCCGGTTTCCGCTTCCAGGTGGTGCAGGGGTTGCTCACCAACTTCCACCTGCCGAAGAGCTCCCTGCTGCTGCTGGTGAGTGCCCTGATCAGCCGCCAGCGGCTGCTGGCCCTCTACGCCGAGGCGATCGAGCAGGGCTACCGCTTCTTTTCCTATGGCGATGCCATGTGGATCCCGCCCCGGGCGGTGCTGGCCGGCGCCAGACCCCAGCCCTGACCTCCAGAGCAGAGGCTGGGTCAGTGGGTGAAGCTGTAGGCGATTCCAGCCAGCACAAGGGCCACAAACACCATTTCAACGAAGTCGGGTCCGTCCTTGTTCATCGCTGGTCTGGGTGCAGGGCCGATCAGGATTTCGGTGAGGGGGGCAGCTTTTCAGAGCGCTCTGCCCGGGGAAGCCACAGTGCCAGCAGCAGCAGCAGGATTGAAAGGGGCTGGCCGCGATTGCTGGTGATCACAGCGAGCATCGCGATCACCGCCAGAAAGCGCAGGCAGATGGCCCAGACTTCATCGCGTTCGCTGCTGGCGCGCTGCAACAGCATCAGGGCCGCCAGCAGCAGCAGCAGATCAATCTGCAGATCCATGGAAGCCCGGTTCGACCGCCCTGGTTAGCCCCCCACCCTAGGGGCGGCCCAAAGAATTTGACAAAAAAGAGCCCCCGGGTGACGGGGGCTCATGGCACTGCAGCTGGCGCCAGGGGTTCCGCTCCGGCTCAGGCAGCGGCCAGGTTCGCGGCCGCGAAATCCCAATTCACCAGCTTGTCGAGGAAGGTGCTGATGTAATCGGGGCGGCGGTTCTGGTAATCGAGGTAGTAGGCGTGCTCCCACACGTCGATGGTGAGAAGGGCCTTCTGGCCGTGGGCCAGGGGCAGATCGGCGTTGCCGGTTTTGGTGACCTTGAGGGTGCCGTTCTCCAGCACCAGCCAGGCCCAGCCGCTGCCGAACTGGGTGGCGCCAGCGGCCTTGAGTTCCTCGACCAGCTTCTCGTAACTGCCCAAATCGGCGGTGATTTTGTCGGCCAACGCGCCGGTGGGGGCGCCGCCGCCGCCGGGCTTGATGCCCTGCCAGTAGAAGGTGTGGTTCCACACCTGGGCGGCGTTGTTGAAGACGCCGGCCTTGGAGGCGTCACCGGCCACAGCCAGGATCACCTCGTCGAGGCTCTTGCTCTCGAGATCGGTGCCTTCGATCAGCTTGTTGAGGTTGGCCACGTAGGCAGCGTGGTGCTTGCCGTGGTGGAACTCCAGAGTTTGGCGCGAGATATGGGGCTCGAGCGCATCGAGGCCGTAGGGCAGCGCGGGCAGCGTGTGAGCCATGAAATCGGAACCGTTCCGGGTTGAGAAACCACTGTACCGAGGTGGTTTAGGCCCGGGTGGTGGCGGGGGAGACTCCGGCGGGTGCGATCAGCCGCCCACGCCCAGCAGCTCCACCTCGAAGATCAAGGTGGCATCAGGGGGGATCACGCCGCCAGCCCCGCGGGAGCCGTAGCCCAGTTCGGGCGGGATCACCAGCTTGCGTTTGCCGCCCACCTTCATGCCGGCGACGCCCTCGTCCCAGCCTTGGATCACCCGGCCGGCTCCCAGGGGGAAGGAGAAGGGGCCGCGTCCATCGGTGCTGTCGAACACCTTGCCGTTGGTGAGGCTGCCGGTGTAATTCACCTTGACCGTCTGACCGGCCACGGCCTCAGCGCCGGTGCCCAGCACCAGATCGGTGATGCGCAGGCCGCTGGGGGTGGTGCGTTCCTTGACGGCGTTGAGGTCGCCGCCGAGGGCGCTGGCTCCTGAGCTGGCAATCGGGTCCTGGGCCATCACAAACAGGGTGGGGTTGGGGTCATTGGGGTCGAGCTCAAAGCCGCCGGCAAGGGCGGTTTCGGCTCTGGGGGCCGGGGCGCTGGGGGCCATGGCCGTCGCCTGCGGCCGGCTCAGGGCCACCTCAGCACCGGGGTCCGGCGCAGCGGCCAGGGGGGTTGGGGCCACCAGCTGGCTGATGAGGGCGAGCAGCAGGCAGGCCACGCAGACGCCGGAGCTGATCAGGATCTCGCGCATGGCGTTGGGCCTGTGCAGGTGGGCCGATTCTGCCAGTCACCCCAGCGGGGGGCGGTCAATCGGGGATCTGAGCCCTTTCCAGGTAGCTGCGCAGGGTTTGCTCCAGCCGGTCGATGCGGCCCCGCAGCTCGTCCACCTCCTTCTGGCGGGCCAGGCCCACATCTTGGAGGAAGTGATCCAGGTTGCGCTCCAGGTCCCGCTCCGCCTGCTTCTGCAGCTCGGGATCGTCGCCTCGCAGCCCTGTGAGCACGGCATCCACCAAGGTGCTGGCCTGGGAGGGATCCAGCCGGCCGCTGCTGACCCATTCCTGGGTCACCTGGCGCAGCCGTTCGGCCACCAGGGAGGTGGTGCCCAGGCCGCGCAGCAGCAGTTGCTGGAGAAGGTTGTCGCGATCCATGGCCGAAGGAGGGGCGAAGGAAAATCTCCCTGACCCTGGCGCTTTCTAGGCTCCTTGGCGATGGGGAAAGACCGGCGCTGGTGGTGGATTCCCGTTCTGGGGGGCGGGCTGCTGGCGGGCGTGGCCCTGCCGCCCCTTGGCTGGCCCCCCCTGCTCTGGCTGGCGTTGGTGCCCCTCTGGAGGGCGCCGCTGGCGGCGGTGGCCAGGCCGCTGGGCTCGGGTTTCCTGTGGGGCCTGGGCGCCGTGCTGGTGTCCCACCGCTGGCTGCTGTGGCTCCATCCCCTCACCTGGGTGGGGGTGCCCGCTCCCCTCAGCCTGCCGCTTTGCGTCGCACTGTGGCTTGGTTGCGGCCTGCTGGCGGGGCTGCTGGTGGCGGCCTGGAGCGCCCTGGGGGCCCGGCTGGGGGCCGAGCGGTTCAGCACCGCCCTGATCACCTCCCTGCTCTGGGGGCTGGGGGAGACCCTGCTGGCGAAGGGCCCCCTGTTCTGGATCGGTCTGGGGGGCTCGGCGTTGCCGGGGGATCCCGCCCTGGCGGGCCTGGGTGCCCTGGGGGGATCCGCCCTGGTGGTGGCGGCCCAGCTGTTGATCGGCTGGGCCCTGGCCCAGACCCTGGGCCCCCAGGGGGCGGCCCGTCGTCCCTGGGCGGCGGCGTTGGCCCTGGTGTTGGGCCTGCATCTCAGCGGCGCCCTGGCCCTGGCGGCGGCCCAGTCCCCTGGGGCGGGCCGCGCCGGGAGCCCCCTGCGCCTGTTGGTGCTGCAGCCCGCCATCCCCACCCGGGAGAAGTTCCAGCCAGCGCAGCAGGAACGGCTGTTGCATCTGCTGGCGGCGGCCCAGCGGGAGGCCGTGGGGCGGCAAGCCGATGCGCTGCTGTTGCCGGAGGGGGCCCTGGCGGTGGGCCAGCCCCTGCCGCTGGCTTCGACGGTGGAGGTGCTCGGCGGCGGCTTCCGCTACGACGGCGAGCAACTGAGGAGCAGCTTGCTGGGGTTCTCCCCCGGATCCCGGCAGCCGGACCGCTGGATCGACAAGCACCGCCTGGTGCCCCTGGGGGAGTGGGTGCCCTGGGCGGGATGGTGGCGCTCGGCCGGCCTCTCCGCCGTGGGTGGTGTGGAGCCGGGTCCCCCTTCGCGGCTGCTGATGGCCGATGGCCGGGACCCAGGCCCGGGCATCGCCGTGGCCATCTGCTACGAGCTCAGCGACGGGGCGGCCCTGGCCTCGGCGGTGCGGGGCGGAGCCGGCTGGTTGCTGGCCAGCGCCAATCTCGATCCCTACCCCCTGCAGTTGCAGCAGCAGTTCGAGGCCCTGGCCCGGCAGCGGGCGATCGAGACCGGCCGCTGGTTGGTGAGCTCCGCCAACACAGGGCCCTCGTTGCTGGTGGATGCCCGGGGGCAGGTGCGCTCCCGCCTCGGCCCCGGCCGCGCCCGCACGGGGGTGATGGTCCTTGAACCGCTCACGGCTTTGACGCCCTACGACCGCTGGGGGGATGGGCCCCTGGTGCTGCTGTTGCTCGGGGCGGTGCTGGTGCGCTGGCGCCGTAGCGGCCGCGCTCAGATGTTGTAGAGCGGCGGGATGGTGGGGGGGGTGAAGGTCTTGTAGTTCCAGGTGCCGTTGGACTGGAAGGTCTGGTTGCCGAACAGGTCGGAGTAGATGGCGCTCCAGTTGGAGATGCCCCCATCCCCCATGCCGACGGCGAATACACCGAGATTGCCGGGATCGGATTTGGCGGCGGTGGCATTGAGGGCAGCGTTGAGCTGCGTCTGGTTGGCCCCCCAGATGTCCACGCCGGCGGCATTGGGCACCTTGATCGGCGTGCCGGCGCTGGTGTAACGCAGGCCCGAGCTGGTGATCGGATCGCCGCCGCCCAGGTCGGCGTCCGTGGGGAGGGCCACGTTGACGCCGCTCCAGCCCTGGCCGTACTCCGGCCGGTTGTCCCACCAGGGACGGCGCTCCGGCCGGCCGTCGGTGATCAGGCCCACGTAGGTGAGCGTGTTGGGGGTCAAGGTGGCCAGGTCGTTGGCGAGCAGATCCTTGAGGGCGGTGAGGGCCCCGAGCATCTCGGTGCCGCTGTAGCGGTTGCCGGGGGTGCCGGGCGCTGTGTACGCATCCAGGGAATTCGGAGCGGGTAGGCCGCGGCTGATCCAGTCGGCACTGGTGGATGAGCCGTAGAGCTGATCAGGGGTTGTGGTGGCCAGCACCTGACTGGCCAGGGTTACGCCGGTAGCAGGTGATGGGGTCGTGGGATCGGGGTCGAAGGTGGTCTTGGTGTGGGTGACGAGGTAGCTGAAGTCGATGGTGTGAACGGTGACCTTCTGGGCCGTGACGTTGTCGAACGGGTTGTCGATCAGGTTCCAGGTCTTGATCTCCTCGGACAGAGACTGGCTGGAGGTGAGTTGGATGTTGCCGTTGAAGCCGTACTGGCCATTCTTCTCGAAGATGTAGCCGGCGTTGTTGAAGGCCGGTTTGAGGCCGTAATAGAAGGCCAGCCGGTTCTGGGCCTCCAAGCGGGTCACCCCTGATGGGTCATTGCCCAGCATGGAGGTGGAGTTGTCGAGCAGAAGATAAAGGTTGACCGGGTGGGGTTCCGTAACAGGGATCGGCGGCTCCGGTCCGATCGGTTGGGGGTCGTAGGCCACGGTGACGCTGGCCGGATTGCTGGTGGCCCCCTGCTCATCCTGGATGGTGTATTGGATCGGGGAGGGATTGGTGACGAAGCCCGCCTGGGGCGTGAAGGTGATGTCGCCGGTGCCGGGATTCACGCTCCAGGTGCCCTGCCCTGGAATCACCAGGGGATCACCGGCGGCGGCGGTGCCCACAATCTGGATGGTGCTGGGTACCAGCTTGGAATCGATGTCGGTGTCATTGGCGATCACCCGGATGGTGCCGGGTTGGCCCGATGTGAGTCGACCGATGAAGTCGTCGCTGGCGAGGGGGTTGTCGTTGGTGCCCTCGATCGTGATCGTCAGCACCGCGGTGTCGATGAGGCCGCCGGGGTGATCCAACACGGTGTAGTTGAACGATTCCGCTAGCTGATCGCCAACGTTCAATCGCTCCACCGTGAGGTTGCTGTTGTCCACCACATAGGTGTAGGTGCCATCTGCCTTGATCAGGAGGTCTCCGAAGAGCCCCTTCAACACCGTGCCCACGGTGCCGGCCGTGCCAATCCCCTCCACCCCGCCGGTGCGGATAGCCGTGACCTTGCCGTTGATGGGCGGGGTGTCGTTGCTGTCCACGTCGGTGTCGTTGGCCAGCACGTTGCCGATGGCGTTGAAGCCACCCGTGCTGTTCTTGATTCCCCCAGCCTCCTTGGCGATGCCGCTGTCGTCCTTGGCGACGGGGGCGTCATTGGTCCCGAGGAGGGTGATGGTGAGAACGGCGGTGTCGCTAAGGCCGCCGCGGTCGGTCACGGTGTAATTGAACGACTCGATGAGGCGGTCACCCTCATTCAGGGCTTCCACCGTGGGGTTGGCGTTGTCGATCACGTAGCGGTAATTGCCGTTTCCGTCGATTGAGAGGGAGCCATAAAGCCCCTGCAGGGGGCTACCAACGAATCCAGCGGTGCCCGTACCTTCCGTGGCGCCCAGCCGGATGGCCGTGATCGTTTCGTTGACCGAGGGAGTGTCGGAGCGATCCACATCGGTGTCATTGGTGAGCACATTGCCGTTGGCATCAGCGCCGGGAGTGGCGTTGAACCTGCCTCCAGCCTCCAAGGCGGAGCCGGTGTCGTTGTTGGCTACGGGGGCATCGTTGGTCCCCCCGATGGTGATCGTGAGCAGGGCGATGTCGCTCAGTCCGCCTGGGTGATCCAGCACGGTGTAGTTGAACGTTTCCGTCAGCAGGTCGCCCGCGTCCATCCCGTCCACCGTCGGGTTGCTGTTGTCGACGGTGTAGGTGTAACTGCCGTTGGCGTTGATGCGCAGGGTGCCGTAGGTGCCCACCAGTAGGAAGCCGCCGCTGCCATCGGGCGCGCCGGCCACGCCGGCGCCCTCCTTGTTCCCCGTGCGGATGCCGGTGACGCTGCCTTTGCTTGCCAACGGATTGTCATTGCGATCGACGTCGCTGTCGTTTGTGAGCACATTGCCGCTGGGGTTGGTGCCCGGCGTGCCGTTGTTGGTGCCGCCCGCCTCGGTGGCTGTGCCCGTGTCGTTTCGTGCGATCGGGGCATCATTCGCGCCCTCGATGGTGAGGCGCAGCACGCCGATGTCGGTTAGGCCGAGGGGGTGGTCGAGAACCGTGTAGTTGAAGGCTTCCTGCAGGCTGTCGCCGGGGCTGAGCGCATCCACCAGTGGATTGCTGTTGTCGACGACGTAGGTGTAGGTGCCGTTGGCGTTCATGGTGAGGGTGCCGTAGGTACCCTTGATCACGAAGTTTCCAGACCCATCGGCGACCCCAGCCGCACCCGTCCCTTCGGTGCTGCCTGTGCGCACGGAGGTAACGGATCCGTTGAACGCCGGGGTGTCGTTGCTGTCCACGTCGGTGTCGTTGGCCAGCACATTGCCGTTGGCGTTGCTGCCTGCCGTGCCGTTGGCCACGCCTCCCGCTTCCAGGGCGGAGCCCACATCGTCGTTGGCGACGGGGGCATCGTTGGCGCCATTGATGGTGATCGCCAGCAAAGCGATGTCCGTGAGCCCGCCGCTGTCACGCACCGTGTAGTTGAAATCCTCGCTCACGGTGTCGAGGGGATTGAGCGCCTCAACCGTGGGATTGTCGTTGTCAACCACGTAGGTGAACGACCCATCGGAATTGATGGTGAGAGAGCCATAGACTCCCTTCAAGGCCGCACCGATCGTGCCCGCCAGGCCTACGCCCTCCCTGTCCCCTAGCCGGATTGCCGTCACGCTGCCTTGGGTGGCCAGGGGCTTGTCCTTGTTGTCCACGTCTGTGTCGTTGACCAGCACGTTGCCAATGGCGTTGCTTCCCCCCGTGCCATTGAGCGTGCCGCCCTTCTCTATGGCCGTGCCGGTGTCATTCACCGCGATCGGGGAATCGTTTGCGCCCTTGATGGTGATGGTGAACTTGCCGATGTCGCTGAGGCCGCCGCGATCGCTCACCGTGTAGTTGAACTCTTCGGTCAACGTTTCACCAGGACTGAGGGCATCCACCACGGCGTTGGCGTTGTTCACCACATAGGTGTAGGTGCCATTGGCGTTGATGGCGAGCGTTCCGTAGGTACCGGTGAGCAGAAAGCCGCCAGCCCCATCGGGGCTTCCTGCCGTTCCCGCGCCCTCGACGGCGCCGGTGCGGATGGCCGTCACGGAGCCATTGAGAGACGGGGTGTCGCCGCGATCAACGTCCGTGTCATTGGTGAGCAGATTGCCGGTGGCGTTGCTGCCTGCCGTGCCATTGGCTATTCCACCGGCCTCCAGGGCTGAACTGGAGTCATCACTAGCGACGGGGGCATCGTTGGCGCCGAGAATCTTGATGTTAAGAACGGCCGTGTCGCTCAGGCCACCGACGTGATCGAGCACGGTGTAGTTGAACGACTCGATGATGAAGTCGCCAGGATCGAGTGCATCGACAAAGCGGTTGTTGTTGTCGACCACATAGGTGTATGTACCGTTGGCCTGAATCGTCAGGGTGCCATAAACGCCTTGGAACGAAGTCCCCACGGTGCCAGCCAATCCCGACCCTTCCTTGGCCCCCCGGCGGATGGCGGTGATTGATCCTTTGGTGACGAGCGGTGTGTCGTTGCTGTCCACATCACTGTCATTGGTCAGCACATTGCCGATGGCATTGCTGCCGACGGTGCTGTTGAGGGTCCCACCGGCTTCTGTGGCGGTGCCTGTGTCGTTGGCGGCAATGGGGGCATCGTTGGTGCCCTTGATGTTGACAGTGATGACTGCGGACTTGATTCCTAGGTTGTCGCTGTAGTCGTAATTGAAGAACTCGGTGAGTGTGTCGCCCGGGTTGAGGGCATCGACCCTCGGAAGGCCGTTGTTGACTTTGTAGGTCGAGTCGCCGTTGGCATCGACCGTGAGCGTGCCGTAGAGGCCTGTGATCACAAAGGCTCCGCCTCCAGTGCTTGTGCCCGGTGTGCCGGCGCCGATCAAATCACCCGTGCGGATCGCAATAACCTGCGTTCCTGGCGGGAGGGTGGGGTCGTCAAGCAGGTCGCCCCGACCTGGGAAGCCACCGGTGTTGTTGTTGACTCCACCGGCCTCCTTGGCATTCAAGGTGTTTGCGGTGAGATTTCCGTCGGTCGCCCCTTCGATCGTGAGTGTCAGAACGGCGATGTCGGTGAGGCCGCCGAGGTGATCGAGCAACGTGTAGTTGAAGGACTCGTTGAGGGTCTGGCCTGGGTTCAAGGCTTCAACGGCAGGATTGGTGTTGTCAACCACATAGGTGTAGGAACCATCCGCCTTGATCGTGAGGGTGCCGAAGCTGCCCACCAGCACGAAGCCGCCACCGCTGGGGGTTCCCGCTGCACCGGAGCCTTCTACGGCGCCCAGTCGGATGGCGGTGACCGTTCCATTGATGACCGGGGTGTCGTTGGAGTCGACATCCGTGTCGTTGTCAAACACGTTGCCGGTGGCATCTGCTCCGCCGGAGGTGTTGTTGATTCCGCCAGCCTCCAAGGCTGTGCCGAGGTCATCGCTGGCTACGGGAGCATCGTTGCTCCCAATGATGTTCACGGTCAGAACGGCGGTGTCGGTGAGGCCGCCGGGGTGGTCAAGGAGGGTGTAATTGAACGTGTCGGTGACGACATCACCTGGGTTGAGGGCATCGACCGTGGTGTTGGCGTTGTCGACGACGTAGGTGTAGGTGCCATCGACGTTGAGTGTCAGCGATCCGTAGGTACCAAGGAGGGCTGACCCCAGGGTGCCTGCTGTGCCGCTTCCCTCCTTGTCGCCCGTGCGGAAGGAGACCACGGTTCCCTCAGGAGGAGCACCCTTGTTGTTGCCATCTCGGTTGTCGACGTCGCGATCATTGGCGATCACTTTCCCCTTTGCGTCGGAGCCGGCGGTGCCATTCGCAACTCCCCCGGCCTCAACGGCCGTCCCGATGTCGTCGTTGGCTACGGGGGCATCGTTGGTGCCATTGATGGTGATCGCCAGCACCGCGATGTCGGTGAGGCCGCCTTTGTCCCGCACGGTGTAGTTGAAGGATTCGCTCAGGCTGGCGCCTGGATCGAGGGCGTCGACCAGCGGGTTGCTGTTGTCGACGACGTAGAGGTAGCTGCCGTTGGCGTTGATTGTGAGGGTGCCGTAGAGGCCGGCCAGGCCCGTGCCCACCGAGCCGGCCGTTCCGGCTCCCTCGATGGCGCCGGTGCGGATGGCGCTCACGGAGCCATTCAGGGCCGGGGTGTCGCCATCATCCACATCGGTATCGTTTTGCAGCACGTTGCCGCTGGCATTGCTGCCGGCCGTGGCGTTCAAGGTGCCACCTGCCTCCAGGGCGGTGCCGGTGTCATTCACCGCCACGGGGGCATCGTTGGCCCCGGAGAGGATGATGGTTAAAACGGCGGTGTCGGTGAGGCCGCTGGGATGGTCGAGCAGGGTGTAGTTGAAGAGATCCCGCAGGGTGGCACCGGCATCGAGGGCATCCACCACTGGGTTGGTGTTGTCGACGACGTAGGTGTAGGAGCCGTTGCTGTTGAGGATCAAGGAGCCATAGAGACCCTTGAGGGCTACGCCCACATTCCCGGCCGTGCCGGAGCCTTCCTTGCCACCGGTGCGAATCGCCGTGATCGTGCCCGACGGTGGTCGAGAGAGGTTGTTGCCGTCCGCCTTGTCCACATCGCGGTCGTTGTCGATCACGTTGCCGACGGCGTTGCTGCCGGGCTTGCTATTGAGGGTTCCCCCGGCCTCCACGGCGTTGCCGATGTCATCGGCGGCCACCGGGGCATCGTTGGTTCCTGTGATGGTGACCGTCAGGATGCCGATGTCGGTGAGGGCACCATCGGAGACGGTGTAGTTGAAGGACTCACTGAGGAAGGCTCCCGGATCCAGCGAGTCGACGGCCGGATTGGCGTTGTCGACCACATAGATATAGGTGCCGTTGTCCTTGAAGGTGATCGATCCATACAGGCCCTGCAAGGGAACGCCGATGGTGCCGGCTGTGCCTGATCCCTCGGTCGCTCCGGTGCGGAAGGAGGCAACGAAGCCATTCAGCGATGGCGTGTCGTTGGAATCGACGTCGGTGTCGTTGGTGAGTACGTTGCCGCTGGCGTTGGCTCCCGGGGTGCCATTGGAGGTGCCGCCGGCTTCTAGGGCTGAGCCAACGTCGTTGATGGCCACAGGGGCGTCGTTGCTCCCTCGGATCGAGATCGTCAGGATGGCGATGTCGGTGAGGCCGCTTGGGTGATCAAGCAGGGTGTAATTGAACGACTCACTCAGGGTGTCGCCTGGGTTAAGGGCATCCACCCTGGGGTTGGCGTTGTCAACGACGTAGGTGTAGGAGCCGTTGGCATTCAGCGTGAGCGAGCCGTAAAGCCCCTTCAGGGCCGTGCCCACCGTGCCGGCGGTGCCCGCGCCCTCCTTGTCCCCGGTGCGGACAGCCACCACCGTGCCCTCAGGAGGTGCCTTCAGGTTGTTGCCGTCTCGGTTGTCAACATCGCGATCGTTGCTGATCACGTTGCCGATGGCGTTGCTGCCAGGGGTGGTGTTGAGGGTGCCGCCGGCCTCCACGGCCGTGCCCGTGTCGTTGGTGGCCACGGGGGCGTCGTTGACCCCGTTGATGGTGATGTTGACTACACCAACGTCGGTCAGGGCCCCGTCGGAGACGGTGTAGTTGAAGGCCTCGCTGAGGCTGGCCCCCGGATCCAGGGCATCCACAAGCGCGTTGCGGTTGTCCACCACATAGGTGTAGGTGCCGTCGGCGTTGACGGTCAGCTGGCCATAGGTGCCCAGGAGTGGAGAACCGAGAGTGCCCGCCGTTCCTGAACCCTCCGTGGCTCCGGTGCGGAAGGCCGTCACCTTCCCCTTGGTGGTGAGAGGGTTGTCGGCGGGATCGGGATCGGTGTCGTTGGCCAGCAGGTTGCCGGTGGCGTTGCTGCCGGGTGTGGTGTTGAACGTGCCGCCGGCCTCGATGGCCGATCCCACATCGTTCACCGCCACGGGGGGCCGGTTGGCCACCAGGATCAGGGTTTTGCTGCTGAGGTAGTCGTTGACGCCGCCATCACCATTCCGTTCTCCATTGGCGGCGCCTGAGCCGCCGGGGGTGGTGCTGCCGGTGCTGTTGCCGCCACTGCCATTGGGTGTGCCGGTGCCGGGCAGGCTGGTGTAGGTGACCTGGGCCGTGTTGGTGAGGGCCGTGCCCGGTGGCAGGCCGGCGGAGAGCACACCTCGGTAGGTGAGGGTGACGCTCTGGTTGATCTCCAGTTCAGGGATCAGAACGGAGATCCGATCGGCCAGTCCATTGCTGCCACTGAAGATCGAGTTATCGGTGGGCGCCGGAGCACCCGGCTGGCTCTGAACGATCGTTGGAGAACCGCTGAGGTCGAAGTTGAGCCCCAGGGCATCGAGGTTGTCGTCGATGAAGAGGTTGAACGCCTTGGCCGTGCCCGTGTTGCGGATGACGACGGTGTAGACGAGGGTGTCGCCGGGGGTGGCGTTGGCGTTACCGGCGACGCCGGTTTTCTCGATGGCTACCGTTTTGTTCGTCTCCAGCTTGGGCTCCAGCACCGACAGCGGTGGGGCACTGGAGGTGACTTGACTGGTGCTTCCCGATTGGCTGGAAGTGGCGATGAAGCTGTTGGTGAGGGTGACGCCGGCCTGATTGCTCGCCACGTTGGCCACGATGGCGTTGAACTCGACAATCACCGACTCGATCTGGGCGTCGACGGCATTGAGGTTGACGATTTGCCCCAGCGACCAGGTGAGTGCCTGTCCTGTCACCGTCGGTGCAAAGCGAGCGGTGGGGATCACCGTGTTGTTGTTGCCGACACCGGTGAGGTAGTAGGGGGTGATCGGCCCCTGGCTCCAGGTCAGGTCTGCTGGATTGACACTGACGAAGGCCAGGGTGGCGGTGTTGTCGTTGAGGAAGGTGAGACCCGTGGGCAGGTTGTCGACAAAGGACGTGTTGGCGATCGTGCCCTGGGGAAGACTTGTCTGCAGTCGGAAGCGCACGATTTCACCGATCGCGACCCCGTTGCCACTGGTGTGGGCCTCGGAGGTGAGCCGGGTGCTCTTGATAGGACCCAGAGCCTGACTTACCACCGACTGGCTGGCGCTCTTGCTGTAGTTGTTGACGCCGCCGCTGCCGTTCCGCTCACCGTTCTCAGCACCGGAGCCCCCAGGGGTGGTGCTGCCGGTGGTGTTGCCGCCGGTCCCATTGGGCGTGCCGGTGCCCGGCAAACCGGTGTAGGTGACGTTGGCGGTGTTGGTGAGGGTGGTTCCGGGTTGAATGGCGGTCAGCACCACGCCCGTGTAGGTGAAGCTGAAGCTTTGGCCGTAGTTGAGCCGATCAATCTTGAGATCAATTCGATCACCGTCAGCGGCACTTGGCTTGTTGGTGATCGAGTTGTTGATGACTGAACTTGTCCCCAGCGGCAAGGTGCTCGGCAGGGTGACGCTCTGGAGATTGAAGTTGCTGCCCAGGTTGCCCAGGGCATCGTTGAGCACCAGTTCAAAGGCATCGGCGTGACCATCCGCATTGCTCACCGTGACCGTGTAGGTGAGGATGTCGCCCGCCTGAACGTTGCTGGTGGGGCTCACCACCTTGGTGATGCTGATGCTGGGTTCGACTACAAACACCGTCTCTGAGCCGCTGCCGGAGCCGCCCGTGTAGTTCGCCGTGGCGGTGTTCTTGAGTTTTTTCCCCTTGATGTTGTCGCTGATGTTGGTGACCAGGGCGTTGAACTCAATCGCAATCGTGTCGTCGACGGCGTTGTTGCGATCGCTGTTGGTAAGGGTGCCGAAATCCCAGGTGAGGGTGGAGCCAGAGATTGTTGGGGTGGCGGGCGTCAGGGAGCCACTCACCCCGGAGGAGAAGATCGGGGCCGAGGCGGTGCCGTCGTTCAGGAATGACAACCCGGTGGGGAGGGCATCCACCAGCTTGAAATTGGCCAGGTTCCCTTCGGGAACCGTGACCTGCACCCGGTAGCGAACGACCTCACCGATGGCGACGTTGCTACCGATGGTGGAGGCCTCCGAGGTGGAGACGACCGACTTGCTGACCGTGGGGTTCCGAAGCGTGATCGTGGCGTTGTCGATCAGCTTGCTGGAGCCGGGGAGATAGCCCGTGCCACCTGAGGGCACGTTGGTGTAGTCCTCCAGCACGCCCACGTTGGTGAGGACGCCGCCCACCAGCTGGCCAAAGGCGCCGGCATCGACGCTGGCATCGAAGCTGACCACGGCGATGTTGCGGCCGCTGCTGGCGTTGTAGCCGTCGATGGCGCCGCCGCCGGCGCCTGTGAGCGGGTCGGCGGCGGTTGGGCCGGGGTCGGTCAGCCGGACGCCGGTGGCGGTGAAGATGTCTGCCTGGCTGGCGGCCGTGCCGTCGGGCTTGGTGTAGCCCATCAGGGCACCGCTGCCGTCGACGATGCGCAGGCTGCCGGGGGTGAAGGTGAGCCCGGCGGGCAGTTCATCGCGCAGCTGCACGTTGAAGGCGCCCCGGTAGCTGGTGCCGATGTTTTCGATCACCACCACGAAGCGGACGGTGTCGCCCGCATCCAGGCCGGTCACGTTCGAATCAAGGGCACCGCCCTTGACGGCGCCGGTGGAGCCGTTGCCGCCCGCCACGCTGATGCCGCCGCTGCTCACCGTGCCGGTGAAGGGCACGCTGCCGATGGAGGCCGGGAAGGTGGCCCCGCCAGTGTTGAGGGCAGGGCTGTAGGTGACCCCTTGGGCTCCGCTGAGGCTGTCGCGGCTGGTGACCACAATGCCTTTGCGGATCTTGAGGTTGGGGGCCAGCACCTCTCCGGTGACCGCCGCGATCTGGGGCGGACGGGAGGTGCCGTTGGAGTCGACCGTGTTGGCGGTGACGATGTTGGTGATCGGAAGCCGGTCGTCGATCGCCGCACCGGTCACGGTGACGGTGTAATAGAGGTCGACCGTGACGGGTGTGTGGGTGGGGTCGCTGGTGTTGGCGATCGTCGCCACCAGATCGTTCACGGCCGGCCCGGATTTGAGCAGGTTGTCCACCAACGGCGGAGCGGTGTGGAGGCTGCCGTAGCTGAACTGTCCCGTCGGGGGCAGGCTGCCGGGGTTGCTGGCGGTGGCGCCGGAGCCGAACAGTTCGAAGCCGGTGGGGCTGGCACCGCCACTGGCCTCGCCGTCCACGTTGTAGACCGGCGTGGGCAGGAAGTCGTTGAGGTTGAAACCCTGGATGTCGCCAGTGGGGAAGGTCACCTTGATGCGATAGGTGACCGTGTCGCCGGGGGTGAGCACCAGGGGGCCGGAGCTCAGGGCCTGGCCGTTGCGCGCCACCACCGATTTGGTGGTGCCGATGTCGGCCACGCTCATGGCTACACCGCTGGTGTCGCTGACCTGGCGGTTGGTGTTGACGAACAGGCCTAATGGCAGCTGTTTCTGGATGTCCCCCTGCAGGGTGACGTTGTTTGCCAGCTGGTCGCCCGCCTTGATGTTCTGTCCGGCGGCCTTGGGGGCGACGTAGAGGTCGTCGACGCTGGCTGTGAAGGTGATCGAGCCCCTCGTGGCTCCTGCGGTGGTGCTGAAAACCCGCCCACCCTGGAGGATGCCATCGTTACCGATCGACTTCAGCCAGCCGCTCAGGTTGAAGCTGAGGCTGTCCTTGCCATCAACCCCCGTACCGGCGACATCCGGCAGATAGTTGATGTAGGCCGGATCGAAGGCCACCGGCCCATTGCCGGTGAGGGAGATGCCCTGTTCCTGGAGGTTGATCTTGGCGCTGCCGGGGGTGAAGGTGAGACCATCACCCAGCACATCCTTGATGTTCAGATCGCCAAAGGCGAAGTAATCGGAGATCTGGAAATTGAGGGTGAAGCTGACGCTGCCGCCCGGCACCACCTGGCTGCTGCTCGCACTTTTCTGGATCGCCAAGGCCTTGGCGGTGATCTCATTGCCGGCCAGCGTGTTGAGCTTGATGCTGCCGTCGGGAGAGTTGCCCCAGGTGGCGGAGACGGAGGCGTTGTTGGCGTAGGTGATCGCCCCGCCCGTGGTGGGGTCGAGGGTGTCGGGAACGAAGAACCTGATCTGGGCGGCCGCCTCCTCCGTGCTCGTGGTGCCAGTGGTGGGGCCGCCGTAATCGATCACGATCTGGTTGTTGCCCGGGGCCGTGGGGTTGCCCACCGGCTGGTCGGTGAGCTTGCCGGTCAGCTTCAAGCTGGGGTCGATCGCCAGCAGGTTGAGATCGCTTGGCAGGGTGTCGCTGACCACCAGCTTGTTGAGCTGGGCCCCATCGGCAATGTCGGCCGACAGCCGCCAGGCGCCGATGTAGTTGGGGCCGGTGGCCGTTTCCGACTCGGCAAGGTTGTTGCTCTTGCTGAAGGTGAGGGGTGTGGGCACCACCCGCCCTGTCACGTTCGGGGCGTTGATCGGTGGATCGGTGCTCGGGTTGTTGAGTGGATCGGCCCCGAGGGCGTAGCCGCCGCCGGCCCGCAACGGCACCGGCCCCAGCAGGGGGGTGGTGGCCTTCACCGACACCGGCACGTTCACCACCAGGGGGGGGGCGGAGGCCACGTAGCTGCCCACGGGCAGCTGGTAGATCAGCAGCGTGTCGGGGGTGGCGCTGGTGAGGGTGGCCCCGGTGATGGGGTGAACGAGGGTGTAGGGACCGCTGGTCCCGGTACGGGTGAAGGTATAGGTTTTGGTGGTGATGGGTAGGGCTGCCCAGCTGGCGGCACCGAAGCTGAGGTGGCTGCTGGGGGCGGTGACCTGGAGCTCCAGCCAGGGTTGGAAGCCGGTGCCGCTGGACTCATCAAAGGTGAGCTGCAGGTTGCCGATCGTCCCATAGAGCAGGTCCAGCGATGAGGGACCTAGAGCAACGATGGGGGAAGGACTCACCACGGAAAACTCAACTTGGGCAGATGGACTCAACCTATCAATCGTGAATGCCCCACGCCGCGTGATTTGGGCAGCGGAGCGGTTGGCTGGCGCACTGCATGGGTGCTTGCCTCCCCCTGTCAGCCCAGTCGTCAGCCCAGTCGTCGGCCCGGTAGGCCTGGTCCCTGGGAGCCCTTGTTCATTCGTTGTGGTTTAGTTTGCGGACCCGGCAACGACAGATGTCGTTGACAGTGACTGGCTGGATCTGCAAGATCCGGCGAATGAACCTTTCCCATTCCCCCAACCCTTGACTGGCATGGCGATCTCCTTCCGTAGCACCCTCAGATTGGGGGTCGCCGCCGCTCCGCTCCTGGCCCTAGCCTTGCCCATCGCCCCGGCCCGGGCGGCCCTCTGCCCCGATGGCACCGAGGCGGAGTTCTGCTTTCCGCCCCCGGTGGCACCGGGGGCACCGGGGGCACCGATCAAGGTCAACGTTTACACCCCCGACGCCCGTCTGCAGCCCCTGGGTCTCGGCCGCAGTTGGCAGGTATTTGGCCGTGATCTCCTAGAGATCCTGCCCCAGAAGGTGCCCTTCGATCCGTCTGTGGATCCCGGGGTGGGCGTCAACCGCTACACGGTGCCGGGCCCGGAAACCGCATCGGATCCCGCTTTCCGCTTCAGCACCGCCCCTGGCGCCTACTACGCCGAGCGCACTGGCTGGCGCCTGCGGGTGTTCGGTGATGGCTTCGGCGGTCCCGTGGTTCGCGCGGGCGGATCGGTGGGCACCTCCTCCTTCGATGGGGCCCAGCTGGGCCTCCGGCTCGATTACGCCTTCAGCCGTGATCTTGTTGCCGGCGTCTTCGGACGCTTTGGTCAGGGCTCGGCCAATGGCGGCTCCCTGTTCAGTAACGGCACCAGCTTCGGCGGCCAATCCTCCAATCTCACTTGGGGCGGCGGCGGTCTGTTCGCCCAGTGGTCGCGGCCCGGTTGGTTCGTCAGTGGGGCCATCGGTGGTGATGGGCTGAGCAGCCAGCAGCCCTTATCCATTAGCAGCAGCAATGCGGCCGGCATCCGAACCAGTTCCGGTTCCCTCGGCGGCAGTGCCTTCAACACGGCCCTGAATTTCGGTGGCCGCATCCGCCTCTCCGACACGCAGTTGCTCGAGCCGAGCGCCCTGCTCACCACCTCCAGCCTGTCCTTCGGCCAGGTGAGCACCTCCGACGGCACCACCAACCAGAGCTTTGTGGTGCCATCCAGCAGCAGCACCGTGGGCACCGCCGACATCGGTGTCACCTGGCGGGCGCCGATGCAGCAGGGTAAGAACCTGATCACACCCTCCCTGCGGGTCAGCTGGCTTGGCGCTGGGTTCCTGGGCGGCCAGCCAGCCACGGTGGTCAGCAGCGGCAATGGCACCCAGGCCACGCTGGCTACCGGATCCCTGGTGCAGACCAGCGGCCTTGGCCTGCAGGGGCAGCTGGCCTACACCCTCAGCGACAACACCACCTTCTATGTGCGAGGCGGCGCCGGGTTCTACTCCGGCGGCACCGCCTGGGACGTGGGCGGCGGCGTCAAGTTCCGCTGGGGTGGTGCCCCCCATGCCGTGGCGGTGGCCCCTGAACCCCAACCCGCTCCCCAGCCGGCCCCTGCACCGGCTCCGGTGGTGGTGCCGGCTCCCGCTCCCCAGCCGATCCGGGGCCTTTGGTAGCTGCCGACCAGTCCCAGGTGGCAAGCTCTTCCGTCCCTCCCAGTCGTCCATTCCTCAGGAACCTTTCACCCGTTCATGGGGTTTTGGTAGCACTAGAGGGCTGAAGGGTTCGAATATCCAACTAGCCTGAACCCCTCTCTGCGGTCCACACCAAGCCCATGACCACGCGTCGGGCCATCGGTCTTAGGACGCTGCTGCCGGTGCTACTTGCCACCACCTGCTCCTTTGGGGCCTTGGGCTCGGCGCAGGCTGCCGAGTCCAAGGCCCCAAAGGCAGGCGCCCCTGGCTCCTTGGTGGCCCCGGGCAGCGGCGAAACGGCGGCCTTTGATGCCGCCCTTTACAACCCCGCGATCCTGCGCATCGGCTTCAGCGAGGCCAAGGGAAAGACGGTGAATGCGGGCGCCGATGCCTTCCTGGACATCACCTTGATCCCGGCCGATGGGGAGGTGCACGGCGCCCGCAGTGAAGTGTCGCTCAAGCGTTTTAACGAGCTGCTGCGCAAGCTCTACGGCCAGTTGGCCAGCCAGGCGCCGCTGGAGGTGAGCGATCCCAATTCACCGTCCCGCCAGCTGTCGGCCATTTTGATCCAGCCGGTGGCGGAGCAACTCAAGCGCCAGCGCATCACCACACTGTTGATTTCAGCGGATGCGGGCCTGCAGGCGGTGCCGTTTGCGGCGCTGCACGACGGGCAGAGCTACCTGGGGGAAGGCTTTGGCCTTGGTTTGACGCCAGCTCTGGGGCTCACCAAGCTGACGGTGTTGCCGCAGAAGGCCAATCCGCAACTGCTCTCGGCGGGCGCCTCTGAGTTCCAGGGTCTCAACCCCCTGCCGCTGGTGCCCCAGGAGCTGGAGCGGGTAAGCAAGGGCAAGGGGAGCGAGAGTTACCTCAACAAGGCCTTTACGCCGCAGGTGCTGCTGGAGAAGGCGGCCGATGCCCAGTTCGATCGGGTGCATCTGGCCACCCACGCTGAGTTTCTGCCCGGCGGCCCAGCGGCGGCCCGTCTCTATTCCGGCATCGGGCCAATGTCGTTGAAGCAGCTGGCCCAGCTGCGCCAGCGGCGGGGCGAGGCCCAGTTCGATGTGTTCACCCTCAGTGCCTGCCGTACGGCTCTGGGGGATGCGGACAGCGAACTGGGGTTTGCCGGATTGGCGCTGCAGGCGGGATCGCGCAGCGCGATCGGCAGCCTGTGGTACGTCGATGACGTGGCCACCTCGGCGCTGTTCGTGCAGTTTTACCGCTACCTCGACCAGGGGATCCCCAAGGCGGAGGCCCTTCAGCTCACCCGCCGGGCCATGGCGATGGGCCGGATGAAGCTGGTGGGGGATCAGGTGATCGGCAGCGGCGGCGATGTGCTGCTCGCGGGTCTCACCACGGCGCAACAACGGCGGATCGCCGGGGGTCTGCAGCATCCGTTTTTCTGGGCAGGCATCCAACTTCTGGGCACGCCCTGGTAGGCACTCTCCCGCCGGATCAGCAACAAAAAACCCACCCGACAAAAAGGCCGGATGGGCTCAAGGATTCTTGAAGTGGAGCCAAGCGGATTCGAACCGCTGACCCCCTGCATGCCATGCAGGTGCTCTACCAGCTGAGCTATGGCCCCATTGGGCTCACTCGAGGGCCCGGAAGCCCTGTCGTTTTGCCTGTAAAAGCTTACACCGCAGGCTGCCTGGGCCCTGATGGCCCCGTCACACCTGGCGCCAGACGGCCACCAGTTTTCCCTGGATCGACACCTGCTCTGCCGGCACCAGGATGGGTTCGTAGGCGGGGTTGGCGGCCTCCAGCCGCACGGTGGCCCCATGGCGGTGGAAGTGCTTGAGGGTGGTGCCGCTGCCCGGCACCAAGGCGCTCACAATCGTTCCAGGCTTGAGCCGTGATGGATCGTTCACGGGCTCCATCAGCACCACATCGCCGTGGTCGATGTGGGCGTCGATCATGCTGTCGCCATTCACCGTGAGGGCGAACAGGCCGCGGGTTTCCAGCACCGGCGAGAGGTCAAGCCGTTCGCTCACGTCGTCATAGGGCTCCACCAGGCCGCCTGCCGCCACGGCCCCCAGCACCGGGATCCCCTGGGCGGCTGCCCCCAGCAGTTGCAGGGTGCGGGCCTGGCCCTCCTGCCAGGTGATCCAGCCCTTCTGCTGCAGATGCCGCAGCCGGCTCTGGATCGGTGCCGGCGACCGCAGCCCCATGGCCTCCATCATCTGGCGGATGGAGGGGCTGTGGCGGTGCTGGCCGATGTAGTCGGTCAGCCAGTCGTAGAGCTCCTGCTGGGCGGAGGTGAGCTCCTGTTCGCTGGAGGCAGCCAGAGGGATGGGCACCGGCAATACAGATGAACCAGTCCCCCCTTTCTCGCACCGTAGGGGGACTTTGTCCAGCACCGGGCCTCACCCTGTCCCCAGCTCCAGTTCAGAGTCCGCCCAGCAGGCTGGCCAACAGGGCCTGCTGCACGTGCAGCCGGTTCTCCGCCTGATCGAACACCCGACTGGCCCCTCCTTCGATGGCGCCGGCGCTGATCTCCTCGCCCCGGTGGGCCGGCAGGCAATGGAGCACGATCGCCCGGGGATCCGCCTCCGCCAGCAGCGCCTCATCGAGCTGGAAGCCCTCAAACGCCAGCTCCCGTTGGCTCTGCTCCTCCTCCTGGCCCATGGAGGCCCAGACATCGGTGTAGAGGGCATGGGCGCCCCGGGCGGCTTCCACCGGGTCGTGGCTCACCTCGACCGCGCTCTGCCCCTGGCTGAGGGCCCTGGCCTGGGCCACCACGCCTGGATCGGGGGCGAAGCCTGGCGGGCAGCCGATGCGCACGTTCACCCCCAGCAGGGCACCCGTGATCAGCAGGGAATGGGCCACGTTGTTGCCATCCCCCACGTAGGCCAGGGTTAGCTCCCCGGCGGGGACGTCGCTACCGAACGCCTCCTGCAGCGTCAGGAAATCCGCCAGGGCCTGGCAGGGGTGCTCGAGATCGGTCAGGGCATTGATCACGGGGATCGTGGCCCAGTGGGCGTACTCCACCAGCTCCTGCTGGGCGAAGGTGCGGATCGCCAGGGCGTCCACATAACGGCTCAGCACCCGCGCGGTGTCCGCCACGGGTTCCCCCCGGCCCACCTGGGTGACGCTGGGGTTGAGGTCAATGGTCTGGCCGCCGAGGCGGGCCATGGCCACGGTGAAGCTCACCCGGGTGCGGGTGGAGGCCTTGGAGAAGATCAGGCCCAGCACCTTGCCCTGGAGGTCGATGCGCCGCTCTCCGCGCTTCAGTTGGGCGGCCAGGAGCAGCAGGGCCGCCGTCTGCTCCCGGCTCAGGTCAGCGCTGGAGAGCAGGTCAGTCCCCCGCAGGCTGGCGAGGGAATCGGCCAGGTTGGCGAGCTGAGGGCCCATCGCCCCATCCCAAAGAACCCTTATCCGGGATCGGGGGCCCCCAAGTCAAGCCCCCTCAGGCTCCAGCGGGTACCGCAGCCTCGAGCACCGCATCGGCAGGGAAGGTGCTGGAGGCCAGCAGGTCCTTGAGCTCATCGCCCTCGATCACCTCCTTGGCAAGGATCGTGTCGGAGATCGACTCGAGCAGCTCCCGGTTGTGACGCAGGATGCTGAGGGCCCGCTCGTGGGCGCGGTCCACCAGACCGCGCACCTCCCGGTCAATGGCCTGGGCAGTGGCATCGCTCACCACCCGCCGGGGGTTGTTGCCGCCGCCCAGGAAGCGGCTGCCGCCTGACTTGTCGTAGGCCAGGGGGCCGAGGGTGTCGCTCATGCCGTAGGTGCCCACCATCTGCTCGGCGATGTCGGTGGCCCGCTGCAGGTCGTTGGCGGCGCCGGTGGTGACTTCGCCGAAGACGATTTCCTCGGCGGAGCGGCCCCCCAGCAGGGTGGCGATCTGGCCTTCCAGGTCCTCCTTGGAGTTGAGGAAGCGCTCCTCGGTGGGCAGCTGCAGGGTGTAGCCGAGGGCGGCCATGCCGCGGGGCACGATCGAGATCTTGGCCACCTTGCTGCCGCCGGGCATCAGGTGTCCCACGATCGCGTGGCCCACTTCGTGGTAGGCCACCACCTTCTTTTCGTCGGGTTGGAGTACGCGGCTCTTCTTCTCCAGACCCGCCACCACCCGCTCAATCGCCTCGTTCAGGTCGCCCTGTTCGACGGTGGTGCGGTAGGCCCGGGCCGCCAGCAGCGCCGCCTCGTTCACCAGGTTGGCCAGGTCGGCGCCGGCGAAACCGCTGGTGGCCTGGGCGATCTTGTCGAGATCCACGCCCTCGGCCAGCTTCACTTTCTTGGCGTAGATGTCCAGGATCATCTTGCGGCCCGAGAGGTCGGGGCGATCCACCAGCACCTGCCGGTCGAAACGGCCCGGGCGCAGCAGGGCAGCGTCGAGGGTTTCGGGCTGGTTGGTGGCCGCCAGCACGATCACGGGCTTGTCCTGGCCGGTGAAGCCGTCCATCTCCGTGAGCAGCTGGTTGAGGGTCTGCTCCCGCTCGTCGTTGCCGCCCACCACGCCCATCGAGCCGGAGCGGCTCTTGCCGATGGCATCGAGTTCGTCAATGAAGATGATGCAGGGCGCCTTTTTCTTGGCCTCCTCGAACAGGTCGCGCACCCGGGCGGCACCGGCACCCACGAACAGTTCCACGAACTCGGAGCCGGAGATGATGAAAAAGGGCACGCCCGCTTCCCCGGCCACGGCCTTGGAGAGGAGCGTTTTGCCGGTGCCCGGAGGGCCCACCAGCAGCACCCCTTTGGGGATGCGGGCACCGATGGCGGCATAGCGCTCAGGGGTTTTGAGGAAGTCGACGATTTCGGTGAGTTCGGTCTTGGCCTCATCGACGCCGGCCACATCGGCGAAGGTGACCCGCGATTCCTCATCGGGCACGTAGACCTTCGCCTTGGATTTGGTGAAGCTGAGGGCCCCCTGGGCGCCGCCCCCCATGGCCCGGCGGGCGAAGAACTGCAACACCACGATGAAGATCAGGGGCGGCACCACCCAGCTCAAGAGGGTGGTGAAGAAGCTGGGGCGCTTGGGCGGGGCGGCGGCGAATTCCACCCCCTTCTCCTCCAGGCGTTGGGGCAGCCCCATGTCGAAGATCGGGGTGGTGGCCAGCACCGGTGATTCCCCTTCGCCCGGATTAGCCAGTTCGTAGCGGATCTGGTCCTGGGTGATGAAGGCCCGCTTGACCGCCCCGTCGTCCACCTGGTTGATGAACAGGGAATAGGGGACCCGGGGTACCTGGGTGGCCTGGTTGGGCAAGAAGCTGCTGAACAGCAGCAGCACCCCGAAGCCGATCAGCACCAAATTGATGATGCCGACCCGCCGGTTTGGTGGAGTGTTGTCCTGGCGAATGGCCATCGGGGCGGTGCGCGCGTCTGACCCAAGCTAGGTCCGCCCCCCGGCGGGCCGATCGGCCGCCGCAGGCGAGAGAACCGAACGTCCACCGATCCCGGAGCCCGCCGATGTGTGGCCGTTTCTGCCTTACCACCCCCCTTCCGCTCCTGTCGTCCCGGCTGGGGGCGCCCCTGCCGGCGGGCCTGGCGGAGCACTACGCCCCCCGCTCCGACGTGCGCCCTGGGGAACCGGTGCTGGCCCTGCGCCAGGAGCATGGCCTGCCCTCCGTCTCCCTGATGCTCTGGGGACTCGTGCCCGAATGGGTCAAGGATCCCAGCCAGGCGCGCAGGCCGATCAATGCCCGCTCCGAAACGGTGGCCGAGAAGCCCTCCTTCCGTGGCGCCTGGCGCCACCGGCGCTGCCTGCTGCCGGCGGATGGCTTCTACGAATGGAGCGGATCAGGGACCGCTCGCCGCCGCTGGCGGATTGGCCGCAAGGACGGGGCACCGTTCTGGCTGGGGGGCCTGTGGGACCGCTGGATCGGGGCCGACGGCAGTGAGCTGGAGAGCTGCTGCGTGCTCACCACCGCCCCTAACGCCCTGATGGCACGCCTCCACGACCGCATGCCGGTGGTGGTGCCCGATGGGCTGGAGCAGGCCTGGATGGCCTCCGCCGACGGTCCTGCCCTGCGGGCGCTGGAACCCCTGATGGCCGGCTGGGATCCCGCCGGCTGGGAGGCGGTGCCGCTGGAGGGGCCTGCCGGAGATCCAGGGGGGCAACTGCACCTCGCGCTCTGACGCTCCACAATTCCTGCACTGCCCCCCTGCGCCGTGGACGCTCCTCGCCCCGTGGACCCAAGGACCCAGGCGCGCATCAGCCGACGGCATCAGTTCTTCCTGCAGCTGTTCGTCGTCTGTGTGCTGTTGCTGGTGAGCTACACGCTGCCCCAGGGCTGGAACCGCCTCAGCATCCTTGGCCAGATCCTGATGGTGTGCCTGCTGGTGGTGCACCTGGGACGGATCCATTCGATGCCGGGTCGCTCCCGGCTCTCGGATCGCACCTTCCGGGCCCTGGGGATGGCGGCGCTGGTCTCCCAGGCCATCTGGCTGCTGACACCCCTGTCGATGAGCCACACCGGGGTGCCGTTGCTGGGGCTTTGGTCGCTGTTCGTGGCCTGGAGCCAGGTGAGGTTGGTTGTCCTGTTGGCCCAGGAGCGGGAAGTGAATGGTCGGGTGCTGATGGGCGCTTTCGCTGGCTACCTGATGCTGGGGCTGACGGCGGGCCTGCTGATGAGCGTGCTGGAGACGGTCACCCCCGGCAGCTTCACCAGCATCCACCACCAGGGCGGCCAGCTGCTGGTGCACCGAGAAATCCATGGCCTCATGGCCCAGCAGGTGTGGGAGCTGGATTTCGTGCGGCTCAACTACTTCGCCTTCGTCAGCCTCACCACCGTCGGCTACGGCGACATCCTGCCGGTGACGCCCGTCGCCCAGATCAGCAGCGTGAGCTTCAGCGTGATCGGGCCCTTCTACCTGGCGGTGGTGATGGGGGTGATGATCAGCCGCTACACCATCCAGGAGGCCAACTCGATCGAACGGGAGGAACTCCAAGACGATCGAGAGCCCTAGACCGCGCCTGGGTTGATCAGGGGCTGGTGGAGGTCGGGTGCTCCAGGGTCCAGACCAGATCGGGCCCCAGTCGACCCAGCCGCCCTTCCCCCAGGAGGGGGGCCTGCTCCATGCGCTCCAGGCCCAGATCCCCCAGCACGGTGCGGGCGGCCCTCCCGCCCAGCAGCTTGGGGGCCACCACGGCGGCCACCTGCTGCACGCAGCCCTGGCCCAGGGCTGCGGCCGCCAGCTCGGGGCCGCACTCCCACAGCACCTTGTTGCAGCCCCGCCGCGCCAGGGCCTCGAGCAGTTCCCTGGGTTCGGAGCGCTCCAGCTCCAGCCGCGGCACCCCAAGCCGCTCGAGGGCCGCGCGCCGTTCGGTGGGTGCCTCGGGGCCATGGGCCACCAGGGTGGGCGCCACCGCCTGATCCCACAGCTGGGCGTGCCCCGCGGAGGCCACCCCCGGGAGATCGAGCTGGCGGCTCAGCACCACCCGCAGCGGCTCGCTCGGGCGCCGGCCCCGGGAGCTGAGCAGCGGGTTGTCGGCCCGCACCGTGCCGCCCCCCACGATCACCGCGTCCACCCGGCTGCGCAGGCGATGGACCCACTGCCGCGCCTCCGGCCCGCTGATCCACTGGCTGGCGCCGTTGGCAAGGGCCGTGCGGCCATCCAGGCTCATGGCCCATTTCAGGATTCCCCAGGGCTTCCCCGTGGCCACCCGATGCAGGAAGGCGTGGTTCTGGGTCCGGGCCTCCTCGGTGCGCACCCCCTCAACGATCTCCATTCCCGCCTCCCGCAGCTGGGCCAGCCCCTGGCCCGCCACCCGCGGATCGGGATCGGCCATGGCCACCACCACGCGGGTGATTCCCGCTGCGATCACCGCCTCGCTGCAGGGGGGGGTGCGGCCGTGGTGGCAGCAGGGCTCCAGGGTCACCACCAGGGTGCCGCCCCTGGCGCGGCCCCCCGCCTGGGCCAGGGCCCCCACCTCCGCATGGGGCCCGCCGGCGGCGGCATGGAACCCTTCGCCCACCAGTACCCCCTGGGCATCCAGCACCACGGCCCCCACCAGGGGGTTCGGGCTGGTGCGGCCTTCGGCCAGGGCGGCCAGCTGCAGGGCCCGGCCCATCCAGGCACTCCAGGTTCCGCTCATGCCGGGGCGTTCGGCAGTTGTCGCCACTCGCTGACCACGTAGGGCGGCACCACCAGGGCGCTGAACACCCCGGGCAGGGCCAGGCGCAGGGGCCGGTCCTGGTGCAGGTCGGCCAGCAGGGGGGCGAGGTTGAACTCGGCAGCGGTAGCGCGGCCGTCGGCCACCAGGGCCGGTGTCTCCTGGGTCAGGTCCTCCAGGCTCCAACGGAACGCTCCGCTCCGCACCGAAAGGGGAACCGGATGCTCCAGCCTCACCTTCCCTGGATAGCCGACGATCCGCAAGCGCAGGAGTCCGCCCGGCGGACCCTCGCGATAGGCCACGAGCTGCCAGCTTTGGTCGTCGAGATCACGGAGGCTTTCCAGGCTGCGCACCACCGCCACGCCTTGTTCGTTGGGGTGGGCATGGATCAGGGCGTTGCTGGGCCCAGGGGCTACCACCAGGCAGCCCAGGGTGCCCACGACGAGGCTCAGGCTCAACAGCAGCCGGAGGACGGCGCCCCAGGGCCCCCTCATGGTCGCCGCTGGGCACCGGGGATCGGTTGCCAGCCGGTGTGGGTGGCCCAGAGGGCCCAGATCGCCATCGCCCGCAGGTAATGGCAGGCCCGGAACGTGCCCACGGCCGTGATCGCCTCCGGGGTGCGGAACTGCAGGCCGCCTTGGTACACCTGGCTCACCACGGCGCCGGTGATCGCCAGGGCCGTGCCCGTTTCGCCCATCAGCCGGTAGTAGGCCGCCAGGCCGAAGTTGATGCCGGTCCAGACCTCCAGGGGGTGGGTGCCGTTGGGATCGAGCGGGGTGCCATCGCGGCGCAGGCCGTTGGCCACCCCCAGCCGGCCGCCCTCGAAGGCCTCGAAGCAGGCCTCCTTGATCGCCTTCAGCGAGGAGTGGGCCCGGTCGTCGGCCACCACGGCGGGCAGCCCCAGCAGGCGGGCATAAAAATCGCCGCAGAGCTGGTCGGCCATCACCACCGGAGTGCCGCTGCCGGCATCGATGCGGTAGTACTCACCGTTCCAGAGCAGGGCATCGAAGTTGGTGCGGCTCTGCTCCAGCCAGCCGCCGAACTGCCGTTGCTCCCCGGAGGTGTCGAGCCCCAGCTCCAGCTGCAGCCGCTGGCCCATGGCCAGGGCGGCCTCCAGGGCGGCGATCCAGAGGGCGCCGCAGTAGGCGCTCACCCCCTCCAGGGGCCAGTCGTCGAAGGTCTGGTCCGGCGCGCCGCCGTTGTCGGGCAGGCCATCGTCATTGGCATCGAAGGTTTTGAGGTAGCGCAGGGCCTCCACCGCCGCCGGCCAGCAGTCGGCGAGAAAGCGCAGGTCTTCGCCCGAAGGGGCCAGCTTGAACGCGCGCCACACCTGCAGCACGAAGTCACTGGCCAGGTCCTTCCAGAGGTTGCAATCCTGGTAGGCGGTGTAATTGGTGGCGTCGAACGGTTGCTCGTTCGGAGCCCCCAGGTCGTGGGGGGTGGCCCCGGCCACTTTGCGGGCCGCTTCCACTCGGCCGCGCCCCTGGGTGAAATACCAGCCGATCGGTCGCGGCGTGGGATCGGCGGCGGGGATGGCGCGGGCGAAATCGCGCAGCACCGCCTTGTCGAGTTCCGGCCAGAGCTGCAGCAGGGCGAAGGAGCCATAGAGCCGCACATCCAGGCTCTCGTACCAGGCGTAGTCAAGGCACTCCAACACCCCGAAGCGGCCCACCGGATCGGTGGGGCTGGCGGCGGTCCAGAGGCTGCCGCCGCTGGCCAGGTCGTAGAGCTCGTTGAGCAGGGCCATGCGCAGCTCCTCGGGCAGGTCGCTGCGCTCCAGCACCGGCGCCTGCCAGGCCTCGATCTGGTCCCGCCAGTCGCGCCAGTCCCGCAGGGCTTCGGCGGCGATGGCGGCGGCGTTGTCGCCGCCGGGGCCAAAGAAATCGGTGTAGCGGCGCAGGGCGCGGCTGCCGGTGGCGAAGGCCGTCACCGGCAGATCCCAGCTGATCACCACCGGCAACTCGATGGCGGCCCCGGGCTCCAGGCGGAAGCGCAGGGCGATCGCGGCGCTGGCCTGTTCGCCTGCGGTGCTGGAGCGGGTGTTGTTGCTCGCGGGGATGGAGCCATCACGGCTGAACGGCTGCCACAGTTCGCCGCCACCGCCGCTGGGATCCCAGCGGCTGCAGCGCAGCACCTCCACGCCCTCGAGGTCATCCGGCACCGCCAGGCACCATTGCCCCTCCCCCTCGGCCAGCGGTTCGCTGCGCAGCCCCTCCAGCAGCACCCCCGTCAGGCCCGGGGCCTCCAGGGCACGGTTGTGCTGGCCCAGGCCCCGGCCGATGGCCGGCACATAGTTGTGTTCCGGGCTGCCGTCGTCGCGGAAGGTGACGGCAGCACTGGGATCGGTGTTGGTGAACCAGCCCACCGTGTTGCGCCAGCTCAGCAGCAGCGACAGGTCCAGGGGACGGTCGGTGGGATTGGTGAACACCCAGCGGAACGCCGCCACCGGGTAGCTGCTGCGCTGGTAGTCGCCCGGGAGGATCGGGCTGAAGGCTTCGCAGCGCACCGTCGCTTGGAAGACCCCCTCGTAGCTGAACCAGCTCAGGGGATAGCGGGCGGCGTAGGTGCCGGTGCTGCCCTCGGCGGTGCTGGCGGGGTACCAGCTCCAGTCCCCCAGGGGGGCGGTGGTGGCCTCCGGCCGGGAATCATCCCGCTGGGGGGCTGTGGCTAGGGCGTGGGCCCGGCTCTGCTGGCCGTTGCTTTCGTAGAGGGCGAACTGACAGTCGGGCAGCGAGCCGAACCAATGCTCACCCCCATCGAGGTGCCAGAGGTTGAAGGCCCCGTCGGGGCCCCGGCCGAGGCAGCCGGCCCCGAAGCCCCCCAGGGGGGCGCCGTGGTTGGGGCCGTCGTCCAGGTTGCTGGCGTAGCGCACCGTGTAGGGCTTGTCCCAGCCCAGGCCGATCGGCCGCTTCCAGCTGGCGGTGGGGGCGGGGTTGGCGCCGCCGGAGCCCTTGCCCCTCAGCAGCTCATTGAGGGCGGAGAAGCCGAGGCGCGCCATGGCAGGGCCGGAGGTGGGCCCAGCTTGTCAGAACCCGCCGATGGCCGGGCCTGTTGCACCACCGGCCGCCGTTGGGCTTGCGCTGACCTCCTGGTCGATCAGGGCATCGAGGGTGACGGCCGACCGCACCAGCGCCTGGTAGTGCTGCACCACCCGCCGGTTGCGCTCCAGCCAGGTGCCCGGATCCCCTCCGTCGCCCGCCAGCAGTTCCCGGTCCCCATTTTGGCCCAGCAGGGCGATCACCAGCTCGTGGATCCGTTGGCGGCGATCGGCCATGGGCGGGGGGCAGCGGGGGTGAGCATCATGATCCGATCGGCGGGAGCGCAATCGCGTGGGGTCACTCCTTCGCCTGGATGTGGTGGGCACCGACGCCGGTGGCGTGGACACCCTGCCGGGCCCCGCCCAGGGGCTCCTGCGGCGGGCGGCGCTGGTGGCGGCGCCGTCGCGGTTGCTGGCGGGGCTGGAGCTGTGGTGGCGCTCTGAAGCCGAGGCGGGCCGGCTTTCTGTCGAGGCGGCCTGTCCCCAGCTGGTGGCCACCGATCAACCGGAGGGGGCCTTGCCAGCCCTGGTGGCGGCCCTCGCCGCCCACCGGCCGGCGGTGGTGCTGGCCAGTGGCGATCCCCTCTGGTTCGGCATCGGCCGCCTGCTGCTGCAGCACTTCGGCCCCGGGGCGCTGCGTTTTCACCCCGCCCCCAGCTCCCTGCAGCTGGCCTTCGCCCGCATTGCGCGCCCCTGGCAGGACGCCAGCTGGATCAGCCTCCATGGCCGCGATCCCGAGCCCCTGGCGGGGCGGCTGCAGCAGCGCCCGCCGGCCCTGGCGGTGCTCACCGATCCCGGCCGTGGCGGCGCCGAGGAGGTGCGCCGCATCCTGGCGGCCTCCGGTTTGGAAGCGGCCTATGCCTTTTGGGTGTTGGAGCGCCTGGGGCATCCGGACGAGCGGGTGCAGCGGCTGGTGCCCCAGGCGCCCCTGCCTGTCGATCTCGATCCGCTCCATCTGGTGCTGCTGGTGGCCGAGGCGCCCGCGGATCCCGATCCCGCCACCCTCCCCCTGTTTGGTCTCGACGACGGCCTGTGGCTGCAGCAGCAGGACCGCCCGGGGTTGATGACCAAGCGGGAGGTGCGCATCCAGCTGCTGGCCGACCTGGAGCTGCCCGCCAATGGCGTGCTCTGGGACCTGGGTGCCGGCGTCGGCAGTGTCGGTCTGGAGGCCCTGCGGCTGCGGCCCGGCCTAGAGCTCTGGGCCCTGGAGCGCCGCGGTGGATCCGCCGCCCTGATCGCCGCCAATGCCCGCCGCCTGGGGGTGAGGCCGGCGGCGATCCTGGAGGGGGTTGCCCCTGGGGCCCTCGCCCCGTTGCCCGATCCCGACCGGGTGTTGATCGGGGGCGGCGGCCGCCAGCGGATGGCCATCCTGGCGGCGGTGCTGGGGCGTCTGCGGCCAGGCGGGGTGGTGGTGCTGCCCCTGGCCACCGTGGAGGCCCTCGCCGAACTGAGGCCCCTGCTGGAGCAGGCCGGCCTGGCGGTGCGGGTGTCCCAGCACCAGGCCTGGCGCGGGGCGCCGCTGGCCGATGGCACCCGCCTGGCCCCCCTGAATCCCGTGCTGGTGCTCAGCGGGCGGCGGGCACCGGCGGCTTGAGCGGCGCCAACCAGCGGATCGGTGCCGGCCCGCCGGGGGTGATCCCCAGCGCGGCCGCCTGCCCTGCCCCCAGCTCCACCACTCCGTCGACGGCCGCTTCCGGTCCATAGCTGCGGCACGGCAGCCTCGGGCAGGGGGCCGCCGCCTCAATGGCCACCACCCGCTCGCCCCGCACGAACACCATGTCGAGGGGAGCGGGGGTGCGGTGCATCCAGAAGCTGACCTTTTGGGGCGGATCAAAGCGGAACCACATGCCCCGCAGCGGTTCAAGGGGCGGCCGCTGCATCAGTCCCCAGCTGAACTGCCGTGGGGTGCGGGGCACCTCCAGGCGGATGCAGCCAGGCGATGGGCTCGCGGTGGTTGGGAGACACCACTCCGCCTCCAAGGGCAAGAACTGGGGCGGTCCCGGGGGATTGGCCGACGGACTGGAGATGGCGGCCTTGGGCGTCGGGGTGACGGCGAGCAGGGCGATCAGGGCAAAAGGGAGGCTCATGGGGAGGGGGGGGCCAGGCGGGGCGCGCCATCGCTGAGGCTGTAGCCCCGGCCGCGCACGGTGTGCAGCAGCCGGCGTTCGCCGCCCTCTTCGAGTTTCTGGCGCAGGTAGCGCACGTAGACCTCCACCACGTTGCTGGCCACCCCCTGCTGTCCCTTCCAGACGACGGAAAGGATCTCCTCACGGCTGAGCACCTGCCCCTGATGGCGCAGCAAATGCAGCAGCAAGCCATACTCCCGGGCCGTCAGTGCCAGCTGGCGCGGACCCCGCCGGGCCCGGCGGGTGTCGGGCTCCAGGGTCAGATCGGCCAGCCGCAGCCCCGGAGTGGTGCCCTGGCGACGGGCGCTGACGCGCAGGTGCAGGCGCAGGCGCTGCAGCAGGTCACTGGGGGGGGCGCTGGAGAGCCAGAAGTCATCGGCGCCGACGCTGAGGCAGTGGGACCGGCCTTCGACGCTGTCGCTGCCGATGTCCAGCAGCTGGGGCACTTCGGGCAGGTCCTGGCGCAGCACCTTGATGGCTGCCGTCGAGTCGTCGGTCAGCACCGCCACGCCGGGGGGCTGGAGGCGCAGGCTGGTGAGGTTGGGGGCAAGGGCCAGGTCCGCCACGGTCCAGCTCAAGGTGGCGTAGCCCGAGGCCTCCAGCCGCCCGGCCAAGCTATGGGAGGCGGTTCCCAGCAGCAGCACCAGGGTCATGGGGCCTGGTGGCCCCCACCGGGTTTGGCCACATGGGGCAGGCCCCACCCCAGCTTGTTGCGCAGCACCTGGAAGAACTCGTGGTTCTGCAGCCGGATGAAGCGGGCCGGGTGGTCGCTGCGGCGGATCAGCACCCGGTCCTCCGGCCAGACGTAGCAACCGGCGCTGCCATCGACCACCATCATCAGCCGCTCGGGGGTGGCCGGAAAGACCGTCACCGGCTCCTGATCGCTGAACACCAGGGCCCGCGACGCCAGGGAGTGGGGGGCGATGGGGGTGAGCTGCAGCACCGGGCAATCCGGGGTGATTACCGGCCCGCCGGCACTGAGGGCATAGGCGGTGGAGCCGGTGGGGGTGGAAAGGATCACGCCGTCGGCGGCGATGTCCACCGGAGCGTGGCGGCCGATGGCGATCTCGAAATGGCACATGGAGGTGAGGGGCTCCCGGTGCAGGGCCATTTCGTTGAGACACAGCACCTCCCAGCGCCGCTGTTCCCCTCTCATCACGCTCACCACGAGCATGCTGCGGTCCTCCACCGTCCAGCGGCCGGCCACCAGCTGCTCGAGCACCTGGTCGAGTTCGCTCAGGTAGGCCTCGGCCAGAAAGCCCAGGTGACCGGTGTTGATCGTGAGGATCGGCAGCCCGATCGGCGCGGTCTGGCGGGCGGCCGAGAGCACGGTGCCGTCGCCCCCCAGCACCACCGCCAGGGCCATGTCGGCTCTGAAATCCCTGGGTACGCAGGCGCTGTAGCCCAGGTTGCGCAGGTGCTGGTCGGGATTGGCGAAGCCCACCATGCCGCCGGAACTGCTGGTGCGGCAGACGCCATAACCGGCCGCCTCCAGTCGACGCTCGATCACATCGGCGGTGGTGACGGCCAGTTCCTTGCCGTCGTTCACGATCAGTCCGACACAGGGCACCGATCGGTGGGGCGGGGGTGAGCTGAAGTTTATGGAGGCAGCCTCAGAACTGTTCAAGGAAACGCAGATCGCTGTTGAACAGTCGCCGTATGTCATCGATGCCGTGGCGCACCATGGCGAAACGCTCCACCCCCAGGCCGGCGGCGAAGCCGCTCCACCGTTCCGGATCCAGCCCCAGGCCCTCGAGCACGGCCGGATCGACCATGCCGCAGCCCATCACCTCCAGCCAGCGGCCGCGCCATTGCACGTCCACCTCGGCGGAGGGCTCGGTGAAGGGGAAGTAGCTGGCGCGGAACCGCACCGGCAGATCCCCGAAGAAGGACTGCAGAAAGGCGGTCACCGTGCCGCGCAGATGGGTGAAGTCCAGTCCTTCGTCGATGGCCAGCACCTCCACCTGGTGGAACACCGGCGAGTGGGTGGCATCCACCGCATCGCGGCGGTACACCCGGCCCGGCGCAACGATCCGCACCGGTGGAGGGTTCTTTTCCAGGTGGCGGATCTGCACCGGCGAGGTGTGGGTGCGCAGCAGTTCGTGACCTGAGAGGTAGAAGGTGTCCTGCATGTCCCGGGCCGGATGGTGGGGCGGGATGTTGAGGGCCGTGAAGTTGTAGTAGTCGCTTTCGATCTCAGGTCCCTCCTCCACCCGGTAACCGAGGCCGCAGAAGATGTCGACGATCTCCTCGGTGGTGGTGATCAGCGGGTGGCGGTGGCCGGCGGGGACGTAGGTGCTGGGTGCCGTGACGTCGATCCGTTCCTGCTCCAGCTTCTCCGCCAGGGCGGACGCCTTCATGGTGCTCAGCCGCTCCCCCAGCTGCCCCTGCACGAGTTCCTTGAGCACGTTGGCCCGTGCCCCCACCAGGGGCCGCTCCTCGGCCGGCAACCGGCCCATGGCGCCCAGCACGCCCGAGATGCGCCCCTTCTTGCCCAGCAGACCCACCCGCAGGCCTTCCAGGTCGGCCGGGCTGGCGGCGGCTGCGATCTCCAGGGCGGCCTGCGCTTCGAGCTGCTCCAGCTGGTCGTTGAGCTGCTGCAGGCTGGGGGAGGCGCTCACGGCGGCGGAACGGGGACCACCGACTGTAGGCAGCGACGGCGGGGCACCCTGCCTTTGGGGCCGTTGCGTCTAGCTTGCGGTCACCAAGGACAAGCTCATGGAGCCCCTGCGGATCCTGATCAGCAACGACGACGGGATCTTCGCCGAGGGCATCCGCACCCTGGCTGCGGCAGCGGCCTCCCGGGGGCACCGGGTCACGGTGGTCTGTCCCGACCAGGAACGCTCGGCCACCGGCCACGGACTCACCCTCCAGACCCCCCTGCGGGCCGAGCCGGCCGATGAGCTGTTCGCCGATGGGGTGCGGGCCTGGGCCTGCAGCGGCACCCCCTCCGACTGCGTCAAGCTCGCTCTGTTCAGCCTGTTGGAGGAGCCCCCGGATCTGGTGCTCTCCGGCATCAACCATGGCCCCAACCTGGGCACGGATGTGTTCTATTCCGGCACGGTCTCGGCGGCGATGGAGGGCACCCTGGAGGGCCTGCCCGCGCTGGCGGTGAGCAGCGCCTGCTTCCAATGGCGCCAGTTCGATGGGGCCGCCCGCCTGGCCCTCGAGGTGGCGGAGCGGGTGCTGGCGGAGGGGTGGCCGGAGGGCCTGCTGCTCAACCTCAACGTTCCTGCCCTGTCCGAGGAGGCGATCGCCCCGGTGCGCTGGTGCCGGCCTGGGGTGCGCCGCTACGTGGATCAGTTCGATCGCCGCAGCGATCCCCGTGGCCGCACCTACTACTGGCTGGCCGGCGAGGTGGTGAACGATCTGGAGTCGGCCGGCGCCGGTCCCCTGGAATGGCCCACGGACGTGGCCCAGGTGGCCCAGGGCGGGGCGGCCCTGACCCCCCTGCAGCCTGAATTGTTCTGGCGCGGTGGCCTGGGGGCTTTGCCGCAGTTGGGCTGATCCGCCGTTGACCTCCTCAGCGGGGGCGGGGCCGATAAACGCGCTGCAGCAGCCAGAGGCTGATGATCAGCCCCAGCAGGTGGGCAAAGAGCACCTGGGTGTTGCTGAGCACCGAGAGCATCTCGATCGAGGTGATCGGCAGCCCCACCACCCGGCCGCCCGTGCCTGGCGCCCCCTGCATCTGGGCCCCGAAGAAGCCCGGCACCTGTTGGGAGGCCTGGACAAACAGGCTGCCGGCCAGCGCTTGGTAGCCCACCGCCGCCAGGGTGAGGCCGATCAGATCCGCCAGCAGCCCCCGCTTGATCAGGCGGGCCGTTTCCCCCTTGGAGGGATGGGCAGGGCTGGCCAGGGCCCGGCCGCAGAGCACCACCAGCCAGCCCTGCCACAGGCACCACAGCAGCAGCAGGAACGAAAGGGTGGTAAGGGAGAGGCCAGGACCAAGCCCAAGGGCGCGGGAGGAATTGGCGGAGAACTGGCTACCGATGTTGTTGAAGATCAGTACCCCCACCACCACCACGCCCAGGCAGAGCTGGATCCAGAACCTGACCCAGCCCATGCGCCGCAGGGCGGCGGAGATCTGGAGAAGGTCCAGGCGGTCGGCCATGGGGTGCGGCGGAAATCCGGGGTCAACCCCCCAAACTTGCCATGGGAGGATCCAACCGGCGAGGTCCGCACCCCCTGCATTGATTCCCCTGCGATCGCCCCAGGACGCCCGCCTCCCCACCGCCGTGGCCCTCGGCAGCTTCGATGGCCTGCACCGGGGCCACCGGCGGGTGATCGAGGCCATCACCGAACGGGTGCAAGGCGCGGCCCCGCCGGACGCGTTGTCCCCAGGGGCTGTGCCAACGGTGGTGAGTTTCTGGCCCCATCCCCGCGAAGTGCTCTACGGCGACCTGCGGCTGCGTCTCGACCTACCTGCGGAAAAACTCTCCCTCCTCGAGCCCCTGGGCATCGAGCAACTGGTGTTGGTGCCGTTTGACCATGCCCTGGCCGCCCTCAGCCCCGAGGCGTTCGTGGAGCAGGTGCTCGTGGGCCAGCTGCGGGCCCGTCAGGTGGCGGTGGGGGAGAACTTCCGCTTCGGGGCCGGCCGCAGCGGTGACACGGCTGCCCTGACGGCCATCGGAGCCCGCCACGGCATCGACGTGCGGGTGGTGCCGATGCTCTGGGATGGGGCCGAGCGGTTCAGCAGCAGCCGGATCCGTCGTGCCCTTGCCGCCGGCCGTTTGGAGGAGGCGGCCCGGATGCTCGAGCGCCCCTATCGCTTCAGTGGCCGGGTGGTGCGGGGCCGTGGTCTGGGGCGGGAGTTGGGCTGGCCCACGGCCAACCTGCAGGTGGACGGCCGCAAGTTCCTTCCCCTTGAGGGGGTCTATGCGGCCCTGGTGCGCCTTGACGGCGGACCGCCGCTGGAGGCGGTGATGAACCTGGGCCCCCAGCCCACCGTGGACCCCATTGCCCCCTCGGCGGTGGAGGTGCACCTGCTGGACCGTCAGATCGAACTGGAGGGCTGGGAGCTGGAGGTGGAGCCGGTGGCCCTGCTGCGCCATCAGCAGCGCTTCGACAGCCTTGAGGCTCTTTGCGCCCAGATTGCCCTCGATGCCCAGCGGGCCCGTGACCTCACCCGTCCGTTGGTGTCGGCCTCAGGTTCGTCTCAGCCGGTCGGGTAGGCGTTGCCCAGGCCCCAGACGATGAAGGCGCCGATACCGCCCAGCAGCAGAATCCCTGACACCAGCACCAGCATCGGGTTGTCGGCTTCGCTCTGCCCCATGACCTGTGGACTGCTCGCACTCCCCTCACCCTAGGCAGCCTCCCCCACCCCACCACAGCCTTCTGCGACACCGAATCCCCCCTGATTTCGATCTTTTCCACGAATCCAATGGAGCCTTTGCCACCCGACCCGGGCGCCCGGGATCAAACCGCCATCGAGCGCTTGCTGGACGCGAACCTTGATCGGGCCCGGGAGGGGCTGCGGGTGGTCGAAGACTGGTGCCGCTTCGGCCTCGGCCGCGAAGATTTGGTGGCCCGCACCAAGGACCTGCGCCAGCGGTTGGGACTCCTCCATGACAACCGCTTCAAGTTGGCGCGCCACACCGCCTCCGATCCGGCGGCCGGGCTGGGCCACCCTGCCCAGGAACTGCGCCACACCCCGACCCAGGTGGTGGCGGCGAACTGCGCCCGGGTGCAGGAGGCCCTGCGGGTGATCGAGGAGTTCGGCCGTGGCGGGGAGGGCCCCCTGGCCCGGGAGGCGGCCGCCGCCCGCTACGCCCTCTACGACCTGGAGGTGGCGGTGTTGAGGGCTGCGGCTGGCGGCAATGAACGGCGTGATCAGCTGGCCCGCTGCCGCCTTTATCTGATCACCAGCCCCTCGCCAACGCTGATCGCCACCGTGGCCGCTGCCCTGGAGGCGGGGGTGCGGCTGGTGCAGTACCGCAGCAAGCAGGCCGACGACGGGGAGCGCTGGCGGGAGGCCCGCGAGCTGCGGCAGCTCTGCGGCCGCCATGGGGCCCTGTTCATCGTCAACGACCGCATCGATCTGGCCCTGGCGGTCGATGCCGACGGGGTGCACCTGGGCCAGGGGGACCTGCCGCCTTCCGTGGCCCGGCAACTGTTGGGCCCTGAGCGCCTGATTGGGCGGAGCACCGGTGAGATCGCCCAGCTGCGTCAGGCCGTGCTGGATGGCTGTGACTACGTGGGCGTGGGACCCGTCCACCCCACCCCCACCAAGCCGGGCCGGGAGCCCGTGGGTTTGGCCTACGTGCGCCAGGCGGCGGCGGAGTCTCCGATCCCCTTTTTCGCCATTGGCGGCATCGACGCCGCCACCCTGGCCCCCGTGCTCGCCGCCGGTGCCCAGGGGGTGGCGGTGGTGCGGGCGATCACCGAGGCGGCAGATCCGGGTCAGGCCAGCCGCGAGCTGCTGGAGGCCCTGGCATGAGCAGCGGGCGGCAAATCCAGGTGGTCCTCAATGGTGAGAGCCGCCCCTGCCCTGGGGGTCTGCACCTGGAGGCAGCCCTGCGGCATTTCGGCTATGAACCCCGGCTGGTGGTGGTGGAATTCAACGGCACGATCCTGCCCAGGGCCCAGTGGCCGGGCCAGCTGGTACGGGAAGCCGATGGACTCGAAGTGGTCACCATCGTGGGAGGGGGTTTCTAGAGTTCATGTCATTCCTGCGGTGACGCCGTTGTCTCCCACCCGGCCTTCCCTGCTGCTGCGTCGCTTTTGCGGTGCTCTGCTCGTGCCGGTGCTGCTGGCTGGCTTTCTGCTGGTGGCACCTGAGCCCTCCCAGGCGGCCAGTGGGGGCCGTATCGGCGGCGGCAGCTTCCGCTCGTCCCCCTCTATCCCCCGCAGCTACGGCGGAGGGGGCAACCGCGGCGGTTACGGCGGTGGGTTCGGTGGCGGCGGCATCGGCTTCCCCTTCCTGATTCCGATCTTCGGCTTCGGTGGCGGGGGCCTGTTCGGCTTCCTAATCCTGATGGCGATTGTGGGTGTGATCGCCAACGCTCTGCGGGGCGGCGGCGGTGCCCTGCAAGCTGGGGGTGCCGGTGGTGAGCTGGCCTATGCCCCACGGGCCGATGGACCCGTGGCCATCGCCCAGCTCCAGGTGGGGCTGCTGGCCACGGCCCGCGACCTCCAGGTCGACCTGCGCCGGCTGGCTGATTCCGCCGACACCGGCAACAGCGCCGGCCTGCAGAAGGTTCTGCAGGAAACCACCCTGGCCCTGCTGCGGCAGCCTGATCTGTGGGTCTACGCCAATGGCGAACTGGGCCAGGTGCCCTTCGCCTCGGCCGAATCCACCTTCAATCGCCTTTCGATGACCGAGCGCAGCAAACTGCGCAGCGAAGTCACGAGCAACGTGGGCGGTCAGCGCTTGAGTGCCCCCTCCACTACGGCCGGCAACGCTGATGCCACCAGTGATTTCATCGCCGTCACCCTGCTGGTGGCTAGCCGCGGCCGCATTCCCCTCAAGTCGGTCACCAGCGCCGAGGAGCTGCGGGAGGCCCTTCGCATCCTGGGCTCGGTGCCCTCGGCCGAGCTGCTGGCCCTTGAGGTCATCTGGCAGCCGGAGGGGCAAGGGGAGGTGCTGAGCACCGAGGAACTGCTCACCGCCTATCCCCAGCTGCAGCACCTCTGATCCCCTTGCAGGCCTTGGCTGCGGGCCGCACACTGCGCTCGAGTTCCCGATTCAGGGCATGCCGCGGCGACAGCTTCAGTGGGTGAATACCCCGGTGCTGGTGGAGGCTTTGCAGCGGTATGAACAGGGCCTGCTGCCCCTCTCCCTTCGCCGTTGGGTGGAAGCCTTGCTGGAACTGGAACCCCCTTCTTCTGGCCCCCCGCGGTTGGGCTGAAGCCCCGTGATCCATCCCCTCAGGGGCAAGCCCGCAGGATCCGCAGCGCCGCCATGGCGGCTCCATAGCCGTTGTCGATGTTCACCACCGTGAGCCCGGGGGCACAGCTGGCCAACATGCCGTGCAGGGCCGCCCGCCCCCCCTCACTGACGCCGTATCCCACGGATACCGGCACGGCGATCACCGGTTGGGGCACCAGCCCCGCCAGCACCGTCGGCAGGGCCCCCTCCATGCCGGCGCAGGCGATCAGCACCCTCACCGGGCGCAGCTGCTCCAGCCGTCCCAGCAGGCGGTGGAGTCCGGCCACCCCCACGTCCACCACCAGGTCGCTGGCCACCCCGGCGCAGGTCAGGGCCAGGGCGGCCTCCTGGGCCACGGTCAGGTCGCTGGTGCCGCCCGTCAGGATCGCCACCGAGGGCGGACCGGCGGGCTTCGCCAGGGGCCCCAGGGTGAGGCAGTTGCTCTCAAGGTGGTGGCGGCAAGCCGGAACCAGGGCCTGAACCGCCGTGGCCTTGGCCTCCCCCACCCGGGTGACCAGGGCGGGCCGGTCCAGGGCCGCCAGGCGCTCCAGGATGGCGGCGATCTGCGCCGCGCTCTTGTGGGCCCCCCAGATCGCCTCCGCCATCCCCAGCCGCCGTTGCCGCTCCAGGTCCAGCTCCGCCAGCTGCTCGATGCGCCCGTCCTGATCGGGGAGTGGGGTCATGGCAGCGCCGGCGCGCCACCACCACCGAGCGCGGCATCACCAGCGTTGCCCCGGATCAGGAGCTCATGGAGCAGTTCCCCGTTGGACACGATCGGGAAGGGGTTGGGGGGCGGCACCCTATCCACTGCTGCGGTGCCCTGGGCCCCCAGGCAGCGGCGGGCGGCCGCCTCGAAGTGTTTCTGCACCGTGTCAAGGCTGGTCTGGGGGATTCCCTTCCAGTCGCTGCGGTGAGCCCAGCCGATGATCAGCAGGGCCTCCTGCCGCTGGGGATCCCAGTAGAGCTCCCGGCCCCGGTAGCCCTGCCGCTGCGCCAGCCAGGGCTCCCAGACCTCCGCCTCGGCCCGCCGCCAACAGGATCGGCCCTCGCTGGGCACCCGCAGCCTCAGCACCTCCAGCACTTCGGTGCTCTCGGGCACCAGGTTGACGGCACCGCTCGAGGCCCCCGCCGGAGCGGGCAGAAGCAGGGTGAGCAGCAGCACAAGCAGCACCACCAGTTGCCGTCCGGCCAGGACGATGGACGATCCAGGCCCGCGGGTGCTCACGGTTGTTGCAGCAGAGCCACCGCATGGCAGGCGATGCCCTCCTCGCGGCCCGTGGGGCCGAGCCCTTCGTTGGTGGTGGCCTTGACGCCCACCCGGTCGGCCTCGATGCCCAGCCGCCTGGCGATGTTGGAACGCATGGCTTCGATGTGGGGTTTGAGCCTGGGCCGCTCGGCCACCACCACCGTGTCCAGGTTCACCACCTGCCAGCCCCGCTGCTGGACCAGGGCCACCACCTGCTCCAGAAGCACCAGGCTGTCGGCTCCTTTCCAGCGGGGATCCTCGGGGGGGAAATGGAGGCCGATGTCCCCGAGCGAGAGGGCCCCCAGCAGGGCATCCATCAGGGCATGCACGAGCACGTCGGCGTCGCTGTGGCCATCGAGCCCGAGGCCATCGGGGTGCTCCAGCGCCACACCCCCCAGGATCAACGGCCGACCCGGCACCAGCCGATGGATGTCGTATCCGTTGCCGATACGGAGCTGCATGGGGCCGTTCGCGGTTCGCTTTGCCTCAGTCTTTCAGCCCCTGTTGCTGCAGCCAGCGGCTGTGGAGATCGGGGCGCCGCTCCAGGGTGCGCTGCAGCTGTTGCTCGGCCCGCCAGCGGGCGATGGCGCCGTGGTCGCCGCTGCGCAGCACCTCCGGCACCTCCAGGCCCCGGAAGCTGGCGGGTCGGGTGTAGTGGGGATGCTCCAGCAACGGTCCGCTGTGGCTTTCCTGTTCCAGGGAGGCGGCGGTGCCGACGGTGCCCGGCAGCAGCCGCACCACCCCATTGATCACGACCATGGCCGGCAGCTCGCCGCCGGTGAGCACGAAATCCCCGATGGACACCTCCTCGTCGGCGAGGGTGCGGATCCGTTCGTCGAAGCCCTCGTAGTGGCCGCAGAGCAGCACCAGTTGATCGGAGCTGTCGGCCCAGCGCTGCAGGTCGCTCTGCTGCAGAAGTTGGCCCTGGGGGCTGAGCAGCAGCACCCGCCGCCGGGGCAGGACGGGCAGCGACTCCATCGCCGCAAACACCGGTTCGGGTTTGAGCACCATGCCGGCGCCGCCGCCATAGGGCTCGTCGTCCACCTTGCGGTAGCGATCGGTGGCGAAATCCCGGGGGTTGTGGGTGTGGAGGCTGGCGATGCCGGCGCGGAAGGCCCGGCCGATCACCCCCAGGCCCTGGAGAGGGGCGAAGGCCTCCGGCGCCAGGCTGACCACGTCGATGCGCAGGCCACTCATGCCTCCTGGGCGGGGGGGCGCGACACACGGCGGATCTCGGAGCTGAAGCTGGCCTCGCCCGGTCGGCCGTCGGCGTACTGCTCCACGGTGCTGCGCAGGCGCAGGTTGGGCTTGGTGAACCAGATCCGCTCCCGCCTTTCCCGGTCCTCCAGTTCCACCATCAGCTCCAGGCTGCCGTCGGGCCAGAGTTGCCAGCGGCCCCGCACCTCTGCGTCAGCGGCCCCCTCAGCGGCCCCAGCCCCGGCCTGGAAGTGGCCATCGGCCTGAAAGCGCAGTTGGCGCCGGCCATGGCCCTTAGGGGTGACCGCCAAACCGCCCATATCCCCTTCGGCTTCGCCCTCCAACCACTCCACCAGCAGATCACCCCGCTCGCTGCTGTGCCATTCCTCGTTGCCGGCGGCCGTGAGCTCGAAGCGGCTGCGCAGGCTCATCCATTCACCGGCGCAGAACGCCAGGAACCCGCTCAGGTCACGGGGGGGGGAAC
>Ga0194061_1000124_pt1 | contig 44100 bp, 32 predicted proteins | sample SepL2221m_MetaG_FD_163423 | JGI IMG/M metagenome (GOLD analysis project Ga0194061, IMG submission 163423) | Anoxic zone freshwater microbial communities from boreal shield lake in IISD Experimental Lakes Area, Ontario, Canada - Sep2016-L224-21m | ecosystem: Environmental > Aquatic > Freshwater >... | reverse complement strand
GTTCCGCCGCGCGCCGCTTCGGCCTTGCCGGCTTTGTCGCGAATCGCTCCGGTGAACGCGCCTTTTACGTGGCCGTACAACTCGCTTTCCAAAAGGGGCTCGGGCAGCGCTGCGCAATTGAGCGCCACGAACGGGCCGCGTGCGCGCGTCGAATAACCGTGAATCGCTTTCGCGACCAATTCCTTTCCGGAGCCTGACTCGCCGAGGATCAAGACCGAACTCCCGGCCCCCGCGACGGCACCGATTTTTTTATACACGTCCTGCATCACCGGCGATTTTCCGGCCATCGTTTCCGGCGGTCCGCCACTCTTTAAGTCCCGGCGCAATTGCGCGACTTCACGCGACAAATTGCGCCGCTCCAAAGCCGTCCGAATTTGGTGAATCGCGTCCGCATTGTGAATGGGTTTGGTCAGATAATTGTACGCGCCGCGCCGCGTTGCTTCGATGGCCGTGTCCATCGTGCCGTGCGCGGTCATGACGAGAATTGGAAGCTCCGCATTCAGCGCGCGAAATTTCGGCAGCGCATCCAATCCCGATATGCCGGGCAGACGGATGTCCAACACGACCAGATCGGGACGCTCGGATTCGGCCAGCTCCAAACCTTCTTCAGCCGAAGCGGCCGTCAGCGTCTCCCAGCCTTCGCCCTGCAACACTTGCGAGAAGGCCCAGCAAATGGACGGCTCGTCGTCAACAATGAGTATTTTCATGATTTGCGTATTTCGAGTGATCTAGAAAGTCGTTCAAGACGCCTGATTCTAACCGCCGTTTGCGTTCAACATATTGCAAAAAAGCGCACCTTGCTCGATGGCGTCATCGAGCGCCACATGCGTATGCGGCAGCGGATCGAACCATGATTCTGGCATGCGTGTTTTCGAACAATCGCGATACGGCAATTTCATCACCGCCATCGCATAGCTCTTCATGTCGAGCGCTGAAAAACTGAACGGGCTGGAACCTGTGAATCGGATCAAATACCAATACACGAACATGAAATCAAAACCCGCCGGGTACGCAACGAAGACCGGGTTGCCCGCGAGAGTCGCGAGCCAGGCCACGTAGCGTTTCATCGCGTCCACAGGCGCTTCCAGATTCGTTCGGCATGCGTTCCATGCATCGGGGTTTCCAGTCCAGAACTCAGCCGTTTTGGGATCGGGTGCAGCGTCAAGAAGCAATTCAAGATTTGCAGTAAACGTTGACACGAGCGTCTTGTCCGGCAAGTACGCAGCCGATGCAAAACTGAGCATGGAATGGGGGCCGGGGATGGGACCGTCGGTCTCGACATCGGTGCTGATGTAGATTTCGGGCATGGCGTTTTTACACTCCGCGCGCACCGTAAACGCCGGTCGTCAGGATGATCATCAAATCCAAAAAGAAACTCTGCTTTTCAATGTAGTACAAATCGTAGTCAATGTTCTCGTGGATCGGATTGCGCCGGTCCGCTGAAATTTGCCAGACGCCAGTGATGCCCGGCTTGACGGCGAGCCGCTGCCGCTGCGTGTCGTTGTATTTTGCGACGATCTGCGGCATCTCCGGGCGCGGTCCGACGACCGACATGTCACCCTTTAGTACGTTCCAGAATTGCGGCAATTCGTCGATGCTCAATTTCCTCAGCCAGCGTCCGACTGACGTGATGCGAGCGTCGAATGACGACTGCGGCGTCATCGCATATTTCGGCGCATCGACCGCCATCGTCCTGAATTTGTACATGTCAAACGGTTTGCCGCCCTGGCCGATGCGTTTCTGTTTAAAGAAAATCGGACCTTTTGAATTCATTTTGATCAACAGCATGACGATGGGCCAGAATGGTACCGTCGTCAGTACGAGTAGTGAAAAGACGATGTCGAACGCGCGCTTCGTAAACGGAATCGGGCGGATCGCTGGTTGTGGCTTAATCGATAGCAGTGGCATCCCGCCGACTGAATCGACCGTGATTTTTTGTAGCGGAATCTTGTACAAATTCGGCACAAAGCGGCACGGCACTCCGGACGCGACCGCCGCATCCGCAATCGCGCGGATCGTCTCCTGTTCGGCGTCGGGCAGCGCGATCCACACTTCATGCGCGTCAAAGTCTTCGAGCACCGCTTCGACTTGATTCAAGCGTCCGGCCACCGGAAGCGGATCATGACCGATCAAACACTCGACTTGCTCATGTAAGAAAATCGGATCGTCATCCAGAAACGCGACAGGCAGTATGTGAAACTTGGGACTTTGCAGACATTTCCGCGCCATTGCCAGCCCCGCCGGACCGACTCCGCAGATGATCACACGCGTAAAAAAATGCCCACGGATTTGGAGATAGCGCCGGATTTTGTAGCCCATCGCGCGCCCGACTAAAACAAAGAAGCTGCCAAAGAACGCGCCGAGGCCCACGATCAATCGTGAAATTTCGGACGTCTTTTGATCGATGATGATGTAGTTCATTGACGCAATGATTGCTGATGCCACGAACAAACCATGCAAGACGGACGTCGCTTCGTCCATGTTCATCAAGCCGGTTTCGCGCGTTTGATAGAGATGTTTGACTGCAAATGTCAGGAGAACAATGGCGGTGAAGGCCAGCGCGATGGCGAGGTAGTCTTCGATGTTTGGAGCGAATGCGCGCGCTTTAATTGGGCGCAAAAAAGCCGCGTGGTTGTACGTCCAAAATCCCACGACAAACCCGGTCAAGCACGCGTTGGCGTCAACAAACACTTGAAACACGTTCAGGAAAAACGCCGCGTAGTCCGTGCGGTGCATCCGCTTCAACATGATTTCCCGCTCATATGCCCCACTCACACCTACAGCTTTAAACCAACTGCTGCGTCGCAAGTATAGCAGAATTTTTCACAGATTACTACAGTGTGGTTAAAACCACACGGCTTACCTTCATCACTATGACGACGCCACGACTCCTTATATTCACTCTGCGAATAAATCGTTCATTTCTTCTTCTCGACGCGCCCGAACGCCAGCCAGTTTGCAAGCACAGCTTCGCCTAACACTAATGCAAGACCTGCGAGCAGAAACGGCAGCGACAAATTATGCCCGAACCGAATCCGCGAGAGCAGCGACAGCAATTCTTCTTCGTTCGCGACACGGTTTGCGCCGGGAATATCTTTCGCGGACGGCTCGATAAATTCCATGCTGCCTTCGTCCGGATCTACGTTGACCGCCGCCAAACGCGTCTGCGTTTTTCCGCCCACCGACCACTCCAGCGCAAACGCGCCGGGTGTCGTTGCTGGGCCGAAATCAAAGGACGTGAACGCTCCCAGCGCGTCGGCTTTCGCGTCTACTTTTTCTTTCGGAGACAGAATCAACCGCGCACTCGGCGGCGCTTGATCCTTTGCCAACTGTAACGACACATGGTCGCCCACGCGCAACGAGTCCGCGCGTCCCGGCGTCAATAGATGCACGGCCAGACTGTGGATCAGCGGAAGAAACGCCACCTTATAAGGCATGTTCGTCGTCTCCGTGTGCAGCGCTGACGAAATCAACATCACGCGGCCCATGCCATATCCGCGCTCAACAATCGCCGGACTTCCATCCGCAAAACGTGCCAACACCTGCGCGCCCGAGCGTTCGTAGGCTTCGACGCGAGCGTAGCGAAAAAACGCCGCCGTGCTCAAATCCACCGGCACATCGCCGCGTCGCAAGCGAGAAAAAAGCGGGTGCTCAATGGCCACATCACGAATCGTTTGAAATGGAGCATCCTTCGAATTGTCCGCATCCGCTGATCCCCACGCGCCTGTCATCTTCGCCGGGGCGAGCGGTCCCGCCGCATCGCTTTCGCGCGCGAACATTTTGTTGAAACCATCCGGGTCCGTACCGTTCCCCGCGACGATCACAAGTCCGCCGCCGCGCGCTACAAAGTTGTTCAGGAAACGCCGACCGTCTTCGTCCTGCGGTCCGCATTCGACCATGAAAATTGCCGAGAGCGTGTCGAAATTCTGATTCGAAAAATCAGTCGGCGTACACGTGACGATGTTCACGCCGGTGTTCGCCATGTTGCCGGGATTCAACGCTTTTTCGATGAAGAATCCGCGCGACTGTCCGCCCTGCGGATTCGGTCGGCAGACCAGCACGCCGAGATACGCGTGTGCGTCGCAGCAGAGCCAGCGCGTGTTGTCCGCTGCGACCGCGTCGTCGCCCAGCTCCGCCGATACTGCAGTCCATCCCGGTTTGGTCAATCGCAGATCGACGCTGACGACCGTCTTTCCCATCGCAGGGAGCGTGACCATTTGCTCGGCCGCAGCTTGGCCATCGACGCGGAATTTCAACGTCGTATTCGCCGGAGCATTGTTGCGGTTGATGATCTCGGCTCGAACACGGAACGGCGTGGACACAGCCGCAAACGGTGAAATCTGTTCGAAGCTGGCGAGAGTCAAATTATCTTTCTTCGCAGCTCGGACCGGCACGAACATCGCGCTGAAGTTACGCGCGGTCCAATCGATTTTCGTCCGGGCGATGTCGAGCGAGCGCGTTTGAAAATCGGAGAGAATATACATTTCGCGCTGGGCTGCTTCGGTCTCGCGCAGCAGGTCCATTGCCGCGCTGACGGGCGCTCCGAGCGTTCTGGAACCGAACGAGGGTTCGATGCCTTTTAATTCATTCGCAAGCCCGTTCAAATCGCGCGTCATGACCGGCTTGCGCGCACTCGTTAAAATACACGCCGAATCGCCCGGCTTGAGCGTGTTGAGAATCGCCGCCGCCATGCTCTTCGCGCCATTGAACACCGGCCCGCCTGCGTCGCGCGCACTCATTGAATACGAATCGTCGAGCACGATCACGACCGCTGTTCCGGCTGATCCCGGTGTGTTTCCGAATTGCTTCAAAACCGGTCCGGCCAGCGCGAACGCCAACACGGCGAGCGCCAAGCAACGCATTAGTAGAAGGAGAAGTTCCTGAAGCTTCTGCCGCTTCGCAACCTTGCGATCGACTTGGCGCAAAAAGCGAATGCTCGGAAACATCACAACCGGCGCTTTCATTTTGTAGACAAAATGAATCAGTATCGGGATCGCGAGCGTTCCCAGTCCGAACAGAAATGAGGGGTGAAGAAATTGCATGATCTCTGTATACACCTGTACCGTCGGCGTCCCAACGGCACGATTGAATTATTTTATACGGGCCAACGGAAACCTATTTACTCTCGTTTCAGCGCGTTCGCTTCCAGTGCCCGAATGCGTTGCTCCATGATCGCGAGTTCCTGCATCAGCCGCACATTGCGCCGGTACTGTCGCGTCAACGATACAGATACCGTAAACGAAAAAATGTAGATCGCTGCGAGTGAGATAAACAGCACCGCTGTCGGGTATGCCAAATGTGCGCGTTCGGCGGCGATCATGATCACTTTCGGGAACAAGCCGCACAGCAACACCATCAGCGCGACGCCCATCCACACGACCGCATATTTCTCGCGCAAATCGCGGCTGCGAACCCAATACAGCGTTAAAAAAAACGCGCTCGTTCCGCCGATCATCATCAATAATTCTGCACTCATGTTTCGCTCCTTATTCCCGCGCTCTCAGCTTATCGACGATGATCGCAATCGAGACTTTGACCATGTAGTAGATCGTTTTGAAATGACGGATCGAACTGATGCCGCCCTGGCGTTCGTGCATTTGAACGGGGATTTCGCCGATCTTGAATTTGTTCCGCGCGCACCAGAAGAGCGATTCCGGCTCGGGATAATCGTCGGGATAGCGCTCCGAAAAGCGCTTCCACGCGCGCGGACCGGCGCAACGGAATCCGCTCGTCGGGTCCGTCGCTTTGACGCCTGACAAGAGGCTGATCAGCCAGCAAAAAAATCGAATCCCGATGCGCCGCGTCAGTGTCGATTGAAAATTGCCGTCATCCTTTTTCAAGAATCGCGAGCCCATGCACAAGTCGAGTTGCTTCGCTTCGCATTCAGCCACGAGCGCTGCAATATAGGCAGCGTCGTGTTGACCGTCAGCGTCGAATTGAATCGCGTACGTATACACGCCGCTCTTTGCTGCGAACAAATAGCCTGACTGAACCGCGACGCCGATTCCGCCATTGAAGGGCATGTTGAGCACATGAACTGGCAACCGGCTTGTCTGCGCTGCGGCCTGCGCCACAGCGGCCGTGCGGTCGCGCGAACCATCATTGATCACGACGATCTCGAAACCGTCCGGCAGGCTCTGCAACCCAGCGATGGTGCCGGGCAGCGCCTGCTCTTCATTATAGGCCGGGATGATGATCAGGTTTTTCATGACTTCCGCACGCAAATAAAAACGAAGTGGTCCGCGAACAGCGACCGCCAGAATGACGCGAAAAAATGCTCGACAGGATACACGACTTTCTCATACAGCTGAATCGCCTGGCCTGTCGCAGATGTCCGCGTGACAAGCGCGTTCGTAGGAAGTTGCGGCACGTTCGGTTTGATGACGTGTCGATATGCCCACGCTGTCGGTGCCGGGACAAAATCTTCGCATTCAATGGCCAATCCTGCGGACTCCAAGAACGTCCGTGCTGTCGTTCGAGTGAAGTAATGCAGCGGCGAGGTGTTTTGCTCTCCGCTCGTTTTGGGCATGGGAAAGCGTCCAAACAACAAGCCCAGGCGATTATAAAAACAGGCGATATTGGGAAGTGAAATATAAATCTTCCCGTTCGGTTTTAAACGCGGAAGTAGCGCGGTCAAAGTGGATCCGGGATGAATCAGACGGTTGAGAACGTCAGCAAATATCAATGCGTCATATCCGCCCGCGAGTGTTGCCAGGGCCACAACGTCATTCAAATCCATCACGGAAACATGAGCGATGCGTTCATTGGCCACGACCGCATCGCCGGGCGAATGTGTGATGCCATCAACGATATTTCCGTTCGCCGTGAGCCGCGCGCCCAATACGCCTGTGCCGCAGTCCACGTCCAAAACGACGTGTCCGCACACATTCCGCATTGCACGCCACAAGGCCATGTTGACGGACTCGTCACTCATGTGTTCGGTTTATATCCGATTGCAGCGGGATGTCATGTGGACTGCTGTGAATCCGTTACCGCAAAATCTCACCCTTCGTCACATCGCCAGGCACTTCGAGCGTCTGAATTTGGTTGATCGTTTTGAAATGCGCATGGTCTGCGAATTCCCAGACGACTTTCTTGTCGCGCGTGACTTCGATCACCATCGGTTGCTTCCCGATGTGGCCGTGACCGAGGTAGTCGCAGAAGAGCGTGTTACCGTTCGGCAGGCGCTGGCAGCCGGCCATCAAGCGCAGTGTGTTGCCCGGCAGATCGTTTTCGTTCAACTCCCAGACCACTTTTCCGTCGGCGTCATACTCGACGACTTTGTGACCATCGCCGCACGTGACGAGCATGTGGGTGTCGGGCAGCAGGATCGCGCCGTGGACATCGCCGGGGACTTTCGTTTCTTTCAAGACTTTGCCGTCGCCATCGGTTTCGACGACTTTGTGCTCGCCTTTGAAGCAGATCAAATAATGACCGTTCGCGAGTTTGCGCGTCCCTCGAAATTGGTTGTGTACGCTCTTTTCAGTCGTCACCAATTTGACTTCTTTGGCAATCTTGCCGTCGCGCCCGACTTCAATAATCCGGCTCGTTCCGCATTCGACGACGAGCACATTTCCATCCGGCAGCGGTTGGCAGGCGTGGCATTCGGTCTTCAGCGGAGCCTTGTATTCCCAAACTATTTTCTTTTCGCGCGTCGCTTCAATCGCCCCTTCTTTATGGCAATAGAGAATGTTGCCGTTCGGCAGCAGCCAGCAGTCCTGGGGCGATTTGCATTCCATGCGCCATTCAATTGTGCCATCCGCAGCGACGATGCAGACCTGCCCGCCATTGTGATCGCAGCACAGGAACGAGCGTTTGATCGCGGCGTCTGCGGCGTGAACATTAACAAACAAAACGAGTGTCGCGATGAGCGAGAGAAAAAGTGTTTTCATGATCATTGGTTACACCACTGCACGGAAAAAACACCGCTGTTACTTCACTACTTTGAACACAACTAAGCCAGCCGCCATTTTAGTTCCCCGCCTCCGAAATCTCATCCGCGTCGTCCGCGATTTCCTTTGTCGGTGCTGGAGCGTAGCGTTTGTCAAAACGCTGCCGGGCATCCGCCAGAAAACGGAAGACGCGTTCGCGCGCAGCTTCGGCGCCGGGCGTGCCGGGACGTGCGAGTTGATCGATCTCCTGCGCCAGCGTGATCAGCTCCTGGCCCAAATCTTTCAGCGCCTTGCCGACTTCCACCGCGTTCTGATCGATGATATCCGTCCACATCGTCGGATCACTGCCCGCCAATCGCGACATGTCGCGCAGCCCCGGGCCGGACAAATCGAGCGACTTTTCCGTTTGAATCGTGACGAGGGCGGGGGAGAGGAGATGCGGCACGTGGCTTGACCGCGCCAGCACAGCATCATGTTCTTCCGGCGACAAACGCGCGGTGCGCATGCCTAGGCTTTTCCAGAATTCATCGACCTTCTTGTAGCTGTCATTGTCCGTGTGCTGCGTCGGCGTAATGACGCAGGACGCGCCTTCAAGCTGAATCGTCTCAGACGCGTCGACACCGCGCTTTTCGCTGCCGGTGATCGGATGGCTCCCAACGAAAAACGCTTTGGACTTGCTCTTCAAAATGAGTTGCTCAACATCGCGGACGATGAGTGTTTTCGACGACCCAATATCTGTGATGATCGTGCCTTCGCGGCATGCTGGTAAGACGGCTTGAGCTGCTGCGATAATTGAGCGGACCGGAACGCACAGAATCACAAGATCCGCGTCAGCCACGGCTCCGCGCAGGTCCAGCGTTGCGTCGTCTACCGCGCCTTTGGCGATGGCTTTCTCAATCGTCTCACGGCTGTCGGCCACGCCAGTGATCCGTGACGCGCTGCCTTTGCGCCGCGCCGCCATCCCGATCGCCCCGCCCATCAATCCCAGCCCAACGATACATACCCGATAAAAAATCACGTCGTTGCTCCAGTCACTTTTCTGTCGATTCACTCATTCTGTATATATCACTTTTAGCCCCGGCGCGAATGAAGTCAAGCGCCCCTCTATCGCCGGCATGTTTCCGATCGGGTCCAACGACCCCTTATTTCGCCATTCGCTTCAACCGCTCGATGCTCGTGATCACCGCGCGCCCCTGATGATACGGGTCTTTCCACTGGTCACTTTTGACCTGTCCCGGCTTGGGCGTTCCATCCGTTTCAAGATACGAAATCCAGCCCTTATGTTTCGCGTCGGTCTGGTATTTTTTGATGAACTCCCACTCCTTTAAAAACGCGGCACCATATTTCGGATTCTTCGCGCCGTAATGTTCGTGCATCAGCAGCAGAGCGTTCAACCCCTCGGCCTGCACCCACCACACTTTGTCTTTTTCGAAGACCTTGCGAAACGTCGTGCCCTCGTCATAAAATCCGCCGTGCTCCGCGTCCCAGCCGAATTCGAGCGCGTGATCGACGATGTGCCGGGGCAGCGTCCAGAGGTCGCTATCGAGGTTGCTCGGCTCGACTTTTTCCTTCTCCAACGTCTGCGCTTCGACGAGCAAAAAAGCGGTTTCGATGTCGTGTCCGAACGAATCCAAATCCGGGACGACTTTCCAATCCGCGTTGAAAAATTTATTGAGACACCCCGGCTCCACCGCGATGCGATTCTTGACGACCGTCACCATCTCCAGCAATTGCGCAAGCCCGGTGTTGCCCGGAGCAATTTCATTATATGCCGTGAACGCTTCGAGCAGATGAATGTGCGTATTCATCGACTTCATTCCATACCGCGTCCCGATGTGGTCCGTCTGCGGTTCGCCGGGATTAATCGGCGGATTCAGAATCGGCTCGCCCTTCACCGTCAGCGCTTCGAAGTAGCCTTTATGCGCCGCATCGAACGCATGTTTTTGCAGCCAGTCGAACGTCTTATTCGCGAGCTCCAACGCCTTCGGATTTTTCGTCGCTTTGTAATTCACACTCGCCGCATACAGCCCGAACGAAATGCCGTAAACGTGCTTTTCGCCGCCACGTTCGTTCGTCGGTTTTCCTGAAGCATCCACACTCCAAAAAAATCCACCGTTCTCCTTGTCCCACATTTTATCCGCGAGAAAATCCAGCCCGTGATTCGAGTACGCCACGAACTCCTTCGCCCGTTCCGGAAAACTCAACGCGACTTGTGCCGCCATCCACGTCAGCCGCGATTGATACACCAACGTCTTGTTCCCATCGCGCTTTTCCGTCCAATCCTCGGCATAATCCTGAATGAACCCGCCGCGCTCTTTGTCCACCGAACGCGGGTACCACGGATGGATGATGTGCGTATCGAGATGCGCTTCCATCTCGGTCGCGAGTCGGGCGCAATCGGCTTTCGATAGCCCAGGAACATCCGCGCCAAAAAGTGTTGGGAATGCGAGAGCCGAGAGTAAGAGGAGCGATTTCATGCGACACCTTTTGGATGAGAGTAAAAGGTTACTGTAGTCCGATCCGAATTTGGTTCAAATAAAACAGCGAACGGCGAAGGGCTTTTTTTACCGCGAATTTACGCGAATTTTCGCGAAAACGGCAACAGCTTTAGGAGAACAGCAACGGCAAACGGCAACCGCGAATAATGCGAATGGACGCGATTCGCGAGATACTATGTTAAATGCCGTTAGCCTTTCCCCGACTATACCGTTACGCCCTTTTATGTGTTCCCTTGTCGTTGCCGTTTTCGCGAAAATTCGCGAAAATTCGCGGTAAAAATAAGCCGTTCGCCGTTGTCGTTCACCCACCCATCGAATCGGCGAAATGGTACAGTCTCTAGCGAACCGGAAACCATCGTGTTAAGATGTCAACCCGAAACCGGTTTAATTAAAAACATTCTCAGGAAAATTTTCAAAGCCCATGCTCCGCGTTCTCAATTCCCAATCTCGTCAGAAAGAGGATTTCAAGCCGATTGATCCGGCCGGTAAGGACGTGCGTATGTACGTCTGCGGCCCGACCGTCTACGACTCGCTGCACCTCGGCCACGCCCGCGCCGCGATCACGCCGGACATTGTCCGACGCTACCTCGCGTATAAAGGCTACACGGTCAGATTCGTCTCCAATTTTACGGACATCGACGACAAAATTATCCGCCGCGCCAACGCTGAAAAACGCGATTGGAAGGAACTCACCGAATATCACATCGCCGAATTCCATGCGATGATGAAAACGCTGAACGTTCTCCCGGCGACGCTCTATCCGAAAGCGACGGAGCACATCCCTGAGATGATCGAAATCGTCAACGTGCTCATCGCAAAAAATCACGCCTACGTGGCTGCCGATGGGGATGTTTATTTCGATACGACGACGTACGCGCGCTATGGCAACCTCAGCGGACGCGTCATTGAAGAAGACGACGCCGGGCACAGTCAGCGCATCAGTGATGAACGCATGAAAGTCAAAAAACATCCCGGCGATTTCGTGTTGTGGAAGCTCGCCAAACCCGGCGAACCGTTCTGGGAATCGCCCTGGGGCAAAGGCCGCCCCGGTTGGCATCTCGAGTGCTCGGCCATGTCACGCAAACACCTCGGCGTTCCGTTCGACATTCATGGCGGCGGTCAAGATTTGCTCTTCCCGCATCATGAAGACGAGAAGGCTCAGACCGAGTGCGCTTACTGCGAAGAATTGAAAAATGGCGAGTCCGTGAACTACTGGGTTCACAACGGATTCCTCACGCTCAACAATGAGAAGATGAGCAAGTCGCTGGGCAATGTGAAGTGGCTCCGCGAAATGGTCTGGCCCGAAGGCCCGCACGATCCGATGGCGGTGCGCATGATTTTCTTGAGCGCCCACTACCGCGCGCCGATCAATTTCGAGCCGGGATTGTTTGACGAAGCGAGTGCTCGATTGGATCGTATTTACAACGCCATCGAAGCCATCGACCGTGCCAATTTCGCCGCAGCAACGCCAGTAAACACGTCCGAAAAGTCAGCGACGATCACCGCGTTTGAAACAGCGATGGACGACGACTTCAACACCGCCGGAGCGCTCGCCGCCGTCTTTGATCTCGTCTCCATCATCAACAAAGAACTCACGTCCAAAGCGCCGAACGCGGAGTTGCTCCACACCGCCCGGCGTGATCTGATCACGGTCCTTAACACACTCGGAATCCGCTCCGAACGCGCCAGCAAACCGTCCGCATCTGACGGCGGCGACAGTTTGAAACTCGTCGATCTTCTGTTGCAAGTCCGGCAGGATGTTCGAGCCGCGAAACTCTGGCCCGTCAGTGACAAGATTCGCAACGGGCTCAAGGACCTCGGGTACGAAGTTGAAGACTTGCCCGGCGGTAAATGGACGGTGAAAAAGAAGTGAGCGCGCTCAACCGGTTCGACGCCCAACTTGCAGCACACGCTCTGCCGCCGCTTCGAGCGCGGCAGGTCACGACGCTGCAAGTTAACGTCGGCAAAGTCTGCAACCAGACCTGCGCTCATTGCCACGTCGATGCCGGCCCGCATCGCACCGAGAGTATGACACGCGACACCGCCGAACACGTCATCCGCGTGTTGCGTGAAAACGAATCCATCCGCACCCTCGACATCACCGGCGGAGCGCCCGAACTAAACGCCAATTTCCGCTGGCTCGCCATTCAAGCCCGATCTCTCGGACGGCACGTCATCGACCGCTGCAACCTGACCGTTTTCTTCGTCGAAGGCCAACGCGATCTCCCAACATTTTTGGCCGAGCACCGCGTCGAAGTCGTCGCTTCGCTGCCTTGCTACACATCCGAAAACGTGGACAAGCAGCGCGGTAAAGGCGTTTTTAATCAAAGCCTCGACGCACTGAAAAAATTGAACGATCTCGGCTATGGGCGCGACGATTCCGGCCTTGTTTTAAATCTCGTCTACAACCCGCTCGGCGCCAGCCTTCCACCGCCGCAAGCGAAACTTGAAGCGGATTACAAACGCGAATTGAAAGCGAAATTCGACATTGTTTTCAATCACCTTTTTACCATTACCAACATGCCCATCAGCCGCTTCGAAACCGATCTCGTCGCCCATGGCAAACACGACGTGTACATGGATACATTAACCGCCGCATTCAACTCCAGCGCAGTGAACGACGTCATGTGCCGCGACCTCATTTCAGTCGGCTGGGACGGCCAGTTATTCGATTGTGATTTCAATCAAATGCTCGACTTGCCGCTCATGACTTCATCAGTAAACATCGCCGATTTCAGTACCCGCGAATTCTCCAATCGCCTGATCCGCACCGATTCTCACTGCCTTGGTTGCACAGCCGGCGCAGGCTCGTCGTGCGGTGGCGTATTAAAATAATGTTTCGGGTTTCGATTGGACCCAACGCGCACGCGAAATCCGGAGTACTAAACAACGGGATCCCGCTTATGGCCGCTCTCGCCCCTGCCATCACCACGCTGCTCTTCGAAGAAGCCAGCACATGCCGGGCGAAGCATCGTGTGTCTCGTTTTGTGTGGCGATTTGCGGACGCGGCTCTCGACCTCTTTTTTCCTCCACACTGCGGATCGTGCGGGAACCCGTTGCCAGGATTTATCAACAAATCGGTGTGCCTATCCTGTGCTGAAAAAATACGCTGGATCGGCGATGACCGCTGCATTCGCTGCGGCGATCTGGTTGGCGCTGGCATGGGCGCGGTGGCCGGTTGTGTCTGGTGCCGGGCCTATCCTCCGCGATTTGTCAGCGCGTCAGTTTCGTCCGTTCGCTACGAAGAAACCGGTCCCGCGCGTGACGTGGTGCTGGGATTAAAATTCGGCGGAAAGAGCCATCTCGCGCCCACCTTCGGTCGCCTCCTCGCCGCCCGCATCGCCAGCACGAACTTGCTCCAAGGCGCGGCAGAGACCATCGTCGTCCCAGCACCCTTGATGCGCGGAGCCCTCTTTAGGCGCGGCTACAATCAAGCTGAAGAACTTGCTCGATCAGTGGCGCGGGATCTCAATTTAAAACTCGACACGCGCCTGCTCAAAAAAATCCGAACCACACTCCCGCAAGCGATGCTCTCCCAAAAAAAGCGCCGCGAAAACCTGATTGGCGCGTTCGCCTGTGACACGGAGCGAATCAAAAAACGTGGCATCAAAACGGTCCTGATCATCGACGATGTGATCACCACCGGCAGCACCGTTTCGGAGTGCGCCCGAACCCTCCACCACGCCGGGGTTGAAACGATCTACGCCGCGTCGTTTGCCCACAGTTGAACACGCATGCGATAAGTACCCATCTGTACATTCAAAGGGGCGCTGGTCGAGATCGATTCGAGTGGTTAAAAATCTTACAGGGCATCGCTACACAAATTGCCCGATTGAATCATTCTGTACTTATTCTAAATTAGCCTTTGAGACTGCTCAGTATTGCCTCAAACGTTACCCCACGCTCAACTCGTCTCCACCCTTATCAACTTCACACCCCGGACCTCAATATTCACAGACCCGAACTACCCGCGACATCGCTGGAAGAAAATTACATTTCACGCCTCGCCAGGATCACGTCGGTGTAGCAATTGGCATCAGGATATCACGTTGAAAACCCATGTTTGCTGAGTGTGTGTTGGGCTACAAACGCGGTGTACCATTGGACAATTTTATCGTTAACGCGCTTACATGGCGCCCCTATTAATTTCATGAAACACATCCTCCCATTAATAATGTCCCTCGCCCTGATTGACGGTGCGGCATTGGCTGCCCAGACCGGGTCGTTCGAGCAGTCGGTGAAGCCATTCCTCGCCGATTACTGCTACAAATGCCACGACGTCGATGTTCAGAAGGGTGACTTCCGTGCCGACACCTTGAGCCCGAACGCAGGCCACGCCAACATCCCACAGTGGCTGGAAGTCATGGAGCGCATCAACTCCGGTGAGATGCCGCCGAAGAAAGAGAAGAAGCAGCCGAAGGCCGACGAAACCGCGAAAGTGGTGGAGTGGATCGCTGCGAAGATGAAGGAAGGCGAATCCGCGCGCATGGCCACGCGCGCAAAAGTGACTTACAACCGGCTTACGCGCGACGAATACGTCAACACCGTGAGCGATCTGATCGGCGTGCAATACGATGCGAAGGATCCCGGCGCGTTGCTGGAAGATGCCGAGTGGCACGGCTTCGAGCGCATCGGTTCAGTGCTGACGTTGTCGCCGTCGAACATCGAGAAATATCTCGGCGCGACCGAAACGATCTTAAAAGAAGCGTATCCCGAACCGCTCGCGAAGAACGCAAAACCCGTTCCTCCTTTCGGCGGGACACGCCCTGCGGTCTACGAGAAAGACGTTAATGAGCGGCATCGCGAACGCCTGCGAGAATTGGGACTGCTCGACAAGATTCGCTACGAGCTTTGGCCGGGCGACATGTTCCGAGCCTCCACGTTGCAGGGGCCGCTGCCGGAGTCCGGCATTTACGAAATCAGCTACACACTCAGTGGCCTGAAACCGGAGCACGGCCGCGCGCCGCGCATCAAAGTCTACGCGCCGCACCTGGACCGCGTCTTGTTCGAGCAAGACATAATCGCGCCCGAGGACAAACCGACGACCGTGACCTTCCGCGCGCATTTGCCGAAGGGTGGGCTGACCCTGGAAGTCTATAACGACGTCCCCGGCCCACCGAACACCCCGCGCTCGGGACGGCATGGAAATGTCCCTTTCGTGAGCACCAAAGTCGGCCGCATTCCCTGGCAGATGAAGCTCACCGATGAAGCCGGAAACGCGCGATATCCGTTCCTGATTCTGGATTCGATCACCTGGAAGGGACCGATTATTGATGAACACGAAAAGCAGTTGCGCGACGATTACATGCCGCGCGAAGACGGCAACATGCAACAAGTGCGTGAGTGCCTTGTCACGTTGGCGAAGCGTGCGTTTCGACGTCCGGTGACTGACGAAGAAGTGGACGGATACATGCGCGTCGTGAAGAGCGAGATGGACGCGAAGGAGACGTTCCGCAACGCCGTGAAAGCGGGCATGCTCGCGATCTTGAATTCCAAGAGTTTCCTCTTCATCGCCGAGGGTGACGAGAACGCCAGCCGCAACACGCTCAATGATTGGGAGCTTGCGTCGCGACTCTCTTACCTTCTATGGAGCACGATGCCTGACGCCGAATTGTTCACGCTCGCCGAACAAGGCAAGTTGCGCGACAAATCGGTTCTCGCTCAGCAAGTCGCCCGCATGATCACCGACCCGCGCGCGGAGCGTTTCAGCGATTCGTTTGCATCACAATGGCTGCGCTTGAAAAAAGTCGGCATGTTCCCTCCCGACAAAAAGCTCTACCCCGACTACGACAAGACGCTGGAAATCAGCATGATTGCCGAGACGACGATTTTCTTCCGCGAGGTGCTGAACAAAGGCCTCACGCTGCGCGAGTTTCTGCATTCCGACTGGAGCATGATGAACGATCTGCTCGCGAAGCATTACGGACTCAGCGACACCTTCTCGGCCGCGAGGAAGTTGCCGAATAATGACAGCGAATTCATTCGCGTCAAATTCTCGCCCGACAGCCATCGCGGCGGCTTGCTCACGCAGGCGTCAATTCTCTCGCTCACCAGTGACGGCACGCGGCATCGGCCTGTGCATCGCGGCGTGTGGTTGAATGAAGCGATCTTCGGAAAATCCCCGCCGCCGCCACCGGCGAATGTGAATCCGATTCCGACAAATCCGACCGGCCCCAAGGCCACACTGCGCCAGAAACTCGAAGCACACATCCACGACGCGTCGTGTGCGGCGTGTCACGCAAAGATCGATCCGCTCGGCCTCGCTTTTGAAAACTACGACGCCATTGGCCGCTGGCGCACCGAGGAAGTCACCGACGGCGTCGGCGACAATCCGAAGGTCGTCGCGACCGGTAAGCTGCCCGATGGCCGCGAATACACGAATGCCGAAGAGTTCAAGCAACTGCTCCTGCACGACCTCGACGCCTTCAACGCCACGTTCATCGAGAAACTCGCCACGTACGGCCTGCGCCGGACGATGACCTTCACCGACCGCGACGAACTGGCGAAGATTGCCGCCGTGAGCAAAGCAAAAGACTACCGACTGAGAGACCTTGTCGAGGCGTTTGTCGCCTCGGACCTTTTCCGATCCAGATAGGCAACCCGAACAAGAAGCAGACATCATGAGCAACGTGAATCTCAACAAATGGCAGATCGGCCGCCGGACTTTCCTGCGCGGAGTCGGCGCAAGTATTTCACTCCCGCTGCTCAATTGCATGGCTGGCGATCCCACACCGTCAAAGCCGAGGCGCAGCGTCTTCCTGTACATTCCGAACGGCGTCAACACGCTCACGTGGCAGATTCAAAAAGCAGGTAAAGACTACGAACTCACCGCGCCGCTCAAGTCGCTTGAAAAGCACCGCGCCGACATCACGCCGATCAGTGGCTTGCATCACCCGATGGTGCTTGGCAAGCATCACAACTGCGAAAAAGTCTGGCTCACCGGCGCGAACGTTCCAGGCGATGGCGGAGCCTTCCGAAATACGGTTTCTGCCGACCAACTCATCGCGGATGTGCATGGCGCGCAGACACGATTTTCGTCACTTGAGATGGCTATCGAAGGCACCTCGCTCGCGTGGTCGAAGGACGGCATCCAGATTCCCGCTGAGCGGAACACGCAGCAGATTTTCAATGCGCTCTTCGGCGTTGAACGCGACAGCAAAGAGACCATCCGCCGTCGCCTCAGCCGCCGAGGCAGCATCCTCGATCTCGTGGCCGATGACGCCAATCGCGTGAACAAAAAACTCGGCAGCGAGGACCGCAGCAAACTCGACGAATACCTGACGGCGGTGCGCCAAGTCGAAGAGCGCACCAAACGCGCGGATGAATGGCTCAACGTGCCCAAGCCCATCGTGCCCGCCTCCGAAGCCGCGCGACTCCAACGCAAGCTCAGTATGGCCCAGGCCGGCGAGTACTACCGCCTCTTCTACGATCTGATGGCAATGGCGCTGCGCACTGACTCCACACGCGTCATCACCTGCGGTATCGGCAGCGAAGGCAACACCAGCGGCATCCCCGAAATCGGCATCCTGCAGACGCGCCACGGGCTCAGCCATCACAACGGCGACCCGGAACAACTCCGCCGCCTCACCGCCTGCGACACGTTCCTCGTCGAGCAACTCAGCTACTTCCTCGACCTGCTCAAGCAGCACAAGGAAGGCGAACAAACGCTGCTCGACACAACGCAAGTGCTCTGGGGCAGCGGCATGGCGTACGGCCACAGCCACGGCAACGCCAATCTCCCGACGATTCTCTGCGGCGGCAAAGCGCTCGGCTACAAGCACGGCACGCACGTGGATTTCAATCTGTCCAAGATTGAAAAATACGACGTCTCCGACGCGCAGAACCACTACAAGATCTGCTCCCGCCCTGTGAACAGCGACGCCCGCGTCAGCAATTTGTTGCTCACGATGTTGCAACGCGCGGATGTGAAGACGGACAAGTTCCAGGACAGCGTGGGCGTGATTTCGTCAATCGTGGCGTAATCGTTTTGGACGCCTAACAGTGGCACTGATTTTTAGTTAGATCCGCGATCAGATGATATTGGTCATCGATGTGGAGGCGCCGCCCGCCGCTTTGTTTATAATGACACCTTGATTAGGATCCAAAAAGAGATGCTTCCCAACAACAACGCGCCTCCGATGGATGACAACCGCAAGAACGCCTACCGATACTTGATTTATTGGGCAATGCTCGATATTCGTCCAATTGAATGGATAACGCATCGTCCCTTCTACTTGCTTAATCCGTTTGCGCTATGGAGTGCATTACGGAGAGTTTCGAGAGCGGGTGCAATCGCCTGCTGGTTACATAACCTTGCGGCAGCCTCTGCAATGGACTTCAAAGGGTTCGATGAAGGTTGGTTCTGGCGTGAGTACGAGCAACGGAACCGAGAGGTCGGAGGGCTCTCCCACTATCGTACAATATTCGACCAACGACTCGAAGAATTGAAGCAGCCGAAGCAACCTACTTAACTAATTTGTTTCGAACTTTCGATTTAACAAGCGGGCACTTAAATATCGTCTGAAAATCACAGGATTGCTCATGCGTGTAATAACTATTCTTTACCTCTCCTTTGCCCTTCTCCATGCCGCAGACAAGCTGCCGTTCCGCACTGATGCCGACGGCCCGTTCAGCTTGAAAGCTGAACGCGATGGCAAACCGTTGAAGTGGTTCCAGCTTGTCGAAGGCCAGTTCCCGCCTGAAGGATCAGCACACGCTGTATCAGGCGAATTGATCCGCATGGATCATCTCGAACGCCGCTTCCAGATTCGCGTGGATCGCAGTGACAGCCAGGAGCGCGGAGTCTGGGATCTGCCGCTTGATGCGATGTTGCTGCCCTATGGATCGATCTGGTATCACGGCGCGCCGGCCGCGTTGCAGGACATTCCGCTTGGCACGCATCTGCACGGGTTGTTTTACATTACCAGCCCCGGCGACAAAATGCCGCTGCCCGAAACGCCGTACAATCGCAAGCCGCCTGATTGGGAATTTCGGCATTGCTTCCGCATCGAAGACGATTTCTCATTTCATGCGCGACAGAAGCAGCTCTGGAAAATCGAAAGCGTGGACCTCACCACGAAGAAGCTCACCGCAACACTCGTTGAAAACGACAAGCCGCTAGGTAACGGCAAGCCTCTTATCTTCGATCTACTCACCAGTACGCGCGTCTACAAAGGCGACAGTATCGCCGATGTGAAAGCACTGCAACCGGGCCAGAACGTGCTCATTAATATCACCTGGGCAACACTCTACGGCCCCGGCCGCATCGCCCATGTATGGATCGATGAACCTGCCCGAAACCTCGCCACCACCATGCAACTCGAAACGCACCGCAACCACATCCGCGAACGCGGTCTCGCGGGCTGGGTGCAGGCCGTGGATGACGCCGCTGAGATCGTCACGATCACCTTCTTCGGAGGCGTCGATGCGAAGCTGTTCGACGAATTATCGCACATCAACGAAGAGCCACAAGGCTGGCCGTTCTCGAAAACGGAGGACGCTCCGAAAGCTCCAAAAGGCGGCATCGCCGTTGCGCGAGAATGCCTCATGACGTACGACCCAGTCAACGATCGCAAAGGCGGCAACATCATCGACATTAAAAAGATACCCATTGAACCCGGAAGCAGCGGCGTGCAGATCAAAGTCAAGTGCGGCATGATGCTGGAAGGCTACCGCCCACGCCGCATTATTCGCTTCTACCCTGCGACCTGGAAAGTCATCGCGCTGCCTCAGGAGGAGCAGTACCAAGGCCGCGAATAAGCGTCCTCCAAAACCGCTTCGATTCGGCACCATTTTTACGTATTCACATCCCGTTCCTCAATCCAGAAAGGCAACACACATGCAAGTCATCAACCGTTCGATTCTCGTACTCGCACTCCTCGCGATCTCCGCCACAGCTTTCGCGCTGGATCCTCACGTCGAAGCTGTCATCCGCACCGTCGAAGGTGCCAAAGGCAAAGTCGAGAAGACCGAGGACGGCCAAAGCCTCAAGCTCATCGACTTGCAGGTGCCCAACGCTGGGCCGCATGACCATCGCAAAGACGATCCGTATGACGCCGCCTTCTTCGAGCACGTCGGACACATCAGCACGCTCGAGTCGCTGAACATCATCTCCACGAAGTTCAACGACGAGTGGATTCCGAACATCGCCAAGCTCACGAACCTCAAGTCTCTGCGCTTCACCAACAATGGCAAGCTCACCGATGCAGGAATGATTCAGCTCGCAGGCTTGAAGAATCTGGAGTCGTTCAACTTTGTCGGCACACAGATCACCGGGAAGGCGTACGCGAAATTCGAAGGATTCACCAAGCTCACGCGAGTCAGCCATCGCGGCAGCAGCATTGATGACGAAGGCTTGATGCAACTCTGCGATCACCTGCCGAATCTCGAAAGCATCAGCCTTGCACACGCGAAGTTCACCGATGCCGGCGCGCCGCATCTCGCAAAGTTGACCAAGCTTAAAGGCCTGGAACTGGGTACGTCCAAAGCGACCGCGCAGACGCTGGTTCACATTGCTAAACTACCCCTTGACTACCTGCAACTCGGCGAAGGATTCGACTCCCCGCAATGCATCCCGCTCATTCAAAATCTCGCCACGTTGCGCCGCCTCACGCTCACCAACACCAAGCCGCTGGCCGACTCGGATCTGAAGCTCATCGCGGGCATGAAGCAACTGGAGAAATTGGAACTCGGCCAAATCGAACTGACCGACGCACGCCTCGCCTTCTTCAAAGACTTCGCCTTCTTGAAGGACCTGCGCCTGGTTCCCGGCAAAGTACCTTTCACGCCTGAAACAGAAGCCAAACTCAAAGAGCTTCTGCCCAAAACCGCGCTACAACTCAAGTAGGCGATACACCCGCGTCGACTACTATCGTGTGCCACTGGCAGGTACCCCTGCCAGTGCGGATCTCGCACAAACCGCCCGAACCCATTCCATTCCCCTACTCAAACAACTTAGCCTGCTTCGTCCTGTCCTTCTCGCGCTTGGCCTTTTTGAAATTCACGTCCGGAGCGGCGTCGGGGTGTTCGGCGCGTTCTTTTCCGGTGAGCAGACCGTCGATGGTGAGGATCTGCAAGCGCGGGTACTTCTTCTTGATGGTTTCGCTTTCGTAATAGCCCGCCGTTGTTGCGTCGGCGATCATTTTATCGGTGGGCGGATTGAGTGTGATCAACAATCCGATTTCAGCCTTCTCACGTTCGCGGACGTGGTTGAGTGCGCGGATGTCGTCGGCCTTTAGATTGCCGCCTTTGACACTGATGACAATCTTCTTCGTCTCACCATTCGCACCATAATCGTCGAAGTATTTCAAGCCATCAATCCCGCCGTCTGCCCCCTTCTTTTTGCCCTGATAAGGCTGCGCCACCACCAGCGAAACGGCCCACCATTGGAATTGATATTTGTCGCGCTCGGCGAGGTTGCGCGCGGAGTCGTAATCTTTGGGTGTGCCATGCACTTCGAATTGACACGGTTGTTCCGCAGCGCTTTTGGTCTTGTCATAGAACGCATCGTTGAGGCGCTTTTCGATGAGAGAAATAGCCAGATGCGTGATGTCGATTCCGATCCATTTGCGGTTCAGCTTTTGTGCGGCGTGCACCGCAGTACCGCATCCGCAGAAGGGGTCGAGAACGACAGCATTTGTGTCTCCGTCGGTCGTGCTTGCAGAAATGATGCGCTCTAATAAGGCTAACGGTTTTTGTGTGGGATAGCCCATGCGCTCTGCAGACTGTGACGAAATCATATCGATGTCGTCCCACAAACACTGAACAGGTTTCCCCTTCAGCTCATCAAGAAAACGTTTGCGTTGAATTCTACCGTTTGGATCTTTAGGAAACCAAAGTCGACCTTCTTGATCCCACAGTTTCATTTTTTCGCGTGAGATTGCCCAACCATTCTTGGGTGGCTTATAACCCTTGTATTCGTACATTAAATTTGGACGGGGTGCTGGATTTGCGAGATCAGCAATTCTAAACGTTCGCCCCTTCTCATCAACGTGGCGGAATGTTTTAGCAACGTAATCTCGATACGTCTCATCTCCGAAACTGTATTGAGGATGAAACACGGCTAAATCCGTCTTTGTGTAAAAGAGAATTGAGTCGACGCAATTTCCAAATTTTGTGGACTCATGTACGGTACTAAAAGATCCGTAACGTCGTTTCCATATGATCTCATTCTTAAAACTTATCTTCCCAAACACGCCATCCAAAACAATTTTCAAATAATGTGACGCAACAGGGTCGCAGTGAAGGTAAAGGGAGCCTGTGGGTTTGAGGACTCTGTGCAATTCCAGCAGGCGGTTGGCCATCATCGTCAGGTAAGCCATCATGTCGTTTTCACCGAGAAAGCGGCGCAGCGCCAGCATGATCTCGGCTACGTCGGTGTTCGTCGTGTGCTTCAGTTCTTCAAACTCCTGCGCGGCTTGTTCACCCCAATGCCAAGAGTCTTTGAAGGCTTCGATTTGCGCTTCGCTCTGGTGGCCCTTGGGTGTTTTGAAAAGCAGATTATAATCGCGCTTCGAATTGAACGGGGGGTCCAAATAGATGAGATCAACCGACTCGTCTTTAATGGACTTGCGCAGAACGTGCAGGTTGTCGCCGAAATAGAGATGATTCATGGTCCTCTTATTATCGGCGCTTTTACGCGTTGTCCAGACGTAAAGCCGCTATTTCATCATCGCGAATGAGCGGTCATCGCGTAAATTACCACGCGCGATTGAACTTCGGGTTACCCATACGCATGAATGCTCAATCGCCTTCTTTCCATATCGAAACACCGAGGTCCCCTATGCCCACGTGCTCAATGGCTCGCCGTCTCCTGTTCGTCCTGCTTCTCGTCGTCACGCATGTCGTGCGCACAGAAGAAGCGCCCGTCGTTCGTCCCGACAAAACCGCGCCCGTCACGAATCCCAATTTGCCCCAGGACGATTGGACGCTGAAAAGCGTCGGGCGCAATTCGCCGCTTTTTATCAATGGCCAAGTCGTCCACCCCGCCGGTTCGACGCTGACCGTCAAAGGCAGCCCGCGCAGCATCGCGCTCGCAAAGCAGGGCAAGTTTCTGCTCGTCAAAACCAGTAGCGCCATCGCCGTCATCAATGCCGCGACGTTCAAAGTCGTCTCACAACTCGAATTCCCCAACAAAGACGGCGGTTCGATGCACGGCATGGTCGTCAGCGCCGACGGCGCAACCGCGTATTTCACGAGTAAGCAATCGAAGCTTGTGAGTGCGACGCTGGATGACGCCGGTGTCCTCACGCTCGGCCCGGCGATTGATTTGAAGATTGCGAAAGACACCGTCTACCCGTTGGGCGTCGCGTTGACGAACCACGATAAAACCGCGCTGGTCACGCTCTCGATGTCCAGCCAGCTGGGCATCGTCGATCTGCTCACACAAAAAGTCACCGCGCGCATCGATGTCGGCGTCTGCCCCTACGGCGTCGCGGTCACGCCCGACGGCGCCACTGCGTTCATCAGCAACTACGGCGGCCCGCGCGCGAAGCCCGGTGACAAGACCGAAAAATCCGCCGGGGTTGATGTCGCTCTCGACGCTCGTTCCATCGCTCTGCGCGGCAGCGTCTCGGTTGTGGATCTTGCGTCCAATAAAGTTGTCGCAGAAATCGAAACACGGATCCACCCTGAATCGATGGTGCTCTCGCCCGACGCGAAATTCCTCTATGTCGTCGATGCCAGTGGCGATGGCGTCAACGTCATCGACGTCGCCGCGCGTAAAGCGGTCAAACAGCTCAGCACCAAAGTCCGCTACGATCTTCCGTACGGCAGCCTGACCGACGGCATCGCCATCAGCGCCGATGGCAACACGTTGTTCACCGCGAACGCCGGCAACAACGCGATCGCGCTGTTTGACCTCACGAAAGACACCCCGCGCCCCACCGCACTGATCCCCACCGGCGTCTTCCCAGGGACGGTGTGTGTGAATGGAAAGACGGTTTATATCGGCAATGTCGAAGGCTTCGGTGGCGACGTTCAAAAAGCCACTCTGCCTGACACCGACGCCGAACTCAAAGCGATGACGCGCGTCGCCGAAGAAGGCTTTCATGTCCCCGAAATCATCCGCAGCATGACGCGTGCGCGCACCGGAGTCTCCGCCGTCCCCGTCCCCGCGCATCCCGGCGAGCCGTCACCGATTAAGCATGTTGTCTATATTATTAAAGAGAATAAAAAGTTTGATCAGGTATTAGGTGATATGGGTAAAGGGAATTGCGAACCTAAACTCTGTGAATTCAATCGTACGATTACGCCGAATACGCATGCATTAGCTAATAACTATGTCTTATTAGATAACTATTATTGTTGCAGCGGCAATTCGGCGACCGGGCATCAATGGGCTGTGCAGGGATTGGTATCGCCGTATCGAGCCAAAGGCGAAGCGCCACGTGTTACCTATGATTTTGGTGTCGATCCATTGACGTACGCAGGCTGCGGATTTATCTGGGATCACATGATTCGTCAGGGCGTCTCATTTCGCAATTTCGGCGAATTGGATTATACCGTATTAGTCAAAGGAAAGACGTGGACCGACTTTTATCAGGATTGGAAAACAAAGGCGGGAAAAACGAGCTTTAAGAATGATTATAAGGTCGATGTATTGAAGACATACAGTGACTCGCGCTATCCTGGTTGGGAAATGAATATCCCGGATCAAGTCCGAGCGGATGTATTCTTGACCGCATTAAATGAATACGAAGTGGCTGGCAAGCTGCCTGAATTCATCATTATCTATCTACCCAATGACCATACTGAAGGTGGCAAAAAAGGCCACCCAACACCGCGCGCGTACGTCGCAGACAATGACCTCGCGATGGGCCGGATTGTCGAAGGGTTGTCGAAGAGTTCCTTCTGGAAAGACATGGCTATTTTCATCAACGAAGACGACCCGCAAACGGGAACCGACCACGTCTCCGGCTACCGCTCGCTGTGCCTCGTCGCCAGTCCTTACGCCAAGCGCAACGCGCTCGTCAGCCGCTTCTACAACCAGTCGTCGGTGCTACACACGATGTGTAATATCCTCGGCATCCCGGCGATGAATCAGATGGTCGCATCGACGCCCCTCATGTCTGATTGTTTCCAGAACACACCTGATTTCACGCCCTATACATGCCTCCCATCGAACGTCACGTTGGACGAAATGAATGGCGATCCGAAAGACGCGAAATCAACCAAGCAAGCTGAGCTGCAACGCAAGACAATCACCATGGATTTCTCCGGGCCTGACCTGCTCAAGAAAAAAGACAGCGAGCTTTTCAGCCGCTTTGTCTGGGCCACTCAACGTGGCGACGAGCCTTTCCCCATCGAATATTGGGGCGCGCACGGAAAAGGGCTCGCAGCGCTGGGATTGAGTCTGGAATCGATTGGTGCAGAGATGGATGACGACGATGACGATGACGACGAAAATTAAGTAGACGGTGAGACCATCGGGTGCGTGACTTTATACGCGTATGTTTTTTTACTCCGAAGGAGTTATTTAACCCAAGCCCAGGGTAGCATCGCCCCGCGATGCTACCCTGGGTTATAGCCACCGAATTCTTTCATACGCTGAAAGTGTTACGTAGCCCCCTCTGTGCTAAATAACGCTTTCAGCGTATTCAATTCCGCCCACCTCGTAACCCAGGGTAGGCCCGCAAGCGGTCCAACCCTGGGCTAGTGTTCAACAACGCTTTCAGCGTATAATAAGGCCCGCTCCAGATGTCATGCACCCGTAACCATCCGCCGCACTAGAAATCTCTCGCCTCAACGTCGATTTCCATTATGATGCGTTCTGAGTATTCATCGTGATACAGGAGAAAATCTATGTCAAAGCTCTTGAAATTGTTCGTCGCCTTACAAATCGCCAGCGTTCTCTTCGCCGGTGAAGCGGATACGATTGGGACGTCCAAAGTCGTGCCGCCGTCGGTTCAGCTTGAATTAAAACTCACGTCGCACCGATCCGTTTACGCGCTCGACCGCAAGGGCAAGACCACTGAGGAATACGCCGCGTCTCTCAAAAGCGGAAACTGCCCGTACGGCCCGGCCGTTGTGATCATGATTGAACTTCGCAACAAGGGCGACAAAGAAGTGATCGCCTACGGCGCCCCGCGACCTCAATTCGTGCTGAAAGGCCCACGCGCCGAAAGCGTCTGCGACGTGGCTCCGACTCAATTTCAAGTCGCCCCGTCCCGGCGTTACGTGTTGCCTGCGGGGAAAAGTATTTTCTTGAACGTGATTTCGTTCTGCAATCCGGACAAAGATGAACCGTCCGTCAAAGATACTGTCAAGCGTCTTGCCTACTCCGAAGGCTGTGCGCTGCGCTGCATCAATTGGACCGAACCGGGCGAGTACACGTTAAGTGCCGTGCTTCCCATCGGTGTCTCGCCAGCGCCCGCCCAAGCCCAGGCGTTCCAGAAAGAGAACTACGCCTTTCCAAAAATTCCCGACGACATCGGCCTGGCGCGGCTGGAAAGCAACGCGGTGAAACTGACGATTCAAGAAGGCTCCGATACCAATTACTGGGTCGACGCGCTGGACGATCCCGACGCCGAAGTCCGTTTCGTCGCCGCTCACACACTGACTGCTGCGCTGCCTCTCACCGAACCGGCGCGCCTGAAAATGGCGGCTCATGTCAAAGACACCGACGCTCGCGTCCGAAAAAGTGCCGCTCGTGCATTGCAACGCCCAGCCGGTATGAGCGTCGCGAACCCGGATGCTGATCCCGCAGTGGTCGGATTGATCGACGCGTTGAAAGACGCCAACGCAGGCGTCCGAACGTTTGCGGTCGCAGCCCTCGCATCATGGGGACGAGACGTCAAAACATCGACTCCCGCATTGCTTCCATTGCTTCAAGACAAAGATTCTGGTGTTCGATTGGCGACAGCCGACGCGCTGAGCGACATGTATCGAACCGGCGGAGCGGGCGATCCCGCGCCCGGAGACGCTTTGATTGGCGCCTTGAAAGACACCGACGAAAACGTTGTGAAAAGTTCGATTGTCGCGCTCGGTCGATTGAAAACCGCCGCAGCCGTTCCCGAACTGATAACCTACTGCAAACACGCGAACGACGCGATTTCGCGTGCCGCGATTGAAGCGATCGGAAGCATCGGAACGTTGACGCCTGCCGTTGAGGAAGCTCTGTTTGCAGCGCTCAAGCTCGACGCGACGCGCTCAGCTGCTGCCGCGTCATTAGGTAAACTAAAAGTCAACGCGAGTTCACTGTTACCTGCGTTGACAACGGCGTTGAAAGCAGAAGAAAATGAATTTGGCCGCATCGCCATCGTCAGAGCCTTGGGAAGCTGCGGAGTGCCGGCCATTCCGTTGCTTCAGAGTGTCTTGAAAAATGATCCGGAAACCAGTGTTCGGGAGTATGCAGCTTCGACACTGACCGCGATTCAGCCCCGTTAAGTTCGTGTTGTTTCAGTGCGGCATGTGCCGCCTGACGTTGTTCCAGGAATAGGATGCCAATCGTGGCACCGTGTTTATCAAGGAGTCTCGCATCATGCGGAAACTGTCATTCATGCTCGCGCTGCTGTGTAGCATCGCGTTCGTCCAGACGTTGAAAGCCGAAGAAACCACGAAGGAAGTTACATTCAAAGTCACCGGCATGACCTGACCCGTCAATTGCCCCCCGGCGGTGGTCACCGCTTTTAAAAAGTGTGAAGGTGTCGTTTCCGCAACTGCGAGCAAAGAAGAAGGACAAGCCAAAGTCGTCTACGATCCTGCAAAGACAAACCCTGCAGCGCTCGTAAAAGCCTTCAAGAAAACCGGAGGCCCGAAGTACGCAGCGTCTGAAATCGATTCAAGCAAAGCCAAGTAAATCACGGTCATCGCAATGACACGGATTTACGAAACACTGAATCCGTGTCATTGCTCACCCGTTCCCCAAACTATTCCTTCAACACATGCACCGTATTATGAATCTCACAATTCAGCGCCTTGCCGTCGGCCGTTTTAATTCGCATGCGGATTGACATGCCTCGGGTTGGAGCCAGGTTTGCGACGTCGATTCGGACTGACTTCCCGTCCGGCAATAACTCCACGCTGCGCACGTCCAACGAACGCTCATTTAGGTGCTTCGAACCATACGACGCCGAGCGCGTCAGGTCCCACGCTTTGATGCCGTACAGATCAACGCTCGTCGCGGATTCGCGGTCGAGGGGTTTGGCGAAGCCGACGATCAAGCCGCGCTTCGTCGCTGATAGCGAGATCGGCAGTTCCACAGGATCGGTGTTGCGGATGCGGTAGAAGCCACCTGGTTTGGTTACGTTCGACGACCATCCTACAAGCCCACAGACATAAAAATTCCCGCTTGGATGGAATCGGCCACGCATGGTTCCGGTCGGAAATCGCAGCGGCAGAGGCACCACGCCGCCCTGTTGAACCTCGCCTACGTTTTCTTGAAGCACCAGAAAGATTTGCGCCGGGCCGTATGAGACATCCAGCAGCTTGCCATTTAACGGACCCCAAGACGGGCTGTCCACGCGTACGAGTTCGCCCGGCGAGCGGTCCCATACATTCGTCATCCACACCATCGGCTGGCTCATCGCACTGTCGTCCGCGCTCTGAGTCTTGGGCTGCAACGTGTTCATGTTGCCGTAAAAGCCGCCTTCTTTGACCAGATTAATTCGGTTCTTGGGCGTCCAATGACCTTCCTGATCTGTGACGTAAAACGTGCCGTCGTCGTTGACACACACGCCGTTTGCGGCTCTGAAACCCGTCGCCACAATCGTGCTTTTTAAGCCGTCCGCCGACACGCGCATCAACGTTCCGTGTTGCGGAATCAGTCCCGGCAACGCATGACGAGCGGATTTCGCGTAATAGAAATTGCCCTGCTTATCCGTCTGCAAGCCCATCGCAAATTCGTGAAAATGCTCTGTCACCTGATGATCGTTGTTGAAGTTTTCATAGAAGTCAATTTCGCCGTCGCCATTGAGATCGTTCAGCCGAACAATCTGATCGCGGCAACAGACGTAGATTTTTCCATTCACGATTTTCAAGCCCAGCGGTTGAAAAAGTCCCGACGCAATGCGCTGCCATTTCAGTTCGCCGTTCGCCGCTCCATCGACTCCATCCACCAACCAAACGTCGCCATTCCACGTGCAGACGGCGGCTCGTTTGCCTTCAGGAAAAAAGTCAAAGCCGCCTGCGCGCATCAACGAATTCCACGGATTCTTATCGGGCAGCGTCAACGTGTCAGACGCAAAACCACCTGTGCTTTCGCCGTTCGAAATCGTCGTCACGACCGGCTCGCTCCAGCTCCGCGTCCCGCCGCGCAGCGTTTCAATCGCTTCAACTTTTGCATCCTTCGCGACGGTGCTGACACTCTCCGGCGTACCGTCTCCGAGTAGAATCTTGAAACGCAGCGGTTGTGCCGAGACGGGCAAGCGCAACAGCCACACGCCTCCGCTCTTTTCCAGCGTTGCGTTCGGAAGTCCTGATAGCGCGACAGCTGTGGCGTCGGGCGCGACACGCATCGTGAGCGGTTGCTTGATCGATTCGATGTAAAACGTTCGCGAAAACACAGTGGCTGCTTTATCAAATCCCGGCATTTCAAGCACCGCTGTGCCGCCGATGGAGTACGCAATCACGACCTTGTTGCCTGTTCGATACAGTCCCTGAAAATGCCCCCACTCGCGCGGAATCGGACCGTATCGCTTGGTGTCAACCGGACTGACATAACGCGGATCGTCGAAGGAACCATTTGCAGGATTGGCGTACCCTGGGCCCGGAGCATTCACGAAAGCGGTCTTTCCGGAAATACGCGGGTGGCTGTTGTGCGAACCATCAAACGCTACGCCTTTCCAATCGATAAACGGTCGCGCTTTCGTCTCCTCGGTGCTGACCCATGCCGCAGCCATCGACAGCGTGTCGTGATCAAAGACCATCCACGCGCTGCCCTTGCCAATGCCGCCGGGCGCATCATCGACCTGCACCGCCGTACCCTTGTAGACGATGTGATCTTTACCGACCTGGTACGTCCAATTCAGGCTCGGGCCGAAATCCATCTGGCGATAGAAGGGCTCAGGCTTGGCCGCAGCAAACAGGCCCGTGTGAAGAAGTGCCAACATGAACGCAACGCGAAACAACGAATTCATTGACATAGGGAATCCCAAAAGTTAGATGACAGTATACTACATTTTTACACGCGGAAACGCCTCAAACATGCTTAAAAAAATTTCAAAGAAGCATGGTGTGAATTTCCGTGTTATCGATCAGTCTCAATGCGAGGACGAAATCAAACTTGTTTCAGCTTATCGCCATGCCGTTTTGTCGTTAATCCGTGCAAAATTAATCGGCTTTATGGTATGCTGTACTACAAGGTGTCGCACACATCATTAAGCCACAAGCGCCATCGCATTCAACGTTCTAAAGGAAATATCTATGTCTACCGTGAAGCATCTCGCCTGTGTCGTGTCTACGATCCTGTTTTCCAGTGCGTTAAACGGCGTCGCGTGGGGCGCGGCGGGGGATGTGGATGCGCTGGATTTAAAATTATTGGGTGAAGTTTTCGGCATGACGGTGCAACCAGATGATAAAGCAATAATCGTCGGCAACTTTACAACTGTGGCGGAATCAACACACAAGTATGTTGCGAGATTAAATCCAGACAGTACACCTGACACCACTTTTGATCCGAATCCAAACAAAGGCGTCCGCTCAGTTGCGGTCCAATTGGACGGCAAGGTCCTTATCGGCGGTGGTTTTACATCATCAAGTCCATTCGGTGCTCCCGTACGTCTAGCACGCAATTATCTAGCCCGTTTCAATGTGGACGGAACACTGGATTCCAGTTTCGATCCAAATCCGAACAGCGAAGTTGATATCATTTTGCCGCTATCGGATGGTAAAATTATTCTCGTTGGAGCTTTCAACGCACTTCAGCCCAATGGTGTGGCAAACTCCACTATTCGAAACGGATTCGCACGGTTAAACGCTGACGGTTCGCTCGATATAAGTTTTAACCCCAATCCAGGTGGTACAGTTTACGCCGTCGCCGAACTCACAGATAAACGAATCCTAATCGCCGGTAATTTCCCCGTAGTCAATACTTCAGTAACAACCTATACGAGACACAATCTGGCTTGTCTAAATGCCGACGGTACGCTTGATCTCACGTATGATCCGAATGTGAATGGACCTGTTTATGCTATGGCTGTTCAGTCGGATGGAAAGGTGGTGATAGGAGGTTCATTTTCAACGTTGAAACCCAATGGCGCAACGACACCCATTCAACGGAACTGCGTCGCCCGATTGAATCCCGACGGAACCGTGGATGAGACTTTCGATCCGTCACCAAACACAACGGTCAATTGCGTGTCTGTCCAAACCGACGGCAAGATCATCTTGGGTGGTCTATTCACCAACTTACTTCCCAATGGCGCCGGCGCTTTTATTACGCGCAACTATCTCGCCAGCTTGAACTCAGATGGTTCGGTCGATACAAACTTTAATCCCAATCCGAGCGATCAAGTAACTGGCATCCTGCACCAAGCTAATGGCTCAATTCTTGTGAGCGGCAACTTCAATTATTTTACACAGAATGGAGCCGGGCCGGAACTTATCCACAAATCTTTTGCCCGGCTGCTCAACGATTCTGTGTCGGCAACACTCTCGGTACCCGATTATTCGCACATCACGTTGCTTCGAAGTGGTTCTGGCCCGGAATTCTTACATGTAGCGTTCGAACTCAGTACCGACAATGGTACAACATGGTCAGCACTCGGTGCGGGTTCTCGAATCGGTACCACGTCTAACTGGCAAATTAGCGGTCTTAATCTTCCAACCAACGGAATCGTCAGATCTCGAGGTTTTACCGGCATCGGAAATGCTTCGGGAGCGGCCTTAATCGAATCGAAAACGACTTACACACTTCCGCCTTTGCCGACCGTCACCACCAATGCGGCAACTAACATTACCGCTGTTGGCGCAACGTTGAACGGTAGCGTGAATCCCAACGGGTCAAGTACCGTCGTCATATTTGAATACGGTTTGACGAACGCCTACGGATCGACCGTCACCGCGGTAGTGTCTCCCCTCTCTGGAATTACCGACTCGCCCGTCAGTGCCACGATCTCCGGCTTGACTCCGGGCACCCTTTACCACTTCCATGCGCGTGGTACGAATGTTGGCGGGACAGTAACCGGCAACGACCAAACCTTTACCACACTTTCGCTTCTATCATTCACAAGCACTCCCTTCGCCACGCCAACCACAGCCGGCGTCAACCAAAGCATTTCTTTTACGACCGCCGCAACGGGAGGCACTGGATCGTTAACGTATTCCTGGGATTTCGGTGACAGCACCGCCATCGCAACGGGAGCCAGCGTCTCGCATAGCTATTTAGCGACAGGCGTCTACATCGCTACGGTGACGGTGACTGATACCGTGGTCGGAAGTATCCATGCTAATTTGGTCGTGTACGTTCAAAACGTCGTCGGCTCCGGACCCGACACAGACGCGGACGGCTTCTCCGATTCCTTCGAATCGGCCGTTGGCACGTTGACAAACGACTCTGCCAGTTCGCCCACCGGCACTATCGTCACGCTTGCGGACATTCATGCGTTGACGATCACCAGTGCCGCCATCAAATTGAATTTCGCGAAACCAACCTTGAATGACTCCATCACCTTTTCAGGCACAATCCCCGTCCCCGCAGGCTACATTCCGGTGGGTTCAGCAACTTATTTCGCTACGGGTGGAGTCTACAAAAAACTGTCGCTCACGAACAAAGGCACCGGCCAAAATGGCGACGATTCGATCAAGATTTCATTGAAATCAAAGAGCGGTATTATCCAAGCCGATCCAGAGGCAAAGTTCACCGTCACATTTAAAAAAGGCACCTTCGCGGCGCGGGTCGCCAACACCGGACTGACCAGCATCACCGCAAAAAAACTGCCCGTCTCAGTGCCCTTCACACTGATCTTCAACAACCTCGTCTACCAAAAATTACAGCCGATGCTGTACACATCGACTGTGGGCAAAACAGGAATGGCGAAGTAATCCTCTCCGATAGCTCTTTGAGAAAGCATGGTTGCTGCGAACATTTCCGCTCGATTTCCGAGTAACCAAAAGCGGGTTTGACAAGTATTGACGATTTGAGATGATCGCTGAAAAGGTTCATACCCACGACTGTTATTTTCGACATACCCTTCCACAGTACATTGCGTGGCACGTCGGGCGTTGTTCCTATTTTTATACACTTGGATTGGACTATGAAGAGGAAATCGACGTTACTGGGGCGATTGCTGCTGGGCAAGGATGGCGAGAAGCACCTTGATCGGCGGTTGAGACGCATTGAACGCAACCAGCAGACGATCATGAAATTCCTTGTGCGCGAAAAGTACCAACACAGCGACATCGCGGCGCCGGAGTTCGGATCAGGCGGACTGGGCCTGTTTTCGAAAACGGGTGAGGACGGCGACATCCTTCATGTCTTTGCGGAGATCGGTGTCACCAACAGGCAATTTGTCGAGATTGGTATCCAAGACGGGTCGGAATGCAACACGGCGAATCTGGCTTTCAACTTCGGTTGGGGCGGTGTTTTGATCGAAGGTAGTCCGGAGGACGCTGAGGCAGCTCGACGTCTGTACAGCCGTTTTCCGCGCGTGAGTGTGCGACATTCGTTCGTGACGCGCGACAATGCAAAGGCGCTTTTTAAAGAGTGCGGCGCACATCCGGAAGCGGATCTCTTTTCGCTGGATATTGATGGCAACGACTATTGGGTTTGGGAAGCGTTGGACGATTTCCGACCGCGTTTGGTGATCACGGAATGTAACTCGCTGTTCGGGCCGGAACGCTGCGTGACGATCCCTTATAAACAGGATTTTCACTGTGGGCATCCGCTGCATCGCGGGTATTTCGGCGCGTCGCTGGGAGCGATGACGACGTTGGCGCAACGCAAGGGCTACGCGCTGCTGGGGTGTTCGGAGCAGACGGCCAATGCGTTCTTTGTGCGCCGGGATTGTCTGCGCGGCGCGCTGCGGGAGGTGACGGTTCAGGAGGCGTACCGCCGCAACTACCTGGGGCGTTTTTCGAAGGCGGATGTCGAGCACGTCAACGCAATGGAGCTGACCGACGTATAGGTGCGCGATGGCGCGTGCCTCACCCATTTTCATTTTAACGGCCGCTATGTATTGTACCAACACACTCACCATGCTGCGCGAACTGCCGCGCTTTCTGGCTCGCAGTTTCAGCCGATCGAATAGCGTGACCCTTCTGCGACATGGCAGTGCGCTGGGGGACGTGCTGATGGTCTCGGCGCTGGCGCGTGGGCTGAAAAAATTCCGGCCCGGCATGCACGTCGCGGTCGTCTCGCGGCGCCCCGACCTGTTCGAGAACAATCAGCACGTCGATGAGAACCGGGGCTGGCACCTGTGGCGCAGCGGATACACGGTCTCGGCGCAATACAAAGCGTCGGACCTCACGCTGGGCAATCCGCACGCGGTGGAGACCCAGTGGCGGAATCTCTGGGCGGAGTTGACTGAGCAAAAATTTCCCGGCGCGTTGGCCGGACCTCCGGCTTTGGATGGCGTACATCCCGAGATATTTCTCACGCCCGCCGAACTGGATCGCGCGCGAAGCCGTGTCCGTGTCGAGCAGCGGAGGCCGGTGGTGTTGCTGGGCTCCGGCGGCAAACTGACACCGACGCACAACCGCGAATGGGGACTGGAGAATTTCCAAACCGTGGCGCAGGCATTGGCACCGCATGCAGCGCTGTTTCAAATCAGCGGTAGCGAGCGCCTCACAGCGGACGGAAATCCGATCCCGGATTTGCGCGATTTGAGCGCTCGCGATTGTGCCGCCGTCTGCGCTGTCAGCGACGCCGTACTGGTCCAGGAAGGTGGTCTGATGCATGTGGCGCGAGCAGTCCAAGCGCCGTGCGTCACCCTCTTTGGCGGCTTCGTGCGCGCGGAGATGACCGGCTACGCGGACCTTGTCAATTTCACAAGCCATCCGGAATGTTCGCCGTGCATTCCATTGCGGACCAACTGCATGCATCTCAAGTGCATGGTGGAGATCACGCCCCGCAGGGTCCTGGCGGCACTGGCGGTAAAGATTAGCGAGCGGTCCGGAGTCGCGCTGCCGCCTGAGGTCATCGAGAAAGCGCCCGACATCTGGACGCCGCCTTGGTTTGTTGATCGCGCTTTGTTGGAGGCGCAACTTCGGTGAAGACGAGATCCAAACAAAATTGAGCGCGACTCTTGTGGAGCTAACTCAAACGAATCCATGTGGGTGCATCACCGGACTTGCGATAGTTTTTCCCCTCTCCCCTTGAGGGAGAGGGCCGACGAGACAGCCGTTCCGTCTCGCGGGGTGAGGGGTAAACACGGATTAATTCGATGCGCTTGGATTAATCCGTGTTTACCCCTCACCCCGCGAAGGAGTACCTTCGTCGGCCCTCTCCCTCAAGGGGAGAGGGAACGGCGGCGCAACTGCGGTGATGCACCCAATCCGTGCAGAATCGCATTCCAGAACTCGGAAATCCGGCGCGCCCGATTATACTGTTTCGCTCGGATTTGTTACTTATCACGAAGAAGAGGAATCGCATGAATTTTAAGATTGTTGTGTTGCGCGGCGACGGCATCGGGCCGGAGATTGTTGGCGAAGCTCAAAACGTGTTGAATCGCGTGGGCAATCTGTTCGGACACACGTTCGACTACGAGTACCACCTGGCGGGTGGCGCGGCGATTGACGCGACGGATTCGCCACTTCCGGCGGACACGTTGAAAGCGTGCCAGAACGCTCAAGCTGTTTTAAAGGGACCGTTCGGCGGGCCGAAGTGGGACAAGATTGAAAATAAGAAGCGCCCGGAAGCTGGCATTCTCGCGCTGCGCAAGGGCCTCGATTTGTTCGCGAATCTGCGCCCGGTCAAACTGTACGACGCATTGAAAGACGCTTCGACATTGAAGCCTGAAGTGATCCAAGGCACCGACATGATGATCGTGCGCGAATTGATCAGCGGAATTTATTTCGGCGAACCGCGCGGGTTGCATGGCGAAGGCCGAGATCGTTACGGCGTCAACACGGAAATCTACCGCTATCCGGAAGTCGAACGCATCGTCAAACTCGCGTTTGAACTGGCTGAACTGCGCCGCAAAAAAGTGATGAGTGTGGATAAGTTCAACGTGCTGGAAAGCTCGCGATTGTGGCACGACGTGGCTGAAGAAGTCTCGAAGAATTATCCGCACATCGCGTTCGAACATCAGATCGTTGACAACGCTGCGATGCAGTTGATTCGCGAGCCGAAGCAATTCGACGTGCTTGTCACGACGAACATGTTCGGCGACATTTTGAGCGATGAAGCCGCGATGCTGACGGGCTCGCTGGGGATGTTGCCATCGGCGAGCATCGGCGGTCAAGTCGGCTTGTACGAACCGTCGCACGGCTCCGCTCCGGACATCACCGGGACCGGCAAGGCGAACCCGCTGGCGACGATTTTGAGCGCCGGGATGATGCTCAAGTACTCGTTCAAATTGCAGAAAGAATCGGACGCAATTGAGAACGCGGTGGAGAGCGTTTTGGTCGCGGGTCTGCGGACTGCGGATTTGGCGCGCAAAGGCGAGAAGACAGTCACGTGCTCGGAAATGGGCGCGGCAGTGGTCGCGGCGATCAAGTAACGTTTATCCGCGCGGATGAAACTGATGGTGGATGCCGAGCAGTCGCTTGGCATCCACGTGGGTGTAAAGTTCCGTGGTGGTCACGTCTGCGTGGCCGAGCATTTCCTGAACGGCGCGGAGGTTCGCTCCGCCTTCCAATAAGTGAGTAGCGAAACTATGGCGCAATGTGTGTGGGCTGTATTTTCCGACGAGACCGGCGGCGCGTCCGTGCTTTTTGACGAGCGCCCACACATCCTCGCGTGCCATCGGTCGTCCGCCTTTACTCAAGAACAATTTGCCTTTGTCCTTCATGCCGCTCCAGCCTGGGCGGACGTGGACGAGGTACGTCCGCGTGGCGTCGAGCGCGGCGCGGCCCACGGGAATGATGCGCGTTTTTTCGCCTTTGCCGGTGACGCGCACGGTTGCTTCGTCGAAGCTCAATCCGTCCACGCGCAGCGTACACAGTTCACTGACACGCATGCCGGTCGCGTAGAGCAATTCAACAATGGCCGCGTCGCGCAGCGGCAGTTTGCGCGGGCCGGATTGACCGGCTTGTTTGAGCGCTTCGCTCGGAGCTTGCGTCAGTTTGTTGGCATTCTCGGGCGAGAGGACATGCGGCAGGCGCTTCCATTGTTTGGGGCGTTCTGCGTTCACGCTGGGATCGGCTTTGAGTGTGCCTTCTGAAACGAGGAATTTTAAAAACGATTTTGCGGCAGCAAGACTGCGCGCGGCGGAGGAGCTTTTGTACGTCTGCTTTTGAGAGAGGAATGTGGTGAAGAGGCAGACGGTGTCGGGCGTGATTTCTGTGGATGATGTCTCACCGCGCGATTCGCAATGGGTGGCGAAGAGCTTCAAATCCCGTGCGTAGGATTCCAGCGTGTTGGGCGAGTACCCGCGCTCGACGGTGATGTAATCGAGGAACGATTTGAAGTCGAGATCGAAGCTCATACGACTCTTCTTATCGGCGGATTTGGGCCGCGAATGGAATGCAAATTTTGTATAGATAAAGAGCCGCGCGTGCAAGCAAGCGGCCAGTCCAGCTCACGTGCAACCCCATGGCCGCTTGCTTGCGCGCGCGGCTCTTTACTTTGCGTCGCGCCGAAAGATTCGGGGCGTCGTGCCGGTTTCGCGTTTGAACGCGACGCTCAAATATTCGACGTGTTCGAAGCCGGTGCGACGCGCGATTTCGGTGAGCGGCAGGCTGGTGTCGAGGAGTAGTTGTTTCACGCGGCGGAGTTTGACGCGCAGGATTTCTTCGTGCGGTGTGACGCCGAGTAATTTCTTAAAGCGGCTTTCCAGAACGCGGCGCGAGACCGGGACGGTGCGCAGGACGTCGGAAACATCGATGCCGTCGCACGCGTGTTCGCGGATCAAGTGCATCGCTTTCGACACGTCCGCATCGTGAATCGCGAGCACGTCGCTGGATTGGCGGATCTCCAAACGCAGCGGCTCGATCAAGTGGCCACTGAGCTCGACGGGTAATCCGGACATCATGCGGTCAAGTAAGCGCGACGCTTCGTAGCCGGCTTTTTGATGATTCAGAAGCACACTGGAGAGAGGAGGCGAACAGAGGTCGCAGAGCAGTTCATCGTTGTCCACGCCGACGACGGCGACTTCGTCCGGGACGGGAACTTGAAGGTCGCGGCAGGCGGCAAGCACTTGTTGCGCTCGGATGTCATAACAGGCCATGATCCCGGCGGGCTTGGGAAGTGTCTTGAGCCAATCACCAATCCCGGCGATGTGCGCTTCGACTGGTACCTGTTTTTTTTCGGACGGGTTATAGATGGAGCAATCAAAACCGGCGGCGCGGATCGTCTCGGTGAAATGGGTGCAGCGCCACGTGGACCAATTGAACCGCGCGTCGCCGCAGAAACCGAAGTGTTTGAAACCGCGTTCGAGCACATGTTCGGCGACCATGTGAGCGACGGCGGCGTCGTTGGTTTCGACCCATGGAATCGAGGGCATGAGCCGCGCGGCGCTGATGTCCACGGCGGGCAATCCGGATTCGGCGACGGCTCGGGCGATGCGTTCGTTTTCGATGCGTGCGATGATGCCGTCGCCGTCCCAGCTCGAGAGCCATTGCGGCGGCGGATCGCCCCGGCCTTGTTCGACGAAGTAGAACGACCACGGTCGGTGTTCGCGAGCATACGCGACGACACCACGTAGCAGCCCGCGCCCATAGGCGTTCGACGTTTCGATGAGCAAGGCGACGCGGGGTTGTTTTTTCATGGAAGGAGGTTGCAACCGGTACGCGGGTTAATCGCCAGCGCTGGGCTGGTTCAGATGCGGAATGTGAGGTGGCGTTGTGTTCGGATCGGCGCGGAGTTTCTTCAAAAAATCAACTCCGGGCGTGTGCCCTTTTTTTCCGCAGCACGGACAGATGTCTTCTTCTTCAATCGAAAAATGGGTACAGCGCGGGTTGCGGCATTCGATGGTGTTGAAGCCGATGTACGCGCCTGGGGTTTTGCAGTCGGGGCAGTTGGGCATAATGGTGTTTCGTGTTGGGAGCAGTGAACTCGAAACTATTTTTGCGGCAGCGGTGTTGGGAGGTCCTTGTCTTTTTCTTTCTGAGCTTTGGCTTCGAGAATTTCCATCGCGGCGCGGACTTTTGGGAAATCCATTTTGGCGTCCGGATCAATCGTATCGGCATCGACGAGATCAGACGTTATGTAGGTGCCGGGTGTGTTGGGCAGGCTGACGATTTTAAAGGAACCGTCGAATTGCCAGTCGAGCCAGTCGTCCCAACTTTCAGCCGCAGGCGGTTCGACGCCCATGCCTTTTTCGTTCAACGATCCTTCAAGAATGCGCAGACGAAGGAACAGCTTCGCGGCGGGGTTCGCATTTTTATCTTTCGGCGAGAGCGTTTCGAGCCACGCGGGTTGAATCAAAAAGCTATCGATGGTGCCTCCGGTATCGAGCGATGGAACGCAGAACGGGCTTGAAACTCCGGCTTTGAAACCGGGCTCTTTTGACGCCATCGCCGCGAGGCAGATCAGCGCGTTGTGCGGAATGGGGCGGCAGCCGTAGAGTTTGACGGGATCGGGTTTTTCGACGAATTCGGGATCGTCGGCTCGCTTGTCTTTTTTGATCCACGACATCTCGCCACCTTTGACGGTGATCTCGGCGGAGACGGTTTCTTTCTCGGACGACTTGGCCGAGATCACAGTCTTCGTCGTCATCTGCGACCCGCCGCGCAACGCCAAATCAGCGTCCATATAAAGGGTGCCGATGTACTCGATGACTTCCATGTCCACGCCGCGCGGGACGCAGCCTTTGATGCGCTCGGTCAATTTGTAAACGGCTCCGAACTCGCCGCGCGCGTCTTCGATTTTAACGAGCGTGTAGCCGCAGCGTTGGTCGCCAGCTTTCAAGATCACGGCGACTTTAACGAGCGCTTCCGACACGACGCCGGTTTGATTGCGGAGGTTCTTGCCGCGATCCAGCGCCTGGCGCAATTCAACCGCGCCGGGAGGGGTGAGGATGTCGCCCGCTTGGGCAGCGAGTGCGAGGACCGACAGGGCAATTAGTAGAAGGGGCATCTGCTGTTTCATAATGATCTCAACACACGAACGGGCTATCACGTCACGTCTTGCGCATTGTACACACTTTTGTGAATTTGCGCAAAAATGCAATGCGGTCTTTTCGAGCGCGGTGAATTCGACTACAAGACATGGATCGATTAGACCGTCACATATTACGGGGAGCCGTCATGAACACATCCATTGAACGCCGTTCGTTTCTGAAAACCGCCGGGCTTGCTGCAGCGGCCATTTCCGCTGCGCAGACACCGTTTGCCCGGGCAGATGAAAAGGATAAGAAGATGAAAAAAGCTGTTGGCATGGGGATGATCGGTGAGAAGAAATCACCGCTGGGCGAGCGGATGAAGATGGTCCGCGAATTGGGTTTTGACGGCGTGGAATTGGTTAGCCCTGGGATTGCGGACCGCGATGGATTGAAGAAAGCGCTCGACGACGCGAAGCTCGAAGTCTCCGAAATTTTGAGCGGCGGCGATTGGGCTTCTCCGATCACCAGCGCAAACGAAGAGACGCGGTCGAAGTGTCTCATCAATTTGAAAACAGCGATGGAAGACGCGAAGTTTTTTGGAACGAGTAGCGTTCTGTTTGTGCCGGGAGTCGTGAACAAAAACATTGGTTATGACGACGCGTACAAGCGCGCGCACGACGGCATCAAGAGCATGCTACCGGTCGCGCAAGAATTGGGCGTCAAGATCGCGGTCGAAAATGTATGGAACGATTTCCTGCTGAGTCCGTTGGAGATGGCGCGCTTCATCGACGAATTCGAAAGCCCGTGGATCGGTGCTCATTTTGATGTCGGCAACGTCGCGAGCATCGGCTATCCGGAACAGTGGATCAAGATTCTGAACAAGCGCATCTTGAAACTCCACATCAAGGAATTTAATAAAAAGGTGGCGACGGATTCCGGCAAATGGAAGGGCTTCAGTTGGAAGCTGGGCGACGAAGGCGGGATCGACTGGCCGTCAGTCGTGAAGGCGTTGAACGAAATTGGTTACACAGGCTGGGCGACGGCTGAATTCGGCGGTGGTGATCGCGCCGTCTTGGAAGACGTGGCCGCACGGATGGATAAAGTCTTGCAGTTAAAAAAGTGAACGAAAAAAGTAGGACGGGTAAAAGCCCGTCCTATTTTTTTACTTGATCGACAACTTTTCCAAGTGGATCGGAATCGCATTCCACGCGGAACCGCAGCCGTTGGCGGGATACGTGTACTGAAAGACGATATTGCCTTTGTCGTCGATGCCGCGCAGGTCGAGGCCGAATGTATAATCGATGAGATAATTGTTGGCCTTGTCTTCGTAAACGCTGGAACAATACGGGCTGTAAATCGACGGGTTGGCGAGGTACTGCCATTTTTCCACGGCGGTTTTGGCTCCAGTGTTGATGGCGTACTTGCGCGGGGCACTGTAGTCTCGGTTTTCGCCAGCCGGGGATTGATTGCCACTGTTGGTGCCATCATCGAACAACAGCAACGTGCCGTCTTTGGCGATCGAAACGGCGTGCTGGCCGATGGGCGGAAGTGTTTTGTCGCCGAGCTTGAGCGCGAGTTTTTTAAGCGACGGATACTCGTACCACTTCTTCGTCGTGTCGCCTAGAATCCATTTGATTTTGCTGGTCGTGTAGTCAATGGCGATGACGAAATTTTCGCGGCTGGACAGGATCAGAGTATTATCGGTTTTGCGGTAGGTATTGGCGTTGTTGTGAAACCAATCGTCTTGCGGGCGGACAAAGTCGCTGGGGTCGTCGCCGTTGGCGCGCATGTAATCCGCCATGATGACGCTGAGGTCCCAGGACTTCAGCACTTTTCCGTCTCCGTCGATTTCAATGACAGTGGATTCAACAGCGGTCTGCGTATCCACGCAAATCAGTATGCCTTTCTTGCCTGGATCGTAATTGTGATGGAAGCCGGTGACACCGATGTTGGAGTAGTCGGCGATGAATTTGTACGTGCCGTCCATTTCAACGCGGGTGATTCCTGTACCAGTCGTGACGTAAATTCCGTTCTGATACAAAATCGCCTGATAATTTGAATCGCCACTGGTACCGACCCAGCGAATTTCGCCGTCGGTGTCGATGATCGTGGGCGATGGAGCGCCGAGATTCGATTTGGCCAGAATGAAATCGTAGCTCAAATTTGTTTCCTTCGAGCGGGGCACGACGACATTTGGATTAGAGTAGACGCCGTTCGGATCATTGAATTGTTGTGTTTGAACACGAATGACTTGCTTGCTGCTACCGCCCGCACAGATGCAATTGATGGTGACGCTGTTATTGTAGTTCTGATAGAGACCCCAAACAGGCACAGCCAAATGGCCCGTGGAGGTGTCAAGAAAATTATGTGATTTGAGATAGGCTGCTGAGTAAGTCGCGGAGATCGCGCGCGTCACGGATCCTGTTTTAGGTGCGATTGTAAATTGAACACTCCGGACCGCATCGGCAGGAGTGACATTGAAATTCACCATCCTAATAAACGTTGACGGGCCATCGGTATCGTTGACGTACGTGACATCCGTCGCGAGGAGAGCGCCTGTGATATGGAGCACTGCCAAACTTATTATTAATATCAAACGATGTTGCATATGAGCCTCCTGACGTGAGTGATTATGATCGGTATCATGTAGCACGTTTTTGGATGAAATACAAATTGAATTGGCATGTTGCGCGACACGTGATCATGTTGACATACTGGACACAATTCAGCCCCCTTTTTATCCACGCTGGAATCAAGTGGACGGGCGACTAAAGTAGCTGTCCATTCGCAGGTCAACATCCTGCGGTGCGGAGGCTTTCACGATGTTGCACGCGCTGGGAATTGTGACCGGTAATTTGGAAGAGAATTGCTACATCGTCTGGGCTGATGGATCGACCGAGGCCATCGTCTTCGATCCGGGCTGGGATGAGGATGTCATTCTCGGCGCTTTGAAAAAGCGTGGATTAAACGTTGCGGCGTTTTTGCTGACACATTGCCACGGCGACCACATCGGCGCGTTGAAGCCGATGAAAGCAGCGTTCCCGTCCGCGCCCATTTATGTGCCAGAAGAAGAGAAGGATTGGCTCGCTCGGCCGACGTTGAATCTCAGTTACTTTTATGGCATGCCAATCATCGCTCCGCCCGGCGATGTGATGATCAACGACGGTGACGAGATCACAGTCGGCGGCTTGAGTTTCAAAGCCATCCACGTCCCCGGTCATTCACCCGGCGGCACTGCGTTTTACATCGCACCTGAGTCCGGAGCGCCCCATTTATTCTGCGGTGACATCCTCTTCAGGCGCGGCATCGGCCGGACTGATCTGCCCGGCGGGGCGGGGGAGGACACACTCGTCGCCGGCATCTGCGAAAAGCTCTTCCCGCTGCAGGACGAGACCATTGTGTATCCGGGGCATGGCGATACGACGACGATTGGCGAGGAACGAGATGAAAATCCGTATTGCGGGTAACCGCGCCGCACTGAGCACAACCGTGTAAGCGCGTCACACGGTTCGCCATACATTCAAATTCATGCGTGTCCGGTTGTTAGTCAAACAGCGTCAATGCTTTACGGGAACAGTCATCATCCTTTCGGGAGTCCGTTTCTGTAAGTAGTTGCTCCAACGGGACTTT